>JAAUXT010033141.1_pt1 | contig 62714 bp, 63 predicted proteins | sample 7278171 | NCBI WGS metagenome assembly JAAUXT01 (sample SAMN14350112, study PRJNA611818) | marine sediment metagenome | isolation source: surface marine sediment (1.8m) | place: French Polynesia: Moorea | collected 2018-08
AACTAACCGATCTGGCACCTCTCGAACGATGGGTTGAACTGGAAAAGAATATTCACCAAAAGTCCGGTTTAGATGTTAATGTATTTGACATCAAAGGCTACCGCATCTCTGAATTTAAAAAATGGGCCAATCAATTGTGTCCTGCGATCAAAGCAACCGATAAAGGTCAAAGTTTTATCTGTGCCCCGGCGCATATGAATATCGCCACCTTGGCCATGCGATCAAAAAGCCCCGTTATCGAAGAATGTGATGCGGGCATGCTTAAGTTGGTTGTGCCCATTTTTGCAGACAAGGAATTTGTCGGTGCCGTCGGCGCATGTGGCGTTCTCCTCGACGATGGAGAAGTCGACGATTTTTTGGTCAATAAAATGACCGATATCAGTGAGGACCAAATAAATACTTTATCCACGGGCATACCCAGTATAACGACTAAAAAAGCAGAAGGACTCGGCCAATACATCGTAAATCAAATTAATGAAATCGTCGGCGTCGCAAAACAAAACCTGCAATAATCGGCTCTTCTATTGAAGCGATCACAGCATCCACTCAACGCATTGCTCATCAAAGCAATGATGATAGGGAGCCTTCGGTTGTTCACTTCGGTTGACAGATGCCCCTTGTTTGATATTGATGATGGTTTAAAAGTTCATTCATTTCACTTCCGACACCATACTACGCAATCTCCAGGGAGCCAATTTCATGGATAAAGCGATTATCGCAATTTTGGGCCAGGACAGACCCGGCATCGTGGCTACCGTATCAAAAATATTATTTGAACAGGATTGCAATATTGAAAATGTAAGTCAAACAACGCTTCAATTTCTTTTTGCCGGTATCTTCATTGTTTCGATGCCGGCAGCGCTTTCTTCTGAAAAATTGCATCAAAATTTAAATGCGGAACTGGCTCCCCTGGGACTCGATGTTCATATTACCCTTTTTCAACCCAAAACCGTTCCGGTATCACCGCCACAAAGTGAAGCCTATATCGTAACGACCAAAGGGCCTGATCGAAAAGGCCTGGTTGCCGGCATCAGCGAAGTGATTGCGCGCTTTGAAGGCAATATCACCAATCTGCAAGCGGTTTTTAAAGGCGGTGACAAACCCGGTGACAATATGATGATCTATGAGGTTGATGTTCCGCCCCAGACCGATCAGCAAGCCCTGTATCTGGAATTAAAAAAACGCGCGCGGGAACTTGCGCTGGATATTGATATTCAGCATCGTAATATATTTGAGGCCATCCACCGCATATAATTTTGCATGAAAATGAATGAGAGGTAATATTGCGATGTATAGCGACAAATTAAGCAAGCGCAACCTAAAAAAACCTGATTGGATTAAAAAGTGGATCAAAAGATCATTTTATCTCATTCATTTTCACCCAAAGGGCGGGCCGGAGGCTTTCATCTACTGCGTTATTCAGGCCGAAGCATAGTTTAACTATTGCTTCGGCCTGAAGTGCCTTGTATATGAAAGCCTCCAACCCGTGCAAAATACAGGTTTTAACTATAGCCCAGTTGTCTGATGATAACTATTAAAAAACAGCCAATGGAATATCCAAATGATGAATATGCCATGATTAACTATCATTCAATTCTGTCCTCTGACACCTGTTCTCTAATAAGGAATAAAAGAAAAAATGCTGTCACAAAGAGAGATCCTGTCGACACTCGAAATGCTTAAAAATGAAAACCTGGATGTGCGCACTGTCACCCTGGGTATCAATTTGCTGGACTGCGCCAGTCATAATCTTGAGAAACTGACTCAAAAGATCCGTACCCGGATCCTGCATTATGCCGAAAATCTGGTAGGCGTTTGCAATCACATTGGTCAAAAATACGGCATCCCGGTGGTCAACAAAAGAATCGCCGTCAGTCCCATAGCCGCCGTCGGTGCAGCCATGACATCTTCGCAAATGGTGGCTGTGGCGCGGGTATTGGATGAAGCCGCTGAGGCGGTGGATGTTGATTTTATCGGCGGGTTCAGCGCCCTGGTTGAAAAAGGCATTGCTCGGGGAGACATGGCCTTAATTGAAGCAATTCCGCATGCGTTGGCCGAGACGCAACGTGTTTGTGCTTCGGTGAATGTTGCCTCAACCAAAGCCGGCATTAATATGGATGCGGTTTTACGGATGGGTGAAGCCATTAAGCAGGCGGCGCAGCTTACCGCCAAGGAAGATGGTATCGCCTGTGCCAAGCTATGTGTCTTTGCCAATATTCCACAAGACATTCCCTTTATGGCCGGGGCGTATCTGGGAATCGGCGAAGCCGACGCAGTCATTAATGTCGGGGTTAGCGGGCCGGGGGTCGTCAAAAATGCGGTTGAACGAGCCCTTGAGACCAATGACCGGCTCGATCTTGGGAACATTTCGGAATTAATTAAAAAAACTGCTTACAAGGTGACCCGGGTTGGAGAACTCATTGGTCAGGAAGTCGCCAATCAGTTGAAGATCCGATTCGGTGTTGTTGATCTGTCGCTGGCCCCAACGCCCAATGTTGGCGATAGCGTTGGCGAAATATTTCAGAGTATGGGCCTTTTAAGCATCGGTGTGCCCGGAACAACGGCAGCCCTGGCACTTATAAACGACGCCGTTAAAAAAGGCGGCGCATTTGCCAGTTCCCGGGTGGGGGGATTGAGCGGTGCTTTTATCCCGGTGAGCGAAGATCTCAACATATCTGAAGCCGCCCGCCAGGGCTATATCGGACTCGATAAACTGGAAGCCATTACCGCTGTTTGTTCAGTCGGGTTGGATATGATCGCCCTGCCGGGAGACACCACCTCAGAAACCATCGCCGCTATAATGGCTGATGAAATGGCCATTGGTGTCATCAACAACAAAACCACAGCGACACGCTTGATACCGGTCCCCGGTAAAAAGGCCGGTGATAACGCCTATTTTGGCGGCTTGTTGGGCCAATCGACCATATTCCCGGTAAACAATGGCGACCAGCCAAATTCATTTGTTCGGCGCGGTGGTTTGATACCGGCGCCATTACAGAGTCTAACCAACTAAATCTGCGACAATCAGCAACGGACCAGACACGAAGCATGATGCTATCTTGTGCGCGTCAAAACGCTGCGGCAACAAGCGCAGATTCCATTGAGATTTAAACGGCTTCAATCCACCGTTTAAAATGATTTTAGCAAACGACAAAACGATCATATCAACAGCCATAGCTAGTGAAAAATATTTGTGAACCCGGCAATGACACCTTCTAAACAGGAAACATACCCGCCCGTTCAACCCGGCTTAAGACGACAAGTTGTCATTGATATCGTAAAGTTCTTAATCGTCGTAGCAGCCTTCAGCTGGCTGATGATAAATGGAACTCGACAACTGGGATATAACTGGCAGTGGTACCGGGTGCCGCGCTATATTATCGCTGCAGTCGATTCGCACCTGACCGCTGGACCATTGATCCAGGGATTGCTGGTCACCATCCGCATCACTGCCGTCAGTTTACTGCTGGCGTTCATATTTGGATTAATAACGGCTTTGATGCGACTTTCACGCTCGTTTCTGGCACGAAGCATCGCCCGAAGTTATCTGGAGGTCATCCGCAATACTCCCCTGCTTGTTCAGCTTTTCTTTATTTATTTTGTTTTGGGTCCGGTATTGAATATTAGCGGATTTGCATCGGCTGTGTTGGCTTTAAGCCTGTTTGAAGGTGCTTATGCATCGGAAATATTTCGTGCTGGAATCATCTCCATTCATCGCGGACAATGGGAAGCAGCATTTAGCATCGGGCTTAACATTCAACAAACATATCGACTGGTGATTTTACCTCAGGCCCTGAGGCGAATTTTACCGCCACTGACCAGCCAGGCCATTTCGCTCATAAAAGATTCTGCTCTGGTCAGCACCATTGCTATCTATGATTTAACCATGCGCGGGCAAGCCATCATTGCGGAAACTTTTCTGGTTTTTGAAATCTGGTTTACGGTAGCTGCGATCTATTTAACCATTACCTTGGTCTTATCAATAACTGTGTCTTTTATGGAAAAACGATTTGCTATTAAGCAATAAACAAAATTGGATATAACCTACTATTTCGCAAACTAATTAAGTGATGCCAACTGATTGTCACAAGGAGGTAACCATGCAAACACTTGATCGTCTGTTGACCATAACGATGGTAATAGCCTTAATGGCAGGCCTTGCCGGTCTCGGCATGGCCGGAGAGCTTCAGCAAAAACTGGTACAGGAAAGCACCGTTGAGCAAGTTATGAAACGAGGAACCCTGCGGGTGGGCATGTCCACATTTGTTCCTTGGGCAATGAAAGACAAGACCGGCAAACTCATTGGCTTTGAAATCGACGTCGCACGGCAGCTGGCTGCCGATATGGGGGTGCAAGTAGAATTCGTTCCGACCAAGTGGGCCGGTATCATTCCTGCGCTGCTAACCGGTAAATTTGATGTGATTATCGGTGGAATGAGTGTCCGACCGGATCGCAATTTAAAGGTTAATTTTACCCTGCCCTATGATTATGCCGGCCAGTCGATAGTGGCCAATAAAAAAATTGCAGCCGACTTTAAGCGTCTGGCGGATTTTAACCGACCCGATGTGACCATTGCCGCCAGACTGGGCTCAACCGCTGCTGACGCTGCCAATAAACACATGCCGGCTGCGCAAAAAAAATTCTTTGATGATGAAGCCCAGGTGATCCAGGAGGTGGTAAATGGCCGGGCACATGCTGCGGTCGCTTCCGCCCCCCTGCCGGCCTTTCAGGCCCTTAAGTATCCTGACCAGCTGTTTTTACCGATATCGGGCACCTTTACCAAAGAGCCCATCGGCTTTGCTCTCAGAAAGGGAGATGTTGATACCCTCAATTATTTTAACAACTGGATTCGCGTGACGGAAGCCAGAGGATGGCTTGCCGAACGAAAACATTACTGGTTTGAAACCAAGGACTGGGAAGACAAGATAAAATAGGCAACCCGTGGTATCCGGCAAAATAAACATAACCAAATTCGACCTCATTTTAGGCGGACTGCTTGTCGCCGCATTGGTGTTGATTGCTTACAAAGTGTCGCTGGGTTTAAATTACAATTGGAATTGGGGTGCCATGCCCCAATATTTTATTCGTTTCGATCCTGACGCCGGTCAATGGGTGCCCAACATTCTATTGCAAGGATTTTTGACCACCATCCGTTTGAGCATTTGGGCCACGCTGCTGGCGAGCCTTATTGGCATCGTGATGGGAATGCTGCGCATCAGCCAAAGCCTTTTCAAACGCATGCTGGCTGGCAGCTATGTCGAATTCACGCGCAATTTGCCACCATTGGTGTTGATTTTTATTTTCTATTTTTTCGTCAGTGACCAAATTCTGCCGGCCCTTGGGATAGAGACGTTTGTGCGCACACGTAGCGAAAATACCCAAGCCCTAATGACGTTTCTATTTACCGCCCCACCCCTATTCACAGCTTTCATATCTGCGTTGATCACACTTTCAATTTTTGAAGGTGCCTATATGACCGAAATCGTGCGCGCTGGAATTCAGTCCATTGAAAAGGGCCAATGGGAAGCTGCTGATGCCCTGGGATTATCCAAGTGGCACCGCATGCGGTTTATTATCCTGCCCCAGGCTATTCAGCGCATTTTACCACCATTGGCCGGGCAGTTTATATCCACCATTAAAGATTCAGCCATCGTCTCGGTGATTTCGATCCAGGAATTAACCTTTCAGGGAATGGAGCTGATGGCCACCACTTATTTGACCTTTGAAATTTGGATTACGATTACAGCCATGTATTTGGTGTTGACGCTGGCTTGTTCGTTGGGAGTGGCTAAGATTGAAAACGCTCTGAGCAAAAATACCGCATAAAAAACCCCGTCATATAGTTATCATCACGGGGTTGATAGCGTCGGGGCTACTCGCCGAATGAATTAAGGCGACCAAGAGAGCCTTATTTAATCGTGACCACCGGGCAATTGGCCTGTAAAATTACGTATTGAGCGGTGGAGCCCATCAGCAACTTGCCAACCTTTGACCTGCGCTTGACGCCCACAACAATTTCTTCTATCTGGTTCTCATTGGCAAATTCAATCAAATCCTCACCGGCTGATAGACCGCGAATCAGCAAATGCGTGTTGCATGCAATGTTGGCTTCTTCGAGCAGGGTTTTGGCATATTCCAAGCCCCGCTCGGCCTGTTCGATGTCTTTTCTTTCTGACTCTGTGCCCTTTTGCATTGACGTGACGACTTCAACCGATGCGCCAAACGCTAAGGCATGAGATTTGGCCAAATTTAAGGCATCTTTGGCTGAATTGGTTCCGTCATACCCTACCAGTATTTTCATCTCCTCCTCCTTTGCCTGCAAAAGTAAACCGTGCAACTCCCCCCATAGTTAAGCAGTTGTCTGCAAGAGAGGGGATTGATATCTAATTTCCTCTTAGCACAGGCATCTCCAAACGTCCACTAAAACTGCATTACCACATTCAGTTGGCGGGCACTTGGCAACGTTAACCCAAATCTTGAAATGTTTTGATGATGGCCCGCATAAAAGCGGGTAAATCATCTGGGGTTCGGCTGGTAATCAGATTGCCGTCAACAACCACCTCCTGGTCAACCCATTCAGCTCCGGCATGCACCAAATCATCTTTAATTGCATAAAATGACGTGACGGTTTTGCCGGCTAAAATTTTTGCCGAGGCCAGCATCCAACCGGCATGACAAATTGCCGCGACCACCTTTTTACGCTCAAAAAGATCTTTGACCAGCTGCACCATCAGCGGGTACCGTCGCATGATATCCGGCGCATATCCACCGGGTATAACAACACCATCAAAATCGGCAGCAGAGACGTTTTCAATGCTGACATCCACACTCACCTCGGTCCCTGGCTTGCCGGTATATGTTTCGGCGCTGCCGGAACCCACGACAACCACTTCAGCGCCAGCCTCTTTCAAACGATAAAACGGATACCAAAATTCAAAGGTATTAAACAATGATTCCACCGGAATAGCCACTTTTTTACCGTCTAATTCCATAATTAATCCTTTCATATATATAATGTTTTCAAATATATGATATATATTTTATAAATTTTTACTTTAATTTATTAGATTACAATTATCATTTGAATTTAACTGTGCCCACATTTGAAATAATTGCAACATAGGCATGATTTGCAAAATGTCCATTATGATACCTGCCTGAAAATTAATTAACAGATAATTAAATCATCAGATACGAAAATCATTTTATAGTGCTGATATCTAATAAGATACACCACCTAATGTGTTTTCACGTGAAACTTGAATATTTATCACCTGATGTTGTCAGAAAGTCAAATGCAAAAAGACCAGACTGGTGTTTGGGCGGAATATATTGTATACATATCATTACCCAAATGATCAAGGTTACCGAGACATTATATATTGATGAATCTGACATTGAGTTGGAATTCGTACGTTCCTCCGGACCGGGGGGACAACATGTGAACAAAGTGTCCACAACCGTACAACTGCGTTACAATGTGCGACAGGCAGCCATCCTGTCTGAGGGGGCACAGTCACGCCTGAAACGAATTGCCGGCAAGAAAATGACCGATGACGGCATCCTGATGATTAAGGCTAATCGATTCAGGAGCCAGGACAAAAACCGCAAAGATGCTATTGCCCGCCTGGTCGATCTGCTGCGTCAGGCATTGGTCAAGCCCAAACCCCGCCGCAAAACCAAGCCCTCCCGCGCTGCTAAGGAACGCCGTTTGACAGCTAAAAAAAAGCGCAGTGACCTTAAACGCCAGCGCCGCGGGGTGAAAATATCTGAAGATGGCTAATGAAACACAACATTTCAGCTAAGATTGCCAGCCTAACACTCGCCCAAAACACGAAATATCCTTGACATCTGGTTTAGAGTTCCCGTAAAAATCAATTTCCTTCAACGACCCGTTGGGCTTGCGCAATCTGCTTCATTCTGTTTATGCTGTGCCCAAATTATACAAAGATTTAGGTGGATGAAAACAATATCCTGGCAGGATTTTGAAAAAATTGAACTGCGCGCCGGTACGATCAACCGCGTGGAAGATTTCCCGGAAGCAAAGGTGGCAGCATATAAAATTTGGGCGGATTTTGGCGATTTCGGCACATTAAAATCCAGTGCCCAAGTCACCAAACACTATTCCAAATCAGACCTCCTTGGGCGTCAAATCATCGGTGTCATCAATTTCCCACCAAAACAAATTGCACACTTCATGTCTGAGTTTTTGGTGACCGGTTTTATCCTTGAAAATGGTGACGTTATTTTGGCAGAGCCACAGCAAAAGGTACCGAATGGATCGCGATTGGCCTGATAAACGAATTCAGCGAGGCTGCCTGATTAACTGATCCTATAAACAGAATATGGGGCAGCATACCGACAATATAGGATGTGTAAAATGGTCAGAAAACTAAACCCCGCGGACATCCATTTGATCGGTGTGATTTCCGACACCCACGGACAATTGGCGCCTGAGGTGCAGAAGGCCTTTAAAAATGTTGATCTTATTATTCATGCCGGCGACATCGGCGATGCAATGGTGTTAGACAAATTGTCAAAAATAGCACCGGTTATGGCGGTCCGCGGCAATATGGATTTTGGAAACTGGGCCAACGCGTTGCCGCAAAGCGAAATTATAGAGATCGGTCGCGTCGTATTGTTTGTGCTGCACATGACTGGCCGACTGAAAGAAGACCCGCAAAAAGCAGGCTATAAAGCCGTCATCAGCGGTCACACCCACCGCCCGGATGTCTATCAAAAAAACGGGGTTACATATGTGAATCCCGGAAGTGCATCCTATCCCAAGCTGGGTCATCCAGGGTCGGCTGCTTTGATTCACATCAATGGTGAGGACCTGCGCGTGGAATTCATCCATCTGAAAAGCTGAGTCCACCTGAAAGGAGAGCTGCATAATGGGAGGATTATTTGGTTGTGTGTCTAAAAATGACTGTTTGAGTGATCTATTTTACGGTACCGATTATCATTCTCACCTGGGCACCAAGCGCGGCGGCATGGCGGTGTTAAATTCAAAAGATTTTTCGCGATCGATCCATAACATCGAAAATGACTATTTCAGGTCTAAATTCGAACCGGATCTTCCAAAATTGCATGGAAACAAAGGTATCGGCATTATTAGCGACCATGATCCGCAGCCGCTGATCATAGGCTCTCATTTGGGGACTTTTGCGATTGTAACGGTCAGCAAAATTAATAATATCGAAGAGCTGGCCGCTAAAGCCCTGAACAGTAAGCGGCATTTTTCAGAAATGAGCGGCGGCGAAACCAGTCCAACCGAGCTGGTGGCGATGCTGGTCAGCGAGGCGGAATCCTTTGAAGCCGGGATTCAGCATGCCCAGGAGGCCATCAAAGGCTCCTGCTCGATGCTTTTGCTCACCGAATACGGTATTTATGCAGCACGAGACAAATTGGGGCGCACCCCCATCGTGATTGGTAAAAAGGAGGGGGCCTATGCAGCAGCATCGGAATCCTGTTCCTTTCCCAATCTGGGTTATGAGATGGACATAAATCTGGGGCCCGGTGAGATTGCCTTAATTACGGCCGAGGGCATCGAGCAGAAAAAACCTCCGTATGACCAGATGCAGATCTGCGCATTTTTATGGGTGTACTATGGCTATCCGGCGACCAGCTACGAAGGTATCAATGTGGAAGCCACTCGCAATCGTTGTGGCCGGCTCCTGGCCAAAAATGACAACGTCGATATCGACTTTGTCGCCGGTATCCCGGATTCCGGTATTGGGCACGCCATCGGGTATGCCCACGAAAAAAATATCCCTTATGTCAGACCTTTTGTTAAGTACACGCCGACCTGGCCCCGCAGCTTTATGCCCCAGAATCAGAGCATCCGAGATCTGGTCGCCAAAATGAAACTGATCCCCATAAAAGAGCTGATCGAGGGCCAGAGGATTCTTTTTTGCGAGGACTCGATCGTACGCGGCACCCAGCTGCAGGACACGATTCAGATTTTATATGAATATGGTGCTGAAGAAGTGCACATGCGACCGGCCTGCCCTACCCTGATTTATCCATGCGATTTCTTAAATTTCTCAACATCACGATCCACGATGGATTTGGCCGGCTGCAAAGCCATTGCCACACTGGAAGGCGCAGAGGATAAACATTTAACCGATTATGCCACGGCCGGATCGGAAAAAAACCATGCCATGGTCGATCAGATCAGACAGCGATTGAAACTGACCTCCCTGCAGTACCAGAAACTGGAGGATCTGGTTGCCGCCATCGGTATGCCAAAAGAAAAACTATGCACCCATTGCTGGGATGCCAGCAGTTATTTTTAGATCAACCAAAGGGTGTGGGCATTCAAAATGGACGTCATGGGATTGGTTCGTTAAAAGGTCTGATGATAACGATCGATCGCCGCTGGTCGACGTCAGGCAGGCGGTAATATTCCACTTCAATTGTATATCGATCAGCGGACAAAACCGTTTGCAGTGCTGCCAACGCTTTTTGATCCACCTCCCCTTTGAGTGCAATAATTCTTCCCTGCTTTGCCAGCAGCGGCACAGCGTTTCTCACAAAAGATGTTAAATCAGATAGCGCTCGACTGATAATGACATCAAAGGAATTTAGATGTTTAGGGTCCTCCCTTAGTTTTTCAGCACGGATGTGAAGGGCTTCACATTGATTCATGCCGAGTGTTCGGAGGACGTGCTTTAAAAAGTTGATTTTTTTGCGAACCCCGTCGATCAGCAAAACGGATAAGGATGGTTTTAAAATCTTTAGCGGTAGACCCGGAAAGCCGCCTCCGGCACCAATATCGAGCAATCGCGCCTTTTCAGGAATGAATTTGGCAGGCACCAGCGAGTCTAAGAAATGCTTGCTGGCAATATCGCGAGGCGCGGTGATGGTCGTCAGGTTGATTTTGCGGTTCCAGTGGAGCAACTCGGCAGCATGGGTGGCAAACGCAGTGCAGATGCGCTTATCGATGGCGATGCCCAATTGCTGTGCACCGTTTTTAATCAGGTTTTGCCACTCACGGGAACCAATTTCCATCAAAAATAGGGGATAGATAGGGTAATTTTAGAATGAAAGATGAATCGCTTGATTTCTGAACTTGGAAAACCTTGAACCCTGAACCTGAAACCCTGGAACCTTTTTTAATTAATACACACCCGCCTTACTTCTGCCATATCCGTGAATCCTTTGAATACTTTCATAATGCCATCCTGCCGCAAGGTGGACATTCCTTCTTTCATGGCCTGGGCAAAAAGCATTTCAGTATTGGCCTGCTTTTTGATCATCAATTTGATTTTGGCCGTTCCTTCCATAAGCTCATGGATACCCATCCGGCCGCGGTAACCGGTGTTGGAGCACGCGTCGCAGCCGACGGACTTGCAAAGGGTCATGTCCGGATCATACTCGATACCGGTTTGCGCCCAATATTTTTCGCCGTAATCGACATATATCATCTCATATTCTTCTTTGGTCAGCGGATATTCTTCCATACAGTCTTTACACAGGCGGCGCGTCAGGCGCTGGGCCAGCACACCTAAAAATGCATCAGAGAAATTAAGGGGGTTGAGCCCCATGTCGAGCAAGCGGGTAATGGTTTCGGGAGCACTGTTGGTGTGCAGGGTGGAAAAGACCAGATGACCCGTCAAAGATGCCTCAATCCCGATGGAGGCCGTTTCCTCATCGCGCATTTCACCGATCATAATGACATCCGGATCGGCCCGCAGAAACGCCCGCATCACCCGCGCAAAATCCAGACCAATTTTCGGTTTTACCTCCACCTGGCGCAACCCACCCTGGGTGATTTCAATCGGATCTTCGGCCGTCCAGATTTTGATTCCCGGTTTGTTGATATAGCTGAGGATCGCGTGCAGCGATGTGGTTTTGCCTGAACCGGTGGGGCCCACGGCCAAAACCAGCCCATAAGGCTTGGCGATGATGCGTTTCATTGCCTTGGTGTTGCGCTCGGTCATACCCATCTCTCCGAGTTCCATCGCCCCAGCCGAGGCCAATATTCGGAGAACCACATCTTCAAACCCCCCTTGAGTGGGCAAGGTGGCCACCCGGAGTTCAAATGTGGGCACGCCTTTACGCTTGAACTTGATCTTTCCATCCTGGGGCAGCCGCCGTTCAGCAATATCCAGGTTAGACATGATTTTGACCCTAGAAACGATTCCGCGAACCATTGAATTGGGAACTTTCATATACTCCTGGCAAACGCCATCCAATCGAAAACGGATAGATGTTGATTTGGCAATCGATGAGGGCTCGATATGAATATCGGAGGCATTTTTACGATATGCAGCGATAATGGCTTGATCCACCAGCTTGACGATTTTGCCAGAAGCCTCGTCGTAGCCTTCATCTTCCTCTTCCTCTTCCTCTTCTTCTTCAAATGAAACATCCGGAATTAAGTCAAAATCATCCATCGCTTGATCAGCGGTTTTGTAATCCTGGACCGCCTGACCCCCGTCAAAGAACAGTTTGATGTATTGCTCGATGTCTTCACGGGTGGCGACGGTAAAATTGATCCGATTTGATTTCATCAAGGCCTTGATATTATCGGTTTTGTTCAGATCCCGCGGATCGTCGACAAGAATCTCCACTCCTTCTTTATCCCAGGCCATGGGAACCCAGTATTCGTTGAGCAAAAACGCTTTTTTCAGATTGGACAACAGCTCCACCGGAACCGTAAAAGAGGGATCATACTCGCGAAATTGGGTATCGTAGAAAAGCGAAAAGGATTTGCCGATGACCGCCTTATTGATCTTGTTGTGTTCAATCAGAACAAATTCGACACTTTTGTTCATCTTTTTGGCCAAAGTAAATGCCTGCTGCAGCTGCTCGGTCGTCACCATTTTCTCACGCAATAGGTAATCGTATTTGGAACCGCTTGTGAAGGAGCGGGCAATCGAATCCATCCGCTTTTTGATTTCCGTATTATCCGGAGCCAACTTGTTGGCTGCCTTATAGTTGTCGAGGGCCACTTCGCGATGATCGCGTTTTTCCATCTCTTGGCCAAAAAGAAAGAAAATCTCGGCCGTAGCCTCATTGGCCAGTTTTAGCGGTTTGATCAGTTTGTCGAATTTTTCAGATGCCTTGGAGGGAGAATGTAGCTTTATGAGACATTCACTGATTTCGGGCATTATCTTAGCAATCGGATAATCTTCTTTTAATAGCTTGGCATATTCAGGCAGCGCCTCGCCATGAAGACCCATTTCCTTGAAAGCAGAAGCGCTGTCTAAAATTGCCGGGACATCTCCCTGATTAGACAAACTGTTTCGCAGCAAAGTAATGTCTTGGGCTGAAACCCCTTTGGGTGCGGTCTGCTCTTCATTGTCAATTTCATGTTTGAGCAAACGGATACGTTTTTGAATTTTATCGTGGGTCTGGCTATCCTGGTCTGCTGAAACGATCTCAATAATGTTTTCATAAATTCTAAGAGAATCTTCAAAAAGACCCATCGAACGGCAAACTTCGGCCTCGTTTATTTTGGATTCGATCTCAGTGCTCATTTAAATTTATGGCCCTTTCATTTAAGGTAACACGACAATAAAAATTTCCTTTATTTTTTAAATAGTCGTCCGAATTTTCGACCGGATTTCGCCGGTTGCAGAGATGTCAACAGAATGTCACAATTTAACCGAATTATTGCAATCGGCACGTATAGCGACATTAAGATCACTAAATACCCCATCTCCGTTTTACGGATATAGACGCGGCCTTTTTCAAAAATCAAGTCGGTCTCGCGCATGCCCTCAAGAGATTCAATAAAGAATTTCCAATCCCGTTGTTCGGGTGCCTCTTTGGGTGCCATCAGAAAGTCTTTAAAAAGCAATTCACCGTTGGCCTCAAACAGCATGATGCCGGCTACGCCCTCAGTATTTAATATGTCATTAAACAATTCCCGCATCAGTTGCTGATAACCCTCAAAATTTTATCTCTGGGGCACCGGGGATCAACGGTAAGCACTGTGGTCTTTTGACCCGGTACCAGAATGTAATCGTTGCTATCACCCTTATCAATGTATGCGAGCATAAATTTACCCATATTGAAAAACGTCCCAATTTTCGATAGCTGTGTGACATGGCTGTCCCAGAGTGCATCCTGGTATAAATCTTCCAGGCCACATTGCTGCCCGATTTCTGCTTCTATTTTCGCCTTGAGCCGGTTAAGCCGTTGCACCGGTGTTTCCGGCTGAGACTTAATCTGCTCCATGACACCTTCGGGCACGACTTCCGGCTCTTCTTCCTCATCTTTACGTCGCATGGCCTCCAAAATAAGCGGTTGCAAATCGCTGTGAATTTTATTTTCCTTTAAAGCGCAGCCATTCTGGATTGAAAGATTGACCGCATCCCATGAAAAAATTATATGAGCGGCAGCCTCCCCTTGCATTTTGTTGACCCGTGCATCTAACAATTCACCATCTCTGAAAAATAAAATTCCTTTTTGGGCGCTAGCTTTTTCCTCCAAGCGAATCGTACAGGTTTTTTGCTCCATTTCAATTAACTGTAAAAACATACCGGAAGATATGTTATGCAGGGTGCCGCCTTCAGATTCCTTTCTTAGTGTTATTAAAATCTGACGGGCCAAATTTTCGATCAAAAAAGGCTTGGCAATATAACCGACCGCCCCCCCCTCACGTGCAAGTTGTTCCATTTCCGGCGTGCTGTAACCGGTAATAATAATGACCGGTATGTCCGGGTAATGCTGCATGATATGGGCCAGTAATTCAAAACCGTCCATATTGGGCATTTTCAAGTCGGTAACAACCAAGGAAATGATATTTTGTTTCAAAACTTCAAGAGCTTGCACACCGTCCTCAGCCAACAATACAGCAAAGGACTCCAAGTAGCGCTTGAAGCCCTCTTTGAGGGCATGCAGCATCTCTGTGTCATCATCTACCAGCAGAACGTTCTTTATCATTGGTCTTCCTTGGGATCATTGGACCAGGAGGATTTTTCGATGTCGACGATTTTAATGCCGGCAACATAGTCCATGGCCTCATATTTTCTAATCCTGCCTAATTTATCGGTAATATCATTCATTTTCTTAATCTGATTATGAATTTTAACGATCTTTGCATAAAGTCGGTTGTCCTCTTTCATTTCAGACAAGATTTCATTGATCTGGTTATTGACAATGGTCAACGGCTGATTCAAGCGATGGGCCACACCGCCGGCCATTTCCAAAACGCCCTGAAATTTTTGACTTTCCGCCTGTTGTCGTTGTTGAATGAGAATTTGGGTCACATCTTTGGTAATACATTTGATATGATGTGCGCGCCCGTTTGTTTTGATCAAGAAGGCCTGACATTTAAGATGGCGCACTTTTGATTTGCCGTCCAAAATGGACAATATTGTTTCGCTGCGACCGATTTTAAAAATATCCGCCAGAAAAATCATAAACAGGTCCCGGTCGCTGGGTGCCAAAAACTCAGATAGCGATTTTCCCACCAACTTGCTCTTGGGTACGCCGAAGAATTCTTGCGCTGCCGGATTCACATTGATCAACTCTCCGCGAAGATCAAACATAATGATCATCTGGGGCAGATTTCCAGCAGGTCCTTCAATTTTGGGTGTGCCCGTGTTGGGATCAATATCGGCGGTAATTTCCTTTAGAACACCATCCAGATTGGTGACGATACCGTCATCATCAAGGATGGCTTTAGCGGTAATCGCACACCATATGGGCGTACCGTCCTTTTTTTTAAGCGCCACAGGCAGATCGAAAACCCCGCCGGCCTTAATGACCGTATGAACGATATGGCCGCGATCCTTTTTGTTCTGATAAAATTCCACGACCGGATAATCAACAAGGTCCCGCGCGGACTCAAAGCCCAATAGATTCGCAAATGCTTGGTTGCAATAAACTATTTTACCTTCAACGGTGGAGCGAAACAGGGGCGCTGGTAGGCCGTCAAAGAACTCAGCAGCCCTGCGAGCAGAATAATCTCCGTTATGCATTAAATTTTCGCCACCCATGGGGCCAAGCCTTGCTAAAAGGGTTTGGAATAAAATTGCGAACGCTCATTTTCTTGTGGGGCATAGCTTAAGTCCAATGTCCAATATCGGCAAACAAACGCTCGCAAAGTTAAATGTCAATTTCTGTCAAGATAACATCATGATAGACCAACTCTTCTGCATATTCTTGTGACCACAACTCCAGATTCTGCAAAAGCGCTGAAAACAACCCCAAGTCATGGGCCATTTCCTTGACAACCTCAACCACACCCTGCACCAGGTCTGTGTCGCTAACCTGCCCGGAAAAGGTGATTTTTTTACCAGCATATTCGAATTCGCCTGCAAACGGGTCCAAAAAAGCAAAGCGGTCTGCATTAGCAACACATTTTTGTTTGAGCAATTTTTGAAAATCCGTCTTTTTTTTCGATTTTTCAGAAACCACCACTTCGAATATGGCGAGCAAAGCCTCTATCATTATAATGGCGTTATCTGAAGTTTCCTCTTTTGCCGCCATCAGTGTTGATATGTGTTGGATGTTTTTTAGTTGAATTCGGCAAACGTTAAAGGTGCCTCCCTGTTCTTTGGTTTTCTCAATAAGTAGCTGCTGATGTTCGCTGGAAGGACTTGGCGCACCGTTGCTCCAAGAACAGGTGCCCCCCTTGATTTTCCCGTTGATTAAGAAGATAAAGCCACTTTGCGCGCCGCTACCGATACTGATGTCAATATAGCCAGTCAGTTTTTCTGAGCTCATTTTTTTGATGAGGCCTTCGAGATCTGTAAATTCAGTGCTCAGGTCTTTGTAAATTTTTTCTGCAGTTGGAATACCGGCCCAGTAATAGACTTCTTCTAGATCGATCTGATAGACGTTTACATGAAAATTATGCGCCGGGTCGGCCGCCATGAGGCGCTCGACCGCTGCATCGCCTGCAAGGGTGAGATGTCTATCTTTAAATACACCACTTAACAGCTGATCTTGATCGAAAAAAATAACACCCTCGGATGCGTGCGATTTAAAATGAACACCACCTGATCCGATTTCACCCTGAAAATGCTCCAAAAGCTTTCTTACATCTAGATAATAGGCGTTTAAATTTTCAAGCACAGGCTGCTGTTTTGGAATAACAACCATGTTGACTCCTTAGATACGATCTTATAACGCGGACCCAATAGGCACTGCCACTTTTTCCGGTGATATCCCAGACATCACCGGCATTTCCAAACAATGAGACGGCATGACCAATCAGCGCCGACGCAGGCGTTCTATTGACATGCGAATGCTTTCCTGCATTCGCGATATGGCTTCAGCCAGTTCTCCGATTTCATCTCTGGCTTTTGTTTTTATTTCAATGCCCAGGTCTCCGATGCTGATGCGCTCGGCGACATCGGTTAATGATTTGATCTTTGCAGTCAGCCGATGACTGTAGATTAAAACGATCAGGCCTATCAGCAATACAGTCCCACCGAGGATGGCCCATATGATCCAGCGCGTTTTTTGGGTCAGTTCACCGGCGCGTTTTTGCATCAAATTAACGGGTCCATGAAACTCATCTAAATAGGTCGTTGCGGCAACCACATACGGCGTCCCTGCAACAGGCGTGCAGACCATAAATTTTTCGCGAAATTTACCATCTTTGTCTTGCCAGGTGTAATATCCTTGAGAGCGTTTGCCCCCTTTAACACCCGTATAAATCTTCCAGAAACCGGGAAAATTACGACCCAACGGTTTTTTCAATGTGGACATATCAATACCGATAATCTTTGGATTAACATGGGCCCAGGTGCGCCAGACACCATCGGCATCCGGCATCTCATAAAGCGCCGTATAGCCGGTCAGGCCGACTTTTTGGACAGCCAGGGTTTTAAAGCCCATATCATTCATAAAGTCTTCTTTGACCAGTTCCGGATTTGCCAGCAGATACAAACGGCATTGGATGGCAACCGCTGTCGATAGATCCTCAATTTTCTTTTCCGCCATTTGGTTAACCACATTGGTGCTCTCATCGGTAATCAGCGTTGCCATTTTGTCCTGCTGCCATAAATACAGTAGGCTGGCACCAATGAGCAGAAGCATCGGAATAAGAAAGAACAATAACAGCATTTTGACACGCAAATTCAGCAGGCCGGTTTTGCGCGTTGACGCTGCGTGTTTAGCGCCGGATCCGTCCAGCTTGATCTCAGGTTCAGCCGCCGGCATCTCATCTGACGTTGAATCGGTTGCCGCTTCAGCAGCCACTTCTTCAACTGTTGGCGCCTCGGGCGCCGTAGCGGGTTGCTTTGAGACCGTGATCATGTGGGTACACACGCGGCATTTAAAACGCGCTGCAGCACCTCTTATTTTGGAAGGATCGATTCGGTACTTTTTCCCACATTCCTCGCAGATGACAATCATGGTTACGCTCCTTAGAAAACCGAACAGGTCAGATCAGACAGATACTTATATAGACGCTCAGGTGACAGAAACATTTAAGGGTGACTCTTCAACAATTAAAAAAGGCTGCTCATGGTGATAAATATTTTTTTTCACGTATTTTGACGGCCATTGATTTTAGAAAAACATCTTTTTTGTCTTCACGTCGAATCTCGCGGGCAAGATTATCGATGAGTTCGGCGACACAATGCCCCGGGAACTGGGATAGCTTATAGCCCAGCCGACTAACTTCTTCTTCAATTAGCACCTGAGCAATGGGACCGACGGCCAGTGAGAGATGGACCACTAGATAATCGAAAAAATCTTTATCCAGTGTAGCAATGCCTTGCTCCACCTTTTGAACCAGCCCATTTTGCATCAGCTTAGCAATAAGCTCACGCATTGAACTCATTGTGATTCCAGCTTTCTGTGCCACCCGGCCCAAGGGTGTCTTTCCGTCTAATTCCATAAATACGGAAAGCATCTGGGGATCGAGCGGGAATTCTTCAATATCTTGTCGGACGACACGCTTGAAAATCATAGCGGATAATTCGCTTGACGAAAAATCCATTTTGTTACCTCATCGGTGTCGCTTATAGCTTGGGGTCGACGCAATAGCTGCATGGAAGCAGTTGACAATAAATCCCATTCGCTTGTGATTTTTTTCATTCCGGACAAAGGGGATTTAGTGGGAATGCTAATTAAATTTTTGGAGTTTTTCTAGTTCCTTTTTTAGGGCATTCAACTCGGAATGAATGTATTGTTTTAATTCATTTATCGCTTCGGCCAGAGATTCAGGCGTTAGAGCGAGGACCGCTTCACCTGGCGGGTCGGCCGGTGATGCGATGTGAGCCGGCTCTGAAGGCTCTGCTGTCTTAGCTTGATGCTCAGCGCTGTCTACCTGCTGAACTTCTTTTCGTCCTCTCTTGGCCGCTTTATTCTTTGAAACCTTATTTCTAAGCTGCTTGTATTTTTGCATCTCAGCGCGCAATAAATTTTTCCTGTCTGCCTCTGACATGTCTTCTGCCAGTATTACCTCTTCCAGGCGTGAGTAAACCGAATTTAAAATCTTAAAGGTTTTGGGATGTGCATTGCCACGATTGATCTTGATATATTGTCCCAGAGATGTCAGCAGCTGAAGGAACATCAAAATAATCTTTTCGTTTTGGTAAGTATTTTTCAGATTATTAATTTCCGACAGCAAATCAGCTAAGGCCTCTTCCGTAATCTCCCAGTCGATTGACAATACCAGGTTTTTCAATTCGGCTAGGGGATAATCATCCGGCACACTCTCACTGCCCGTCTGAGCGGCAGAGACTTCCTTAAGATCCAATATTTCCGCTTCGGCAGCAGGGCTTTGCTCTTTTTGCGGTTCATTTTTGGCCGTATCTTGGCCATCGGCTTCGATGGGCGAATCATCATCGGAATTATCCTCTCCTCCTCCGAAAAGATCATCGAGGCGTTTGGCGATCTCAGAGTCTAGGTTGTTGTCTTTGGTTTTGTCGCCCAATTTCCCCTCCTATTTCAAATCCCGTTTAATAGATGCCACGGTCATTGAGATGATTTTTTTCAAGGTTGCCACGACATTGGTGCCTTTCAAAGCACTGGCTGAAAAAGAAGGCCTTTTGAGCTGGTCATTCAGATCTTTTTCAAGCGTATCTGTCGTCAGCAACGGAATTCCCTGCTCTAAAAGATCCAGCTTGTTATATTGCATGACACACGGAATCTTAAAGATACTCTTTTTATAGTTGGCAAGATTTTCCTGAAGATTTTTTAAGGACAATATGTTTTTTTCACGACGCACGGCCATCGCATCAGCCACAAAAACGATACCATCGACACCTCTGAGGACCAGACGCCGGGTGGCATTGTATTTCACCTGTCCGGGTACGGTATACAGTTGAATTTTAACTGCATACCCATTGATCAGGCCAATATCAAACGGCAAGAAGTCAAAGAAAAGCGTTCGATCACCGTGGGTTTTTACCGTGACCATCTCAGTTTTGATGCGCTTTCCAAACTTTTTGTATATATATTCCAGGTTCGTGGTTTTGCCGCCCCTACCGGGGCCGTAATAAACAATTTTTACCTGGATTTCTTTATTTTTTAAGTTTACGAATGCCATGCGATAGTTAAACACAAAAAATAACAAACATACATGCTCGCTAATAATGCTGGATCGCCGTTCTTAAAGCGACAGAAGCGGCCCTAGTATTGTTTTTAATTGGTCAACAGAATCGGCGACTTTCAATCTCAAAAAACCCAAAGAGATATCATTGCCGAATATAGTAATCAGTAAAAATTCGGTGGTTATCTTATTGAAATGGATATTTTCTTTTGTACCTTTATGAAACAGCAATGAAAATTCGTTTTCACCGATGATTTTGGCCATCGCGCTGACAGCACCAAAATTACCGGCAGCCAGGGCGGCCAGTGAATAGATATCGTGCTGCTTTTCTCCATTGTCGAGATTGGCAATAATATTACCGGCCATATCAATCAGAAAAACACAACGAACCCCATTTTCAATCAGGTCCTGATTTAAAATATCCTCAATGCTATCGAGCTGTTTTTGACCAAGCGTGTATGACAATTGCCCCTCCTGAATCGTATGTTGTCCTGTTTGACGAACGCGCCTATATTAACCTACGCACCTGTTTCGGGATCAGGACCGTTTGTGAAAACCCCACCCGCTCAAGACAGATGCAACCGCATCCACATCCGAAAAACGGTTTTGCCAGCTATAGTGAGCCCTAGTTCTAAAGATGGCGCATTTCACCTATTGCCATCACTGTAACATTTTGCTGGCAGTTTTGACGTCCTGCATGTTTCAGGGTGCGTCAACAACCTTAGAATCGGTAATTTATATAAAAACTTTAATATTTTTGAACAGATACACCCTGCAACGCCCAAAACAACAGAAAGTTAAAAAACAACACTTATGTTTCTTAAATTACAAAAAAAACGCTATTTTAGCAAGCTAAATCTTTGCGTCCTGACAGTTATGTTTCATTTCATGCCCGCATTGGCGGTGGTTCAGACCGCATGGCGTTCGAAAAACCATTCGCTCGGGGTAGCGGATGCGGGCTTGGTCCCGGTCATTTGACTACTACACATCTATACGTATAGTCGAACTTAGGGTTGGGATTTTGAGCGTGGCGATTAAGGGCTGGTTTTAGAATCGGATAGATCCATCGTCATCATAATCTCATTGCCGCTCCGGACGGAAACTTTTAAATTTGGATAGCGCTTTTTGAAAACCTGAATCATGGCCGCATTTTCCCGCAAAACTGTGGCCGAAAAATGGGTGTATTGATTTTTTTTGGCGATTTTTTCAAGTACGCTCAACAGGTATGAAGCAATCCCCATTGACTGGTAGTCTTCACGAACGACAAATGCAATTTCAGCCTGCTGATCACGTTCATATGCATAGGTGCCAATGGCAATAATCTCTTTATGGCCTCCTTTTTGAACAAGTCCGATAATGGACATGTTCTTATGGTAATCAACACTGGCCCAGTGCTTTTGCACAACCTCATGCGAAAAGGAACGCATTCGATAGAAAAACCGCATATAAATGGTTTTTTCCTGCAGAGAATAAAAGAAATTACGGTATGCAATCTCATCCGAAGGCAGCAAGGGGCGAAATTCAACTGCTTTGCCGTTTTTCAATGTGTATATGCTCTTGTATCCTTCGAGAAACAATAGATCTTCAGTGGAGGGTGGCAGTTGGTCAGCAAAAATATAGTGTCGCTGTTTGGCCGCATTGATAAGCTGTTCGCGAAATTTAGGATGCGCAATTTGCGCCAGCTCCATGACGCGCTGATAAATGCTTTTACCCTGCAGCTCGGCAATACCGTATTCGGTAATGATAAAATTGACATCCCCGCGGGTGGTGGCGACCCCGGCGCCCTCACTTAAATGCGGCACAATGCGTGATACCGCTCCGTCTTGCGCCGTCGATGGCAGCGCCACGATGGAAAAGCCACCTTTGGACATGGAGCTGCCCCTGAGAAAGTCAACCTGATCTCCGATGCCGCTGTAGAACATATGTCCCACGGAATCCGAACAGATCTGACCGGTTAGATCCACCTCCAACGCAGAGCTGATGGAGATCAGATGGTCGTTGCGCGCAATCACAGTGGGATCGTTTACAAATTCGGAAGAGCGAAAATAAAAGGTGGGGTTGTTATCGACATAATCGTACAATTTTTTTGACCCCATACACAGCGAAGCCACCACCCTGCCCGGCAACAACGATTTTTTCTTGTTGGTTATCACGTTCTTTTCAAATAACGGCAGCAATCCATCCGTAATCAGTTGGGTATGAAGACCCAGGTCTTTTTTTCGATCCAGGGACTGCACAATAGCTACCGGCAAATGACCGAACCCGATTTGCAGCGTGGCCTCATCATCTACCAACTGGGATAAAAAATGCCCAATCCGGCGTGCGATCTCCGTATGCTTGACCGCTGGAAACATCTCCACCAGGGGTTCCCCATAAGGCACCAGCCAATCGATCTCATCTATATGCACGAAGCTGTCACCCCAGGTACGCGGCATTCGTGGATTGACTTGGGCAATCACCTGACTGGCATGTTCTAATCCGGAGCGGGTAATATCGACCGAAACTCCCAGACTGCAGTAACCAAACTTATCGGGCGGGCTGACCTGAACCAGTGCCACATCCAGCCCGATGCGGTGGCTGGCAAACATCCGAGGAATCTGAGATAAATAGGCTGGAATGTAGTCAATTTTCCCTTCAAAAGCCGCTTTACGCATGCTGTCGCTGATAAAAAACAGTTTGGGAGAAAATCTTCGCCGAAATGATTCATCGTCAATGTATTGTGCAAATGTCGATGACAGCATTTGATAGACCATGATGTCTTGAATGGTGGACTCATTGACCATGGCCTTGATCAGATGCTGGGGCTCACCGCATCCGGTGCCGATAAACACACGGCCGCCGCTTTTAATCTGAGATACAGCCGTTGCCGCATCAACGACCTTATCCGGACATCGTTGCATCAAATCCATTTGATCTCTCTGCTAGTGGCAGTGTTTCGCTGAAAAATAACTTCTATGGTGGTTAAGACTCACATCATAATACGAATCCTGAATAAATCAACTTTGAAATGGCGGCCAGCCTTGATAAATTTGGGCATTTGTTTTCTCTGAAAAAAGAGCTTATAGTAGTTCTTAACGGATCGCTATCAAAACAGTCGTGTTCGGAAAAGCGTTAATATGAAAAAATCCTTTTCAAAAAAGGGGCTTTTTCGCCCATTTAAAGATCTTAAAACCCTGTTGGACAATCGCTCGGCTACGCTCAAAGAAAAATCAGACCATCTGGCAGCGAAAGCCCCGGCGTCTGAAATTAATCCGGACCAAGACAAACAGATGTTTGAGGCTGCTATGGCAGATGTTGAAAGGCTTCCGCACAATATCTGCACTGATATTGAACCCCCAAAAGGTATCGTTTCAGCGACAGATAAGACGAATGAATCCGATGTACTGCTTCAGCTCGAAGAGCTGGTGAAAAGCGGCAAAGGGTTTGTGGTGGCCGATACCGCCGAATATATTGAAGGTACGGGCTATAACGTAAGCCGCGTAGTAACCAAACGGCTTCACAGCGGAGAGTTTGCCGTTCAGGGCCATATCGACCTTCACGGTCAAAGTGTCGAAAGTGCCCGAACCCTTTTTGACCATTTTTTCAAAGAAAGTATTGCCAGCGGCAAGAGAATGATTCTCATCATACACGGGCGCGGTCTATCTTCACCAGCTGATCCGGTATTAAAAACAAAGGTAATTCAATGGCTCACCAGCGGACCATGGCGCAAATGGGTCATGGCATACGCCAGTGCCCGCTTATGCGACGGTGGTGCCGGCGCCACCTATGTGCTTCTAAGAAGACGTCCGGCAACCAAACGATTGAAAAGAAAAAAACGCCTGTAAAAAAAGTGCTTGACAAAAACCAAACAGATCATTAAATACTGCCGTTTTAAATTGAAAACCAGCTGCCCCCATCGCGTGTTTCAACAGATGGGGGTTTTCAATCCTAAACGGTGAAGGAACACTACATGAAGACAGACATCAATAAGGTCAGAAATATTGGTATCAGTGCGCATATTGACTCTGGCAAAACCACCTTGACTGAACGCATCCTGTTTTACACCCAGCGTATTCACACGATGCACGATGTGAAGGGCAAAGACGGTGTCGGTGCCACCATGGATTCCATGGAACTTGAAAAGGAGCGCGGCATCACCATTGCTTCAGCCGCCACCTATTGCGAATGGCAAGACCACGAGATCAACATCATTGACACGCCCGGACATGTCGACTTTACCATAGAGGTTGAGCGCTCCCTGCGGGTCTTGGACGGCGCCATTCTGGTTCTGTGTGCCGTCGCCGGTGTTCAATCGCAGTCAATTACTGTCGACCAGCAGATGAAGCGCTATAAAGTGCCCGGTATCGCCTTTATTAACAAGTGTGACCGTAGCGGTGCCAATCCAGAACGGGTGATTGCGCAGTTGAAAGATAAACTGGGACATAATGCCGTCGCCATGCAACTACCCATCGGTTTGGAGGCGGGCTTCGAAGGCGTTATCGACCTGGTTTCGATGCAGGCTGTCTATTTTGATGGTGATAAAGGCGAATCCGTTCGCCACGCTCAGATACCGGCAGAACGGTTGGCTGCAGCGCAAGCTGCCCGTGAACACCTCATTGATCAAGCTTCCATGTTTTCAGATGCGCTGACCGAAGCGATTTTGGAAGAAACCGAGGTCACCGAAGCGATGATCTTGGCGGCTGTACGCCAGGGCGTCATTGAACGCAAGCTGACGCCGGTTTATATCGGCTCTGCTTATAAGAACAAAGGCATTCAGCCTCTCTTAAATGCGGTTACCCAGTTGCTGCCATGCCCGCTGGACATTGAAAACGAGGCCCTGGACATGAACAATGCTGAACAACCGGTGGTGCTGAGCAACGAAATAGACAAGCCCTTGGTCGCTTTGGCCTTTAAGCTAGAAGATGGCCCCTACGGTCAACTAACCTATGTTCGTGTCTATCAGGGGTCTCTGGCGAAAGGCGATACGATCGTCAACGTGCGCTCTGGGAAAAAAGTAAAGGTCGGCAGGGTTATTCGGATGCACTCGAATCAGATGGAAGATATCGAAACCATCCCTGCCGGCTATATCGGAGCGCTGTTCGGTATTGACTGTGCTTCCGGTGACAGTTTTGTTGCTCAGGGACTCGGTCTGACCATGACCTCCATGTATGTGCCCGAACCGGTCATATCTTTGGCCATATTTCCGAAAGACAACAAATCGGACGTCAATGTGTCCAAAGCCTTGGGGCGATTTACCAAAGAAGACCCCACCTTTAAGGTATTCGTGAATGCCGAAACCGGCGATACGATTATCTCCGGGATGGGCGAGTTGCATCTGGATGTCTATATTGAACGGATGCGGCGCGAGTATCAAGCTGAAGTGACCACCAGTCCGCCGCGGGTGGCCTATCGTGAAACCATTACCCAGAAGGCCGAATTTGACTACACTCACAAAAAACAAACCGGCGGTGCCGGCCAATTCGGAAGGGTTACCGGCTATATGGAACCGGTTCAGAACGAAGATTTTGTTTTTGAAAACAAAGTGGTGGGGGGCGCAATTCCGACCCAGTACATCGCGGCCTGTGAAAAAGGGTTCAAAAATTGCCTGCTGAAAGGGCCAAAGATGGAATTCCCCGTCACCGGAATTCGAGTCGTCATCAACGACGGTGCCTCTCACTCAGTGGATTCTTCCGATATGGCATTTCAGGCTGCAGCCCGCGGTGCTTTTTTGCAGGGATATGCCAAAGCCAAATCGGTTATTCAAGAGCCGATAATGAAGGTGGTCGTGGAAACGCCCACCGAATTTCAGGGCGCCGTCATGGCGACCCTCAATCAGCGTCGTGCCATGATTGTGGGCTCGCAGGATGAAGGTCCATTCAGTGAAATCGAAGCCCAGGTTCCCTTGTCTGAGATGTTTGGCTATTCAACTGACTTAAGGTCGGTGACCAAAGGTCAGGCCCAGTTTACGATGGAATTTTTAACCTATCGCCAAGTTCCGCAGTCCATCACAGATGATCTAATCAAAAAAGCCGCAACGGAGAAAAAGAACGTTGCCTAAAAATTGTTGCGCGACATGACAGACCTGCTGTACACTGGCATGTGCTGCACAGATGTTTAACGTCCAATGGCTGAAATAAAAAGCATCAAAAGCAAAAACGAGTTGATCGAAAACCAAAGACCGTCTGGTTTTGAATACCACATCCTTCCAATTCAGGATCCTCAGACTGCCGACAAGATCGAGGCAAGGTCTGCCAATAATATTTTTTACATGCGGGAAAGGAATATCAACATGCTGAAAAATGAGCTCATCTTGAAAAATCCCTTGCGGCGAATGGGTTTTGAAAGCGATGACATATTAGATAAAGGCGAATTTGGGGCCGTAATGGCCCGCGCCGGTGTTGGTAAAACCGCTTTTCTGGTGCAACTGGCTTTAAATAGCATGCTCAGAGACAAAAACGTTTTGCATATCAGCCTCAATGACCCGGTTAAAAAAGTCAGCCTGTGGTACAAAGAGGTCTTCAGCCGTATTACCGCCCATTATCATATCCAGCAAAGCAATCAGCTGTGGGAGATGGTGCTGCCCCATCGGTTTATCATGACTTTTCGCGTCGAAGGCTTCAGCGTTCCCAAGCTTGAGGAGCGCCTTACCGATCTGATCGAACAAGCCATTTTTACACCTGACGCCATCATTATGGATGGCGTGCCCTTTGAAGATTCGATTCATGAGGACCTGGCCGATCTAAAACAGCTGGCATCCCGTCTGAACATGCAAATATGGTTTACCATCCGAACCCATCGTCACGAAGAGCCCGGTCCGAACGGAACGCCCTCACAGCTGATGAAAGTGGCCGATCTGTTTGATGTCGTCATCCAGCTGGTTCCAATGGGAAAACACATTCAAATAAAAGCCTTTAAAGGACCGCGTTCCACCGCAGATCAACCGGATTTGATGCTGGATCCCGCCACCATGTTAATACAGGATCCTATCTGACACGCAGTCATCTCTGACCCATCTGCAGTGACACCCTGCTCATTTGCCAGGATTTGAACTCTCCCCCGGTTGAATCCGGACTGCCCCCATTGTAATTTGCCCCTGCGCTCTGTTGCCTTAAAGATACCCTCAGCTAGTATTGGCTTGGCCACCCCATCAGGGACCAACTTTCTCAAGCAATCACATTTTTTACCGATACAAGTAACATCTGAGGGATTACATGTAACAAAAATGGGGTGTTGATATGAAAACAACGAACAGAGATCGCCAACGAAGATGGCGCCAAAAGAAGCTATCCAGCGGTATGCGAACGGTCACGATCATGTTGCCCGCCCGCATCAAAGAGATGATTGATCGCCACCGAAAAGAAACCGGTGCAACGATTGCGCAGATTATAGAAACCGCTGTGGTACATCTGCTGTCTAACGAGGCAAATTCATCTCAACTCATACCAAAAAATAAATATACTCGTGATGTTATAAGGTTTTCACCTGAAAAAATGCAGCAAATGAGTACTGATCTGAACACCATTGCTGCGCGTTTTAAAGAAATGACGGGATTCCGGGAGGATGTTACTTGTAACGCCAAAACCGTTACAAAAGATGGTAGCGCCCCCAAAACAGCCGCATCAGATGACCGTTCAACCACAGAAATCTACCGTCTGGTAAGACTGCTTAATAATATGGAGATCAGTTTGGAAGAGATTGCCCTGACCCTTAATAAGCGCAAATTAAAAACTTTATCCGGTGCCTATGAGTGGAATGCGGGCGATGTGCAAGCGGTTCTTGATGATATCCATCAAAAATACGGTCATATCAATCCACTTTTTTCCATATCCAATGCGCATTGACCGTCACAAGGGAATTTCTCCTACAGAGTTCGAAAAGAATTGATAATATCTGGGTATGAATCTAGCAATAACTGGAAGATAAAAAATCCTCATCTATTTTCATGCAAAGCTCTTGGTGGGGCTTTATGAAGGTATTTGCGGCAGATATCGTCGATGGCCTCTTCTAGTAAAGCCCCCAAGGATTTCTCCTCATCGACGGCAAGGTGTTTAAGGGCTTTGATACGATCAGCATCAATGCGGGTGGAAAATATTTTCTTTTCGCCCATGCTTGCAAGACTACCTTTTTTTCATCGTCAAAACAAGGAAAAAATGCTGACAAAAGTGAAGTTTTTAATGTAAGAATTATATATTTAAATAATTAAATTATAATATCGATAGCACAAATTACCGTTGCACCACCAAAAACCGCCACCAAAATATATTGTAAACATAAAAAAAGGGTTACAAGCTGCCTAAATAACTTGCAAACCCTTTATTTTACTTTGGAGGCGGCAGTCGGAGTCGAACCGACGAATTGCGGTTTTGCAGACCGCTGCCTTACCACTTGGCTATGCCGCCAAAGAAAATGGAGCGGGAAACGGGATTTGAACCCGCGACTTCGACCTTGGCAAGGTCGCACTCTACCACTGAGTTATTCCCGCTCTTGTAAACGTTATTTCTTAGCCAGTTAACAAGCTTTTGTCAATAAAAAGTTCAACTTTCCAGAAGACTTCTGGAGCGAATAAAATAATCAGCACCCGACCAGATCGTGAACACCAGTGCTCCCCATAAAAACAAATTGCCGATGGCCTGCACATTGAGCCCCAGAAATGGAAAGTGGATCATCAGAGGAATAATCGCAGCGATCTGAAAGCCGGTTTTAAATTTACCCAAATTAGATGCGGATAGATCCTCGCCCTTTTCGGCAATAATGTTGCGCAAACCGGTAACGGCCAATTCGCGGCCGATAATAATACAAGCCATCCAGGCCGGTACCCAATCCAAAGCGGCCAGCATAATAAAAGACGATGAAACCAGCAGTTTGTCGGCAACCGGGTCCATCACCTTGCCGAGTGTGGTGACCATGTTTCTTTTGCGAGCATAAAAACCATCTAAATAATCGGTAATGGCGGCGGCGCTGAACACCAAAGCCGCCATAAAAACGCTGAATCGGTTAGGAAAGAGCATCAAAATAATAATAATCGGCACGGCTGCGATTCTAAACAGCGTTAACAGATTAGGTCCTCGGATTAAGTTTTGGAAGGTGGCCATAAAATTCTCAATTGCATCTTAGGTTTCTTTTGAATGCTGGGCAATGTATTGGTCCCGACAGGACGTGCTGCAGAAATAAATATCATGTCCATTGAATTTCAGATGGATGGCATTGCGCCGTGGAAAATAAGCGTCACAAAACGGATCTTTGATCATGACATCATCAATCTGCCTGCCAGCGGGATCGGAAACCTTTTCCTTCGGCCGGGTGTCGGGAAACATCCAAGTTCGCACTGAGCGGTACAGCAAATAGCCCACAACGAAAAGTATTAAAAATTTGATCATTGATATTCAATCACCTTTTGCTCATCCTCCCCCAGCTGATCCAACAATGATTGCATGCTCTGGTGCAAGACCGGATGAAGGATAGTTGGGTCTATATCACAAATTGGCTTTAAGACAAAACGCCTTTGATGCATCCGCGGGTGCGGCACGATCAGATGCTCGGATTCAATGATGCGATCATCATACAAAAGGATATCCAAATCCAGAACCCGAGGGCCAAAGCGAATCACGTCGCGCTTGCGGCCGGCTGCTCGCTGCACCTTTTCAATTTGATCGAGCAGTTCAAATGGATCCAGTGCGGTCTCAAGCTTAACCACCATATTGATAAACCAGTCTTGGTTTTTATAATCCACCGGTTCGGTTGTATAAACACGTGATTGCGCAATAGCACGAGATTTGGCACCACGGGTGAGCGTCGTAATTCCCTGTCGGCAATTCTGCAGCCGGTCTCCCATATTGGAGCCCACCGATATATATACAATGTGTATCGCCATTGGGATAAGCCTAAACCTTACACCAAGCCACTAAAACGTAAAGAAAATATCAAGAATAGGCTGTTTCTAAAACTTGGCGGCTTTGCGTAAGACAAATCGGTGATTCTATCTCCAGGCATCCGGCTGAAGCTCACCCGTATATATGAGGCGCGCATCGCCCTCCATGTAAATATGCTGATACTGGCCGTCGGCAACATCAAAATAAATGGTCAGCCGCGAAGCGCTGCGGGTTTCTACTTCCACCGGTGGTTGCAGGTTAAAGCGGCTTGCTGAAATAATGGCACTGGCAATTGCACCGGTGCCGCAAGCCAGGGTTTCGTCTTCCACTCCCCTTTCATAGGTCCGGATTTTAATGGCGTTACCTTGACGGTGTTCGACAAAATTAGCGTTCGTCCCGGCCGGTGCAAAGCTATGGTGGTGGCGAATTTCACGCCCCAGCGCAACCACATCCAGATCATCAACTTGCTCTACAAAAGCCACCGCATGCGGCACACCGGTATTGATACTGCTGATCTCCAAAGAAATATTCGACAACTTCAGCGCATAGTCCAGTTTAAGGTTCGAAGGATCCGGCATCTGCACTTTAACACGCTCCTTATCGATCTGGGCGCTCACCAAACCGGCATCGGTTTCAAACGTCAACGTGGATCCGGCAATACCGGTAATATGGGCAAATCTGGCGGCGCAGCGCGCGCCGTTGCCACACATTTCAGCTCTGCTGCCATCGGAATTAAAAAACCGCCAGCGAAAATCATGCCGCTCTGAGGTTTCAATTAGAATGAGCCCATCAGCCCCGGCCGACATTTTGCGCCGGCAAACCTCGCTGATAAAGCCGGTTAAATCATCGTCATTGATTTTGTGGTCGCGGTTGTCGATGATAATAAAATCATTGCCGGCCCCACTCATCTTGTAAAATGGGATTGGGTTCATGCCTCTTCCTATGTTTGTGGTCAACACTCATGTGGTTCATTTTATTTAACAACACGGTTTTCTTTAGGTTTCAGGTGTCAGTAAAAACATGATTGAAATCAGAATATTTTAAAAATTCGTCCGTGATTGCTACTGAATAGTAAAGGCTCAAAGCTGGCCACCGAAGGACTGACACCTGACACCCGACACCCGACACCTGAAACCACCGGTACTAGTCATTCAAAAAAGGCGGCAGCGATTCCCCTCGAACGAGATCCTCGTATGTTTCTCTTTGCTTGACGACATGAAACTGGTCATCTTTGACCATCACTTCCGCAACTCTCGGGCGTGAGCAGTAATTTGAAGACATGACAAAGCCGTAAGCGCCGGCGCTCATAACAGCCAGAAGGTTACCCCCTTCGACATCGGCCAAACGGCGATCTGCTGCCAGAAAATCACCGCTTTCACAAATCGGCCCGACAACATCGGCGACAGTTGGCGATGCCGCTGTGCGCACGACGGGCTTGATTTCATGAAAGGCATTATAGAGTGTCGGACGTAACAGGTCGTTCATACCGGCATCGACAATGATGAATTTTTTGTCCGGGCCGGATTTTTTATAGAGCGCCCGTGTTACCAGGATACCGGCATTGCCAACCAATACCCTGCCCGGTTCCAAAACGAGCGTAACTGCCGATCCTTCAAGGTGCTTTAAAAAAGCTTTGGCATATTCAGATAAAGATGGCGGGCTCTCATCGCCATAGGTAATGCCCAGGCCACCCCCCATGTCGATATATCGGATGTCGATGCCCAGTTCAGATTTGAGGCGCAGCATTAATGCTCTAACGCTTTTAAGCGCATCCTCAAATGGCCCGGCCTCAGTTATCTGCGAGCCGATATGGCAATCGATGCCGATGACATCAATATGCTCGAGTTTAGAAGCCAACTGATATCCTTCAATGGCGGCTTCGGTGTTGATGCCAAACTTATTTTTTTTGAGACCTGTCGAAATGTAAGGGTGGGTTTTGGGATCGACATCCGGATTGACCCGAATGGCAACTTTTGCCTGTCGGTTTAATGCGGCGGCCCGCTGGTCAATCAGTTTGAGCTCGTCAATTGATTCCAAGTTGAACATTAAGATGCCCGCTTTAAGGGCATCGTCAATTTCATCTATGCGTTTGCCAACACCGGAATAGACAATCCGCTCCGGCGCAAACCCCGCCTGCAGTCCACGATACAGCTCTCCGCCTGAAACAATGTCAAGACCACATCCACCGGCAGCAAATAGTTTCAATATCGCCAAATTGGTATTGGCTTTGGCAGAGAAGCAAACCAGATAGTCGATTTTCTCAAAAGCCTCTTTGAAAGCTGTAAGATGGCGAGTCAAGGTTGCATGGCTGTACAAGTAAAACGGTGTGCCCACTTTGTCAGCAATCCTTTGCACCGGAACATCTTCACAGAACAATTGATTTTCCCGATAGGTAAAGTGATGCATGCTGTTTCCTAGTAAACGCAGCTTGATATTCGTTATGTGTTGATCGACCGATGTTGGATTGCGAAAAATTTAGTTTTTCAACACCCATAACTCATAACAGATAACGAATGCCATCTGATTCAATGACGATTCAATCCGGTTAATGGTCGAATTTAACGCTATTGGAGGCTTTGCCACTGTATCCGTATTCATCAAAGAGGATGACTTTATAGATGTAGCGATAGCCGGAATCGATTATCTCGCTGTACTGAAGCCTCCGAGGGCCTGATTTATCAGACGCCTTCGCATGGACTGGAATCTCAGCCACAATTTCGAAACGAAGCGGACATTCTTCACAGCCGATTTCCTGGCCGGTTTGGGTGGCACGCAGCACCTTAATTGTCGCCGGCTCAGCAATGTTGCCGCCTGCTGTGCTCGGGAGCGTCCAACTGAGCTCGACCACATCGTTTTTAAGCGTGTGTCGCAAATCTTGAACCACCGGGGGCAAAGGGCGCTTTGGTGGCCGTGGTGGACCCTTTTTACCGCAGCCCTGCCACACACAGCTTAAAACAGCGAGTGCCATAAGCAGACACACCCGAAAGAGGCGATGGGGATAAACACTCGTCTGTATGGGGGCGGATCTAAACAATCTTTTTCCGTTAGGCACCTTTTTGCAGCTGCTTTTCAGCTGCTTTGACAGCTGCTTTGACGGACCGGGTTGCTGTACCGCCGATCGTGGCCCGCCGGTCGATCATTTGTTGGGTTTCCAGAAAATCAAATATCTCTGCTTCAATCAGGTCTGAAAATTGCTGCAATTCCGCCAGTGAAAGTGCAAGAATTTCTTTGCGCTTGTGAATGGCGTAACCGACAATCTGGCCGACACAATGGTGTGCTTTCCGAAAAGGCATGCCTTTGGTGACCAGGTAATCGGCCAAATCGGTGGCATTGAGATAACCCATTTCAGCCGCCGCTTGCATGCGGCGCTTATTAAATTTGATCTTGGGCAGCAATTGAGCCGTTATGGCGACACAGGCGCTCAGGGTATCAACAGCATCAAAAAGAAGTGCTTTGTCCTCCTGCATATCGCGATTGTATGACAGTGGCAAAGACTTCATGATGGTTAGCATCGCCATCAAGTTGCCAAAGACGCTACCGCTTTTGCCTCGGATCAGTTCGGCAACATCGGGGTTTTTTTTCTGCGGCATAATACTGCTGCCGGTGGCAAATGCATCTGGCAGTTCGATGAAGTCAAATTCAGCTGAGGACCAGAGGATCAGTTCTTCTGAAAGCCGGCTGAGGTGCATCATGCAAATACTGGCCGCAGATAAAAATTCGATCATAAAATCGCGATCGGCCACTGAATCCATGCTGTTGGCCGAAACTTTTTTAAAACCGAGCAATCCGGCGGTATATTTTCTGTCGATCGGGTGGGAAGTGCCCGCAAGCGCTGCGCTGCCCAGCGGCATGACATCAATGCGAACCAAACAATCGTTCAGGCGTTCCGTATCTCTTGAAAACATTTCGTAATACGCCAGCAAATGATGCGCCAGCAGAACCGGTTGGGCTCGCTGCAGATGGGTGTAACCCGGCAGCACGGTCTCAACATGCCGTTTGGCAACCCGGACCAGCGCTTTGCGCAAGCGGCCCATCAATCCAATGATCACGGCGACGGCATCTTTTAGATATAGACGAACGTCCAACGCCACCTGATCATTGCGGCTCCTGGCGGTATGCAGTTTCTGGGCAACAGGGCCTACGATCTCCGCCAACCGCGATTCGATATGCATATGAATGTCTTCCAAAGCCGCTTGATAGTCAAATGCATGCGCTTCAATTTCTTTTTCGACCTTTTTAAGACCCGCCGTCAATTGTCTGGCTTCTTTAGATGTGATGATGCCAGCCTTTGCCAGCGTTTTACAATGCGCAATACTGCCCTGGATATCAAATGCATACAGTCGCCGATCCACATCAATGGAAGAAGTAAAGGTTTCGACAATTTCAGCGGTATTTTCTTTAAACCTTCCGGCCCACAGCTTTTCTGACATGGCAATAACGATATTGGTTAATAGTTGTTGGTTATTGGTTATTAGGATCGGGCACTTATTCTGTCCGATTCGATAATTTTATTTTTCGATCAGTTTTTGAATTCTTAATCTCAGCGCGTTTAAGCGAATAAAGCCCTCGGCATCTTTCTGGTTATAGACCTGATCGTCTTCAAAGGTAGCAAAGTCTTCCCGATAAAGGGATCGATCTGACTTGCGGCCCAGAACCCGGCAGTTGCCCTTATACAATTCAAGACGTACGGTTCCGGATACATTTTGCTGGGTCATGTCAATCATGTTTTGCAACACTTTCATCTCAGGCGCAAACCAGAAACCATTGTAAATCAGCTGCGCGTATTTGGGGATTAGCGAATCCCGCAGATGAACAACCTCACGATCCAGTGTAATGGATTCCATTGCCATGTGGGCAGCACGCAAAATCGTACCGCCAGGCGTCTCATAAACGCCGCGGGATTTCATGCCCACGTAACGATTCTCAACCAGATCCACCCGCCCGATACCGTGTTGACCGCCACAAGAATTCAAGGCCTTAAGCATTTCCGCCGCAGTTAGCTTTTTACCGTTTAGCTCAACCGGATTGCCCTTTTGAAATGTCAACTCGATGACTTCGGCTTTGTCCGGTGCCTGTTTGGGTGAAACCGTCAGCGTAAAAATGTCTTCGGGCGCCTCAGCCCAGGGGTCTTCAAGTATACCGCCTTCATAACTGATATGCAGCAAATTGGAATCCGTGCTATAGGGTTTATCATGGGTGGCCTGAACTGCGATACCATGTCGAGCGGCAAACTCCATTAAAGCGGTGCGTGAATTCAGGTCCCACTCCCGCCAGGGTGCAATAATACGGATACCCGGATCATGGGAAAGATAACCCAGCTCGAATCGAACTTGATCATTACCTTTACCGGTGGCACCGTGACTGACGGCCTCAGCTTTTTCAAGATGCGCAATCTCAATCTGGCGCTTGGCAATCAGCGGCCTGGCCAAAGAGGTTCCCAGCAGATACTGGCCCTCGTAAATGGCATTGGCACGAAAAGCCGGAAATACATATTCGCTGACAAATTCTTCCGTCAGATCTTCAATATATGCCTTGGTCGCACCGGTATTGTACGCATTTTCCCTGATTTCTTCCAGATCGTCTTCCTGACCGATAGCCGCAGAAAATGTCACCACCTCACAGTGATAGGTTTCAATCAGCCACTTTAAAATGACCGAAGTATCCAGCCCTCCGGAATAGGCCAGAACCACTTTGTTGATTTGATCCGTCAAAATAGTCACCTCCGCTTCCGGTTATCCCGTTTAGCCGGTTGAACCAGTTGAGCCGGTTTAATTTAAAAATGAATTCTTTTTTTCTTTACGGGCAGACCGGCTAACGGGCCTACGGGCTCAACCCGATTAACATGCGCTGTATGAATTTACAACCATCGAAAGAATAAGCGTTGCTTTTCTTTAGATAAATTCTATTGACTTATTAAGATATCTAGGATCGCTTTGTGCATATGAAGCTTGTTCTCGGATTGGTCCCAAACAACAGACTGAGGGCCTTCCAAAACTTCTTCGCTAATTTCTTCTTCGCGATGGGCCGGTAGGCAATGCAGCACAATCGCATCTTCGGCTGCTTTTTTCATAAGTGCTGCATTGACCTGAAATGGCGCAAAGATCTTCTTGCGGGATTGCTGCTCATCCTCCTGCCCCATACTGGCCCAGACATCCGTGTTGACCACATCCGCATCTTTGATGGCAGCGACAGGGTCGGAGCCGAGTGTTATGCACGCTGCTGGTTTCTTTTTGGCCCTGTCGACAATCTGTTTTTCCGGAAAATAATCCGGCGGACAAGCCAAAGACAGCTCAAAACCCAAAACGGCAGCGGCATTGATCCAAGATTGCGCCATATTGTTACCATCGCCGATCCAGGCAATCTTTAAATTATCAACAGACCCCTTATGCTCAATAACGGTTAGCAAATCACTCAGAACCTGGCAGGGATGATAGGCATCGGTTAGCGCATTGATCACCGGTATGGTCGAAAATTGCGCGAATTCTTCGATCGTTGTTTGAGAAAAGGTGCGAATGGCCAAAGCATCCAGATAACGTGAAAGCACCCTGGCGGTATCTTTTATAGGCTCAGCCCGCGACATTTGGGTATCTTTGGAACTGATAAATAACGGTGAGCCGCCCAATTGCACCATCGCCGTTTCAAATGAAACCCGGGTGCGGGTCGATGGTTTATCAAACAGAAGCCCGAGGCTTTTGCCGGCATGCAATGCTTGAGCGGTGCCTTTCTGCTGTCTTTCCTTGAGCTCAACCGCCCTTTTGAAAAAGGCCTCAAATTCGTCCTTGGCCATATCGGCCAGTGTCAGCAGATGTTTGGTCATCCCTATACCTCCATCTTATCCCATAGCTGAAAGTGCATGAAAATAGATGAGAATCATCTAACGAAATATATACAGTAGGCATGTGCAAATGCATCATTTATTTTATATTTGTGCCAAATTAATTCGAATGCTGAACATTTTTAATTCTTATCTCTCCTCATGCAATATCAGCGAAGATTTTGTCAAGACAATCAACAAGCTGATCAATTTCTTCCTGGGTGATGATCAAAGGCGGAATAAATCTCAAAATGCGATCCTGGATACAATTGATCAAAAAACCGTTTTGCATGCATTGCTTTACGATCGGCGCCCCGTCAATTTTTAGTTTCATGCCAAGCAGCAGACCCTGCCCGCGCACATCTTTGATGACACTATGGCGGTCTTTTAACGCCTGCAGTCGCTTTCTGAAATAAGCCCCGGCAGCTCTGCTTTTTTCGATAACGCCGCCGTCCAGCAGCATTTTACACACTTCCAGAGCCGCGGCCGTAACGATGGGGGTTCCGCCGAAAGTCGATGCGTGAGCACCGGGTGAAAAGGCAGCCGCAATCGCTTCGCGCGACAACATCGCTCCAATGGGCAAGCCGTTGGCCAAGGCCTTCGCCAGGGTCATAATATCCGGCTCGACACCAAAATGCTGATAGGCGAAAAGCTGTCCGGTGCGCCCCATTCCGGTTTGAATTTCATCAAAAATAAGTAGTGCGCCGGTTTCATCACAGAGCTGTCGGACCATTTTTAAATAGTGTTCATCCGGACAACGAACCCCCCCTTCACCTTGAATGGGTTCAAGCATAACGGCACAGGTCGCGGCATTTATGCTGGCACGCAACGCCTCGATGTTATTAAAGGGCACAAAATCAAAGCCCGCCAATACCGGATCAAACCCTTTTCTGATTTTCTCCTGTCCGGTAGCCGACAAAGTCGCCAGAGTGCGCCCGTGAAAGGAGCGTTCCATGGTAATGATTCGAAAGCGCTCGCTTTCACCGCGGTCTTTGAAATATTTACGCGCCAATTTTATCGCAGCCTCATTGGCTTCGGCACCGCTGTTAGCGAAAAAGGCCCGATCCGCAAAACTGTTTTCCACCAACCAGGCCGCCAAATCGATCTGGGGTACGGTGTAGTAAAGGTTGGATACATGCAACAGCGTTTCGATCTGTCGACTGACAGCATCGCTGATGCGCGGATGGGCATGGCCCAGATTGCACACTGCAATTCCGGCAACAAAATCCATATAAGATCGCCCGTCTGTATCCCAGAGGCGACACCCGCTGCCTTTTTCAAAAACAACTGGAAACCGCTGATAGGTGGCCGCCATAACCTGATCGGCGCGTTGCATTAAAGCTGCGGTCATGCCGTCACCTCCGTTCCAATGCCGCTGTCGGTAAACAATTCAAGCAAAATTGAATGTCGCTGAGTGCCATTGATAATCTGAACTTTTTCAACACCATTTTCAATCGCACGCAAACCGTATTCAATTTTTGGGATCATTCCCCCGGATATCGCCTGATCATCAATCATCTTTTTAATCTGATGCGCATCGATGGAGCTGATCAGACGGCCGTCGTTATCCAGCACGCCATCCACATCGGTAAGTAAAACAAGCCGACCGGCTTTGAGCGCCATCGCAATGCGACTGGCCACCAGATCCGCATTGATATTGAAGGTTTCCCCGGCTTCACCGGCGCCCACCGGGGCAATAATGGGAATAAAGCCCTGCTGGGTGAGCTTATCGATGATCTCAGAGTTGATGCCCGTGACCTCCCCGACCAGCCCTGGATCAATAATTTCAGGCGGTTTATTGACGTCGGGCTGTTGCACGATTTTAAGCTTTTTCGCCTGTATCAGCCCGCCATCTTTGCCGCTTAACCCGACGGCTTTGCCCCCTTGCTGATTGATTTGATGAACGATCGCTTTGTTGACTTTACCGCCCAAGACCATTTCAACCACATCCATGGTGCGCTCATCGGTCAATCGCATGCCACGCACAAACTGGGGCCGAATGCCCATTTGGTCCAGCACCGAATTTATCTGAGGCCCGCCGCCGTGCACCACCACCGGATTGATACCAATAAACTTCAGCAATGTAATATCGCGGGCGAAATCCTGTTTAAGCTGCTCATCGACCATGGCATGTCCGCCATATTTGATCACAATCGTCATACCATAAAAGCGCCGAATATACGGCAGCGCTTCAATGAGTATATCAGCAACATTGGGATTCGGTTCATGGGTGTTTTTCGGCATGGCTTATTGACCCCGATAATCGTTTGAACTAAAACAGCGGATCGATATCAATAGAACGTTTTTCTGAAAAGAAAATTCGCCTCCTGCGAAGTGTGCCGCTTTACAGGATATAACGGCTCAAATCCTCATCATCTTTGATTTCTTTCAACTTGGATTCCACATCATCCTTGCAGATCACCAGGCGTTTCTGAGGAACATCCGGTGCCTGGAAGAGAACGTCTTCCAGCAGCCTTTCCATAACAGTTTGCAGCCTGCGGGCACCGATATTTTCGGTGCGATTATTCACCTCTTCGGCAATTTTGGCGATGGTTTCAACAGCATCGTCTTCAAAAGCAACATCCAAACCTTCTGTCCTTAATAAGGCGATGTACTGCAGTAAAAGCGCATTTTTGGGCTCTGTTAAAATGCGGATAAACTCATTTTTGCCGAGCGCATCCAGCTCAACCCGAATGGGAAAACGGCCCTGCAGCTCCGGAATTAAATCAGAGGGCTTGACGGTATGGAAAGCCCCGGAGGCCACAAACAAAATATGATCGGTTTTTACAGGTCCATATTTGGTGGTCACGGTGGATCCTTCAACAATCGGCAGCAGATCTCGCTGCACGCCTTCCCGGGATACATCTGGACCGTGGGCACTGTTGCGACCTGCAATCTTGTCAATTTCATCTAAAAAAATGATCCCCGACTGTTCAACTTTTTTTATGGCCTTTTTAACAACTTTATCCATATCCACCAGTCCCTGGGCCTCATCTTGTGCCATGATTTCCATCGCCTCAGGGACTTTGACCTTGCGGCGCTTGGTGGCTTTGGGAAAAACCCCACCCAGCATATCTTTGAAGTTAATGCCCATCTCTTCCATGCCGACGTTTGAAAAAATCTCAACCATAGGACCACTGCGATCGGCCACATCCAAATCGACAAATCGATTATCGAGTTTGCCGCGTCGCAGCATATCCCGCAGCTTTTGCCGGGTTGACGATGACTCTTCATTTGCGGATGTGATCAGTTCAAATTGAACTTCTTTGGGCTCTTCAGTGCGCGCGGCGGTCGTTGAGCCGGATTTCGGCAACAACAAATCCAGCATCCGCTCTTCGGCCGCATACCAGGCTTTATCCTTAACCGCTTCCTGCTCCCGTGACTTGAGGGTATTTATGGTCAACTCGAGAAGGTCCCGGACCATGGATTCAACATCACGTCCCACATAGCCGACTTCAGTGAATTTAGACGCTTCCACTTTTGAAAAAGGTGAGTCCGTCAGTCGGGACAAACGTCTGGCAATTTCGGTTTTGCCGACGCCGGTGGGGCCGATCAGTATGATGTTTTTGGGCGCAATTTCATCGCGCAGTTCATCAGGAACCTGCTGGCGACGCCACCGATTGCGCAACGCAATGGCAACTGATCGCTTGGCTTTATCCTGGCCGATAATGTATTTATCCAGTTCTTTGACCACTTCAGAGGGCTTTAACGGATTCATTTAGAGTTCCTCTACCAAGATCTGCGCATTGGTAAACACGCAAATCGATGCCGCAATTTTCATGGCGGCTTCTACAATTTGGCGTGCATCGAGTCCCGCATGCTCTACCAATGCCAGTGCTGCAGCCTGGGCGGCAACACCCCCGGATCCAATTCCAATGATCGATTGATCCGGTTCAATAACGTCGCCATTGCCCGAAATCAGATACATTTGTTTTGCATCCACGGCAACCATCAGCGCCTCAAGACGCCTCAGGTATTTATCGGTTCGCCAATCCCGGGCCAATTCAACGGCTGCTCGGGTCAGATTTCCATTATACTGTTCAAGTTTATGCTCCAAGCGCTCAGATAGATTCAAGGCATCAGCCGTGGCACCTGCAAATCCGACAATTATTTTTTGCTGATATATCTTTCTGACTTTTTTTGCCCGATGCTTGATAATTGTGTTGTTCAACGTAATTTGGCCATCACCGGCAACCACCGCTTTACCCTTGTGCCTGACAGCTAAAATAGTCGTTCCGTGCATTTCCATCGTGTTCCTCGAATCAGTTGACTGGTAGGCTAGTTTCAATGCTTTCGATCAAATTGATATCTGCCTATTGTGCTTAACGGCAACAGCATCTTATTATGATCTAAAGCGTTGCATTTTTCCACCCATTTTTACAAAACCCGCCTTGTCCAACATCGCCTTATTTTCGGGGATGCGCTTTGTCATATGTTTCCATCAAATGATCGATGCTGACATGCGTGTATTTTTGGGTCGTCGAGAGGCTTTTGTGCCCTAAAAGCTCTTGAACCACGCGCAAATCAGCACCTGCATCTAGCATATGGGTGGCGAAGCTATGACGCAACGCATGCGGTGACACAGGCGCCAACAGGCCGACGGCTGTAACCAGTTGTTTTAAAATTCTGGCAATCGAGCGGGATGTCAACCGTTTGTTAAAGCGGTTTAAGAATAAAGGGCCATGGCCTGCAGCTTCCGCGCCAATTTGCTTTAGCAGCCGGGTGCGATAGGCCTCAACAGCGGATAGGGCTTTTTTTCCGACAGGGATTATTCGCTCCTGATTGCCTTTGCCGTGCACCCGAATGACGGATGCTTTAAAATCCACATCCGAGACATTCATTTGGGTGAGTTCAGAAACACGAATACCGCTGGAGTAAAGTGTTTCAAAGATAGCACGATTCCTTAAATCCAATACGGTATCTGTCTGAATCGAATCCAGCAGCCCAAACATTTCATCGACCGAAAGATAAGCCGGTATAGTTTTATCCTGTTTGGGTGTCATCACATGCTCGGCCGGATTTTCGGAAATCAGTCCCCTTTTGTCCAGAAACTTGAAAAACGATCGTATGGCCGAGAGCTTGCGAGCAATGGTGGCTTTTTTGTTCTTACGGTGCAAAGCACCCAGATACCCTCTGATCAGGATACCGTCAATCTGCTTGATGTCCACTTCAGACGATTGTTTATGCTGCGTTTTTCCAGTCCGAAGAAAATCGGCTGCAAAAGATAGGAAATCTTTAAGATCTTTGCGGTATGCGCGGCAGGTATGATCTGAATACCCCTTTTCAGTCACAAGGGACTCAATAAACAAACCCACCAAAGGATTTTCCGAATGGGCTTCCATACGGAGTATCTTTTCTAAAACACAAAAAGTTTTTTAAGTTCATCCCAGGAGCTTACCTCAACAAACGGGTGTGGCTCCCGATTCCAGGGCTGTTGAAATAAAATCGGCTGAATACCCGCTGTGTGCAGCAAAAAACAAGTCTCGAGACGATCGTCGACAAAATATTTAATTCGGCGCTGCTGAAGAATACTGGCTTTGTCCTCATGCGTTCCGGTAGCAATGATCTCAATGGCGGCTGAATCCAGGCGCAGCGTTTCACTGATCCAACCCGCAAGCGGCCCCATATAAGGACGTGCTGTCACAAACAAGACGGTTCCAAACCGATCGGCCAGTTGATACAACACGTCAGGTGCACCGGCAATCGGCTTTAGCGGAAGCGTGTAGTTGCCATCCAGAATGCGGGAGACAACTGCATCAATGGTTTTGGGTTCGATCTCAAGGCAGTCCGCCAGATTATAGCAGGTGATATCTTCATAGGCGAATCCGTTGACGTTAAACTCTTGATGGGCAATATCAAGAAACAGGGTCATCGTATCGGCAACCACGCCGTCGATATCAAAGGCAACTGATGCTGGATCAATTTTCATGATGGATGTTATTCGTTATTTTTTATTTGTTATTCGTTTAATGAATAATCGGCAATCAATTTGTGCCTGGATGATTTAATAATCTGCCACTGGCTATCATCGAAGCGGATTGCTCCCGACCGTCGGTCAGCCCCTATTAACAGATAACCAGTAACTAATAACGTAGCCGCTATGCGGCTATATGTCGGGTTTTCTTTTTTAATCTGGAAATACGACGCCTGAAAATAGTGGCCTTTTTCTTGTCCTTGGCTTCCAGCGCCGCTTGACGTTCAGCTTTTAACGCTTTGATTTTCAGTTTCAACTCTCGGGTGGTGCCAGTGGTTTTTTTAGGCAATTCGTCTTGGATGCCCCTGAACTTCTTGATGCCTGTAATCAACTCATCTTTTTTCATCGCGTGCACACCGCTCATTCCGGGTATATCCTTGGCGATCTCGCGAAGCTCTTTGACCGTCATCTTATCCAAAGGTTTTTCTTTTTCGGCTGCTGGCGTCTCTACTGCTTTTGCAGACTTTTCCGGCGGCGCATCTGGCTGGTCTTCGACCGGATCAGCGGCCTCCTGTTCCTGGGCCGACTTTTTGTCTACCCCGGCTGTTTCCGCCTGAGGCTCTTCTTCGTCGCCCACAGTCTTTTCTGGTGTTTCCTTTTCATTTTCTGGGGTTTCACTCATTTGTCTGGTTCTCCTTCTATCTTTGGTTGAAAGCATAAGCGGAGGCTTTAAAGCCTCCGCCCATGGATGACGCAGGTATAATCAAATTTACCAATGAATGATAAATTTTAAATTTGCCTGTTATCAAAATAAGCTCATATGTTCAATCATTTATTCTTTGTTGTCCCTTTCAAAGAAGCGCGCAAAAGGCTTGAAAAGCTCTAGCGGAATCGGAAAAATCGTTGTCGAATTACTTTCGGTTGACATTTCATTCATGGTTTGCAGATATCTGAGTTGCAACGCTGTTGGATGTTTTTCGATAATCTCAGATGCCTCCGCCAATTTACTGGCGGCCTGAAATTCACCTTCGGCATTAATTACTTTGGCGCGCCTTTCGCGCTCAGCCTCGGCCTGCCGTGCGATTGCCCGTTGCATTTCACCGGGTAGATCGATGTGTTTCAATTCAACTGTGGCAACCTTTATACCCCATGGGTCTGTGTGGGTATCCAGAATTTCCTGCAGCTCCGTATTGATTTTTTCCCTTTCGGCCAGCAGATCATCCAGCTCAGACTGCCCGCAAACGCTCCTTAGGGTGGTCTGGGCCAGCTGAGACATGGCGTAGCTGTAGTTTTCGACCTCTACGATCGCCTTTATCGGATCGATCACCCTGAAGTAGATGACTGCATTAACTTTCACAGAAACGTTATCTCTGGTAATCACATCTTGCGGATCCACATCCATGGCAACCAACCGCAAGCTGACCTTTACCATTTTATCTATCAATGGAATCAAAATGATGAGCCCCGGCCCTTTGGCAGCAATCACCCGTCCCAGCCTGAATATCACGCCGCGCTCATATTCGTTAAGAATACGCAACGCTGCCGATAGGAAAAAAATCACCAATATCAGAATGGCAATCGGCGTAAAAAGACTCATGCTATCCTCCTTTTTTGGCAGTAACGTTAGTATGGGATTTAGTTTATGTCAGCCGGCATATAACACTAAACGGCGCCGGCCTCAAGCCGCACTTTTTGAATAAACAGTTGTCCAAAACAAATTGGCCTGACCCGCTAGACACCGGCGGTATCATCCGCGAGTTCAACCTCTAGCATCAAATTAACTACATTGATCACCCGCACCTTGGCATTTTCATCAATCTCTTCCTGCGCTCTGGCATTCCACAACTCACCATGGACAAAAACCTTGCCTTCCGGAGTTAGTGCCTGTTTGACGATACCAATTTCACCGACCAGCCCTTTGGTGCCGGTTCTGGGTTTGGACATCTGGGCCCGAAATACCAGCCCGGCCACAAACACAAAAAAGCCGGATATCAGGATAATCGTGGGCAACAAGACCTTCAGAGACAGGCCCATATCCGGATCGGTGTCTTTAAACATCATCAACGAACCCAATAATAGAGACAAGACGCCGGCAACACTTAACAGCCCATAGCTGGGAATCTTCATTTCCATGATAAAGAAGATAATCGCCAGTACGATCAGCAAAATCCCGGCATAGTTCACCGGCAACGTTTGCAGCGCAAAAAATGCCAGCACAAGCGATATGCCGCCGATCACACCGGGAAAAATCGCGCCGGGGTGGGACAACTCAAAATAAAGACCGGCCAGTCCGATCATGAGCAAAATATAGGCAATATTGGGATTACTGATGGTCTTTAAGATGTTGGTTCGCAGTGATGGTTCGACGATTTCTTTTTTGGCGTTGTCCAGCTTTAATTCACCTTTACCGGCGATTTTTAGGCCGTTGAGCTGGCGGATGAGATCATCGGTGTCTTCGGCAATCAGATCGATAATGTTTTCTTTAAGAGCCTCGGTCTCGGTGACCGATACACTTTCTCGAATGGCTTCTTCCACCCATTTTTGATTTCGACCGCGCTTCTCAGCAACACTCTTGGCATGCGCCACCATATCGTTGATCACTTTTTCCGACATTTTTCCACTGATATCTTTACCGCCTGCGCCAACCGGATGGGCTGCTCCGATATTGGTGCCGGGCGCCATGGCAGCAACATCGGCGGCCATCGTAATCATTACGCCGGCTGAAGCGGCTCTGGCACCACGCGGTGCCACAAAAACCACAATCGGCACAGGACTGCCCAGAATATCTTTGATGATCAGTCGCATGGATTCCGCCAGCCCACCGGGTGTATCCAGCTCTATAATCAGACAGGCAGCTTTTTCTCTTTCAGCTCTTTCTATGCTGTTTTTGATATACTCCGCAATCCCGGGGCTGATGGCATCGTTAATGGCAACAATATAAACATCGCCTTTTGCAGCCCAGGCACTGCCGGCAACCGGCAGTATCATAAAAGATAGCACCAGAACAATCGTCAATTTAGCTTTCATATGGATATTCCTTCATCAGCATTTTCATATCTTTCCAAACCTGCCGTTTTTTTTCGGCATTGCGAAGCAAATACGCTGGATGATAGGTTGGAATCAATTTAATGCCGCGATAATCATAAAATCTTCCTCTTAACCTAGATATGGATTCAGCCGAATTCAATAGGGTTTGGGCGGCAACTGAACCCAGCGCGCAGATAAAGCGCGGCTGGATGGCGTCCAGCTGTCTGTCCAAAAAAGGAGAGCAGGTCTGGATTTCATCGGGCCGTGGGTTGCGATTTTGCGGCGGGCGACATTTAACTATGTTGCTGATATAAACCTGCTCGCGGGTCAGATTTATAGCGCCGATGATTTTCGTTAGCAACTGCCCAGCCGGGCCGACAAATGGCTCAGCCTGCTGATCCTCTTCAAAGCCTGGCCCTTCACCGACAAATACCAGTTTGGCCGTAGCAGTTCCGCTGCCGAAAACAATGTTCTGACGATGCTGGGAAAGGCGGCACCGCTGACAATCGCCCAGGTCTGCCTGTATACCTGTCAATGTTTCCGATCCCAGTTGGGGGGGCACGCCCCAGTTGGACAATTTGGCAAGACTGCTGGGTTTGCAATCAAATCCGCGATGCCCGCTACGGGATAGACGTTGAAGGGACAGGTTTAGCGAATCGATCGATTCAATTATTTGAGATCTTAAAGTCACAACACCCCAATGCTAGTCATTTACAGGTCCTATTTAATCGCTGCTGACGGCAGCACTTTTTCCATAATTCGATCCAGCAATATATGGGCAACCGTCTCCTTTTCCATTGAGGGCAACGATTCTTTGGTGCCGTCCTTAAAGAACATCGTCACCGTATTGGTATCGGATTCAAAACCAGATCCGGCAGACCCGACTACATTGCCGACAATCATATCCAGGTTTTTTTCTGTTAATTTTTTAGTGGCGTTTTGTTCCAGATCTCTGGTTTCGGCCGCAAATCCGACCAGTACCTGGTGTGTCTTTTGGCGGCCCAAAGCTCGCAGAATATCTTTATTTTGCTTAAGCGACAGAACCCATTCTTTTCTGCCTTTTTTGATCTTATGACCAGCGCTCTCTTGCGGCCCGTAATCGGAAACTGCCGCGGCCTTGACAACCACATCGGCTTGTTCAAATAGCCGCAGAACCGCCTCAGCCATTTCATCGGCCGACCGAATCTTGATGGTGGTCACATTGTCCGGATCTGGCAATTGCGTGGGCCCCGTGACAAGCGTAACCTCGGCCCCCCGCTGTGCGGCAGCCCGAGCAACGGCATAGCCCATCTTTCCCGATGAAGGGTTGCTGATAAATCTAACCGGATCGATGGGTTCGATGGTAGGGCCGGCGGTGACAACAATCTTCTTTCCGGCCAGATCATTGGGCGCAAGGCAACTTATGAATCGATCTACAATGACGTCAGGTTCGGGGAGTCTTCCCGGACCGGTGGTACCGCAGGCGAGTTCGCCGGAACCGGGGTCTGTTACAAAGTATCCATCGGACCTGAGGGTGTCAAGATTACGCTGAACCGCATGGCTGACGTACATTTGACTGTTCATGGACGGGCAAACCAACACCGGGGCGCTAACGGCTAGCATAAAGGTGCTTAGGGGATCATCGGCAATCCCGTTGGCCAGTTTTCCGATCATATTGGCGGTGGCCGGAGCAATGATGACACCATCGGTTGATTGCGCCCAATCGATATGGCGAATAGACGCTTCTTGGCCTTCTGCAAACATCTCTTTGAATACCGGTTGGCCGGAGAGCGCTTCAAAGGTCAGGGCGCCTACGAACCACTGGGCACTGCGGGTCATAATCACCCGTACGCTGGCACCGGCCTGCGTTAAACGTCTGAGGATCTCTACGCTTTTATATGCCGCAATTCCGCCGCAGACCCCTAAAATCACTTTTTTATGTTCTAGTGCAATTTCCATCATAGTGGTATCAACCCGCCCAAACCCATTCGCGTTAACTTGCGCTGATGGATGTGACGATATCAGTCCTGATGATGGCTGCAAATTTCAGCCATCCCAATTAGCCGCTTTTGCTCGTTGGAGCGACCCAGATTTCAACATAGGTATTGAAAGTTTCGTCGTTAATATTCATCACACACCAGCGATGGGCTTTTTGAAACAATAACATGGTTCGATCGGACTTAAACGAACTGATCAGTTGCCAGTTGTCCTTGGTCATGTTTTTTTCAAAAAAAGCGATCAGAGAGCTGCTGTCAATGCGACCTTTCAACACCAGGACGCCGGCAGAAAAGCCTTCCGTTTGGTAAATAAACGAGGATTTTTTATCAACTTTAAGCTCCTTGGGAACCAGAACATCACCAAAATCATAATACAGCGCCGGCACCCCTGTGGTGCTTTCGGCCGAAGGCGCTGTGGCGGTCTTATTTTTTTTACCTACCGACGAACAGCCACTAACTGAAACCACCATAACGATGATGAGTGCTAAAATAACCAGAAGCCGTCTTTTTCGGGTATCAGTAATTCGCATCTATCCTCCTTTTTTGGCGGTTGCCGAACCATCAACCGCAATGATTTACACTGGGTTTGTATTCAGTTATCCCCCCTACGGATGTACAATTGTATTCAAGTCCGTGTCAATTGACTTCATGAAAACTGTCGATAGCGTGGGTCCCACCTCCGTAACGCCGGTCGTTGAGCGCTATCTGTCTAACGGCTGATCTTTCTGAGCTCTGCAGAGCGGCAGTCACGTTTAAGATGGCCGGTTCGGATCAGGATTTTCCCCGCCCTCTTAATCTAAATCCGATTGCGCCAGATACCACTCATAGGTGCGCTTGATTCCCTCTTGCAAGCTGATGCTGGGGGCCCATCCCAGCTGAGTCAAGCGAGAGATATCCAACAATTTTCGAGGCGTTCCATCCGGTTTTGCAGTGTTCCAGTTGACAGCGCCTTCATAGCCGACCACTTTTTGAATCGTCTGCGCCAGTTCAGCGATCAAAATATCGTTGCCGCTGCCCACGTTAATGTGCGCCACCCGAACATCGGCGGATGATTGTTTAGGCGACACATTTGGCTGGCCGGTGTGTGTTTCGCCAGGCTGATGTTTATCTATTGGACCGCAAGCTTTGGCATAATCTTGCGCGCTCAGCTTGATGACATACAAGCAGGCGGCTGCCAGGTCATCGACATGCAAAAATTCCCGTTTGGGCTGGCCACTGCCCCACAATTCAACGGCGGGGGGCAAATCCGATTGGCCGGGTTTTGCCGCCGCAATGGTTTTCAATTTATTTTTGAACGCATTTGAAATGAGTCCAAATTTGCGTTCATCGCGTTTGATGTTTTTCCAATCCCCCTGATATGCCAGTTTGGCCAAATGAAACTTGCGGATCATGGCCGGTAGAACATGCGAGCTTTCCAAATCAAAATTATCATTGGGCCCGTACAAATTCGTGGGCATGATCGAACGATAATCGGTGGCGTACTGTCGATTATAACTTTCGCAGAGCTTAATGCCGGCAATTTTGGCAATGGCATAGGGCTCATTGGTGGGTTCCAAAATACCGCTTAAAAGCTGCTCTTCACGCATCGGCTGCTGTGCATATCTGGGGTAGACACAAGAACTGCCTAAAAACAACAACTGTTTGACGCCAGACCGATGGGCTTCGTGGATCACATTGGTTTGAATCATGATATTTTCAAATATGAATTCAGCCCGATAGGTGTCATTGGCTTGGATCCCCCCAACTCGAGCAGCGGCTAGAATAACCGCATCAACTCTTTGCCTTTCAAAAAAACGACGCACAGCGGCCTGATTGATCAGGTCCAGATCATTTCGGGACCGGGTGATCACATGCTGATACTTTTCAGCCTGCAGGCGGCGTGCAATCGCAGAACCCACCATCCCCTGATGACCCGCCAGAAATATACGCGCCTCCCGGGGCAAGTTAGCGGGTATGTCCCGGGCACCAAGCATTGTGGAATTATCACTAACCATAACGTCTGATCGCAAGTAATCAAGGGCCTGTCATTATTCGCCCTGGTGATACGTTTGAAATCCTTCCTGCAGACACAGCTTGTCTTTTTCAGCTTCTAACATATCCATGGCTACCATCTCTCGGACCAGTTCAGTAAAACTGGTCTTAGGCACCCACCCCAGCTTCTGTCGCGCTTTGGTGCTGTCGCCAAGTAAGGTGTCGACTTCTGTCGGCCGGAAATACCGGGGATCAATGCAAACCAGTTCATTACCGCTATCAACATCAATCCCTTTTTCATCAATCCCCTTCCCTTCCCAGCGAATGGTAAAACCGGCTGCCTTGGCCGCCAGTTCGATAAATCCTCGCACCGAATGCTGCTCACCGGTGGAAATGACGAAATCATCAGGCTCGTTCTGCTGCAACATCAGCCACTGCATTTCGACATAATCCCTGGCATGCCCCCAGTCCCGTCGAGCATCCAGGTTACCGATATACAGCTTTTTCTGCAAGCCTTTGCGAATGCGAGCCATTGCACGTGTAATTTTGCGTGAGACAAAGGTTTCGCCCCGGATGGGGGATTCATGATTAAACAAAATGCCGTTGCAGGCATACATGCCATAGGCTTCACGGTAATTAACGGTGATCCAGTAAGCATACAGCTTGGCCACACCATAAGGTGAACGGGGATAAAACGGGGTGGTTTCGGTTTGCGGTGACTCTTTGACCAGCCCATACAGTTCGGACGTCGAAGCCTGGTATAATCGCGTTTGATCGATGCGGTCCAGAATGCGAATGGCCTCCAACAGGCGCAAAGTCCCTAAAGCATCTGAATTAGCAGTATATTCAGGCGTTTCAAATGAGACCATGACATGGCTTTGAGCTGCCAGGTTATAGATTTCATCGGGCTGGACCTCCTGGATGATGCGAATCAGATTGGTGGCGTCGGTCAGATCGCCATAATGCATGCAAAAACGCACATCTTCTTCATGCGGATCCTGGTAAAGGTGGTCCACCCGAGCGGTATTAAAGGAAGAGGCCCGGCGCTTGATGCCGTGGACCTCATAATTTTTATTCAGCAAAAATTCAGCCAGGTAAGCACCGTCCTGCCCGGTAATGCCGGTTATCAGGGCACGTTTCATTGCTTCTCCTAAAAGCGGTTGTACGGTTAATGGATTTACTGCAGGCTCTTAAAATAGTCGATCGCCTTTTTCAGCCCCGCCTCCAATTGGATTTGCGGTTTCCACTTTAATCGATTGAGGGCCAAATCAATATTCGGTTTGCGCTGCAACGGATCATCTTGCGGCAAGGGTTCAAAGATAATTTTTGAATTTGAGCCTGTTAGCGCAATTATTTTTTCCGCCAGTTCAAAAATCGTAAACTCTGCAGGATTTCCCAGATTCACGGGCCCTGTGAAGTCATCGGACGCATTCATCATACGAATAACCCCGTCGATCATATCATCGACGTAGCAAAAAGAACGTGTTTGCTGGCCGTCACCATATACAGTGATGTCCTCATTTTTTAGCGCTTGCAGGATAAAATTGCTGACCACCCGACCATCGTTGGGGTGCATCCGAGGCCCATAGGTATTAAAAATCCGGACCACGCGAATGTTCAGTTTGTGCTGTCGATAATAATCGAAAAAAAGGGTTTCAGCACATCGTTTGCCTTCATCGTAGCACGACCGGATACCCACACAATTAACGTTGCCCCAGTAATCCTCTGTTTGCGGATGCACGGTTGGATCGCCGTATACTTCGGAGGTGGAAGCCTGCAAAATCTTGGCTCTCGTGCGTTTGGCCAGACCCAACATATTAATGGATCCGTGCACATTGACTTTGGTGGTCTGCACCGGATCGTTTTGATAGTGAATGGGAGATGCCGGACAGGCAAAATTATAGATTTCATCGACTTCCAGATAAAGGGGAAATGTGATGTCATGTCGAATCAATTCAAAGTAAGGGTTCTCCAAGAGATGAATGATATTGCGTTTGGTGCCGGTATAAAAATTATCAACGCATACCACATCGCAATTTTCGTTCAAAAGGCGTTCACACAGAAATGAACCCAGAAATCCGGCGCCGCCGGTCACTAAAACCCGTTTTCGAAGGTGCATACGATAACCTCAAGTGGTTAAGTTAACAAGACGAACCTGTTGGCGTGCTGAACCATTTTGTAAGCGGTTAAAATGATTACGATATAGTTATATCATAGAGGCCCTGCAATGTGCAACAACCTTTGGGTACAGACCGCAGGTCTTCTCAAACCCAACGGACTCGCAATTGCAAGACCCAGACACAGGCTTCATAACGCTTTAATCACCATTAACATTCCATCGTCATTTTACCAAGGCTAGATATCGCTGATAAGGTCCTTGTAATCTCGAAGTTGATTTGCTATGCGAATATCATAAAGCGCACAATGAACTCTTACCCGCCCCCGTAGCTCAGTGGATAGAGCAATGGATTCCTAATCCATGTGCCGCAAGTTCGATTCTTGCCGGGGGCACCAGTCGTCTGACAAAAACTGCTGATAGACATAAAGGGGTTACATTCATAATGGACAAAGCCATCAAAGTGGGCCTGGTCGTTGCTATCCTTGGTATTGCGGCTTATTTCGGATATAACCTGTTCAGCAGTTGGCATAAGGAAAGCCTTGAAAGTGCCAAACGTCAGGAACGGGTGGCCTGGGAGAAGAGAACCAAAGAGCTGATGGAGAAGGTCACCGGGCTAGAAGAGGAAATGGCCTCCATTAAAGGCGAAACAATTCCGGAGGGCAAGCTCAGAGAAGTTTTTGGTTCTGAGACGGCGGCTGATAAAGAAGAAGAACCGCTTGACTTCGAAGCCATAGAACAACAGATTAAAGCCTTTTTCACCTACCTCGACGAACAAGACTACGTTCAAGCCTATGCATTAAAGGACGGAACGTATGCGCAGTTTCAGATCGCTCTGCAGAAAATGGCGGCAAATCCGCCCAGTATTACAGATGAAACGGAATCCTTGTACAATCTGTATCGCAATATGGCCCATTTTTTCCGCATTCTGGGAAAAAAGCGGGTGAATCTTGTCAGAGATGTATTGCAAAACGAGGGTGATGTTCTTGAATCGGCCATGCAGACATTTTACCGCTGGGCCACTCACGAAACCGGTGACCGAAGCCTAACCGGCCAACCCACCTTAAAGACCCTTTATGGCTACAGTGGATTTTTCCTGAACACCCTGGCAGGCAGAAGTTATCTGTTGCGCCGTGATTCAAAAATCAGACTGCTAACAACTTATTATTCTGTTCTGATCCTTGATAAGGTAAATGACGAAAAATTCAATTCAGCAGGTATTGACATCCGGCCCCACATTGAGTTTTTGCTGAACGATTTTCAGGCCCAAATCGGTTTGATCTATCAGAAACAATATGTTTCTGAATTACAAAAACTTGCCGATAAATACGAACTATCCTAAGTCCACCGTTACGGTATAACTAGAACCTATCTCAAAAATAGTAGATCATGCCCAAGGGCAAGGCGAAAACCGATTCAAAAGTGGAGCATACACGTCAGTATTCGAGCATTTTGAATCGGTTTTAAATCCGCCACGAATATTGGCGGATTAGATGCATTTTTGAGATAGGTTCTAAACCGCCTGCATCATTCGCCGCTAGTTCGGCCAGGTACAGACTTTTAGGACCGCTTGATTTAGATAGGAGGCGCATTCCCATGCATGAAAGAGCAAAAGCCATGGTGCTGGCATCGTTTGCTGCCGATTCTTTGGCACTGGGCGTCCATTGGATTTACAACACCAATGTGATTGACAAGAAGTTCGGCCGGGTCGAGCAGTTTATAAAACCCGAGCGACCCACCTACCATCCCACCAAGGACCGCGGAGAATTTACCCATTACGGGGATCAGGCGCTGGTGTTACTTGAATCTGTGGCACACTGCAATGGATTTGATCTAACGGATTTTGCCAAGCGCTGGCAGGCGCTGTTTGCCCAGTATGATGGATATATCGACGGCGCCACCAAAGGAACCATGGAGAACCTGGCGGCCGACAAACCACCGGCGGAATCAGGATCGGCTTCAGATGATCTTGCCGGTGCAGCCCGGATTGCTTCCCTGGTTTATGTTTATCGCCAGGACCCGCAAGCGCTGCTTGCCGCTGCCAGGGCCCAAACAGCCTTTAGCCATAACAATTCTCAAGTAATTGAAAGTGCTGCCTTTTTTGCCTCGGTCACCTATCGCATATTGGCTGGCGCTGCTCCGTTGGCAGCTATTGCCCAGGCACAGCAAGAAGAATTTGCATCAGACCCGCTAAACAAATGGATAAAAATAGGGCTGACCAGTGCACAGGTGGACACCCGCCAGGCCATTGTGGATTTTGGCCAAATGTGCGAGGTGCCGGCTGCCCTTCCCAGCGTCATCCATCTGATCGCCAAATATGAAAATCATTTAAAAACCGCCTTGGTTGAAAATGCGATGGCAGGTGGTGATTCGGCCGGCCGGGGTCTGCTGGTGGGCCTGGTTTTGGGTGCCCATCTCGGTATGGCAGCCATCCCGGCGCAATGGCTTGACGACATGAGCGCTAGGCAACGAATTGTTGATCTGCTGCACAGCATTGATAAACATCATGGCAGCTGAAGCAGGCTCTAAATTTTACTTGACCATGCGATCAAGTTGCACGCCTGACCAAATAAGATAAAATAAATCAGATTATCACAAGATCCATTTTCACAACCCAAATTTACAACAGCGGAGTCGCCATGCGGGTAAATGCAACGGATATCGCCGATGTGCGCATCATTGAGCCTCAGGTTTTTAGCGATCAACGGGGCTATTTCATGGAAAGCTATCATGGTAGTCGTTTTGAATCTGCAGGACTGCCAGGGGTTTTTGTACAGGACAATCTGTCATACTCCGTCAAGAACACCCTTAGAGGTCTGCATTTTCAGATCAGCCACCCGCAGGCAAAATTGATCCAGGTGATATCCGGTGAAATATTTGACGTCGCCGTTGATATTCGACCGACATCACCCACATTCAGCCGTTGGGTAAGCGTGCGCCTTACAGAGCACAATAAACGACAGTTCTTTATCCCTGCGGGATGCGCCCATGGATTTTGCGTACTCAGCGCCAGTGCTTGTGTGATCTATAAGTGTTCCGATTATTATCATCCGGATGATGAAGGCGGTATATTGTGGTCGGATCCGACCATCGCCATTAATTGGCCCATTACGGATCCGATTGTTTCCGATAAAGACGCCTCTTTACCGTTTTTCAGCGATATCCCTCCCAAAAAACTCTACGATCCGCTAAAGACACCATGAAAGTCTTGATCACAGGCGCACACGGACAACTTGGTCGTGAATTGGTGCGGCTGGGTCCTTCCGTAGATGCAAAAGTTTATCATTACGACCGTCAACAACTTGATATTACCAATAAAAAATGCATAGAACAGGTCTTGGCACCCATTTCACCTGCGGTAGTGATCAACGCTGCCGCTTATACCCATGTCGACCAAGCTGAAATGGAATCGGATCTGGCATATGCCGTCAACGCAGAAGGCCCACGCCATCTGGCCCGTTATTGCGCCGATCATCACCTGGCGCTGATTCATATTTCCACAGATTATGTTTTTGATGGCAACCACAACCAGCCTTACAAGGAAAGCGATGCCATCGCTCCGCTGGGCATTTATGGTCGCAGCAAAGCAAAGGGTGAAACCGCCGTCAGGTCCACATGCCCATACCACATCATCGTGCGCACTTCATGGTTATACGGGGTTTACGGCCATAATTTTGTCAAAACCATCCTCAAACTATCAGTTCAAAAAAAGACCCTTCAGGTGGTCGCAGATCAATCGGGATCACCGACCAGTGCGGCGGACCTTGCTGAGACGCTGTTGATCATTGCCCAAAAAATTGCTGCCAACGAAAGGAGTGCCTGGGGTACCTATCATTATTGCGGCGCCGGCGTCACCACCTGGCATGGTTTGGCAGAAAAAATTATCGAACTGGCAGCACCTTATGCTGCCATCCAAGCGCGCCACATCAAAGCCATCTCGACAGCTGAGTGGCCGACGCCTGCGCCGCGCCCGCCCTATTCCGCGTTGGATTGCTCCCGCTTGAAAAACCAATTTGGTATCGATACCCGACCTTGGCCGTCAAGCCTCAAACAGACCATAGAACGTATTTTCACTGGCAGCTAACTGCAGATATTCGGCATGGGATATATGTTCAATGTGTCAGATGCCAATCGGGTTAGAACACAAAGCAAATGATGCTCTCCAAAATCAGTGTTCAAATTGGTAAAAACCAATAACAAATACGGTATAATAAATGATCACATGATGTTTGACGCATTTTGCAAAAGAATGTTATTTATTAATTATCTTAATTGTTTATATACAACTTAAAGAGAAAAATATTGACTGATTGGGGTTTTCAATCTAACATAAATGTTAGCGGAAGTGCCGCTGATTTGGTTTCATTTCTCCGATACGGTCATGTCAGCAAGAATGCAAGTTCGAACACGCCTGAATGTCCGAACCTTTCAACCCATGCAGGTGATCGGTCGCCTGCGATTAAATAGTGCGTCCGCTTGAGACAGCAATTGATGGAATCCATACCGCAACATCATAGCCCAGTGCTGGTCGTAGACGATGATGAGGGTCTGTTGCTAAGCATTAAGGCAACCCTGGTCAGCTCGGGTTTGCCAGAGCCTGCTCTGGTTTCTGACAGCCGGCGGGTTATGGATTTGGTGCGCGAATATGATTTCCAATTAATTTTATTGGATCTAATGATGCCGCAATTGACCGGTATGGAGGTTTTAGAGACCATCAAAGCCGAATCTCCTGAGGTCGATTGTGTGATTGTCAGTGCCATCGACGATGTGTCATCTGCAGTGCAGGCCATGAGCTTGGGTGCTACCGATTATCTGGTTAAACCACTCAACAGCGACAAGCTGGTCGCGCTGGTTAATCGAACGCTTGAAAAGGTTAGTGTTGAGCATGAGTTGGCACAGTTCGGCAGCAAAAAAGTATTTTCTAATTTGAAAAATCCGGCTGCATTCACCAACATGGTTGCCGAAGATGAAGCCATGGCTCTGGTTTTTCATCAAGTGGAAGCGGTTGCCGGTACGGACTATAGTGTCGTCATCAACGGTGAATCCGGCACCGGCAAGGAAATGCTGGCACGGGTCATCCATAAACTGAGCAACCGCTCCCAGGAACCCTTTTATGCAGTCAATATGGCTTCTTTTAGCAAAACGATTTTTGAAGATGAATTTTTCGGTCATGCGAAAGGTGCCTACACGGACGCCGCCTACGAAAAAATTGGATTTTTCGAAGCCGCCAATGGCGGAACCTTGTTTCTAGATGAAATCACCGAATTGGATCCATCTCTGCAAGGCAAACTATTGCGGGTCATCGAGGAACGTGAGCTGTATCGACTGGGCAGCACTGAAATCCGCAACGTGGATGTTCGTATCATTGCCGCCACCAACAAAGATATCAACGATGAAATTCTTAAAGGAAAATTTCGAGCAGACCTTTATTACCGCATCAATATGTATAACATAAAGGTCCCGCCCCTCAGGGAGCGCAAAAAAGATATTCTGCCTATTGCCCGCCATTTTCTCAGAACGCATGCTGAGACCAATAATAAAAAGATCCATTCACTGTCGCCAGAACTTGAACAACGACTGATGCAATACTCATTCCCGGGAAATGTGCGTGAACTGGAAAATATCATTGCTGCCGCAGTATTGCTGGAAAAATCCAACCGGCTGACCCTGGCTGCGACAATGAACGTGCTGCCCTATGAAGGTCCAGAGCGCCGCAAAAACGTGGAATTGCTGACACTCGAAGAACTTGAAAAACGTCATATTCAAAAAGTATTAAGTATAACAGGTGGAAACCGACCCAAAGCTGCCAAAATACTGGGTGTAAACGTCTCTACTGTATATCGGAAAATTGAGAAATACAATTTGGAACGACAAGACAATGATGATTGGTAAGGCGCAGCACGGGGCAGATAATCAGCTCTCGACCGTTGACCGGATAAGGTGGTCTAAAATTGAGGTGCCGATGGGAGGTAAAACATGTCGGATGGTTTAGACGTCATTATCATAGATGATGACAAGGGCATTTGCGATGTCATCAGCGAATTGGTTGAAACCTTTTACAGCTGGGGCAATGTGATCGCATTTACCAATGCCGACGAAGCAATCGAATATTGCCTGCAGCGCGAGGTCAGTGTCGCTATTTTTATTATCGACGTATTTCTGGGCGGTCTGAGCGGTTTCTATTTTTTAGATGCCATTGAAAAGAAGTACCCCACCGCCCATCAGGATGCGATTATTATCAGCGGAAATGCCAGTGACGACGTTGTAAACATGTGTCTGGCGTCACGCGTGAATTATCTGCTGGAAAAACCGATTAAACCCTATGCCCTGCAGCTGGCGGTGCGCGCCATTACCGGCAAATACCTCGATTTTGCCAAAAAATTATTGCAGGATACTTCATATGCTGACAGTGTCGCCAGATTGTAACCGCTGGTGAAACCCATCGATATGACCCAATTTGAAAAAATTACCGGCAGCGCCATCACTGAATTATTTGACACCTTAATCCTGCACAAGACCTTTCTGAAACTGACACTCATCGATACCGGTTATGAAAACCTGACCCGGATCGTCAAGCTTGCCGACCGCAATAAAAAGCCCCACTTTGTTATCGACATGCCAGAAGGATTTGAAAAAGCCGCAGCCGATGTGGATGTCTGGCAAATTCATTTTGAATTTAACGGTATGGATAAAATTCAATATGCGTTTACCACAAAAGATGGAGAAATTGTCGATAATCAAATCCATCTAGAATTGCCTCAGGAATTAGAACGTAGGCAACGACGGGAAGTTTTTCGGATCGATGCACCTCCAGGCACACGGCTTTGCTTCACGGCAGATGACCAGCAACTTGAATTGGAAGTGCTGAATATTAGTGTTGGCGGTTCGCTAGCGGCTTGGGTTCAGACCGAGGCCGGCATTTCAAAAAATCCGCCCCTTGCCACCTCGCAGACGTTGGAAGATGTTACCCTGATATTTCCGGTGGATATCATCCGTCGTCCCATTCAAGTGGACAGCGTGCAGATCAAACGGATCGAGCGCGATCCTGAAACACAACGATTCGAGGCCGGTCTTGAATTCAGCAACATCAGCAAGCATGAGCAAAAACGGTTAACCGACCTGATTTATGAATTGCAACGGCAATATTTGCGCCATCGATTACCGCTGGACCTCTGAAGTACGGTTGTCCCGTTAGACCCGTTGAGCCTGTTAAGCCGGTTCAAAACAAGTCATGGATTTTTTCCGGGCTAAACCCGCCAAAGGCGGGACAACCTGTTTTTAAATTTCCACCTGCATGCCCTCCCGGGCAAAAAAAACAAGCATATCCCCGAACTGTTCGCCATGACAATGGATATCTGACAGTTCATCCAATTGGGCATCGGTGCGCATCGGGTCGTGATGAAAAAGGGCCAATCGACGAACGTCGGATCGCCTGGCCGCATCAATGGCATATTCGATCGAGGAATGCCCCCACTCCCTCTTAGATGCATCATATTCCTGTTGCGTGTATTGGGCATCATGGATGAGCAGGTCTGCACCCGCAAAAAAATCTGCCATCCGGCGATTTGCATCTCTGGCAGCTGCCTGACCTTGATGGGCCATCAGGGCATCAAAAGCGGGATCCTGTAAATCGGTAACAAACAGATTCTGAAAGGGTTCGGTGTCATAGGCGGTACAACAGACCTTTCCGTCAATTTCAAATCTTAGGCCCAGACACAAAAGCGGATGATTTAGATATTTGGTGGTCAGTCGAATGCCTTCCCCCAGATCAAAACAGCCTTCGGTCAGATTGATATACGCGATATGCGCTGCCAACTCCGGTTGGCGAACCGGAAAATAGCGATAAGAAAGCTGCCCTCCGATAACCGTTTCCAGGGAATCATCTTCACAAGTAACCGGGCCGTAGATGTTTAAACGCGCCTCAGGCATATAAATGGGCGCAAAAAATGGGAAGCCGATAATATGATCCAGATGGGTGTGGGTTAAGAAAATATCAGTTGATAGCCCTTCCGATACCGTTTCCGCGGCCAGCAGATGGTCACCCAGCAGTCGCAGACCTGAACCGGCATCGATGATAATACGCCGCTGACGTTCGGGTAGGTACAGATCCACACAGACGGTGTTGCCACCATATTTTGCTGTGTCGAATCCGGGTGTCGGAATCGATCCTCTCACACCCCAGAACTTAATGATAAAAACCGGTTTCCTTATCAGCGATTTCTAAAAATATCTTAGCGTTATCGATATCTGCAAGCACCCTGTCCCGTATACCTACCAATTTAGACGGTTCCACATCGATCTGCGTCATGAGCAGCGCTGCCAACGGATCTTTGGCCAAAGCGTCTTCGTCGAGCTCGTGCTCCAGGACCGGGGCATAGCGATTTGCCAAGGCCACCATCTGAACCTGCAGGCGCTTGCCGGCAGAGGCGTCGTCCGGTTGATGATGATAAGACAAAACATCAATAAATGCTGAACTCAAACGCCATTTTTGAGCGATCAGACCGCCAATGGCGCTATGATCGATACCAAATATCGTGCGTTCGGCGTGTGCCATTGTCCAGCTTCGGCGCGCAGCAAGGTCCATGGCTTCGCTATATTCCTGGTCAAACTGTTGCTTTAGCGGTAATTTCCCCAGATCATGCAACAGCCCGCAAACAAACTAATCCTCCTGATCGGCCCAGGACACCCCTTTCAAGACCGCTAATGATTTGGTAATCACACCCACAGCAACGCAGTGTTTCCAAAAGGGCGCACCGCAAAGGGTTCGGAAAGGTTTGCGCGCATGAAAATGATCAAGGATCGCAAGACTTAGTACCAGATTTTTGACCGTGTTTATTCCCAGCATGATGATGGCGCGGCTGAGCGAAGAAACCGGCTGATTGAGAGAATAATAAGCAGAATTAATCAGCCGCAGAACCTGACCGGCAAGCGACGGGTCCAAGGCAATCAGTCGGTTCAGTTCGTTGGGTGAAGCGTGCGGATCATTGCAGGTCGCCAAAACCTTTGTAGCGGTCGTCGACAGACTGGGTATCCAGGCAACAGAGGCCTCGATATGATGTCGAAATCAGGCTTGATCGCTGGAAAAGGCAGGCATCTTAAGCACTGTTAGCTTAGGCGGTGATGTAATCGCCTCGGTTAAATTTCATAACCTCCAAAGATGCCGTAATAAGCGTACGTTGGACAATGTCTTTGAGACTGTCGTCGTTCGGCAGCTGCTCCAATACTCCCGAAAGCTGCTCTTTTTCTTTGGCGATGGTGTTCAACAGCGGCTCAATACGTCTTAGCGTGACGTTCTGATTGGCCAGCTGGTCTTTATATTGATCGAGTAAATTCAGCAGGTTGTCAATGCGTTCAATTGTTGTCTGTCGGGCCATTGGTTCTGGCGGCGGGAATCGAACCGCGGCGATTGGATGCGTCTGGTGGGGTGTTGGAACCTTGGCAGGAGGTTGCTGAGAACGCTCAACCGACGCTTTGAGAATATTTTTAAATTCGGCATCCGAAGTCTTGTCTTTTGCTACTGTTTTATCCGGGTAGGCGCTGGGTGCAATGTTATTGTTGCCGTCAATTTTCATGATGTACATCCTTGTCTATTGTTATGGTTAAGCAATCCATCACCCGGTGCTTATGGCGACACGGGTGATTGCTTTTTTTCTCGAAAAAATATTATGCAAAAATCATGCAAGAGTACTTGCCAGTTTTCTTTTTTTGTATATCGCTGAAATCATATCTGATATTTTCAACCTAAGCTCAAAGGAGCGAGCCGACATACCGATCCATGCGGCAGATTTTGCCCCAACCGCCAATTATGGTGGCTCGATAACCTCTTTGACAGCCAATTCATTTTCGGCCACCACGCGGTTCTTCCCGGTGTCTTTGGCCACATAAAGGGCTTGATCGGCCCGTTGGATGACAGAGTGGGTCGTGTCGCCTGTCTGATAGACGCTAATGCCAATCGAAATCGTAACGCTTAGAATCTGCCCGGCTTTTATATCATCTATAGCGTAGCGTGTATCCGCAATAGATTTGCAAATCAGTTTGGCTTTTTTTATGGCATTCGGCAAAGAGGCGTTGGATAAGACAATCACAAACTCTTCGCCCCCATATCGACCGATAAAATCCTCATGCCGGATAAGGCTGTGGCATTTTTGGGTCAACGCCAGAAGAACGCGGTCGCCTGTCGGATGCCCGTATGCATCATTGATGGCCTTAAAATCATCAATATCAACCATCAAAACTGCAACATCAGTGGGTTTGCGGGTAATTTGTTCGACAAGGTGATCAATGTGCGCATCAAGCGCCTTACGGTTATAAACCCCTGTTAGGCCATAGGTCACTGAATCTACTTTAGCCTTTTTGAGTTCATGGTTAAGGGTGCTGACCTGTTTTGACAGGATTTTTAGCTGTTTACTGTCGCGTTCCTGCTTGTTGCGAACGGTTTTGCGGATATTGTCGATTTCGTGAATCAGTGCCTGCTTTAGCCGTTTGATGTCATCTAAACGGGTAAAACCTTCTATTTTTTCGCTTTGGCGGTAAATCTTTTGATGATATTTCTGGTTATCGCTATCCAGGGTAACCATG
>JAAUXT010124453.1_pt1 | contig 62692 bp, 86 predicted proteins | sample 7278171 | NCBI WGS metagenome assembly JAAUXT01 (sample SAMN14350112, study PRJNA611818) | marine sediment metagenome | isolation source: surface marine sediment (1.8m) | place: French Polynesia: Moorea | collected 2018-08
AGCAACTGAAATGTCCTCAAATCACCGCGAGCTCCATGGAGCTATTTTTGTCGAGTGTTTGCCTTTGAGACGGATTCGATGAGGGGAACACATCTCGTCAGAAACAGAAGGAGACATGAAGAAGAATTAGTTGTTGTTTCTTTCCTTCAAAACCTGTTGTTTACAGAAAGATAATCCATAAGAATACGACAGATTAATCGTGACATCACCAACAAAACTTGCCAAGAAGAACATTGCAAATGACGTGATGAAGTCCAAATCAATGTTATTCCTCCACCCAAACCACTCAGTTGTCTCTTGTGAAATACTTTGACAATTTACGCTCAATAGCAACAAAAAAGAAGGGTTTCATCCTCTTGGTTTTGCAAAGGTCGTCAGTATGCATGTTGTGTTTGTGGTTGTGTTGAGCAGCGTACACCGTCAATTTCGTTTTCATATGCGCTCGCATTTGTCACCTCAGTCTCTCAAATAACACTTGCTACTCACTGCAGACACAACCCCCTACTTGGTTGGAACGAAGGACAAACCCCACGCCACGATTGGGTTCAGTGCTGACAAGGTGTATTTGATGACGAACAAGGTCATACGATACAACGGAACCGTTATTGGGTGGGACTACGAAGCCGGAGCCACAGGAACAGTACATTTCCAGGTTCAGTCAGTTTCCCTGTGTCCAGACCAACGCGACTCGATCATGAAATTGGTGTTTCCTTGAAATCGCCACACAGATGCATGTGCAGGAAAACAAACGTGATGAACATTTGCAGGTGTGGAGACCAGTGTGCCCAACTGGAAGAATCTTTTGCGTCCACTCCTACAGTTGTTTGAACGCGTCTCAAAGCTGCACAAAGCAGACTTCCAGATGGCTGAAGAAGTGTGGCCCTCTCGGTGGTGTCTACAGGTACAAATGCTTTTTGTGTGTCCATTGGAGCAAATATCAGCAGAAATCAATGACAGTTCTGCACGGACAGCTCCCTGACTGACCACCTGTCAGAGCCATGCGTGGTTCCGAAGGGGACAAACTCCTTTCGCTCTTGCCCAACAATCTTTTTTACCTCTTCATGTGCTGCTAAAACGGTTTCGTTGCACGTCAAGTTTGTTCAAATGAAATTTGACCCTTGCGAAGGGAGTTTCCCATAAAACCTGGATCTGTCTGTGTTTTCTTCAGCATAAAAGAAGGAGCGTGTGTGAGCAGCACGGACGGCAGCACCATCAAGGAAGCGTTTGCAGGAAGCTGGTCGAGCATGCCTGTTCAGGATCTCATGTGGGTGAACGAGACAACGCACAACATCTCCAAAACGGGCAAGGTTTTCATCGCCCTGCCTGTCGAGCAGCACATCTCCGTCCTGGCTGGAGATATTCTGGGGCTGCACTGGGAGTCAGCGTACCCGGGCGAGTTGATCCTCCAGACATCCACCTCGGACCCAGTTCCAGAGTTCGCCGTGGACATTGACACAGTCGCGTTTGCGTCGAGAGAGACAACCGGGTTCCAGCTGAGCAGCGCCTCTGTGGCTGCGATTCACACTGGCGATCATCTGGTGATGGCGCACGTGGTGAGACACATGAAGCTGAAGGTGAGGCAACTGAAGGAACTCTGCTGCATTGAAAACCTTGGCTCTGGCCTTCCTTTGACGCAGCGGACCAACTTACGCAAAATACACAAATGTTGTCGACTTCTGTCAGGTGAAGCACATGTACTTGGCGGGATCGAAGGTGTGCAACATCACCGTGAACGTGACGAATGACGTGACGAGCGACGCTGTTCGAGCTTCGTGGTTGATCGACGTGCAGGAACCAGTCAGGAACGTCTCGTTCGTGACCATCAATTCTTGTACGTGCGTGATGTGTGTGATGCGTGTGAGTTGGGGTGAAGTTCCGCGAGTAGAGGTGGACGTCTGGTTTCACCTGGGGTCTCCAGGGGCTCCAGGCTCGGAAACATACCTGCCTGGTCTGTGTTTGGTAGTGTGTTACCAAAACAACAATGCACTTTTGAGTGAGGACTCCAGTTTGTGTAAATGTACTGCTAGCCATGCAACAACACTGTGCTGTTCTTGCAGCAGCTGCAGTAGCTGTAGATACAGCGATGACGAACCAGTCAGTTCACCTCGTGATTCCGCCGCACCCTGGAAACCGCGTGTCCTACACGTGGTACTTTGGAGACGGAGAATCCGCCAACTCGACGGACAGCACGATGGAGCACACGTTCCTGCGCGCTGGCGTCTACACCGTCACTCTCTACTGTTACAATGAAATCAGCGACGACACGTTCAGTGTACGCAGATGATTCGTCTCTTTCCTTGTCACGCTACTTTTGCCAAACCGCTCTTTTGTGTGGATTTATTGCTGATTTTGCCTTTTGACACTGCAGCTGTATGTGGAAGGACACTTCTCAGAAACTCTTGCTTTCTTTTGTTCTTTTCAGTCCGTAATGATCATTCAGGACAAAATTCTGGGGCTGGAGGTCATTCCTCCGGTGTCACCTGCCAAGCCTGACGTCACCGCAAATGTGTATCTGGAACCAGCCAAGTTTAATTGGACAATAACGCAAGGCAGGTCTCAAGCCGTGGATATTCTCTGTCTCTTCTCTCTCTTCTCTCTTCTTTCTCTTCTCTCTCTTCTCTCTCTCATCTCTCGATTTCCTTGTCACCTCCTCTTCTCTCTTTTCCAGGCACCAACGTAACGTACGAACTGGCCATGGGAGACGGCAGACCCTCCATATTTCTGGACCCTGACCAACCAACAGACAAAGCCGATTACGTGCTGGCCACAGAGCACAACGGTGCGCTTTCTGCTGCAATCTCACCCGCAAGTCATTTACTCTTTCAACCTTGGAATCAAGAACGCATTGTTGCGGCGCTGCAGGTCTGCGAGGGTACCTCGAGTACATCTTCCCTGACATCGGCAACTACACGGTCGGAGTGAACGTGAGTAACCTGGTCAGCTGGGCGCAGATCGACGTCCACGTCCCGGTGCAGATCGTGGTGCAGCGCGCTGAGCTGCTCAGCGGCGTCCCGCTGCCCGACGACGTCGCCGAGTCGCGCGGCGTCGCCATCGACGCCGGATCAGGCGTCCTCCTCACAGCGACCTTCGCCGGATCCGCGATCACCAACTGGTCGATGCCCGATCAACGCTTCGGGAGGATGGACCCCAGTGAGTAGTTCTCTGCACGCACACTCAGCAATAATGTTTGATTGAGTAGGATTTAATTGATGTTGGTAATTCTTTGTGTCTGCAGATTGTCCTCAACTGCAACAAGAAATTGTGCGAAAAGGAAGCAGCGTTCCGTCAGGTACGAGTATGCAGCTCTCGAACGATTCGAGGTTCTGAAGCAGTTGTCTCACCCTCACTCTCTGTGGCAGGTTACTCGGTTGTGCCGCACGGCGATGTGGAAAACGGGACGTTCAGCAGCTCCGACCCGCTGGAGATCCCGAGGCGCAGTAACGGCGGCTGCACGCTTCTCGTCGACCGGAGCGAGACGAGCAGGATCGGCCCCGTGCGACTCGACCTCTCCTTCAGGCGACTCCGCTTCTCCGTGTCAGGAGGAGCCACTCAAGTGCTGATCACCGTCCGAGCGCAGAACCGCGCTCCCATGATATTCTCTGCAAGTATTCTCCTTGAATCACACTGCGAGTTCAAACATTTGTTTTCTTAACTTGATCGATTGCTTTTGCCAGCGAAAGCTAAATGGATCAACCCAGAGGAGAATTTGCAGTAAGTCACTCACAAAAAAAAATATGAAATTCAAAATTCATTTGGTTTTTCCTTCGTGTGCAGTTGACCTCGCCACCTGGAGCATTTGACAGCGACGCCAACGCAGTGACGCTGGTGGGGCCGGGAACGTTGGTGGATCTGAGCACGCACCTGGATGACGAAATTCTGGAGAGCCTGGACATTGACGTGTACACTGACAACAGGAAGGGCGAACTGGATGCTGTCGAAGCTGTGTTTGAATATTGTGCGAAAAAAGGAGCTGATGGTGAGGATTTGGACGTCGGTCAATTGGTTCGAAATGCTCCGTCCACGATGACCCTGTATCCATTGGACCTGTTTTCACGTGTGTGGTTGATTGATGGTTGTTTCAGGATATGTCGTCATTGAACCGAGCCACCACAACACGATCGGCAGCCACGACCTGGTCATCTGGCTGGAGAACCTGGTGACGATGCCATTCAACGTGACCTACTCCATCTTCGTCGAGCACGTCGTCACCAACTTCACGTTCACGGCCGACGAGTTCTACGTCACGCCTGGTACGACGGTCACGTTCAGTCTGACGGCACAGAAGGCGTCCCGGTTCCAGATGCAGGCCTTCTATGACTACGTGTACAACGATACGTGGGTGTACGAGGAACAGTACGTGCCTCTGTTGGTGCACGGAAGTGTTCACAACGTAAGACACGCGTTTCAAGTCGTAGACAACTGCACGGTGAACATGACCCTCGTGAACAACGTGAGCAGCGCATGGTACACCGCCCAAATCACCGTTCAGAACCCGGTGCGCAACATGACTCTCAGCACCAACTCCCCGATTCCTCTGCTGAAAGGAGCGAGTCAGTCTGACTTGAGTTTGACCATTCAATTCACAAATACAGGCAAAGTGCCTGAGCCCACAAACGCGGTTTACGAGTACGTCTTTGGCAACACGAGACCTGGTGAGAATGAGACCCTGAAGAAATTCAGCGCATTCACTCTGGACTCAAACGACCAAGTGATTGATCAACATCCTTACTACGCGGTGGGGACCTACGTCGTCACCATGAACATCTCCAACTTCGTCAGCTTCATTTACGACGAGCAGCGGGTTGACGTGGACGAGCCTGTGATGGACCTGCTGGCGTGGGCGGACCCTCCAATCATCAACGCCACCGCCGACACCACTGTGCACGTCAACATGACGTGGGGCTCGCGCACAAACGTCACCTGGGACTGGCTGGACCCGAACAGCGCCAACACAGTAGAGTTCTACACGTTCTGGCACGACACCAAGATGCAGACTCACGCCTGGCAGGACTCGGGCGTGTTTCCCGTGTTGGTCACTGCAGAGAACACGTTGCGGGCCTGGAACACCACGATCGAAGTTCCCGTCATAGTGCAATGGCCAATCGTGGAAGTGTACACCGAATGTCCAATGGAAGTCCGCATCAGCTACGCGAACAACTGGAGAGCAGACTACCACTGCCAGATCTACATAGCCAAGGGTTTTGCACCTCCCACCAATGTCACTGTGTTCGTGAATTGGGGTGATCAGTACGAAGTGAACGGAACGAAGCATTACTACACATCAGGTCCCACTGCCCTGGTCAACAACATGTCCGCCCCAGGCTTTCATCGTCTGCAGAACGGGAAGCTCGGCTATTTGTACTCGGAGTTTGTCCACCCGATGAACTACGTCGAAGGCGACACGTACTGGATCAACTTCACGATGCAGAACCTGGTGTCGCAGCACTCCGAGTCCATCAAGCATCGCATCATCGAGAAGATCGTCGACATCGAGTTTTACCCGACGATGATCAAGTGGCTCGGAGATGACTACAACTTCACGAAGGGCGGGCAGCAGAACGAGTCGGAGCACATCGGCTACGCACCCGACCAGGAGGAACCTCCGCTGTACTTCCCCCTGGAGTACGAGCTCGCCGTGTACGTCCATTTGTACAAGGGCTCGCACATATACTTCGACTGGGACTTCGACGACGACAGTGGCAACCTGACTGTGATGGATGTGTACCGGTGAGAGGTTCTGTTCGAACGACTCCTCAAAATCTTCGTTTCATTCATTGCCCTTTATTTATTTCTTGCAAAGTAGAAAAACGCAGTATAAAAACCCAGTCACTTTGCATTCTGCTATGTTTGTTTCTCCATCTGCAGTGCACCAGAGAAAGCAAGTCGCAAATTGCAATCAGGTGGGAAATTTTTTTTCAGGGTCACTCACAAGTACACAAAGCCTGGACATTACAACGTGACCGTCAATTGCTCCAACCCTGACGACCACACGTTGCGCTGGAACATGGTCCACGTCCAGAGAAGTGTCAAAAACATCTCGTTTCACGTCGAGAGTCCGAAGCCGCGAAACCTCACGTTCGAGTACCAAATATACATGGGTACTGCCTTTTTGTCAAACAATTATCAGAACAAACTACAGGCCACAAGAATTACGTGAAGCTGTCGGGGTTCTTGCTCTCATGAAAGCTGTAAATTGGCCTCGTGTATCACAGCTGAACACACACATTTCATTTTGCAGGAAACAACGTGTCAACGGACAGCTGCTACTTTGTGGACACGGTGGACACACGCGCGCTGTACAACAGATACATCCTGATGGGCAACTTGACCACCTGCGGGTGTGTATTCCTGCTGATGTTAGGAGATCACCACAAAGGTGTCACCCGTTTTTTTGAGGCAATTCACAGGCAGAAAATGTCAACGAAACACGATCACATCAGGTTGTACTGGCCGGAGCTGATGTCGGATCCAGACGTGCGCAAACAGGAGTACCTGACGGCCGAGTTGGAGTTGGCGCACGCCGAAGGGCGCAATCTCACCTTCATACAGGTGCGCTCCGCGTGGTTCGGATCAACACTTGTGTCGAGGCTGCACGCCTGTCAAGTCCTCAGTGTCATCCATGTACTCGTATGGTGACTTGTTCTGACAAACTAGGGGTTGAAGAAGTTACTCTTATGTCAAATTCATTTTGGTCTCTGCAGGTCATGCAGACCGTGAACAGGTACCACGCGAAACTGATAGTGAAGAACGTGGTGTCGGAGGAGCGGTACGTGTGGATCCACCAGGTGACGCGCGGCTGGTGCTACCCGCCCGGAAACCTCGACCAGATGGCGATCACCAACAAGTGCGTGGTGAGTGACACCATTTGTTTCGGCACGATGAAACCAGATTCATGTCGAATCAATTTTCCTCGTACGTTGTGTCATGTGTCATCGAAACATGACGTGCGTCAGGGTCGTCGCTGCGCGACGGGACGCCTCGAGGGCTTCAAGATGGTGCGGAGATCCCAGCAGCTCGATGTTCTGTCCAACGTCCGACTCAACTGCACGTCCAGCAACATCGTGCTGTACACCTTCAACGTGTCCACACTCACTGACAATGGTGAGCAATTGTCCCAGCTTGTGTGGTGACTGACAGGACGGGCTGCAGCAGGTGGCAGGGTGTTTCCCAAAAGGGATGAATGTGGTTTCAGCACAGAGATAGCAATTTCTACCCCCTCCCCTGTTCGTATTTCCAGCAATTTTTTCTACAGGCACTGAGGTTGACATCAGTGATGCGCTGCCGCCTGAAATTTCACTCACGTCGCACACGATGAGTTCAATGGCGGTGCGCAGGCAGTACCTGCCCTACACCAACTTCATCTTCCGCCTGAACGCGGAGATGGTCGGAGAACCGTTCATCGAATCAAACGGCCACGCCAATTTCGTCATCATCAAGTCACCTCTCAAGGGACACATCGTGGGAGGTCCCATCTTCAAAATACCATGGGGAGAGTGAGTGTGAATGTTTTCTGTCAGTAAGGGAAAGAAAATGTTCGGACTTTGGCAAAGTAAACTTTATTCTGAAGGGAAGAGATCCACCCGTGCTGCAAAAAAGATGTGTCGGAACCGTTGCAGGAACCAGACGATCAGTGCTGAGTGCGTGGACGAAGACGTCGAGGAGGACATGCAGAGCGAGGGCATCACGTACGTCTGGTATCAGAAGCGATTCTGCGAGAAGTGGCCGGAGGTGCTCGACGACTGCACCATCGACATGACCAAGTGAGGACACCCGGCCTGTGTGGCTGTCAATTGCAGGACACGAGCTCCGCTGTTTGTTGCAAAGTACGAAGTGTTTGAGGGGCAGAATAGCGAGTGTCTGTCTCCACGCAGGTACGACTTGGACGCCCTGACATCGGACTGCGGCTCCACGAACCTGACGCAACATCCGGAGATGGACGACGGCGGCGGCTGCGTCATCAACGACGGCGTCCCGGGACCCTGTGAGTTCCCACTACTCCGGCGTTGGGTGCTGCGTGTTCACTCAGTGAAACCCCAGTTACGACACTCTTGTCATGCCTTGCAGGGTACTTCAACATTACGGAACCTTCGGAGATTTTGTCTGAAGTGAACGGTTCCCAATCAGGGAACGGAACTCAGTCGGAGGGCAAGTCTCAGCCTCTGCTGAGAGGGATCTACCGCCTGGTGAACGACAGTGACAGCATGTTCCTGCAGGACACGTACTACTTCCGCAGGAACACGTCCTGCTCTTTCAAGGTCTGCATGATGAAAGACACGCGCAAAGTGGTCTACGAACAGACTGTACAAATAGAACTGGGAGCCCCACCAAAAACCACCTCAATGTGAGTGTGAAGAAATCTGACTTGGTTCTTTTGTATTGATCAGATGAACACACGTTGCACACATGTTCGAATGTACTGAGATCGTTGGTCTGTTTTTTCAGATGCAGGACCAATTGCAACGAGAAATTCGACAAGTATTCAGCTCTGAGGGTTTCAGCGGAAGTGTTTGACAGATTCAAAGGACAACGATACAATTACAAGTGAGCAAACATTTCCGGTATTGTCAGCAAATGGCCAAGAGAAGCAAGCACAGCATGAACACACGCACCAACAACGTTCGCGAACCAAGTGGCCTGTGCATTCAGATGGTCGTACTGCAAAGTGGACCTGAACAGCCCGGTGGTTCAGGAGAACTGCGTGCCCGAGAGTAGGTGGCTGCACTGCGCGCGCGGCACGGGCAACACTAAGGCGACGCTGGCCGTCGACGCGGAATGCTTCGCGAGCGAGAAGTTCCAGGAGACGGTGATCGTCTACTTCAAGGTGGAGGTGCGGCGCGAGGGCAGCCCTGTCGCCGGTGAGCAAGATATGACCCAATGTGAAAGCAATGGTGCTCCAATCGATAGAGTCCTGCTGGGGACCATTCGGGCTGACGAGCAAATGTACACGCTGGCCTTGGGTCATCTTCGGTCGTGTTTCAGGAATTGCGTCGAAGAAGATCGTGTACAACGAGAAGCCGTCTCCGGGCGACTGCACGATGGAGCCGTCGTTCGGCTTCGCGTTCGAGACCGAGTTCAACATGGTGTGTCGCGAAGACCCGGAGGACGAGGACGAGCCGCTCATGTTCGAGGTGTCGAGTCGCTTCAACCCGAGCAAAAACTGGACTGCGTTCTACAAAGGTAACACGTGGTTTCTTCTTTGCCTGTAAAAAAGCCAGCGGAAAAGCAAATGCAGTCTTGACAAGTTTTGAATCTGGATTTCAGGTGAGCACTACGACATGCCAACCAAGAAGAAGTTCAACTGGCCCGAGGGCGTGTCTCTGGAGAAGCCGATCCCGGTCTACATCCGCTTCAGGACGTTCGACGCGTACGGAAGTTACGTGGACACGAACATCGTTGTTGAGGCAAGCACCAACTGAAGTTGTTTTCGGTGTTGATGTTATGTTTTCGCTCTTTTGCGGACAAGTTTGCGGCAACATTACTAACTTTTGAAAGAACCTGACATGACGGTATTTGCAGCTGCGGCCTCCCAGTGCGGCTCTGTTGGACCACATCTACACAAACGACACGAGGCCGTCGGGCCCGATGGACCAGGCGTTCGCGTCCGGAGACACGTTCTTCGCGTGTCAGAACGCCAGCAACATTGCCGCCATCATGAACCTGCTCACGTACGACGAGCCCGACATGTACGACGTGCAACTCTCCACTGAAGGTGAGAAGCGCTGCGAGCACTGCGACTTGCGGAGCATTACTGCCTGAGAATTCCTCTGTGTTTATGAGGGGAAATTACGATTGTTTTACTGCCTGTCGGCGCTGGCGCTTCACGGACAGTGCATCTCGGTTTTGACTGGTATGCTTGGCAATGAATGTTTCCAGCTTATCGTTTTGGCCCCTCGTCGTTTGTTCGCAGCGCCACCGGTGCCGGACATGAGCGTCTTGGACGAGACGACGCGCATGGAGGAGTACAACGCGACGCTCGCCGAGTACCACCGCCGCATCCAGGACGAGTACGACGCCGTCGTTGCAGGTGTGTGTGCTGAGTGCGGGGACAATTTCTCTCGTCTCTGATTAGAGCTGTCGAGATGCAAAAACGTGCATTGAGGATGTGAGGAAGAAACTAAAAATTCTGTTGTGACTTGCACGACAGCCGTGAACTATTGTTGTTTCTTTGCTTGGCTACGCGCAGCGCGGAAGGAAGACGTGCGCAAGGAGCGCTGCGCGCAGAGAACGTACGTCGCGACGAACATGACGAACCTGCCGTGCGCCACGTTCGGTCAGGCCAAGATCATCGCCGACACACTCCGAGTTCTGCTCGAGAAGCCCGACGAGGTCGGCGAGGCCATCGTGGTGCGTACGAGATTCAACTCAGTGGGGATCCAAGACCCCTGTGAAAACAAAGCAGTTTGCGCCCTCGCTCAGGCGCAGAACGATTGTGTCCTCTCTTGGATGATTCCTTGGGATCGGTCCCCTCAGGGGTCGGGCTGCGGTCTTGAATCAATAAACTGTTGAATGCCACCAAAGTCAGATTTTCATCAGTTTTTCAAATACTTATTCTGAGGGATTTTCCTGTGAGGAACAGGTGCTCCTATTCAGATGTGCATGGCCGCCATTATTTTCAGCACGCGACGAGGAGTCTGACGCAGTGCTACGAGACGCTGAAGACGCTGCCGCAGGAGATCCTCGTCGGCTCGACGGACATCTCGTCGGACGAGCTGCGTCTCGCGCTCGTCTCCATCACCGCCGTCGTCCGTGAGTCTCGCGTTGTCTCGCATTGTCTCGTCTCGTGAGTGTGACCGGGTGTCCACATGAAGTGTGTCATCAACACAAACTGTCCTCCTCCGTTGGCGTTTTCGTTCCCTGTTGGGTTGTCGTACTCCCACCTGCATGTCTGGTAGAATACGGCAGTAAATAACGACACAGGTTAGAGCCCGCAATGTGTTGAATTGTTTCAGAACGTGGCACTGCCGGAGCAGCTTACATCGGCAGGATGGACAGGAACCGGACAGACGTGACGCGCTCCTACAGATATTCCAGCTCACAAGACTACCAGAGTCCCACGATTGTCAAGAGCTGCACCGAAGATCCGGAAGCGGTCAGTGGGCCCGGGTTTTCGACCGACGAATACAAGTCATCGCCTTTGCGAGCTCGGAAAAACCATTGCAAGCTTGTTGTTCGCACTCTGATTCATCAAGGTTTCCAATCTCAAGTGTAGGTCCCGAAAAAAAATCACCAATTCCCTGACCTGTAACATGTTCAGGCGGCTCAGATGAGCCTCGACGTGCAGGAGATGAAGGACAAGTTCCTCAAGCTGATGGAGGATGTGATGGTGAAGGGTGAGAGCACGGCGACCCTCATCAGCGACACCGGCCTCGCCTCCTACCTCGAGCAGCCCTACCTCGAGGACAGGTGCGCCCGGACAAGTACGTACCACCTGCAACGGTCTTCCCGTCAACTCGTTGTGTGTCCGTGTTCCGGTCTGAGATGGCCACCGTGATGAACCTGTGGTTTTTGTCTTCGTTGATTGCAGCTCATATCGGGGAATTTTCGGCTCCCAAGATGAGTGTGCTACTCGGCGTGGACTGCGATCGTCTGAACGAAACCGACATCGATTCCGTTCAGTTACAGGTATCACAAATACGTGACTCTCCTGCACCAGCAGGTGGCTTTACAACTTGTACGCTGAGGTCTATCCGACTGCAGCACTGTTACAAACGAGCGCTGGCTCTTCCAGTCGGAGACGGAGCCCGTGAACCCATTCACGTACCTGGGGAACGGGACGGACCCGGAGCGCAACGACACGGAGGCCGTGCTCGCCGTGCAGGGCAGCGTCGTCGGGCTCTTCCTGCAGACCCCGAACGGCACAGACATCCCCATCAGCAACTCGACGCTGCCCTTCCGCCTCCAGATTCCCAACAAAGAACGGCGCCACATCAGCGTGAGCAACGCGCCGATGCACCGTCTGTACCTGTTGTCCTTTCTCCATGGTTCACACTGCTTTTGAACTGACCGCAGAAAACGGACGCGGAGACGACGGACTTCGGAGACGTGATGGTGATGCACGAGGTGACGGTGCCGCCCAACGGGTCGCTCCACATCTCCATCTCCGAATGGCTCAACCAAACCGGTCTCGCCGACACAAGTACCCCTTTTGATGTTTTTTTACAAGCAACAGTCTACTTCGTCTCCATCATGAGATGGCGACCATCATTACACGTGCATGACGTCCAGTGGGCAAAAGGAACATTTTTTCTTTGTTTGCAGACTCTACGAACTCAACGTCACAGGAGCCAGAAGAACCGGTGACCAACGCAGTGACCACCGAAACAGCTCACTCCACAGTACTTGTTTCTCTTTCTCAGAGTTTTTTTCTGACAGTCGCAAAGCCACCCTGAGTGATTCCTTCTCACAACTTCGGGTTGCATTTCAGACCCAAGACAGAGAAACGGCGGAGAATGGAACAAGTCCCTCAGCCACAGGTACGGCACAAACTCATAAAAAATGTTGCGAGGAGTGATTGAACTTTCTTCAGTGGCCACGCAGTTGTTGTGCATTGCCTCTGTTTCTTTTCAATCAAATGGGTCCGTGATTTTCGCGCGACCATCTTGTGGGATTGATTCTCGCTCTCTTTCTTGCAGAAGGAACGACCGAACCAACCACAGCTACGGCTGCAGGTGGGCTGCACAAACACCAGTCTTCCTCTTTAGAATCTTGAAATCATTTTGAATCCCAGCAGAGTTCTTTTTTGTCAACAGAAACACGCATTTTTGTGCTTGCAGCAAGGGTGTCGTGTCCGGATGACCAGTTCTACGTGGCTTTGTCACAGGGCGGCTCTCTTCCCTGGGGGTTCAGCGCTCAGTTCTCTGGAGACATCACCACTACCAAGTTCAGCAGCACCGCTCCAATTGAAATAACGAGCAGTGGCAATGCAACGCTGAATGTGATTCACTACAACCAAAGAGCTTTTCTGAAGGCAGTGTCCTTTGACACTGACAACACAGATGACGTTGTGATGCGCTTGAAGACCAAGAGCGGACTCACCGCGTCAGACATCGCGGCTCAGGTCGGACCGTTTTTGGGACACAGATCATTCATGCGAACTTTCCATTCTTGCCTCATTGTCACTGACTGGAATGTTGCTTTGCAGGTGAGAAAAGAGGACACTCATTTTGACAGCAAGACAGTTCCTGTGGACAGTGCTGAGTCACAGAACGTCAACTTGTCTGCTCTGTTGGGAGACGGACACGTGATGGACATGATATTCTTGGTCAGGGACGTGAACCCTGGCGATGCCACCGCCGCCACGATTCAGAACGTCCAACTCGAGTTCTGCATGGAAGAGTTTTGGCCCGTTTTGAGTGAGTCTCCCAAAGCATACGATGGGGATGGAGGGTTCATCAAACACAAACCGACGTTACACACATCACGGCATTGTTGGGCGCTCTCGGGCCCAACCAAACGCTTTTGAAATGTTTTACCGTGCACAGTTGCCAGGATTTTGGCCTCGTTGCTGCAGGTTGTGGTGGGAGCTCGAGTGAGCTGCTGCACTCTGGCGCTCTCCCGTCCGGGTACAACATGACGCTGGTCGGAGATGCAGCCGTCTCGCCCAACCAGACGGATTTCTTCTCGTTCTCCGTGACGGGAACAGCGTCACTGACCGTGGCCAACACCAGAGACGACGTGCAAATCACTTACGAAGACCTCAACTTTCTGTACAGAAACATGGACTCTGTAACTTTCACCGTTGACACAACAGCAAACGTGACCTACAAATTTGAGGTTTGCAGAAAATTGGCAAAAAATCTTCAAAAATGTTGAGCGTTTGAAAATACTCTCCTATATTCGAGCATGGAGCCAGTCTTGAGTGACACTGTGACACTTTGACGCTTATGTTTCAGTTGACAAGCCTGAAGGATGTATATTTGGGCAATGGCGACGATTTGCAAGATCTAGATGGACCTGAAATCAAAACACTTCAGAATTTCCTGGGCGAAACACCCATTAACAGCATTGAAATCACTTTCACCAAGAAGTCCAGCGTGACAGAGGCAGAAGTGCACGCGTTTTCAGCGATATTTTGCGATTCTAAGATTGGTGAGATGCATCCCACATTGACTTTGACTTGTCGCATAAACACAGGGAAAAGCCAAGAAACAGAATCTTGCAATTGAAAGCAATGAAACCAGTTTGACATCTTTGGACACCAGGTTCCTTCAAGCACACTACAGCACACTTGTCGTTGCAGCTTTGCCGACGACTCCTCCGGACCTGTCGCTGTGGGAGTTCAACGACACGGAGTGCACGCACCAGCTCTTCATCGGGGACGGACGCAAACCGCGCGAGGAGCCCGGAGAGCACGACTGGAACTGCACGCTGCCCGTACCCGACCAGAGACTCAAGGAGCTGTTGATGAGGGACGACCCGGACCTGGACCCGAACAAAACCATCGCGGAGCTACGCTTCGAGGGATACTACATCCCCGAGTCGCTGCGACACACCTGCGTTCTCACCAACGACGAGCTGGGAAAGTCAGTTGCAATTCATGAGAGCACAACAAGCAAATGCCTGAGTGACCTGCTACCAATTCCACTTTTCCCGCAAGTTTCGGAGAACCAGAGACTTCCAAGTTTGTTCAACTCATCATTTCAGGAACACGACCGCAACATTGTTTGTTGGAGTCAAGAGCAATTGTACGAGAAATGACACCACCCAGACCACTGAAGGTACAGGCTTTGCTTTCGCCCCAAGCATTCAGATTCAGTTTCTGGCAATTCTTGTTTGCTTGTCAGCGATTGTTACTTTTCAACCCGTAGATGCTCCAGCATCTGCAGGAAATGCAGCAGCCGCGTTCCAGCCGTTTCACTACGAAATCGCCATGTATACACTGCAGTGCCTCTACTGGGACCCAAACACAACAGCGTTCAGAACAGACGGCTGTCAGGTCAGACTGTTTGCCTGTTCAAAGCTGCGTGCGAGTTCTAGCAGAGACTCGAGAAAAACTGCTTTGGTCATGTCGATGGGTTTTGCAGGTCTCCGCACTGTCAAACTTGAACATGACGGTTTGCATGTGCAATCATCTGACGGACTTCGCCTCTGGATTCGTCGTTCCCATGAACAGTATCAACTTTGAAAATTCTGCCTTTACGAAGCTGAACGAGAATCCTCTCGTCTTCTCCGTCATGGTCAGCTGCATGTGTCTCTACCTCGTCCTGCTCATCTGGGCCAAGAGAAAGGACAAAAGAGATGAATTCATGGTGAGCAGAACTTTTGCTGTAAGCTTGGAACTGATCAAGTCGAATCACCTTTTCAACACTGATTCATTTTTGTTGTGTTTTGATCTCAGGCCGGAGCAGCACCACTGCCCTGCAATGATCCCAGGGATAAATATCTGTACGAGCTGGTGGTGTACACTGGCACCAGGAACAATGCAGGTATCTGAAGCCATTCAACAAGAAGGTTCGAGCACAACATTGTGTGGTTGCTGGAGACAACAACATCAGTTTGAAGACGTGATGTGAATTGAACGTCTGCACGTTGTCGCTCAGGAACGACAGCGAAGGTGCACTTCGTGTTGATGGGGGAGAAAGGCGAGACGTGGGCGCGGCGTCTGCGCGACTCGCGGCGTCGCACGATGCGGCGCGGCGGCGTCGACATGTTCGTCATGTCCGTGCCGCAGCCGCTCGGGCCGCTGTCCGCGCTGCGCATCTGGCACGACAACTCCGGGCCGAACCCGTCCTGGTTCTTCAGTCGCCTCCAGGTGACGGACCTGCAGACCAACGACCAGTACTTCTTCATCTGCGACCGCTGGCTTGCGGTGGAGGAGGACGATGGCATGGTACCTGTCCATGAGGTTCTTTTGCATCCCATGCAGTTGTGTCTGCACTTTTGTTCTCATTCCGTCTTCTTTGTCTTGCAGATTGACAGACTCATCCCTGTGGCAGGGACAAAAGAACTGACCAACTTCAATCATCTCTTCTGGAAGAAAACGCGCAAAAATCTGTCCGACAGCCACATCTGGTACGAGGCTGACAACCTTTCATCTTCAAAAATAATCCACTTGATTTGTTCCTGACACAAGAGCCTGATGACTGCAGGTTTTCGGTGTTGAGTCGACCCCGGACGAGCAGATTCACTCGCGTGCAGCGCCTCACCTGCTGCATCTGTCTTCTCTTCACCGCTATGATGGCGTCGATCCTCTTCTACAAGACCGAGCCCACCGGCGGCGCAGTTCGTGTTCCAAGAAGCTTGCTCTGAATTAAATGTTTTTGTAATTCCACTGACAGACTGTCCAAACAGAATGCCAGCGACAAGTCGATGGTTTGTTGGGGAGTAATCTGGAATTTTCATCTCCAATCACTGTAGAAGATCCAGATCGGTCCCATCGAGCTGACGCCGTCTCAGATTTACGTCGGCGTCATGTCGAGTCTGATCGCGTTCCCAGCCAACGCCATCATCGTTGTGCTGTTTCGCTACTCCAAACCCAGGCCAGTCACGCCCAGGAAAAAGCCTCCTGACATTCCGTTCAACAGGTGAGCCTTTTTCAGAGACAGCAGCATAAATTTGATGGACGATTGCTTACCATGGAAGTGAGACTCAAACGGCAGATCCCTTCTGTTTCGGTTTGGAGACCAATGTGACTCTTGACTCGAAGTTCTCTCATCCTTTCAGTCGTCCACCGACAGCCATGTCTACAGTGTCATGCACAAGTGAAACGCAGTTGCTCCGAGAGAAAGAACGACTGGAATCGAAGGACACATCGCAGCAACGTGCGGGTGATGGAACAGGAAGTGAATCTCGCTGCCTGGACGACGGACGGCGCCTCAACCCCGACGTCACGTTTGACGAGTTCTACGCAGAGCGCGACAGAGAGGTTTGAGATGTTCGATGATGGTTCAACACTCTTGAGACTGACGAGGTCATGAGTTGTGGTGAGGCTCTAAAAACTGGATTTTGTCTTTTCCCAATAGGATGTCGTGACGCCAAGCGCGGTTATTTGTGTGGAACCTGCCAAGGCTCCCTGTGACAACCTGGATCCTGGTTACAGTCAAACACACGGGACCTACGCGGAGCCCAACACAAACCCAACAAAGAAGAAAAAGACAAAGTTTGGGTGAATATCCTCTACAGTGCCACGAAGAACAAATTTTATTGGCGGACTTCAGCGCGAAGCAACCAACATTCCACTGAATTCTGCAGGCTTTACACTGGATGCTGGACATCCTTTCCGGCGCTGCGTCGATTGGCTTGAAAAGTGAAGGCAATGCACAAGGAAACTGGTGTGAAGCAAACTTCAAAATCCACCACCAAACATTGTTTTTCTCGCATTCCTTTCTCACAGCCTCCCTTGGTGGTGCATCTATATCGGGTACCTGTTTGCGCTGGCCGTGGTTGGAGTGTCGTTCTGGGTGACGGTTGAAGTGGCAGGCGTGTTCGGCAAGGACAAGGCTGCGCGCTGGCTCACCGCCTTCTGCATCTCCATCGTCGAGTCCGTCTTCTTGTCTCAACCCATCAAGGTGAACTGTGGCTGTGTTCATTTTGGTACTACGCCGCACTCTCACCAAACAAAATGTTGGCTCAAAACTCCGAGTCCGAGGGTCAATGTTGGTTCACAAAATCAAACGTGTCGTTTGAAGAGTTGACTCTTCAAAACGCACCACTTCGACTGCGATACAGTCGAATCATTTTGGCCTTTGTCACTCTTCCATTCTTTGTCCCAATGGTCTCCTTCCTTCGTTCATCGTTCTTGTGGTTCGAACATTCCTCTCTTCGTGCAGGTTCTGGCGATCGCAGCGTTCTACGCGCTCGTGATTCGGCAGCCGGACACGGAGGAGGAGGAGCGGGACGAGACGGAGCTGCGCGGCGGCGAGACGTGGCAGCACCAACACGTGTCGGAGAACGACCCGCAGCTCGAGCGGCGCCTCCTCAAACCGCCGCCCGCGCAGCAGCTCGAGCTCGACGAGGACTACGTCAAGGAGGCGAGGATCGAGAGGTGGGTGAGGCAGGTGACCGCAAGGCTAAAGATGCTGAAGATCTGTGTGACTTTGTCGTGAATTACTTTCGTTGCTCCGTGAGAGAACTGAGATGAGAGTGTCTCCTTTTCGGTGCGTGATGATAGTGACCACATCACTGGAGCCGTGTTCTCAAGTCACAACAAAACACTCCTCTCCATGGAGAAGGGAACTTCTTGGATTGATGTGTCAAATTGTACAGTCTTGTACATCAAGCTGTTGTTTTGCAGGTTCAAGGAAGTGAAGATGCAGAAGGTGTTGTGGGAAGTGGCTGCCTACCTCGTCTTCCTCTACCTGCTGATGACCGTCGCCTACGGCACAAGAGACCCCATGACTAACCGGGTGTACGACCATTACCAGAACATGTTCTCGAAGGGCAGCTACGACTACCAGCACAATAACTCCTGGGGCACTTGGGACATCAGCGGAGTGCGTTTTTTTGGTTTCAATTTCTTGTCTTCGAACAATACAAAAAAACCTTTTGTGATCAGTGCAATAATCAAAACTGAGCAAACCCAATGAAACAACCAAACTCATGCTTGAATTCCCGTTCCATTGTCGCGCGCAGATCTCGACCCGGGAGAAGTTGTTCCGGTGGCTGCGGCAGGTGGCGCTGCCGGCGCTCTACCCGAGCGAGGTGTACGCCGGCTCGGCGCTGCTGCCGCCCTGGATGCGCAGCTTCATCGTCGACGCCGCGGGCCACCTCGTCGGGTCCCCCAGACTCAGACTGCTCAGGATCAAACCGAGTGAGCCCAACGCATCACGCAGAAGCATGAGGAGTGGCACGAGAAGCATTTCTTCTAATTTTCATCTTTTTGTTGTGCAGGAAACTGTCCGCACCCGGTATCACAGATGGAGACCGTGTGTCGCCCAACCTACGGGTTTCTCCGACAGGACGAGGACGATTACCACAAGGGCTGGATTCCTGTCAACACCTCAGGTACGTCGCCGATGTGCATCTCATTCCAAGTTGTTCCTGCTCATCCCAATCAACGAACAACATGGACAGTTATGTTTTCGTCTCGTCCAGACCCTGGAAGCGTGGCCGATGTGTACTGGACGTACAAGGAGTGGCACGAGCTGGACGGGTACCCGTCCGTCGCGCTGCACGCCACCTACAGCGGCGGCGGCTACGAAGCGCAGCTCGGCAGGTGAGCGTCGTGTCGCTGCGCCGTCACCGCCAATTCTGGCAATCGTTGCATTCGGTTCAACTGACTGAACTTGCACCGACATCACTTGCTTGGGATCTTCTGGGTGGAGCAGCGTTTGCTGGAAGACTCTCGTCCATTTTGTACAGTTCTCTGGCCTCGGCGACGAGCGTGGTGGACGAGTTGTACACGCACAAGTGGATCGATGAGCACGCGCGCGTCATGTTCGTCGAGTTCCTTCTCTACAACCCGACCGTCAACTTGTTCGCCATCAGCATGCTCAGCTTCGAGTTCACTCCGATCGGAGGTGGATCTGCAGATCCTGTTCTCATTGCTGTTGTCCTGAATCAGATTTTTGCTCATTCGTACACCAACTGTAATGGGACAAACTTGGAATTCATTAGGAGTACCACAATCCCCTACCTTTTTCCGCACCAGCCTCTCCGAGTCTCATGTTCCTTGCGTACCCTGGATCCCGTGAGTTTTCCTTTTGACAACCGCAGGCTGCTTCGCGTACTACAAGTGGCACGTGATGCGGCTGGACCGCTACGTGGGCGTGTACACGTACGTGGTGCTGGCGGCGGAGATCGGAGTGTCGCTCTTCCTTCTCTACTTCATCGTCAGGGAGCTGCGCAAGTGGCTCAAGACCAGGACGCGATACTTCAAGGTCCGTTTTTGCTTCAAACAAAGACACAACACATCAATCTTTTGGAATTTGAAGAACATACTCTGAAGAATGATGTTTGAGGTTTTGAGCTGAAATTCTGGTCTTTGTTTTGCACAGGACCCGTGGAGTTACTACGAGATCGTGCTGATCGCACTGATGATTTCAGCGATTGTCATGTACTTCTACCGGCTCTTTCAATCTCGGCAACTCTCCAAGAAAATCCACGATGCGCCAAACGAGTTTCACAACTTTCAGTCTGCTGCAATGTGGGATCAGGTCCAAACCATCAACTTTCTATGAAAAGACTGTGATTTCCAAAATATTACAGCTCCGCAGGACAACCATTGATTTTACATGCATCTGACACAAGTATATACCATTATCTCACGGAGCCCATAGAACCACCGCTTTTCTGTGTGTGGGGGGACTTAAGCACAGCATCGCGTTGCGCACTGTTGCAGACGTACACGTACCTGCTGTCCATCATCGTCTTCATGTCGACGATCAAGTTCCTCAAGCTGCTGCGCTTCAACAAGCGCATCGGGATGCTGTCGTCGACGCTCGGTCTCGCCGCGAAGCCGATCGCGCAGTTCATGATCCTGTTCATGTGCGTCTTCACCGGCTACACGATGATGGCGTACGTCATCTTCAACACGCACTCGCAGGACTTCGCCTCCTTCATCACCACCATGGAAACTCTCTTCTCCGCCATGCTCAGTTGGTCCTTTCAACATTTCTGATGAGTCTGGGGTGAATTTGTTGTCTGTTTGAAGAACAAAACTTGGTGCAAGTTTTCAAGAGTACAGATGGGCATTTTCTTTGTTCATGCAGACAAAGCAAACTTCAAAGAGTTCAAGGAAGGGGACAGAATATTTGGACCAACGCTGCTCTTCCTGTTCACCGTTTCCGTCACATTCATCATGATCAACATCTTTGTGACTGTCATATGTGAAGCGTTCCAACAGGTCTGTATGACGATTTCATGGATTCAAATTCTGTGTGTCAAGTTTGATTTTGCTGTCCCTCCATTTTGCCGATGACACTGATGTGTGCGTTTCTCAAATGGAAAGGTGAAGTACGATATGAGCAAGCAGTCTAACGACTATGAGATTGTGGACTTCATGATGGACAAGTTTAAACTGGCGTCAGGCATTGGAAAACCGAAACACAAGCCTCCAGTGAGGAGATACAAATATGAAACGCAGAAGTTTGACATGGACGGGTATGGGGGTAAGTCAGTGGTACAAGTCTTTGAACTCAAGAGCATCTCATCTTTGCGAGTTTTCACGTGTCTTTGAAATCGCACGAAGAATGGAGCGAATCTCCTCAATGATTTGAGTCAAAATCTCCAAAGCTTGAAGCAAGTGTGTGTGAACGACTTGCATCCAGGTGAATCAAGTAATGATGCTGGTCTGAACGACGGGCAGTGGAAGTACATCGAGGACTTGATCAAGCACCTGGAGAACCGTCTGGTGACAATGAATCAGGTGAGTTTCAGAACTGTAATACGGACTGATGGTGTCAGAATGGACGGAGTCTTTGGGTTCGACTTGACGCTGGAACGGTTTTCGGTGAAAAAGTGGTGCTGGTTCGTTGGGGTTTGGTTCCCAGGAACCAGGGATGTTGTGAGAGAGTCAAGACCCCCAGTGGGCTCACCTCAACTGCAGAAAATTAACATCTGGAGTACCACAGAGCAAATTCGTGTTGGGTGAATTTGATTTCAAGTGTTTCTCCTCGCCTTTCGTTTTCTTTTCCACTTCAAGTTGATTTGGATCATATTTTTTGTGTCGTCTCTTGATTGTTGTGACATACTGTTTCAGGCGAGCGTGCAGCGTATTTTTCGTCAATTTTTCATCAATTTGCAATTGTTTCTGCTTCATCAAATGAAACTTTCAACCGTGTCTCTTTCTGAAAGTTTTTCACCTCACGACTACACTTTTCCTCTTTCCCTCAGAACATCGACAAGGAAATGAACATGGGACTTCCAGACAAAAACGCGCCTTTCCGCTCAAGGAAAAAGGCGATGATGTCGCTGCAGTGGTGAAGCAGTCAACTGTCCCAACACAATGAATTCTGTTTCTTCCATAATTTTTCTTCACTTTTTTGTGCAGGTTTTGGCTCAAGCTGTAATTCTCACAATTTTGAGAGTGCACCAAACAGCTTTGTTAATTTGTTGTGTGTTTTAGTTTGTGGACAAAGTGATGGAGGACGAAGTTCTGGTCAATCCAAAAAATGAGAAACAGTAGCGCGTCCAGGAGAAACATAACAGGCAAAGAATGCTGAAAAATTTTCTTCTTCTGAATGTCTGTACTTATTGGACAAAGGCTGAAGCATTGCGATTTCAGCGCGCAAAGATCCTGTTGTTGTTGATTTTTTCCACAAAACAAACGCAGTTTCGAATTTAATTTGGTGCCACAGCTGACAATTTTTCAAACAAGTCAAAGCAACCTGGACAATTTTCAAAACTTTTATTGACCTCAAAAAAATGGACCCAGTGCGAAGTAAATTTGTGAAATATCACAGAAATGGATGTTTATCACAGACAAGCCTCAAATTTTGAACCGTTTGAACATGAGATAACATGAGATCACTGGCTGTAAAGAGAGAATAAATTCAGCAGCAAAATTCGGAGTTGCTCATTTTCAGCAGATTTTTGCAGCATTGTCACAGACGCTCGATCCACTTGTGCGAAGTTCTCGTTGTCTGCAACAAGTCAGTCAAAGCAGATCAAACAAATCCTGTGCCACAACATCTGATTGAAGCGGTCAGGTTCTTCAAAACAAAGTCTTTGACAAAAACGAATTTCACAGACAGAATGTTCCAAACCAGATGCAACACAAGGGATCAAATTTGTTCTGGTTTTCCGCGAGAAAGACGCACAAACATTTTGTCCCAAAAAGGTGAAGACAAATCTGAACACAAATCCGTTCACAACGTTATCAGAGAATGTCCTATTTGCCTTGTTCTTGAAAGCTACAAAAAGCTAGTTATCCCTTGGAAATTTGAAAGCAAGGCCAATCGGATGCAGAATGGTCCAAACTGTAGTTTTCTGTCCGAAATGAAACATTCAAGCCAAAAGTTGGATAAAAATTCAAACGTCCCGAAGCTGTGTTCCTCCTCATTTTTTCTTCTTCCCTCCCTTGTCGGCGCCGCCACCGTCTTCACCTTCCCCCGCCAACATCTTCTTGGAGAGGATCCTGCGCGCGGCGGCCATCTGCACCTGGCGCATCCCTTCCTTGTCGCGCAGCTCGGTGAGGACCATCACCTCGAACTTGGACAGCATCGTGTTGATGCGCTTCATCATCTCGTCGTGCCGCCGCGCGCCAGTGAACTCTCCTGCAAAACACGGCCCATTGTCTCAAGTCACAAAAACTCTTGGTGGAGGATTGCTGAAGAAATCAAACCTCCACACATGCCTTTACACATAGTCATGTCAAGACCCAGTGAGACTGTAAGGCTGTGTTCGAAAAACGAACCAGAAGGAACCAGAACCAGAAGTTGGCATAATGCAAGAACCAATCAAGAGACAGGATTTTTGGTTCTGGTTCCTTATGGTTCATGAATCGAACACGGCCTTGGTCAGTGCACTTCGAGATACACGTTTGGACTCACCTCCCACGTACTCTCCCTCCATGTCGTACCGCTCGGTCTCGTGTTTGTAGCGTCGCGACGGAGGCTTCTGCTTCGGTTCACCGATCCCTGTCGCCAGCTTAAATCGGTCCATCAGGAAATCCACGATCTCGTAGTCGTTCGATTGCAGCGACAAGTCGTACTTCACCTGCAAAAGATACTGTTCAGTGGTGCTTGTCGCGATTCATCACACTTCTCGCGACTTCCTTCGTCAAGTCCTTGTTGAAACTTGGAGGAATGTCCGTTTTGATTTTTCTCGAAATCACAAGTTGTGCACGGCGAGGTCTCGCGTTTGCACAACACAGTCACAAAGATGGAGTGGAGCAACTCGAAGATCTCACGGTGACGAAGGCCTCGACGATGATGGCGATGAAGACGTTGATGAGGATGAAGGAAACGGTGAGCGAGAAGAGGAACAGGATCACTGGCCCAAAGATACGGTCCTCCGTCTTGAACGACTTGAAGTCCACCTTGTCTGCAGAAAAAGGAGACATTCGTCACAGAAAGGAAAAAAAACAGCACACGAACACGCACACATTTGCTCGCCGGCAACTTGGCCGCGTCGTTTCACACGAAGACTTTTCGCACAGACAGCTCGCACTAAAAACGCCTGTCCGAAAGAACCCCACGGGCCACGGTGTACGCACTGAGCATGGCGGAGAAGAGCGTCTCGAGCGTGCGCACGAAGCTGCTGAAGTAGACGAGGTCCGTGTTGTAGATGATGTAGGCCATGAGCGCAAAGGCGAGGAACGCGATCGAGAACATCATCAGGAACTGCAGCGCAGGAGAGAACAAAGGAAAGTTAGTTCAGCGTCGCACCTCACAACGACCGTGTATTTTTTCAGGGTATTTTTTGCAGACTGAGTGCAAGAAAAATGAACAGAAAACATATGCGAAACAGTAACGTCGTTTGAACCATTGTCAAGCTCAAATCTTCTGTTGCATCTGAAGCAGGGCACAAAAAGCTCACCTGTATAATGGGCCAGGCTGCGTAGGACAGGGTGGACGTCAGGAGAGCCATTCTCTTGTTGAAAGTCAGGATTTTGATGAACTTTATCGTCGACAGGAAAATGACCAACCCGAAGAAGTAGCCGTAGGTCTGCAAGGACAACTCTCCGTGAAATATGACATCTAAAATCAGTCAACAAAATACGAGCTGGAGTTGGAGTCAGCAAAGACATGTCTTCCCGTACCTCGTCCCAGTAAGCTGCGTACTGGAGGTTGTGGAACCGGGTCGGCTCGGCGCTGACGTCTTCGCTCACGTTGTAGGCGATGAGGAACTTGAGGAAGTACATGACGATGAGCACGACGCTCAGGATCAGCACTACGCACTCGAACACGTTCCAATAACTCTACAAAAACCAAAGGCGACAGTCAGGAACCTTGAGCTACACACTCCATTCGTACTTGCCTCCTGAAGGTTCCATTGGTCGTGCATGCAGACTCAATTCCAACCCGATTCCACCCTGAAGCTCAGTTTGCACACCCACCTTGAAGTAGGCCTTGCGCTGCTTGTAGATCTTGCGGATTTCCCTCCCAATGAAGTAGATGATGAAGATGAGAACGAGGATCTCGGCGGCGAGGATGACGAACATGAAGGCGCCGACATAGCGGTCGAGGCGCATCACGTGGAACCGGTAGAAGAGCCATTCCCCTGGAGTCCAGACAATGGCGGGTGCATTTTAATTTCAAGCACACACATGTGTGTTGATGATTTGGACCGAGGAACTACATCTGAACAGCAGCACAGTTTCAACTATGAAAGGCGCGTGAAAACGCACGTTCGAGGTCTTGTCAAAATCCATTGACAAAAAACGCAGACGAGGAGATAGCCCACCTCCGTCCTCGGTGAACTCGAACACGCTCATCATGACGCAGTAGATGTTGGTGTTCGGGTTGTAGAGCAGGAACTCGATGAACACGGCGCGCGTGAACTTGTCGATCCACTGCCCGTCGATCATCTGCTGGACCGTCGCCTGCGCCTCCGCTGCCGTTCTGCACGGACACACACGAAGAAAACGGGGAACGCGCTGCATGGACACTGAATGCGAGTGCATTTTCGAGATGTAAAGCCCACGTCAGGCTTCTTTGCGCACCTTCCGAACTCGGCCCTGTAGCCTCCACCACTGTACGATGCGAAGAAGCCCCAGTAGGGGTACCCGTCGAGCTCGCGCCAGCTGCGGTAGGACCACATCGGGTTCGGGTCGGGCGCGTCCGTCGGATCTGTGCGACAAGAGGTGAAGTCACCGTGGTCAACACTGTGTGGAATCGTTGCAAAGCAGAGCACTTCGACAGTGAGCACGCAATGTGCCAGCTTTTGTGTGCAAAGCAATGGAAATATTGTGTTGTGAACCTGAGGCATTTAGTGGCGTCCATCCAAATTTGTAATTGTCTTCGTCCTTGTCGGCCCCGCCGTACCCAAAGCGACAGAACTCGAACCCCATTCTCGAGTGCACTTCTGACGGACAATTTTCTGCAGAAGAGAATCAACTGGCAAGTTTTCACAGCAAGTTGAACATGTCAGCTCGGTTGTGGGTGCCTTCAAACGTAACAACACGGTCTGGATTCCAGAACTTCCAACAAAACAAGTTCTTCACCGTTTTTGACCCGCAGCAGCCTGAAGCTGGGTTGCCCAACCATTTTGCCTTCGTTGTCAGCGACAAAAGGAGCCTGGAAGGAGTGCGTGTTGCCGTCGTAGAAAGGGACGTTGTAGAGACTCGGGATCATCACCTCTTGGGTCCAGTTGTACAGGTGCGAGCGCGAGCGAACCTGGAGCACAAAGGAGACACCAACTCAAGATTTCCTGTCTTCAACAAGATTCACACGAATTCTGACTCCAGGGCTGAAGATGTGTGAAAGAGAACTAACCTTGTGCAGGTCCCAGAATCCCCAGGGCTTGCTTTCATCGATACTGCCCTTGACGAACATGTTGCTGTAGTGGCGATGGAGACGGTGAAACATGGGATCGCGGTTACTGTAGGCGATCATCATGATGAGGTAGAGGAAGATGATGTAGGCGATCACCTCCCACAGCATGTGCTGCATCTTGATCTCCTTGAACCTGCAAACGTCACAAAGGAATCAAGTGCAACATTTTCAAAGCACCAAGCGACCTGATCAGGCACACGACTCCATGACCCAAGAACCAGGCACTCAATCATTGAAAGTTGCAAAAAAAAAGGAAACTTTCACGGCAGGCGCCGGATCCAAGGGCCCTGAAGCTGGAGGTACCTGTGATCTCTGGCTTCTTTGAGGTATCCTTCGTCGAGCTCCAGGTCGGGCACTTTCTTGCTTTTGTAGTTCATGATCTCCTTCTTGACGATGGGGTTGTTCATGTCTCGTTCTGTGAACAGAACAATGCAAACAAGCCATGGGAAATGAGCAAACGCAAGATGTCTGAAGTTCGGCAAGAGTGGAGAACTTTTCTGAGTGACGCCGCACGAGAGAATCACCGGAGTAGTGTTGGTGAAGAAACTCCTCATTCTCCTTCAGACTCTTGTCCGTCTGTTCGTCCTCGTCAGTGTCCGGTGAGCGGATGATCATAGCGTAGAATCCGGCAAGAAGCAACACCTGTTTGAGAGGTGAAGGGATTCTCTTTCACACACATGTATAACACAAGAACACACGCATGGGATTTTAATTTGTTTCTCTTCGCCCAGCTTGGTCTTGTCGACTGGGAGAAGGGAAATGTGGAATAGCAGGAAAGGTTTATTGTTTTCACCTTGATTGGCTGTGAGAGGAAGATGGACTCGACAATGGAGATGCAGAAGGAGGAAAGCCAGCGCTTGGCCTTGGCGAGCCCAAAGACGCCGGCGACCTCGACCGTCATCCAGAAGGTAACGGCGCAGAAGCAGAAGGCGAGGAAGTAGCCGATGAAGATGCTCCACCAGGGCAGCAGGCAGCGACTTTTCTTCTTGTCGCCAGAGCTTCAGAGAAACAACGGACAGACGCCCTTCAACTACTGACTTGCGCCTGTTCCAACGGGATGCTTCATTCTCAAGGCAGCGCGAAAGTGAGGCCTGGACCATCTGGTACGAGTAAGAACGCACGAACCAACACAAAGAGCCAAACATGTTCACACAAACCTCACGTAGACCAGGGTGGGGCCGCCCTGTCCGTCACTCTGCACGTAGTCGACGTTGGGCGCAGGTGACGCGGACCCGGCGCTTGACGGCGGCGGCGTCAATGAGAAGCGGCCGCTGTCGTGTCCAGACGCCGAGTCACCGTCGAGCAGTTGACGCTGCCGCTTCAGATCTGCCTCCATCTCGTCGTGCGGCGTCAGTGGCGGCGGCCCCGGGTCCGACTGTTGCTGCTGCAGCCGTTGTGATGCGTCTGTGGCAAAAAGACAGCAGTACGTGCTCGTACACCATCAGTTTTGAAACATGCACAGTGGTGCCGACTCGACTTCCATGTCGCTTGTTCTCAGCGAACAGACGGGGCCTTACCTTGCTTGAGTTTGACGGGGCGCGCCCTCCGGTAGCGGAAGAGCGCGACGAGCAGCAGGTTGGCCGGGAAGGCGATCAGCGACGATATGATCCCGACGTACACCTGCTGCGGCGTGAACTGCAGCGGCCCGATCTTTATCACCTGCAACATATATTTCATTGCTCTCAAGAGTATCTTTTCTGGGACACTCCGGCAGAATTCACATTGGATGCGGGGGTGTCCTCCCTTTGGCTTGTCTTGTTTCAGACGCCAAGAACAAGCGCAAGTTGGCTTGTTCGTTTCTTTTGTGCAGTCTTTCTTGGAATAAATGAAGCAGTTGTGGCCAACCTCAGTCTTCATGCCATCGTCGGCTTGGTAGAAGAGGATGGAGGCCATCATGGAGCAGAAGAGCAGCGAGAGGCAACACGTGAGGCGCTGTGTGCGCGTGAAGCGGCTGCGCGCCGGCCGGTTCACCACCGAGAACCAGATGTGCCCGTCCGTCAGGTTCTTGCGCGTCTTCTTCCAGAACAAGTGGCTGAAGTTGGTCAGCTCTTCCTTCCCAGCCACCGGAATGAGACGATCGATCTGAAGGAGATCATCACATCTTTTTTACGCAGCCTCGCAACGTTCGAAGTTCCACGGGCTGCAGGGAGTAAATGCAGGCTTGGACTGTCATGATGATCAAGTCTGTGGTTCTCGCCTAGGTTTCTTCGTTTTACTGACAACACAAAGTCAAACTTTGTCTGTAACTGACCATGCCATCGTCGGCCTCCACCGCGAGCCAGCGATCGCACAAGAAGAAAAACTTGTCGTCCGTCTGCAGGTCTGTCACCTGCATCCGGCCGAAGTACCAGGCCGGACGCTTCCCAGAATTGTCGTGCCAAATCCTGCAAACACACAAACATGGAGGTGATCTCAAGTGGATTGGTCAGAACAAGTGTGCAGAGTCCACTCAAGTAAAGAGGGTCTCGCGTGGGTCAAAGTAAAGCAACCGCATTTCGGGTGTCCTTGTGCTGGTCTTCTGAAACAGTTCTTCACAGCTGGGCCAACAAAGTCCCTCTCTGTATTCGCCCATGTAACTGGGTGTTTCATTGTTGAGTGGAGAGCAAGGGCACCTCAGGTGGGAGAGTTTTCCCAGAGGAGCTGAGGTGGCCATGATGAAGACGTCGACAGCAGCCGTCTGCAGCACTTTTCGCTTGTTGTCCCACATCAGGCGCGGGTACGTCTCTCCGTTCTCTCCGCTCAGAATGATCCGAACCTTGGCAGAAGTGCCTGAAATCAACAGAGTGCACATGCTCTCAGAAGGCCGTTCTTCTGATTTCAGATTGGATACCCAAGGATCATCGTAGAATGTATCAAGATCCAGAAATATTAAGCAGTCGCACCTGAACCTTTCCTTGCCCCTGTGAAGACGATGAGTTCATACAGGTATTTGTCTCTTGGGTCGTTGTCCAGCAGCGGAGTGGCTCCAGCCTGAAAGCCAAACTCACGAAGGTGGCATTGCACGAAAAAGAATCTTGGTGGTAAAGCAAATTTCAACCCTGGATATCAACAAAAAATTTGTTGGGAAGTGGTGACAAAACCTTCAGTTCATCTTCTTTATCCATCCGTTTCGCCCAGATGAGCAGGACGAGGTAGAGACACATGCAGCTGACCATGACGGAGAAGACGAGAGGATTCTCGTTCAGCTTCGTGAAGGCAGAGTTGGCGAGGTCGATCGTGTTCATGGGAACCACGAAGCTGCCTCCGAAGGAGGTCAAGTGGTCAGAGTACAGATCTAGCCACGAGTGGTTGGACAATGGTGATGTCTGTTGGACAAGCAAAAGAGAAAACAGCATGACGACACTGCACCGGAAACCTTGATTGTGACAAAATTCACGTGGCATTCTACGATTCCTAACTCACCCCAATCCCAGCTGTTGTCCAGTGTTTTGAGACGCAGGTCCCAGACTCAGCCTGCACCGATCCAGGCTTGCAGTAGAACATGCCCTTCAACCCGTACGCCGTGACGTTGTACATCTTGTCTGCGCTCGTCTCGAACGGGTTGCATCTCGCCGAGGACGATGCAGCAGAATCGGTGGCAGCTTTGGAGGAGGCACCTGTATTCTCTGACTGTCCTGCGATCAAGAGAATTTTCCCATGATCGCTTCTCCCACACGTACGCCGTTTGCTGACAGTCAGCGTTCATGTGCTTGGAAATGTGGTGTTTATTTTTCACGCAAAAAGGGTGGATCGGGGACTTGGTAAAGAACTCCGCGAGGGACGAGAGAGACACGAAATGTGGCCCCTTGGCACGATTTTCACTTGGGTCGCACGTTCTGGACAACGTTTTGGACACTTTCTTGGGGCGTCAGAAGAGACTTGCCCCCTGGACCTGCCTCTTCCCAAACGCCCAGTTAGCAGCGTTTATGTCAACTGCAGGTTCCAAAAAGTTGTTTCTACCAGTTCTGAAAAAATTTCCGATGTGGAAATTTTTGAAAAGACGAACCACGACCAGATGAGCGGACAATTCCATTGCAGGTGTTGTTGCAGCTGCTGATGAAATAGTAGATCTTGCACGTGGGAGATGTGCTGCAATGCAAGCGGAAAACCATGAAACGAACACCATGCAGGAGAAAAAAGAGCAAAGAACACTCGGAGGTTTAGCTTTTGTGATGAACGTTCACTCATCACTCCAGAACGAGCACAGTTTCAACGCGTTTGATCCAACACCTGGTCCCACTGGCTTTTGTCAAAACGTGCATATGCTGACGAAGATTCGAGTTGTTTGCTAGAAAAAACTATTGAGTGGCAAAAACAATTTGTGAGCGCACCAGTTCAACTCTTCAGGTGTGATGAAGCATGTGTAACGGGGCGGTAACTTCTTTCCTTCCTCACACAATTCTCGCAACGTTTTGTTCTCTGCAACGATCCCAACAAAACGCTCCACATGGAAACCAGAAAGATGGGGTGCCACCGCGGGAATCTTACGCAGATGCAAAATAGTGAATTGATTTTCATCACAAATCCTTTGGACTGGCGTGTTGTCACTCACCGATGTCTCTGCGGTTGTAGGCGAGTTGCATGAGTTCGAGCATCCTCGAGTCGGACATCGGCAGCGTGCAGTTGACGGTCGGTTCGGCGGTCGGCGCCGGGGTCGGATCTCCTCTCTCGCGCGTGAACACGGACACCATGTAGCAGTCCTCGGGCTCGACGGTGGCGTAGTCGTCCGGGACGGAGTCACAATGTCCAACTGTTGTGGGTGGAGAAATGTTTATTGAAGTATCTTGCGCTGTTTTGTATCCGTCAGGGCAAACGGATTCAAAGCCGAGAGATTGTGGCAAGACGGGGAGAGATTCTGCGAAAACGTTTTTGAAATCGCAAATTCTTCTTCTGGAAAAAACCCACCCAGACCTTGCGGACACAATATATTTTGCAAGTGAAGCAACATTACAGGCTTTTGGAGCAAAATTTCATGCATTTGAGCGAGCAAAGCTTTTGTAAAAGGCTAAAATGCACACAAAATACAAAACAGTTGTTCAAATAGCCACACATGGATGCACGCAATTTTTTTGTGCAAGCGTTCATATCCTCGATGGAATTTCACTCTGTGTTGAAATTGCCATCCGAGACCTGCAGGCGTTGCAGAGAACAACCGTCAAATTTAACAAGTTCATGGTGGTCAGTTCCAGCCTTTGAGGCTGTTTCTCATGATTTCGCATAGCTATTTCCTTGAGAATGTGGTTTGTGAAGTCAGCGTGTGTTTTTTTTTTTTCAAATTCCACGCATGGTCAGTGATGGGACTCGTCATGCCAAACCAAAGTCACAACTGAATCACCAACAACTTGTTTCATTCATGGTTTCCTCATGCAGCACTTTCGCTATAGACAAAACACGCCAAGCTTCGGCAATCTGCAACTGCACCCTCCTGCGGTCACTGCACAAAGCTCCATCATTTCCATACTTTTCTCACACGTACAAAGTTAACTTTACAAAAACGTTTCACCCACCACTTTCTCCAGCTGAAAGAGACACAGAACGTTGATCACGTCGATCGCAACACAAATGGTCTGTAGTTTTTCCACGTTTGAACAAAATTTATCGGAGAAAATATGACTGGTCAAAATTTTTATCGTCCCTCCTGGGATGTGATGTAAACTCACGGACAGAGTGTCAAAATCGCGCTCAATCTGCTCATTCCTCATTGTCGACGACAAAAGGCTTCCGTTTGGTCTGTGACGCGCCAAACAACAGCAAAAATGGCTACATGACACAGAAACATTCGAGCAGGTGTGACTTGAGGCGTGTGAGAAGTGTCTCACTGTAGTTTTGGCTGCAGCGGGTGTAGCTGACGCGCAGGTCGGTGACGCTGAACGTGGAGCCCGAAGCTCCACTGAAGCTCAACTCGAGCGACTCGAGCGGCTCGTCGCCCGTCAGCGCCGCCAGCGTCGTCGCGTTCCCGCTCACAGGCTCCACCAGACTCACAGCTGACGCGTCGAAGTGGCTGTTCAAATGTGAGCTGGGTATCTGCGTATACATATGAGAAAACAATTTGGTTTGCTTGGGCACACAGCGTTTTGGCTGGACGACACCATGATGTTTTATGGGCTGCAGTTTCCTTGGGCGCGACGCACCTTCGCGACGCGCATCCCGCTCGGCGTGGAGACGGTGACGTTCACGTCGCGCACGTTGGTCAGGTTGAGACTGAGGCCCGTCATATCCACCAGGTGGACGTTCGCGTCGGTGACGCTGAACGTTACACGAGTCGCATCCGACGCAGAGATGTCGCTCTCGTTTGAATCGAACGTGTAATTGCTCAGGGACGTGTCCAGCTGGATGAAGGAAGGCAGCGAGGTTCCTTGGACGATGTGTCCCGTCCGCCGAACTCCACAACCTGCAGGTCCACGCGAAGATAAGTCAACATCAGTCGACGCGTACCGACTGGGACTTCTCATGACCAAGCAACGTTGTTCTGGCATGACACCAGATTATCTCAATTCTTACGTTCTGCTGAATTTTTTCGCGCGTTGACAATAACCTACCATTCCTTTGAGAGCAGAGGTTGGCCTTGATCGAATTGATCGTGGCGCCCCCGCCGCTGGACGTCACGATGACACGAGCCTGCTTCATCGTCACGTTGGCAAAAATATCTTCAAACGTCGTGACAGTCGTAACGGTGACAGTTCTGTTGTTCGTCGTGTTGGTCGCAGAATCAAATGTGGAGACAACAGTCGGTGTGCTGGTCGTCATGTTGAACTGGTCGCTGTCAAATGCAACAGCCTGGGCGCCCTGCGCAAAACACAGCAACAAACACACTGCCGGGATACGCTCTTGACGTCCAGATCTGACTGAACTATACAGCGAATGTTTTTTCTCCAGATGCGCTGGAAGTGACGGTGATCTTCACTGAATTAATCGAGCTCTTTGGTCTGGATTCGTACGCCGGTGACTACCACTCACCATGACGCTGATTTCCGCGACGCCATCGTTGAGATCGATGACCTGGACGCGCAGGTCGGCGGCGCCTGTCGCGTCGACGCTCAGCTGCAGCAGCGCCGCGTCGTAGCCAGGATGGATATTCTCGATCGTGACGCCGCCAGTACCAGACACCGTCCAGACGCCGTCAGTTTCCTGCGCGTCTGTCAAAACGAAGATCACTTACTCACAAATCGCTTGACAAAAAACTCAGTTTTTGCTTTCAAACTCGAAGCACAATTGGCGCTGTTGTTTACCTCCATATGAAGTGAGCTTGAAGCCAACGGACTCGTTAGAATTCAAAGTGACGATGCGGTTTTCGCCGACCGTGCATTCTGAAACAACAAGCAACGTCAGTGTCTGAAACAAAAGACAACGAACGTACAGTTCGCCGCACACCCACAAACTGTCAATTTGTGACACACCTTTGATTGGGTTCACTTCTTCGGTTTGATTGACAAACTGGTGGATTTCAATGAAGAGACTGTCATCATTCGCCACCAAGTCTGCTGCTTGTGGAGTGTCGTTGTTCGCTCTGAAACGGCGACGCACAACAGTTTGGTCAAACCGACATCTTGAACAGAAACAACAGATAATTATTTCATTGTTTTCGGGTCCAGTTGGTGTCCAACTGCAGCAATTACCTTTGAAAATAGTAGCTCAGTTTATTCCTGAGCAAACCAGGCGCCAAAGGCAGAGTCATGAAGAGCTTTTCCTTCGCCTCTGTCACATTTACAGTTACATCATGCTCATCGAACATGTCATAGGATGCTATTCCTGTGCCAAGCTGAAAAGTTAAGAGAATGAGTAATGGCAAATTGAGGAACCAGAAGCTTTCCTGAAGCAGCAACTTTTCAACTGTCATGTTTTCGCTGTTGTCGACAAGGTAAATCTCTCAGGATTTTGTTGTGGTTTGTTTCTCCTTTGGTTCAGCATAACAGCTGGGAAACAACATCAAAGAAAAAAGAGCCGTGTTCTCTTTGAGAGGCTCTTGAAAATTTAGACTTTTGCTGAAATGGTCTGAAATGAGGTGCAGAGCAGAGTGTCTTCACGCAATGTTTCGTGTCATACAGGTTTGTTGTTCTCCAAACTGACCAAAAAACTAAGAAATGGAAATCTATTGATCACAGAAGCAAGCACCAAATGGAGGGGACGGGTTGGGGGAATGGGGAAGACATTCAAGAAAAAAACACAACAACAACTGTGATTCGTCAGAGGCATTAAATTACACGGATTCAGATAACGTTTCTGAGTTGAAATCAAAGATCTCGTTGGCCTACCCCCTGCAACAAGCGAGAAGTTTAACCACACATTATTGTCATTCTGCTGAATCACAATATTTCTGAATGCTCATTTTTGCACATAATGACAATATATTGTCTGTTTTTAGGTCAGTTAGTTTCGTCATTGATGGAAAGGAAAGAGCAGCGAATGGAAAGCTTCTTACTGTGTTGTTTCCGTCCGTCTCCAAATAGTTGTTCTCTGCGCTTGCAGTGTATTTGAACTGGAAAGAGAAAGTATTGTGATGTGAACCGACAAAGAAACACCAAATGGGGAAAATTCACAAATGCTACTTCCAACTCGACTTTCCCACCTTGCAGCCCATGAAATAATAGGGCGTCGTATCGTTGGCCTCTTTGGACTCAAACATCTCCTTGGGGACGGTAGAACCAGTTGCTGCAAATTTGACATGTGATCATTGGTGGTCACCAACATAGATCTGATTCAATTGCTTTTCAAGAAGCTTTGCCCACTCCATAAATTTTGTTGGAAATAAGATGAAGAAACGCCACTGGTTCAGCGCCAGTACTGTTGCGGTATACTACGCCAGAACCAAAAAGACAAGTACAAGTGTATGTGGTGACGAGCTTGAGACTGACTCGTGTATTTCAAATGACAATTGTGCAGAGACGAGAGGAGCCTGACCTACGACGACCAACTCACCACATTTGCCTATGTCTTTGCCCCAGAAGTCTTTGGACAATTTCACTGCAACTCCAACATCCGGCATGGAAAAGACCGTGGTGGCAGCTCCGGGCACAACCGCTTTCTTCTGAACCAGGTCCATCATCTGATCCACCACTCTGTGCTGGCTTTCCAGAGCCTGTCTCGCCTGATATCACGTGAAAGTTGAAGGAGAAACAAATATTCAAACAAATTGAACTCAAGGCCGAAACGGAAAGCTCTGGCAGCACATTCTACGGACCAAGCTCTTGGAAGAACCGCGTTTGTGTGCGTATCAGCAAAAGGCTCGCATACACCTGACCGGTACGAAGACAATGCTGTCAGCTTTATTCGCCAGGAGCCCTCATCCAACCCATCTCAATCCAATTCCTCTCGCAACCCAGACTGACAGATGCCCTTTACACCCTTTTTTGTGCATGTCGCACACAAAGGCACTGCCATTTCGCACACAACACCCAACGATGAAACAGGAAACAACCTCCTCTTTTTTTTGAGCTGACTTCTCGTTGTGGTCCTTTATCTTCTGTTTTGTCTCCTCTTCCAAGATGTCCTCAACTTCGTCAGAAATTTCAACGGGTGCTGCTGATACAACGGCCTGCTGCGTTTGAACCATCATACTCTCTGCAAAGAAAAGAAGGGGTTCCTGGTCTTACCGGTAACCCAATATGAACCTGGCACACTGAACAGCCCGCGTCCGCCGAATGCATCACATGCAGCTGATGCCAGAAGGACCAGCCGGTACGGTAGATCTGGCCTCACCATGTGGAGTGGTGGATCTGGCCCCACTGGTCTGTGGCAGATCTGGACCCACCAGGTGTGTGGCAGATATCTGGCCCCTGCCCGTTGGTGGGTCTGATCTGACCTTGCCAGTTAGTGTGGTGCATCTGGTCCCACCAGCTGCTGGGGTGAACTCAGAATGTGACCCAACCAGTGAGTGTGGCCCTGCCAGTTTGAAAGGTGTATCCAGTTACACCAGTTGGTGGGGCTGGTCGGGATCCCGTTCCAAATGATCGGTAAATACACGGACACAGGGGTTCACGCGGGCTCTGTGTTCCGTTGCCGTTTATCAGTTTTCAGGAAAACAAGTGATCTGTTCTGGAGTAGCGCTGCTGAGAACTTTTGTCGCCAACTGGAAAAGCGGACAACACCTGCTAAATCACAGAGATTTGCAAAATGGAAGCTCATGGAAACTCACCTATACTGTCCTTTACAGTGTTAATTGCCGAGACAAGGTCATTCGGCGACAAAGTTCCCTCACTTGACAACTTTTCCAACACATCTACCGATTTGCCGACCACATCTGATGACTTTTTCTGATGAAAGACACGAACGTTACTGTGACAGACTTTTCAACCTGCCGAAATGAGAATGTGTTGTTCTCATGGTGCATTTGGCCTGCGTACCAGCGACTCGGTTGAGAGCGCCATGCCTTTCGTCACAAGCGTCATCGAATTGGCGACCTGCTCCACGTCATCCTTGGTCTGCATTCGAGCCTTGTCGAGCGCTGTCACCAGTTGCTCCGATTGCTATCGCAAACACAACAGCAAGTTGAAGCACGACACGTCAATTTCATGTGTGTGGTGTCTCCAAAAAATGTGGCTGAAGTGGAGTTAGCTTGGTGCTGATCAAAAAAAAAAAAGTGGAGGCATGGCAGAGTGGACGTTTGCCACGTGTGTTGTGAGAACTTTCTCCACACATCAAAGGTCCGTTCTTGTTGGCATCCATAAGTGAGGCAGACTTCCGAACCTGTGGTCTCGTTGCGCTGATCAGTCCGCGGTAGGATTCAAACAGAGCAATCTGCACACAAAAATGACACTCAACTAACCTCTTCCTCTGCCTTCTTCTTTTCCTCTGCCTCTTCCTGAGCCTGGATCTGGTTCAGCGCTGCTTCTTTCTCCTGCTCCAACAGCTCCTCTTTGGGCACTTCAGTTGGAGATGCTGAGAGAACAAACAAAGCTTGATAACACCACCCGTTGGAAAGCTTGCCAATTTTCAACCGAAGATGTGGGAGACATTTTCAGACGACGGAAGTGGATGGGAACCTGCGGTTGTGGTTGTTGTGGTTGAAGCTGCATCAGTTGTTCCTTCAGAGTCTCCAGTGTCCGGAGCTTCACAAAACAACAGAAAAATAATGTTTCTCAGTGTGGCTGACTTCCCTGACTGACAAAGATACGCAGCAATTTGGATGCTATTTGCTTTTCACGCTGGAATGGTCTTCTTGAATCCAGCACAGGGGACAGAGAAACACCGCTGACGCCTTCCCTGCACATCCCTCTCCAAAAATCAATGGAAGCACGACATTTTCCAAGAAACAGTCACCATTTTGAGCTTGCATGGTCTTGGCCAGCAGGTTGACCGCTGAAGTAAGCTCCGTGGCCGTCAACGCCTCTGTTTCTTTGCTGTCGAGAGCAGCCAGTTTTTTCTCCACAAAGGAATTGGCCTCAGCTGGGGGCGGTTTGAACAGCTGCAACGAGATGTGGTCACGATAACCGAGGTATCACCAGCCTCAACCTGCATATTGCAGGTGATGGCTAGTCTCGTGTCGAAACCACAACACCACTGGAAACCACCCTGAATCCGTGTGAAGCTGATTCGAGAACACCCCATCAATTGTCGACACGTCTCTTGCACCAGTCAAAATGCTTTCCAGATCAAAATGGCTTCCTTTGGAGAAGGCTGCTTTTACATGTGCACAGTACTTTTGGCACGGTTGGAATGGTCAAGGTGTCACAACAACCGATTTCACATTCTCTCAGCCTCTTCTTGGAAGCTGGAACGTACGTCAGAAGAAACTGTAGGGTTGGCAGACAGACATTGATTTTTCCTTCACCCTCACACGCCACCCCAAAGCTCACGTGGATTTCTCTTGTTTCGAGGGACTTTATCGTCATGAAAGGTTAAAAATACCAGCAAGGGTGTCTGTTAGCGCAAAGTTTTCACCCACCTTGGTGAAGGAATGGAAGTATGTCGGCGAGCCAATTTCGTCTTCGCACTTGTACTCAATGCGCAGAAGAGCGAACAGATCTGCTACGAACAGCGGCAGTTCCAGTGGTTTGACGAACCGATCGAGGGAAGGACCTGCAGACAGTCAAACAACACTTCTGTTTCAAGGACTGCGTGAGACCAGGCTTTTCTGAATACGTGATGATCGTTCGCAAGATTATACCTGCTTTTCCCATCTCTGTTGAGGGGTTGGCTGGAACGTCGGTTGGATTCATAACTTGGCTGTAGCCGACCGTCATCGTAATGACATCGTTGGTCTCATCACTGCAGATCTCGTTGCACGTGAAACTGGTACGATCATCGAAACAACGGAAAATATTGTGAACACTGCAAAACGCGCTTTAGGAAACACAATGATCAGAATTTTGAACATAGGCACTGACAAAAACAGGAAGTCGGTATCCATACCTAAAGTTTGTCTTGGTCATGATGCCTTCCTCAGGCCCAAATATCCAGGTTCCGTTGTCATGCACTGCAACCTCCCTGAGTGTGCAACCTTTCCCTGGACGAGGCGGTTTGTCCACAACAAACCACAACTCAGCTGTGCCTAGATTAACACATCACAACATTCACATTAGCGTTGAGCTGAAAATGAGATTTGATACCCAAGCATTGTTTGTGTCGGTCTTTCATGCCTGAGCCAAGTGTGCGGGTAAAAGGATTCCAACCCGACTCACCCAAAAAATGTCAAAAACAAGAAAATCCTCAGCACCTGCGTTTTCTTTTCCACAGCAGCATCTCCAAATTTCAACTCTGAGGACAAACACCAGCCTTTCTGCCTCGTCTCCGGTGAAGGCCAAGTAATACCCGGCCTCGCACTCGAGGTTGTCCTTGTTGGTGCCTGTGCTGCAGTAGGTGGCCCACTCTTCTTCCGGAACCTTGATCAGCTCGTGTGTCGTTTCATTCACGATGTACAGAGACCACCTGAAAGTTAGCGTTCTTGGTTATTTCGGGAAGGTGTGGTGCTCCTGCAAGGAGGGAGAAAAATATGAAAATGTTTGGAACATGCAACTTGCGACTTGCACCGCTTGGTGTCTTATGCCTCCTTCGATGTTTTCCCTTGTTGGGGTTTTCGATTCGCATCCTCCCAACTGTTTTCTATCTCTTTGCCTTGGCTTTGAACCAAATTTCAATTTTATTTCTTGAAAGCTTTTGTCATTGAATTTATTGATTTATCCGTGGCGGGAAGTGTTTTTCCAACTCCGTGACCAAGCGAGATCTATTTCGTGTGTCCTCACTGGAACTGCTCACAAAGAAACGACCTGTGTATAGATCTACCGGTTGGTGCCAACTAACCGACCAGTCTGTGCTGGTGAAGGCCTGGTCTGGTGAAGGCCTCCTGTCCTGTGTGGGTTCTTGGCACCTTCTGGTAAATTCAGGATTGTTCACGTGGACTTCTTTCCGTGGACAGGACATACGAGTAAGAGGGGCAGATTGAAATGAAGTCCATTGAATTGCACTCACTTGAAACAATGTGGTACCCGTTTGAGGTATTCCACACCACCCTGTACGATGCTGCTGAGTGCATTTTTCTTGAATGCGTTGTTCACAGCCATGATCGGGTTTCCTGCCTCTGCGTACTGAGGGAGTTTCTTGTTCATCTTCTCAATCTTTCTTGGATTGTCCCGCCAGTTCTTCAAAACTCTGGAAAAAAAACCACATTCAGAACCACCAAAATGACCAAAAACACGCATGCAGGGGAATCTACGTGCAGGTACACAGGACGAAACGGAACCAAAAGGTGCTTGTGTGCTGGCGCGTGCACAGGGCAGTCAGTCGTGGTTACTTCGAGAGGAGACTGATTGACTGTATTTGAGACAATGTTCTTACTCAAGGGATCCTCTCGGTGGTGGGCCACTGGTGACTTTCACGCTGACAGAAGACTTCTGGCACTTGGTGACGCCGTTGGTCGTTCTGCTGAAGAGCACCGCAATGACAAAGGTCTCCTTCTCTCTGGCGTAGCCGGTGTTCAAGTACAACAGGTTTCCACGCTTTAGCATCTCACTGTGCTCGCCTGAGAAGGAAGAGAATCCAGAATCAGAGCAATCATCACTGGGAAGCTTTAGGCTTGACGTGGAGGAGACAACACGTGTTTCCAAAGTTTATAAAGCCAAATAGGGGAGCATCTCACGTGCCCCTGACGACAACAAGTCAGATCTCCAAAATTGTAAAACTTCTGTGCAATAAAACTCTGTCTTGCGACAATTCGCCAATGCTAATTTCACTTTCACAAAGTTTCTCAACTCTTTCCAAGATGTTCCAAAAACTTCAAACATGTCGCAAACGTGTGTGTATCAAGCTCAAATATACATACAAGCAAAGATTCATTGCAGAACAAGTTTGAAGACAAAAATGGCAAAAAATTGCAGTTCAAGACAAGCCAAAAATTAACATATTTATGCATTGATTTCAAAACCATTACATGGTGGTTCCCAAATCAGTGCAAGTTTTGTGAGAAACAGGTCTCACGTGAAAAGTTGAAAGCATTTGCATTTTTGCTGTATGAACATTTGCATCCCCATCGTGGTGACAAGTTATGAGTCACCGAAAACACCCATGTAATGCGCACCTTTCTGCCAAAAATTTGCCTCAGATGTTGGGGTGCGCATAGAATGTGAACAACACAGCAATTTTTAAACAAAAGCAGGAGTTTACACTGTTCCTGAGTGCGCGCCAGACTTGGGTGGTTACGGTAATTCACTCAACTTGTTCAAGCGCACGAGTGCACAACACGTGACCTTTTCTGTCCAACATCGTAGTTTGCATTCAGAGTGTTCATTTTCTCAAATAGCTTTTTCCTTTGACAAAACACATCAAACATCGGGATCATTTCTCCGTCCACACTCTCAAATTCCTTTTGGCGTCCCAAAACCTTTCGCAAAATGTTGGTGCTTTGTTGTCCTCTTCTGTACGGAGAGTTTTCATCAAATCCAGAAGGAAAGACGCCAAGATCCTTTTGTTTGAGCCATGACAGCAGATCGCAGACATCAGGCTCTTTTTTCGGTGCACCCAGCCTGCATGCACTCACTCCCTCTGCAAACTCACAGCAAGTCTGAAACTTCTTGAACGCTTGTAGCAAACTGGTTTTCACGAAAAAAGCCAAAGGTATTGGACATTTTTTCGGTATCGTGCTGTGCAAAACAAGCAGTTTTAATTCAGAAAGCAACGAAAAACTGCATTCTGTGTTTTTCGTTCTTGCACATCAGTCTTGAATCTGCTTTCATGCAGTGCAGAATTCTGCACTTCCACACAAATGTGATTTACCAAGGACGTAAATGTCACTGTCGGGAGAAATCCTTTCCAATTTCCCTTGAAATTAACAAACATGCACGAAATGATTTTTGTGGGTACACCGTGTACGTCAGACAAAGCCAAGTAAAATCACTGGAAATTGTTGTTCAGGACAGGTCACCGAAAGACCATGGCCCTGTTAGATTTACTCGTGCACGCAGCGAACCGATACACTGATTTCGCCCTGTCTCCAACACAGAAACGAATTACGCGACTTCGTCAGTGGCCTCGAAATCGAACGCCCTTAATCTCTCTCGTCCCTGGTCGGCTGCCCGCGCGGCTCACCTGGTCCCTTCTCGTCGGTCGTGGCCCAGCCGTGGCCGTCGTCGCGCAGCGTGCCGTCCTCGTTCTCCTGCCGTGCGCGCTGCGCCGCCGTGCAGCCCGCCGCGTACACGTCCGGCAGGGGCGACACGTCCATCGCGCAAGACGCCTCGTCAAACGTCCACGTTTCGCACTCTCGCTTCATCCACACCTACACGGCAAAAAAGCCCACAAAGATAACTTTGCGGCTTGGCGACCAAGAAACCAGTCATGGACCAGTCTGAAAATGTTCTTACAATCTAGACTCTGTAGGACTGCACCTAATCACTTTTCAAGTGCTTGTTAACAAGAACACGAATTTCAGAAAATGTTCTGGCAAGGAAAAAGTTGGACCGCGAGCGTGGCGTTGGGGTCGTGGATCTGCTCGTCCTTGTCCGGGTCAATGGCGTCCAGCTGGAGGGTCAGGTTGGCATTCCATTCCTTGGCGGCGAGACGTGTCAACAGATAGTCCATTCCCTGAAACTTCTCCGTGATTTTTAGAATCTGCCAAACAGAAAAAAGCGGATTTTTTCACGTTCGGGTGATGGGGAAGACAAAGGTTGAAGCAGTTGGTGGAGTTCCAGAGAATGTCGTGATGCAACGTTTGTTGGGAGAGGCTGTTGAAACCGTCATCTGGCGCAGGTCTCCATTCGTTTTTTCAGCTTCCGTCAATACCAAGGGACCGAGTACACATGTTGTTGTTCAGATACGTAACGACCTGAATTCTTACGAGATCAGAGGGTGTCACGTAGACACACGTCGAGTTGATCCGGGACACAACAGGATCCTCCACCCATGTGGCATTCAGGAAGAAACAGCTGTACCCATAGAACAAGTCTCGAACACCACTCTGAAATTGTTGAAAACAGAATATCGTGTCTCGAGCATCTGCAGTTCTGGCCGGCTTCTTGTGCCGTGAAATAATTATTTCGTCCTGTTTCCATTATACGCACCGACGCTACGAGCCCTTGGATGGGAGGGCCGACTCTTTGAGACGGATGTCCGGCGATGACGTCGGGCATGACGGGGCGGGAGTCCGGGTAGTCGACGCCTGCGGCCAGGCGCTCTGCGTCGTTCGTGTCCGGATTACGCAGCGGTGGTTCGTCGTGACCGTAATGTTTTGCAAACCACGTGTAGCTGAGCGTGTCCGCAGACGTGCAGATCGGCGGGAACCTGCAAAGCGTAGATTTTGTGTGCAAGTTTGAAGAAACAGTTTTCTGTGGTTATGTCCTGGGCGCAGAACATCCAACCAACAAAATTCACATCCGCTCCGTGGGCCAAACTCTCAATCCTTTTCTTTTCTTGACACAAAGATTATCTCGATCGATTGGAAGTCGGGAATATGTACAATTATTCTGAAAGCAAAAATTCGAAACAGAGCGGACGCACCTGATCTCTTGGACGGAGACCGAGGCGGCGACGCTGCGTCTGAAGGTCAGGTATTTCTCCCTGACTGTTGTGGTGGTGGCGTCTGGAAGGGTGTACGTGTACGCGTTCGCTCCGACCTCGCATTCTTCGTCGTCTGGGCCACAGTTGTCCAAAAAAATTATGCCCACTGGACCGCAGATTCCTTTCGTTACCTGGAAAGATATGGCATGCTTGTTGCAGAAGCACACCAACCCCTTGATGAAGAGCAAAGAAGCGCGTGTGCCCAAATCATCCGTGACAATCTGTCATATTTGGATTGCAGACAAAACTGAGCTCTTGACCTGCTAGGTTGTCACGTGAGTCCTCAGAACCACAAAAAAATTTTGGAAGCTGCCCAATATGTGACTGAGAATTTGAAACCGGTGACCATGAATCGCGTTTGTTTTTCAGTGTTTCCCGGTGTTGCACTGTGTGCGTGGTGATGTCCAGCCGAGCGCAAGTCTCAACTCAACTCACAACAAAATCATAGGGTGGAGTCGTGGCGTTGGAGTTGCAGTTTTTGCCATGCACTGTGTGAGTACGCGGCCCCTTGGTCTTGTATGTCAATGAGAAGAACTCCTCCAGTCCGTTGTCAATCTGCTGTTGAGTTCGCCATCTCGTTTCGATATCATGTCTGCGAAGATGCATGGTGTACAAAACTGATAAACGAGTGATTTTTGTTGTGGTGCGCTACACACCACTGGGGCACACACATGCAGGACCCATCTGAACACTGGCCCGCGCACGGTCGAGAGAGTCGTCTGAAAGGTGGCGGGTCCTCAGAAAGTTGTGGAATGTGAGTTGAATGTGGACCATAGGATTGGGGAAAGCTGTGTGAGTGTGTCACTCTTCGTGCTACGGTTTGCAAGGTCTCAATTTTTGTGTCATTTTCGGCAACTTTTCCCAGGGATTGTCAAAGCCACTCTCTGTTGTGTCCTGAGGCGTGTGCGGGCACCTGTCGCTACCACAGAGAGGAGGGGCACCCGTTCGGTCCCAACCCAGCACATATCACGAGGTTCGGCAGTGGCTGCTCATCGAGTGGCGTGCATGCAACTGTTCTGCTGACAATGTGGAAACGTTCCAAAGTCGAGCGACCAACGCCAAGACCGAGATCAACGAACATTCGCGCTGGAGCAAAGAACTGAAGGAACGTTGTTGGGCGCGCTACTTGCTGAAAACGTGCTTGCCTGTGGGAATTCGCGACGAGGTCGGGGTAGTCGATCTTGCATCTCTGTTCGGACCCAAATAGGAAGTAGCGCGTCTGGTTGGCGTCGGGAACGTCCTGCTTGGAGTCGAGGTAGTAGCACGCATCCGTGCCCGCCGTGCCGTAACCGAACGTGCAGTTGATGGGCACGAGCTGCGGAGTGCTGCGGGGCGAACACATCGAGCACACGACGCAGTCGAATGTCAATTCTTGCACCTGCAATCGACGTTATTTTTTTGTAACAAAGTGTTACAGAATGTTTGGATAGTGCTCGTAAATTCAAGTAAACCATGTGAACGGCAGACACACGACTCAAACACACAACCTTTCCCGTGTGAAGAAAATAAATTTACATCAGCCCCAGCACCGCTCTGTCACTCACACTATTTTGCACACGTACTGGCACTTTCTTCCTTTCTTTTTTCCTTGATTCTGTCTGTCTGTCTGTCTGTCTGTCTGTCTGTCTGTCTGTCTGTCTGTCTGTCTCCCTCTCTCTGTCTCTCTGTCTCTGTTTCTGTCTCTGTCTCTGTCTCTCTCTGTCTCTGCGTGATAGGTCTGACGAAGTCGGAAGTGCTGACCCTCCTCTGCAGGTGGAGTGACACCTCCTCGCGGTGCGTGCCGTTGATGTTGGTTATGGTAACGGACGCCGTGTAGTTGCCCGGCACCCTGAACGTGTGGTTCGCAGAGACGCTCTCTCCCGGAAGCTCCACACTCACAGGTCCCTGGGTGCAGAAGCAACACCAACGTGTGACAAACTTCGTTTCCGTGCGACACCAGCTGAACAGTGCATCTTGGTGGGCGCACGGAATGAGGACATACCAAGATTGTGCCATCTCCAAAGTCCCAGGTCACATTGGTATGAGTTCCCTCGATGAGCGTCGCCGTCAGCTGGTTCTGATCCCCTGTGGCGATGCATTCTTCTTTCCTGTCTTTGCCGAGGGACACAACGTGTGCGATTTGCAGACCGGTGATGATTTCTATCACCTACAGGGACGAGTGGATTACTACACATGAAATTTGCGTTTTCAACCTCATGTCTGGTTAGAGAAGCAAAAAAGAATTTAATCGTCTGTGTCAGGCCGGTTTTTCGTGTTTGCTCTGCGCAACAACAAGGCAAAGAACGAGGTTCGACTGACCTTGTGCCTGTAAATGAGACCGACGATGGAGGACACGAGGTTGGACATGTTGACGCTGATGAGGTAGGTGCCTCCATTCACGTACTCGTGCGATGGAACCCTGAACTCGAGGCTCCCGTCGGACGCGTCCGGCACGAACGTGACGTCCTCCGGGTTCAGCGTCAGGAGCGGGCTTCCGTCGTCCCAGTCCACGGTGACAGTGATGTTGGTTGGTTCCGGAATTCCTGTGAGGATGAGGACAGGTGTTCAACACCACAACCTCATCGAGAGACCCCGGAGCAACCACATTGAAGCACAGCGACATTCAACACTTTTGTCTGGACCACATGAGGGTCAATGGCAGTTGAAACAGCGACTAGTGTCTTGATCAAACCTAACAGGCTTCATTGTTTTGCATCAGAGTGAGACAACAGTTGCTCGAACCTGGACTCTGTTTGATGGTAAGGAAGTAGTCCTCTCTGAAGTTGTTCGTGTGGCCGAGAATCGTGACGCGGCGGCCGGCGAGGTACGTGTCGGGATCAACAGCGTTTTGTACGATGAGCACGCCATCCATGCTGACGGGCGTCGCCGACGGGGTCACAACGTTAGTCACCGTCACGTCAGGCCGGTAGACTCCCGGAGACGTGTAGATGTGGGTGTGCATGATGCTCTCACTGTAGATGCTGTGCTCTGTTGAACTGGAGGAACCATCTTTGAAGTCAGCCAGAACCTGAAACCCAGTGCCCCAGTCCATTGTCGTTGTCAACGTGAAGGTCGTTGTGAAGGTTCTGCCCTTGTTCTGGTCAGAGGAGACGGCCACGTTCTCAATGCGCTGTTCCACAGACGTGCAGAGCGAACCTCCACTGTACATGTGGAAGTCAACCAGGTTGGAGATGTTCACTACCGCGCAGAAGTTACCAACATTCTCGTAGTCGTGCGTCACGGTGAACACGTCTCCCGCGCTCACGATTCCTGTCACGTCTCCTGCGAGAACCACGTTCGGTGTCTCCCCCGAATCAATCAGGTAATTCATGTCAGTGCCGACTGGGTCTGAGTTTGCTGTGATGGTGAAGGTGCCTTGGGTCCTGGTCTGGTTCATTTCAATGGCCAGCGGAGAGGCCACTCCAACGGTTTTACCAACCACCGGATCCTGCACCACGACACGGGCGATATGCACCACGGTGTTGATGGCGTTCCACACAGTGAAGTTGACTGAGCAGTTGCAGATCTGTGTGAAGTTCAAGTGGATGGACTCGTGGTCACCCCGAGACGCGTACATGTCTTCGATGAACGTGGTGACCGTCTGCGCTGCGGGGCTTCCATCGGCGCTCAAGTAGAACCTGTTCCAAAATACCGCCGTTGGTGAACCCATCATTTCTGCCTCAGTATGAGGTAAAACTGAACTGTACTGTCGTGCCGCAGCTGTTCAGTGCCTTGTGAAATCTACGAAATTCTCACCTGTTTCCCTGAGTCACCGTTACATTGAACTCGACCTGTCCATGTCTTCTCACGTGAGTGGGAAGCACGTCCACCTGCAGCCCCTCGATGTAGTGCTGAACCCAGATGGTGATGTTGATCGTGGTCTCGTTGCTGACAAGGTTGTCAACGGTGATGACAATCTGATAGGGTCCGACGTCCGTGTAGTACCAGGGGTAGATGGTGACGTGGCCCGTGTTGTCGGGTCCCTGTCCGACGTACACTGCGGGCGGCGCCACCGAAGCGTTCATCGGGTTTCCGTTGAACGTCGCCGTGACAAACTGAACGTCACTTCCGCTCATGAAGCTCAGACTGTGATGAGATTGAAAGGTCACCAACAAGTGTGAAGTTTTGGGCTTGATCAATTTTGCGCGTCTGTTCTGTTCATTTTAATTTTTCTTTCGTCCAGCTGTCTTTTGACTGTCTGGTTTGTGGCTTCATTTCGCTTGATGGCAAAACCATTCACGTAACAACAACAAAACTCGCATACAAAAGCAAACACTGTGCACGAATTATTGAAACACTGGGTGACTTCAACGACAAAATGCGCGACACGGAGTTGGGGCGGCTACCATTGTTGGTAGGGGAACCCGAAGCGGATGGGGCGCGTGGAGCACAGCTGGAACCCGGTGATGCCGATCTGAACCGGCACGTCGACGGAGACGCTGGAGGACGAGACGCGGTTCCAGCAGCGCACCGTCACCGAGAACACCCCGAGCGCGCTGTAGTTGTGGTGCGCACGCCCCTCCTGGCCTGCAAGGCACAAGTTAAAAATCAAGTGACACAGCTGTTTCAACATCCACTGAGCACGGAACTTCGACAGGCGCAACAAAGTGTTGTTGTCTTTTTCGTCTATTTTCAGGGGAAAATTACGTGCAATGAGAAAACTTTCGAAACCGAGACCACCTCAACGTCTCAAATGAGAAAACTGTTCAAAAATCATCCAGACGAGGGAGCCTGAGAATTCAATTCGGAGCCATTTATGTACGAGGGAATGCACTCGTGAAAAGCACTGATGATCTCATTGATTTGCCTAATGTACATAATGTATAATAAATTGTCTTCCAGCTTCTTTCTGTATGTGCTCGCTAAATTATTCAAACAGTAATTATGAAGTGCGTCAATAGTCGCGGGTTGAATATTGTTCCCTTGGTGAAGCAATCAATGAGCATATCCACAGGTAGTGTGGGCAGTCATTTGTAATGGGATTCTTCACAAATGGCATCGATCACACACTAAATTCTTCTCTTTTGCACGAACATCCGGTTCGATTGTGGCGTGAGGGAACTTGGTTTCACAACAGGCATTTAGCCTGTGAGAACAGAACGTGCAAAGTTGCACTCACACACCCCATCATCTGCAGATAACTAAAGCCTCCCATTGTCTTCAACAAACAACTGTTGCAGGACGGGGACCCACTCATTGTCAAGAAAGTGGAAACCGTTTGCTGAGTGAATTCGACCAACGAAAGAGAAACAACGCTTCAGAATGCTCGTATGCAAAATTGGGTTTTACCGTGGAAGGTGGCCGAGAGCTCCCCATTGGATTTGTCCAGCCCCAGCTCTTCGTGTGAAATGGTCACGTTGACGTTGTTCTCGCCCACACCGACCTCGCACGACACGTTTGTGCCTACAGGGGCAGACAGACGCACACGTGAAATAGCACAGTCACTGGTGTGGGTACTCGTATCTCTGGCACACTCATCTTCTCGACAAAGAAACTGACATTTGAAACGTTCGTGTTTCAAAGCAGTCCATTTGTTGCCAAAGCGATGCACCGACAAATAGAAATGTACTGGCACTGCCACATCTGATTTATCGTACAAAACCAATCTAGAAGCAGGTGATGCAGAATAACCAAGAGCAAACAGAGTCTCAGCAACACTTACCGGAACTGATGCTCCAGCTGAACCACGTGAGGCTCAGATAAGGCGTGGCGGGCACGTCTGGAGTCAGAGTCAAGTTGGTCACTGGATCTTGAATGTCCACCAGAAGCTGTGAGATCCCAAAAACACTCAGATGTCAATCTGAATTTGTTTGTTGTCTGAATTGTGACACGAGATTCAGCGCCAAGAGAAAAGAACCGTTGCGAAATAAGCACATACGCTGGAATCTGGCACAGAAAGAAACTACAACAGCTCACCACGAACGACCCATTGCTGATCTCATTGTCGGCGTACAACGAGACAACCTTCTGTCCCGGGCTCTGGAACGCGTAGACAAACGTGCGGTCAGTGAAGTTGGCCTGGGTGTTCTCGTTGTTGAAGTCCGCGGTGTAAAGGACCCTCCAGTTCATGCCGGGGTGCGGTTCTATTGAGAACGTGAGATTCGCCGTCGTGTTCGCTGCAAAAGAGGGAACATTCACTGGGTGTTAGATTTCTGGAGAGATGAAACGATGGCGTCCTCAGCTTTGGTCTGAAAAAATTCTGGGCCGACCACAATCGTGACCCAAAATCTAAAGAAAGCCCCACCCTGAAACGTTTGTCCGAACAACTTCCACGGATCAACAAAGAAATGTGCTCAAGTGACCAAGAGACTTTGCTTCGTGATCAGGATTACAAACTCACCAATTGTGAGTCCACTGAAAGAGAGGTTGGCGATTCTGGTTCGCACGTCGACGTGAGTAGAGGCGGCGATAGGAGTCGTCACGCTGTTGTTTACAGTGATCGTCACGTTGTTCTCTCTGTCGGTCACTTGAAATGAGCGCTGCAATTGGAAAGGATGTTAAACCACTGTCACAGGGGACCCAGCAGTTTTATTGACAGTGGAGTGTGCATGGTGAGTGGGTGGCCTCGACCTTCAGTCTGAACGTGACGGGTCTCAGCACGATGCCCTGGACGCAGAGTCGGAAGGGACGCGCGTTGAATGTTTCCTGCGGCGTCGGCGTCACGGCTGCGCCTGCGCTTTCGAACGAGGATCCGAGCGGCGCCGACACCTGCACCACGTTCCCACCATCCGTCTCCCAAGCTGCGTGCGAACACACGGAAATCTTGTCCATGGCGCAAAAAATACCTCGTATACCAGGCAGTTGGGACACCGCTTGCTCCCGGTTCTGTTCCTGCTCACCCATGACGTCTCCTGACTTGATGTCCACCTCCTGCACACTGTGGTACTTTTCCTCGGGGAAGCTGCCGACGGCCGCGGGAAGCGTCAGCGTCTGACTGGACACCTCGGTGTAGTTTTTGTGAGCATCGTCCCAAGTCGCCTTTCCCAAGAAAACAGGCTGCAACAGCAACAAACACCCTCACTTTCAAAACAAGAATCATGCAGCTCCAAGTTTACACATTCCTTCGAAAGAGAAGCAAGCCGATGATAACAATTGTTGAGTGACTAGTGCTGCTACTGTTCGGTGCGCTCCTTTTGCTGTGATTTCCTTCTGTTCTTGTGCAGGACCTGTGATTGGAAAGTCGTTTCCAGTCAGTGAGTCTCGCTTTAGCTTCGATTGGGCCCAACTCACCTGTCCGTTGTCGACGCAGGTCTGCTCTGCAATGCTGTAGATGGAACCTGTGGGGCACGCTAGAGCACATCGAGCCGATTCCGCGATGCAAGCCAAGGATCGGGAGCAATACTTGAAGCCGACAGGACAAAGCGGACGGTAGATCTGAAACCAAAGTTCATTGCTGGATTCATCTGTTTTGTCGGCAGGAAGAAGCGAGCTCCTCCAGACAAAGTATCCAAGGGGAATATCAGAGGCAAGTGTTGTCTGCACGACAACAAAGTTGAACTTTTTGCACCTGATCCGCAGTTGATTTTCACTCAGACTTCGTGGGTCGCACGAGCAAAAGAGAATCGGTCAGCGCCTTTACCCTCAGTGTGATGTTTCCCGCCTGAGCTGCGCGCACGACCACTGCCGTCAGTTTTCCATCGAACTTGAACGGGTCGTTGAACATGACGTGGAGCTTGCCAACAGTCAACGAGCCGGACGGGGTTCCTCCCAGCTGCCCGACAGTGTGCGCCACGGCATCTGTGATTTGTGAATCAGACTTGCTGCAACAGTGTGACCACACCCAGTCCAAGTTGACTCAGACAGGTCTGGGACTGACCAGGCAGAGCGACGTTGAGCGTGTGCACATTGCTGTCGTCGTGGACGTCAATAACCATCGCCATGCCCGTCCCCTGCGCGAACGACGCTTTGCACTCGCACAGCTCGTTCACCACGGCAATCGGCGTGCACGTCAGGGACACTCCTTTGACTTCAGTTACAACCTGAAACCAACACAAAGACAATTTTTGTGTTCCCTTTTCCGGGTGATGTGAATCTCGTGTTGTGCAAGTAACTGCAGTTACGGCAGACTTGTACCGTGTACGAAACGTGGGTTGTCTGTTGAAGCAGCTTGTCGGCAGGTAAACCTTCATCCTGTGAGACGGCAGTCACCGTGAGAACGTGATCGCCAGGCTTTCTGCACGAGAACATCGTGGATAAGAGTCAAACTGGTGCACGCACCGTCGTTTTCAAGTTCTTGCCGCACACAAAGGGTGATTTCATGTCGGTCTGCGTTTCGCATTGCAGTGCCACGTTCAACGTTCGATCGACCAAGAATTACTCAAAACGTAATTGCATGCACCTAAAGACATGATTGAGGGTGGGGGATGCAGTTGTTATGGCTGAACTCCCGTCCGGTACGTCGAAGGTGTACGCTGCAGCAGTTCCGCTCTGTGTCGCCACAAGTGACTGGACTTCGTATGTTCGGACAGTTCCTGAAAAAACACGAAGCAAAAAACCTGTCGTTTGAGCAAGCATAAGAAAACAAAAGGTGCGACAGAATAACCAAAGCTGGAAGATTTTCCACCGTTTCATGCACTGTTGACGCGTCCATTATGAAGCAGGTCAAGTGAACACATTTGAGCTTTGTTCCAATAGCGTCCGCATACATGTCCAACTGTCATCTCAATGCGATCTGTTTCAAACGGAGAGCTTTACCCCCAGGTCCAAGAGCCAGGTCCTGAAGCCCGACGAAGTCGGGCACGTTGAAAGCCTCGATGACGCTGTCTTCGTCTCCCAACGCTGCCGTCAGATTGGCGAGACCGCCACAGGAAGTTCCGTCGCTGAGACCGGTGCACGGCGTCGTGCACTGTCCCGCAGCCGCCGTCACCACCGCCGTCGTGTTGCCGCACCAACATTGGTTTCCTGCCGATGTTGCCGCCTTCCTGAAATCCAGTTCACCCAGTTTGTTCAGCTTGCAGGTTGATCGTAACATTTGGTTGTTTCGCTTTCAAGGAACGAGAACGTGCGTGCGCACGGACAAAGATTGCTGAAACGCTGTCGAGACCGACACCCGAGAACATAATTGACCTGCACACGACTTTGTTCGCGAAATGTTCGCACAAACAAGTTTATTACAGCTGTTTCCAATTTTATTTATTTGGCATATGTCAACTCACAGGAACGCAGCGTAAGCGCATTGGACGCGACAATCGTCGTTGGTCAGATTCATCGGAGAGTACTTTGGAGCGACCCAGGCAAATTCCCTGTTTGCAACATCATCAGTGTAGCAGGCTGCAAACAGAACCAATGAACCAAATGCCTGTGTGCAGTACAGAAAAAATCTATTTTTCGGTGAGTACGAAAATGGATGCGTGGGTTTTGAACAGAAACAACTGGCATCCAGACAGAAACAGAACTGCATCAGCTGATTTGACCTGCTCGTCCTTCATTGTTGTGCCTGAACGTCGGCACACAGCCAGATCATCCAAAATGGGCAGTTTGATCATTTTGCCAACTAAATATTGCAAGCAATTGCAAAGCAAAAGTGTCATCAATGCACAACCACACGAGAATCCGCATTAAAATCGGCCGAAACTCGTGCGTTGTGAACCTGGCTGTTGTTGGTCAGCCAGGTCAACCTCGAGCTGTCAGTGGAGAGTTTCCTCAGAGCCAGAACGGAAACACAAGCGCAAATGCAAGTTCCGTCGCATCCAAATGTTTTTTTCATAAAGATTGTGTTGTACAATAACATCGAGGTCTCTCTGACAAGGTTTATGGCCTTGGTTTTCGAGAATTGTGGCGAAATTTCACAGAAAATGCCTGCGCGGAAGTGGAGTTTCGGAGTGGAAGCAGAGGCAGACCAGACCTGATGGTCTTTCGGGTGTCACACACAAAAGAATCGCTTTTGCGAACACAGGATTGTGAAGATGTTCTTCAAAACATTTTTTGCCAATTTCGTGACGACACCCGCCAGCGACAGGTCAGAGCCAAAACCTTTAAATCTGCTGTTTACGTACTCCAGTGCTGTGAGTGAGAATCAAATTCATGCTTCTCACAATCGCGTGTGTTTGACTTTTTGTGGACAACTGTTCAAGGTGTTCTTAGACTTTGGTGAGCCAAAACGACCACGAGTTTGATGTCTGTCTCAAGGACGGGCCACTGTTCTGAACTAATAACCTGAACCAGAAAAGACAACGTGAGACAACGTGAGCAGAAAGATCCTTCTTGTGAGCCTCAAGGATTTCACAATCGTACGGTGTCACTCAAGAATCAGGAAATGTTTTTTTCGTATCATTCTCCAACCACTGTCCACGAGTCAAAAGCAACTCCGATTCTCTGCGTGGTGCTCAGACAGTTGCTTCTCTGACATTGTTCCCAGCAACCTTATTCCATCTTCTCTCTCTATCGGAACAAAGCTTGTATGGTCCATTTGACAAAATGGGCCATCTTCGTCACCAGTTGTCTCAACCAGAACATCGTTTTGCATTGTGTTTCAAGTTCGCACAGTCTAAAGTTGTGCATTCTCTCAGAGCTGGTGGAGTCCACTGTGGATCTTTTGCGCGGATACATGCACACCTTTTCCCTTTTCTCCGGCTTTGCGTGCAAACGTCAACGAAACTACAATGTCGCCCCTGTCTCGACAGATTCAAGCTTTCGTTTGAAAAATGAAAGCACTTACTTCCTTCGCAATCAGCTACTGTGATGAAAGCTGACAGAACCAATATCGTCCACAAAGATGTTTCCTGAAAAATCAGCTGGAAACTTGGAAAGGGTCAAGGATCTTTTGTGACATGGTGAAGGCAAGTGTTTTGAATTTACAAAAAATGGCAAGAAAGCTTTGATGTGTTTGCTCACTTTCATATCTTGATTATGAAACTGTCTTGATTCCAATTTTTGTCTCAAAAGCTGGGAAAGTGTTTTCGATGCATGCCGCTCAACTTTCGCAGCTTGTTTGTGGGCTGTTTACGCTTCCTCACAACTTCACAGGCAGCATATTGATCTCGTACACGGGAACTGCACTGTGAGACGCATGCAATATGGATGTTCATCAACTGGGATAAACACAAATTTGTGATCCCATCAGAGATCAGCTCAGGGTCTTTCAATGGCCTTCTGTCGATGTAATCCATCGAGATGCGCGGACATTCGCAAGGTGCGACAGGATTCATCTGCCGACAGCTTCAAGTTGACGTCAGGTTAACTGTGATGCTGTCGTTGAGAGTTTGCTCTGCTACTCGCTGGTCAGCCTCAAACACGCATTTGCAAAAGAAATGCACAACAAATGGGCTCCTCGAAACGTAAACGTTTATTCCTTCAATTCCATTTCAGATCTTGCTATTTCTGCTATGTTCCCAACAACCAAAAGCTACATCGCCAACTCAAAAAACACGAACTGAGAGTCAAAGAAATGGCAAGTGCAAAAAAACAAAAACAAGACGCCAGTCTGAGAGGTTTTGGTAAAGCAACCGAAAGGCTGGAATGAAAAGAAGCCAGACTCAAAAAATAAGATACAAAACAAACAAAACAACAACAACGAAACAAAGGAAAGAGCCAACGGAATTGAAAACAAAGAGTTATCAACAGATGCAAGGGTGAAGATGCAAAGTAAAGACAAACAATGGATCTTAACCTGCAAATTGAAGTTGAACTCAGGCCACACAAGAAACAAACAGCAAAAAAAAAGTGTCGAGGAACAAAATTGACAAAGAACTTTGGGAAACCTACAAATTTTTCGAGGCAAATTTTTTGTATGCTTGTCAGATTGATCCTTTCGACCACGGTCTCCAGTCTACGTTTGGTTGACGCCGAACCAAATAATTCCCCCTGCACAGCGCTGCGCCTGCCCCGAGCAGTGCACCAAAAGCGAACAAATTGCAACCCGTGAAGGCTTTCAATCTACTTGCACAACTTTTTGGTGGTTTGCTGCAGACAGAAGCAGAACGTTGGGTTCACTGTTTTCTCAAGGAAAGCCAGCGTTTACTCACGAGACTTGGAAAACCTAATTTTTGGCGCCTGCATGCTGTTTTGAGATTGATCGAAACTTGCAGGAAAAAAATCCCGACCGTTTTTTCGTGCAAACAGAACAAAATTTGGTACAGTTCGGTTTGGTCGCAATCAAGCATTCGGCTGAAAGAAAAATAACCAAAATTTCTCCTGGAGTATCGCAAAGAAAATCGCTTGTTGTCAATCAGCCAGCTGATTTATTTGGCGACGGTGGCAACGGCCTGGGTCATCTCCACAGTCTCGGTAACTTCAGAGTCTTCTTTGCTCATTGTGCTCGCTGGAAACAACAAAAATTGAAGTTGGTTCAAGTGAACCCGAAAGTGTTGAATTTAATTGGCATGTTTCCGTCTGACAGCACAGAACGTGATGTTTGGTCGTACCCTTTGACTTGGTTTGTGCGATTGGCTCCGGGCTGGGTCTGCAGCACGCCAACAACCACGGGTAGTGCTTGTCCACTTCGGCGCGGAACTTCGGATGTCTACCGACAAAAAACCGCAAATTCGGCAAATTGTGCAATACCCAACAATGACGTCCAGCAGAAATATTGTAAAATCAGTTCAATGCGAGAGACCTGGGAGATGCATACCCGAGGGCGTAGATGACCGGGTTCCAGAAGGCGGACGCCTTGGCGAACATGACTGGGATCTCGGAGAGAAGCGGCGTCACGAACATCTCCGAGTGCGGCTTGAGAAGTCCGAAGGCTGCCACCGTCGCGTACGGCACCCACGACAGCAGGAAGGCCATGATCGATGTCGCTGCAACCTGTATGTCCGAAATGGTTGCAATTGAGGTGTTTCGCGAGCATGTGGTGTGAGTTATTCACAATGCTCAAGTCGGTTTTACCTTGGTGGCCTGGATCTCCTGTCTACGGGCCTGGTCAGAGTTGGTCTTCGCTCCCATTTTCTTGGCCTGGGCGTCCATCTCAGAGTGATGCTTCATCAGGGACTTTACGATTCCTGGCCAAACAACCATGAACAGCAATGATCAGAAGCTTCAAGTTCACTTTGTGACAAGCTCTGGCAGGATAAACAAGTGCAACTTGGTAGTTATGCCACGACGCTGGACCTACTGACCGACATAGGCGCAGAAGATGACGAAGACGGGGAAGGCGAAGCCGCAAACGTACATGAGCAGGTTGTACGTGTAGTTGTTGTAATCCTGGGTCAGGTAGTCAAACGTGCACGATGTCTAGAACACAAAAAAATATTTTTTTTACTCACCAAATAGTTTTTTGTTCAATGTTTCCTCAGACGATTAAAAACAGGAATGTTTCAGGTACGATCTCAAAAGGACACTCCACATGCGAATGGTTGCGGAAACAGAACCCTTTTCATGCGTTTTGTTTTCAGGTGTTTGTTCCAGAACTAACTTGCGAAAGATCGTAATGATCCCCAAAAAGGAGCAGCTTTGTGAACCGTAAAAAAACTCTAAAGTTGGGACTTTTTCAATTGCAACAATTCGGCAATATTTGACGCAAATGGGGTGCGCATTGATCATGAATGCGCGTTTTACTGTCACTTGAGTGACTACGACTCCTTTGTGCATTGACAGTACCCTTTGCAGAAAGATTCTTTTCAGAAGTGTGAACAACTTAGACAAGCTAAACTTCACCTGGAATCCCTCGGGAACGTAGGCGCCCCATCCGAAGAAAGGAGGCAGCGACCAGAAGAGGGAGAAGATCCAGGTGATCATGATCATCAGGAGGGCACGCTTCTTGGTCACTTTCTGTGCAGCCTCCAACGGATTCGAGATGACGACGTATCGATCATAGGCCACGAAGGCAAGTGTTGCGATGGATATGAATCCAAACAAACCTCCGATGAAGCCGTAGATCTCGCACCCTGCAGTACACAGAAGATTTATCATGCAATTAATAGCACGACCATAGAGGACGTTTTTCCGACCACATTGGAATGAACTCAACAGGTCCTCTCCCAACTGGAAATACCAGAGAAAATGCTATGACTCAACATGATGCGAAATTTATGAAAGCACAACTTACAGAGTTTGCCCCAGACCCACTTCTTGTTGATGGAGGAGATGGTGAGCAGCGGGAACCCGTTCACCGCCAAGAAAGACATGTCCGAAATGGCCAGGTTGACGAGCAACATGTTCGGTGGAGTACGCAGCGACTTGGTCCTGGTAGGAACAACAGAGAACAACAGATTTCACAGAGCGCCCGCTGTTGAGGAACCGCGCACCAAATGTATCGTTTCTCGGCATGAAGGTCAGAGTGTCAAAACCTGCAAAAGGTGGTGATGACCAAGAGGTTTCCAAGGACTCCGAAGATTCCAAAGAAAGTCATCCACAGGGCGACACCGTAATGCCAGGAATCCGGGATGGCGTCCAGGTCAAACTGCTTCCAGTATGGAAGGACCAGATCTTCGACCATATCATTGCTGGAAACACAGGAGTCAAAAAGGCTTGCAACATTTGCAAGTTTTCGTTCTGAAATGGCTACTTTTTCAAGTGCAAAAACGCCTATTGTCACAAAGAATTTTTACGAAGCGACCCTCAACACAGGGTGCTCATGCAGGGTGCGGACAACAGGGCAACAAATCGCCACAAAAATCCTACTTCGAGACGCGTTGTGAAACGCCAATGGTATTTTGTTCTGGTTGGTGTTTCATCTTGCGTTTCGTTTGCACGGATCTTTTGCCCTCAACACGAAACAAATCTCTGTGGGCGCCCAGCCCCATTGTACCTGGAATTGTCCGGCGCAGATACGGACAACAGTCCTCGGAAGGACATGCGATTGGGAACGAGATCCATCGACATGCTGCCTGCAGAATCGTCTCACGAGCCTGCAAGAAAACGACTTTTTGGCAGTGCACGCACACAAAGAGGAAAGTAACACACGAGTAGTATCACACCGAATCCGACGAAGACCTCTGGTATACCAGACACTTTGTGTCCATGGTATCTTCATGGGAACCAAAGGCAACATGAATTGCTGAAAAATGAATCCATTATGAAACACTAAAATACAGAACTCACCTGTGAAGATGTAAGTTTTGGAGACTCGCAGCGCTGCTGGCGTCAAGTCAACCTTGGCCTGGTCGTCAAACCGATCTCGTAGAAAGGTGCACGACAGCGGGACGAGGTGGCGCGTTCGTTAAATACTCGCAGCTGCAGGTTGGGAGGAGTCGCGATCCTGGGATCAGTGAAGCTCACGTCCGCGCGGCTCACAGTGATCTGTCACCCCACCCAAGGTTGAGCTGTTGTCGTCCTTGTCGCACCTCTTTGATTTTCCACGTTTACTCCGCTCACGTGGATTGAGAGCGAAATCTACCAAAAATACTGGCTGGAAACGTCACAGTGATGAACACGTGCTTGTGTGAAACGAATTCAGGTGATATGATCCTCTGTTGCACACATCCGCACATTAGGACCTTCAACTGGTGGGGCAATTGGTACAGTGGATTCAGGATTTGGGTTCCAGAGGGAGACATTGCTCTCGGCCGACGATCGACTGTTGGCAGCTCAAAGCGAGTGGGTAAATTAGGGGTGCAAAAAGTGCGACTTTGGCACAATTTTGGGAGTGGATTATTTTTCGTGGAGAAGGGCACCCAGACGCCCGGGACCCCTGCGATTCGCCAGGGAATGTTCTGTGTATTTTGTTTTCAAGATTGCGTTCACCTCAGGCATGACGATGGACAACGTGTGTCGTTCACAAAACGCATGAAAAAGAGTTCTGCTTTTGTAAATGTAAAATGCATGGCAAGAACCGCACAACGAAGAGCTAATTCCGAGCTACCAACCGCGGACCAAGGTCCCCTGTCTTGGCCAGTACGGTGCAGCTGCTGTGTTGCTTTTGCCTTTGGCACCCAAAATGTTTTCTGAGTCTCGACAGGTGGATTCCGTCAAATGCGAACTATATGCACCTCAGCCAAAAGATGGTCATTCCAGTGACTGCATTCGAAAAGACGGAGCATCAGGTACGAGTATCTTGTCAAAAACCAATCACGCCAACAGTTTTGAGAGTAACAATAGTATTTTTGGTGGAAACATTCAAGAAGCGAGCACTCTTTTCAAGGTGAAGTCATGCCTTTCAGACGTACATGTAAAAATATTTTTTGCTTTTCGCGTCAAAAGATCAGTGAAAGTTTGGACAAGGCCTCACGGCCCAAAGCTGGGCACCAACGGTTCCAATTATCTGGAATCAGTTGTTGTTGACACCCTGCTTCAGCAATTTAGGATCATAAACGACGCTAATCCTCACAAAACAGCCGTTGGATTGATCTTCGGTTCAGCTGATCCGAGCAACCTTTCAACCAGGCATGTGTGGATTGCGTTTCCTGTCCATCCGGTGCATCCAGTTCAATGCACATCAGGGAATTGGAAGGAACAACAGTGTGAGTAATCAAAGGGATTGAGTTGTGGTCAAATTCTCTCCCAATTTTCATCAGAGGTCTTCTTTCTGTTAGAATCGCTTTGAGCTTCCACGCGCAAGAGAACGGCCAACGTTTTCTGCGTGACAACAAACACTTTTGCCTGCAAGCATGGAGACACAGACGTCATCCTCGCAAGCATTTTACACCCAAGGTTTTGGCAAATTGAGTACTTGGTGCCTGCAGCGTAAAATAGGGACGGGAATGATTTTGAGAGTCAGCCACAAAAAGGCTTGTCGTGTTTTCGTGTGCATCCATATCTGTACGTATGGGTGATCATCCTTTCCCAGCGTTTGTATATCAATTTGTCCGGTATCAGAACAATGCAAACGTTTTCCCAAGCAAAATCCACTTTTATTTCAACAGCAGTTTTCCTTGGGATTAGCTTCCACAAACGGAGCAGGCGTTTTGACAAATTTTATGTTCCTCTGGAGAAAAGTGCTGATGTTGGAACAACAAATCCATGCAGTCCATTTTCAGTGTAGGGTACACTCAACACGAGTCTCAGGCGTGCCATGGTGCACGGTTTGGTATGCAAGAATACTGGTCTTGAGCCCAGAGACTGGAACAGTAGAGTTCACACCCACAGGTCTTCTTCAATGCAGATCACATCTTTGGGTACATTTCGTCTTCATACGGTTGTGGATCGTCGACATATTCGCCTATTGGTTGACTGAAGGCATCGTTTCTTCTGAAAGCGGAGTCTGGAGTTTTCACTTGAGTCACGCCCTGAAATTATCAGCTGAAAACGTCAAACGAGTGGCAGCTTTCGAGGAAGAAACAAAATAGTTCTGAAACAACAGCGATCGAAAATTGTCTGTCTCATCATGAATGTTTTCCGTCTCTTTAGAAGTCCCCTCTTTGAGATGCCCATATCTCGTACGGATACAGTACTGTGGACAGACACAGGGGAATGGGCAGACTCAAGCCCACGCATTGTAAAAATAAACTTGTGAAGAACAACATACACTCGTACGAAACTGTCAGTCCCGGTCCTGCCCACTCGCGATGCGTCGTAAGACTTCTTCTCTGAAGTTAGCACCCTTGCAACTTGTTCGCCTTGCGATGGACGTTCTCGTCCAATCCCGCATATAACTTACCGTGATTCGATCTCGATGCTCCGTCCAAAATGTAACAGGTTGATCGAGCTTGTAGTTGTGCACCTGTGGACAAGGATCAAAGTACACAATCTGAGGGAGGGTGCAACAAATCTTCGAGGCAAGTCTTCCGAAAGTCCTTCAGGACATTTCTGGTGGTGCACAAATCGCATTGATACGAAAATACCTTTGGTCAGTTCACTCCTTTGGACTCGACTCGCAGATGACAAAGATATATCTGTCAGAAGTTTGCCTTTCTTTCGACGCGTGCGTATAGAAGTCCACACAACACGTTTGAACACCAGAGACAACAAGAAGGAAATTACCGCAGTTGGAGATTGCTTGATTGGTGTGAAGTCCCTGTAGTAGTCCCCTTGAGTTGTGGACACATACTCGTCCTCAGGAGGAGGTGGGTTGAACTCTTCATGCACTTCTTGGCTGCAAGATGAGTAGAATGAATGGCAAAACACCTTTTTCACGACGAAACGTCGTGCAGTGCAAAACTCGAGGTTTTGTGTGATAGCTTCGTGAAATGAACACACGTGTACAAACAAATCAGCTTGGCTTCACGTTCCTTATCGCTCTGCGCCACACAACTTGCCCAAGAGCTGCAATGCACTTTACCTCAATTGCTGCAACACCATTTGCTCCAACAACTGCTGTCTGGCTCCTGAAATACAAAAGATTTCCTCATTGCAGGCTCAAGAAGCCAGGGAATGTCGGCTGTTTTTGACCGGAGGTGAAACACTTCAGTCTGAACCCAAGGTAATACATGCACGCTTGCATCGACGTTTTGGCTGAAATCGCAGTGTTTCCTTTGTTCTCAGGTTTGAATTCCTTGCACCTCAGGAATCGTGTGTGTGGAAAGGAATATGCGGAGGTGGTCCTCCAGGATTTTCGGGATCAACCTCAAAGATAATCGCCACAATGCTGCAAGGTTCTGCAATAGACCCAGAGGATATGATTCCATGGTATTGAGACGAATCAATGCAAAAGAACCAAAGCTTTATCTCAATTAGATTCTACCAGCTGAGGAAGAATTTTCCCACAGCAACAGCATTCTTCATTGGCAACCAGTCCCACACAACAAGATTCGATTAGAACTGTGGTCTAAAATGAATCCAAAAAGGAAAGAATCAAGCTCCACTGCAATGATGAGGTTCTGCAGTCTGAGACCAGCCCGATGCAAGAAGAATCATGTCGCTGTCTCGATGAGGAGTTGGAATATCATTGAAAGAATGTCCTCTGCAAGTTCCAGAACCGAGTTGGCACGACAGGATGGGATGGGACATAGATCTTGGCTGACACACACTCAAGGAATCGGCACAGCAGTCAACACCCATTCCAAAGGAACTCGCCCGTGCATTTTCCAAAAGAACTTCGACAACAAAGCTTTCATGGACCTTTCAAATTGGCCATGGGGCGTGGATGTCAGTCTCATTGTTGCCGTGATTCATTTCAGCTTCTCTTTGACAAACCAGTCACAGGTGGAATCCCACATCGCTGACAGTCAGACACTCGCAGGGACGAAGTTCTGGATTCACGCACACATAGAGCAGTGCAAAAACGTTGTTGGAGGGTCAGAACTCCCCCGCAGTCAATACTGCCCGTGGGGAGTTTCCACCCAATGATCACCCGTGTGGAAATTGCCCACATGTCGGCAGTTTTGAATCTGCACAAATGGTCAAATTCCGTGTCAAAACTACCTTTCCACCAGGATGATCGCCGTGTGGAAACGTCCTTGTGCAGTTTTGACACCGGCCACTTCTGACTCGCCAACAAAGTCCACGTTCCAAAAGGACTACCGTAAAATCCCGCGTATAAGACCCCCTTTTGATGCTAAAAAATTGATGCCAAAAAAGGGGGGTGGTCTTATACATGAGGATTGGACTTTTGACATCATTGATCA
>JAAUXT010024001.1_pt1 | contig 62388 bp, 78 predicted proteins | sample 7278171 | NCBI WGS metagenome assembly JAAUXT01 (sample SAMN14350112, study PRJNA611818) | marine sediment metagenome | isolation source: surface marine sediment (1.8m) | place: French Polynesia: Moorea | collected 2018-08
AAATTTGTTCCATTTGCATGTGTGCTAAATGAATTCCCAAATTGTGAATGTTGAGTGAAAAAAGGTAAGAATTTTTGACAAAACAAAGTGAGTGAAATCAGAGTGAGCGAAATCAGAGTGAGCGAAATCAGAGGGAGTGAAATCAGAGGGAGCGAAATCAGAGGGAGCAAAATCAGAGTGAGCAAAATCAGAATTTCCTCAAATCACCGTGAGCTCCATGGAGCTATTTTTATTGCGTGTGTGTCTATTTCATGTGAATTGATTCACGCAAACCTCACAATATTTTGCAGGTGATGATATTCCCCATGGCCGTCTACGCCCGGCGGATCCAAGCTCAGAACCGGATGACGGTGATGCTCCTGTCTATCTCCACCGTCTTTGTACTCTCCAACATCCTGGAGCCCTTCATCCACGCCAGCATCTACTCCACCCTGTTCGGGGAATGCAGTTTGGAGTCCGCAGACTACGAGACCTTCCGGATGTTCGGCAACTTGTTCGAGGTGGGGATTCGGATCAGGGCCCCGAACCCCAGAACATCCTGGTTCTGCAGGTCCCTGAGACCCAGGAGCAGATCCAGGGGGACTTGGAGCTGGGCAAACCAACCAAGTGACTTTGCACGGGGTTGGGTGCGGACCAGCATCTGAAAATAACAACTCCCCCTTCTTTTGACCCACAAAGGCTGCCAGAAAAAGAAACCGGAGAAAAGTTATTGTTTTGACCCTGGTTCATATCCTGATCGAACAGCGTGGCGGAGAGTCTTTGGAATTGAGAAATTCCTGACGTTTGGGAATTTGTGAGGCACGGTTTTGGGGTGGAAATTTATGTTTTGGGACCGAGAGTTGTATGGTCCACCTTGGGTTTGTTGAAAAGCTTTGTACCGGATTGTCACTGATACCAGGCAGAGAACCCCAGGCCCCAGGCTCCAGGTTCCAGGCCCCAGGCCCCAGGCCCCAGGCCCCAGGCCCCAGGCCCCAGGCCCCAGGCCCCAGGCCACAGGTCCCAGGTCCCAGGCCCCAGGCTCCAGGCCCCAGACCGCAGGCTCCTCACGATTGTTCTCTCTCCCTTGACAAGTCAGTAACTTGTTCTGGTTCGGAGAATGCAGTCTGGAGTCTGCCGTGCAGGAGTTCTGCCGTGCAGGAGACATGTCGGACGCTCGAGTTCTGAAATTTGTCCAAGGTGCGGTTTCAGAACTCCGGGACCCCTTGGACTTGACTTACATTTGTTGAAAGACTTACAGGGGGGCACGACGCACAACGTTTCCACGAAAGAGGAGGACTAATGCCTTCGTTGTGCTGTGTTTCAGACGGTGAGTTATGCAAGTAATTTCGTGACGTACTGCATCTTCAACGCGACGTTCCGCGGCTACGTGCGCCGGCTGTGCGGCTGCAGACCCACCGGCAGCAGGGTCGCCGTCCATCTGCAGGATACCGGAACCGGCGGCGATGCGACGTCTGGAGACGCGTCCAGCAAGAAGGTAAGAACCACAGGGGGGGTCGCATTGTGTGCTCAAGCGTGCACATGCTGTCTGAGTGCAAACCCCGCAGCGAAAGTCGCCCTGTCTCTCGATGACCACTCATGATGCGTCTGCGTCTGCGATGCCTACAGCAGCACGCCGGACACGACCTACGGAGTCTGTACGACCCGGTCCTGCTCTGTCCACAGCACACCGCGGTGAGAACGCGCGCCTTCACCGTCGTCGGCGACCGCTTCGAGAATCGCTTCACGAACGTGGCGCTCGCCTCCACATCAGCCGCGCACGGATACAGCCTCACGTAGCTACGCCGTGACGCCGTGACGTAGCAAAGCGGCGGCGCTGTTACCTGGAAACCAGCACGGGCCACCGTTGCATTGGAGTCCGGACCCGCATGGTGACGCAGTTTGTCACCTGGCAACAAGCACGGTGCATGGTGCTTGTGACTTGTTTCGGTAAATACGGGTACTATAGAAAATGATGAAATGATGTGTGAATTGAAGGAAACGAAAATGCGACGCGTTGAACACAGGCGCAGTTCAAGACAGCACAAAACATAGACTCAGTCTCAGCGCGACGTCCTGCAGGTGTGAAAGGGATAATTTTGCACAAGTTTTTCCAAATTTACAGGCGAATCAGAAAACGTTACAAGTATTTTGCGAGTGGAGTGGCGACTCCGAGTTTGTGCTGAGCACGACAGCATGAACAATCGGCAAACCTTTTGGTTTCAAGTTCAAAAGCCACAATGGGCAGAAAGCTTTGTCAGTTTCACTGGCCGGGGAGCGGGGATGCCTAACTTTCAACGAAGTCCATCTGCATTGTTATTTCCAGCCAAGTTGATGTGATTCTTGGCCTTGAGAAACAATTGATCAAATAAAGAGAAGCAAGCACACTCGAGTGGAGGACTTTGGCTTCTGGCCACCTGGCCAACGCACTGCCATTGTTTGATTTATTGCAGCACAGGTGATACGACGAGAAGCTGGGGTCTTTGTGGATCCAGGGTCGGGCTGGAGAGCGGCAGTTCGGGCCTGGCTGGACTCCGACAATTGGGGTAGAGGTGAGATACAAAGGGGCGCCTGGACTCCCTTTTTCACAGTTGAAATGGAAGAGGGCCACCCCCTTGTCCCTGTCCAAATCTCGGATCCGGCAGAGGGAAGTTCCTGACGATAACAAAGGAAATCTTGACTATTTGGCAATGGTTGTGTATATTTCATGATTCTCTTGACTTCTGTATCTTGAATTCTGTTTTCACATCTTTACAATGGACAAGAACGGGGATCACAAACGTATCACACAAATCAGCTGCAATTCCAATTCCATTCCCTTGGCTGTCAACAAATACTGGTCATGAGGTACTAGAAACACCAATCACTGTGGCACGAAGTTCTGGACAAAACCGAGAAAAACTAGAACGAACACTCGTCACCTCATCACGATCCAAACGCTGTCATTTCACTTATTATTCTGACAGTTCCTTTCATTTCACACACAACTCAAACGTTGTCACTTCATTCACCATTCTAACATTTCGTTTCATTCACAAAATAGTTCAGACATTCACTGTCAACTCACTGTTCGCTCAACAACCGACAAATGTCACCAAAAACCAGAACCCAACAAAGAAGGACAAGGGTTTGCGAGGAAATACAGGTTCAGTTCGAAGAAACACAAGGAAACAGAGCGAAGAACGTCACTGAATCAGAAATGATTTGGCTTTGAGCTGAAATCCACGCATTTTTGGCGAATGTTACGCGACAAGTTTTTCAGCCGAGACGAGAACCTCAACAGCATCGTTCCACTTTTCCTGCCGACCACGATTGAGGTCATGGGTGTCTTCTTTGGGGAGGGGCCACTCTTTACCCAAACACTTTGGGGGGAGGAGCGATTGCACAAAAACACGAGTGAAGTAAATTTCGTCATTGCTCACGGTAGGCACTCACAACCTCCCGATACACTGAATCAGTTCATTCATGGAGTTTCCCACGGGTGCATCCAGAGAGAGGCTGGCACTGCTCCACTACCCACCTCGAACAAACTTCACCTTACAAATTTTGCACACAGGCACCTGACCCCCCTTCCCTCTCACAACCAGAATCCTGGCTCTGCCCCACTTTTCATATTTGGTCAACAAAGCTGAAAGCGAGAGAAGCATCGTCGACTCATGCCTCCACGGACTCCACGGTCTGGCCGAGGTCGATTCTCCCGCTTGGCAACGCTGAAAATGAAAACGAAAGCAGTGAACAAGGAGCTCATGGTGAATCAAAACAACAACAAGAGATCAAAGATCAACGAGCCCGCGGCCACAAACTGGCAGCGAGATTTGAAACGAAACGAGAAGTTGAAAATTTACAAACAAAATTTTCAATTTTCATTGGTTTACCTCAACCCCCCTCCCCCCTTGAAAACCAACTCAAGTTGTTTTGGGAGCCTGGTGTTTCTTGTCGGGAGCAAACCCACTGGGTCAGTTTACCCCGAACCCCAAACTAACTTGCTTTCAATCTCCACAGACATACCGGTACATGGGGTGACTGCACAAAGCCCACGACACCTGAAGGCCGCGGGCTTGAAAATTCCCATCTCCACCCACGCAGGTGTCAAAGGTTTGTTGCCTTTTTACACACGGAGTATTGCGGCGCAAAAGAGACCTCATTCTTCCCAGGAGTCAACACCCTGGCGAAAAACAACGACAGGTGAGGTAAGCTCCGCTCACCGTTGTTGGTGGCCGTGACCCTGATGAGACTCGGAATGTCTTTGAGTTGTTCCAGACTCGTCAGACGATTGTCGTCCAGCTTGATATGTCGGAGGCACTGCAGTGAGCTGAGATCGGGCAGCTCTGAGAGCTGATTGGCCGAGAGGTCGAGTGACGTCAGCAGCACCATGTGCTCGACGTGAGGCAGCGAAGTCAGGTCGAGGCCGCTCAGGTTCAGCTCTCGGCAGCTGTCGTCCAGCTTCATGAGGGCGTTCTCAATCACAAACTTACTCTCTGAAATGAGACAACGTCGTTCGTCAATGACACATCCCGCTTGGGCCACAGTCATGGGAGTTGGGACAGGGCTGGGTCATACGCGGGTTCGGAGAAGCTGCGACTGTGGGTTGTGGGTGGGTCAGGAGTCAGGTGGGAGAGGGTGTGATGGCTTGGGAGTTGAGTTTGAGAGCTGATTGGGTCAAAAACAAGGTGAGACAGGTGAGTGAGGGGATGAGGTGGAGCAGGACGGAGGGTGTTGGGGAGGGAAGTCAAAGAGTTGGGTTGGAGAGGGTAACGCATCTGGATGGCGACGGGTTGAGTGTTTGTGTGAGATTGAGCTGCTCAGAAATTTTCCTGCTCCACGAAACACTCACTGAGGTCCTTGTAATAATTGGTCCGCATGGCGTCTACTTGTAGCAGTTTGTTGAGGTACTCCAGCGTCTGTTTCTCATACTTTAGCGGATCCAGCGCCCTCATGAGGGACACGATCGTCAGCAGCACCCCTGCAGCAAACAAGAACAGCTGTCAGTGGAGGAGACTCGCACTTCGCGGACGCTGGTGGAAGGCCACCCTTGATTGTTCCAACATCACAACACGAACTGACTTGTTTCGCTTTTGCTTTCCCATCCTGCAGCACGCGCGAATCAGGGATGTGATCAGAAAGTCAACTTCTTGGAGGGGGCAAAGCGTTTTCAACTGTGAAACATTTTCCGCGCATACAAGTGAATTTCGCGCCTGTCGTGAAAACAGGAATGTCAAAAACTGTTGGGTCAGAGAGGCTGGCCCCTGGGACTCCCAAATCCTCCACTGCAACGATTGACGTTCTGAAGAAACTTACATTTGTTGTCAGGTTCCAGTTCGTGCAGCTGTTCTATTGACTCCAGCTCCTGCGTCAACGTTGAAGATGTCACCGCACTCAACTGCGAACTGCAAATTAGACTGGGTTGTTTTCACATCGTGTTGGGAAAGAGAGGATTGGTTCACGGAATGCCCCAACAGAGGGCAAAGGCGGACTGAGCTGACCTGAAGAGCGCTTCCGACTTGGCGGTGTGCTTCCACCACGTCTCGGAGATGCTCCGGTTGAGGAGGCACTCGACGCACTGCGCCCCGTCCAGCTGCAGCTCCACCCGCACGTCCGTGTCCTTGTGCAGAATGTCCAACGAGCATTGCTGAAAAGACGAAACGAGAGTACATGGCAGTGCTGTGCCGCGCGACTGCTTGGCGCCCCACTGGTCAAGTGCATCGAGGGGCGGAAAGTGTGTCGGAGTGAGAGAGGTGAAGGGAAAGCAGTGGAGCGGGGGTTGTGGCGCAGGAAAACTTCACAATGCGTCAATGGAGAAACTTTGACACATCGCGAAAAATGCTTCACCGTTCCTTGGGGTTTCCATAGGGCGAAACAGACGGATTATCAAATGGACGGTGGAGTCGTACATTTCTGGGCGCCATTTGGTGACAAAAATCAAGCTTCATTTGCAAAGACAATGTCGCGTTTCCAAAATATCAAAGCACAAGCACCAGTGAGTTTGTGTCAGTCGAGAGCAGTTTATCCTGCAGAAGACAGCAAGATTTCTCTTCACTCACCCAGACTTTGGAATATTCTTCGTTGGATGGCGTGGTCCACGGATGGCACAACAACGACTCGTTCAACCGGATGTGCAATTTACAGTCCGTCCCCACCTGCAAAATACGCACGCACAGTCGGTTCCGACTGATTCAAACTCTGCTCATTGGAAATCAAGCTTGTTTCACAAAATTTCAAGAACACGAAACCACCAATGCAAGCAAGAATTGACCGCTTGATAAATTGACAATTTGGGCGTGTATCGCATGGACAAGTGTGCTTGCGACTGGCGTTTGTGTCGTGAAGCATGATCGTCTTGTTTACGCGTGTTAATCGAGTGTTGCGCACCTTGACTGATTTGGACAGAACCACGACGGCCTTTCTCTGCTCACGCGACACGTACAGCAGTTGCAGATATAACTCCTGCTGCGCTGTAAGCAAAACAGAGCTTGAAAATCATACACACGAAACAGTCTGCCCAGAATGAACTTCGTAGAAACAAATCTTCGGCTTTTTACCTCGACCAAGAAGCCACCGGTGGTAGAACCAAGCACTTTGGTCACTCGGATCAGTGAAAAAGGCGTTCTGCACGAGCTCGTACTCTGAAGATTCGAAGCAATCAACGTCAGCAACAAATTTAAGACTGGTTCTCATAACATGCCTCGTCTCTCAAGTTTTCAGAACTTACCTTCCAGTAAGATCTTTTCCTGTATCCCGACAGGATGAGTCGTGTCAGGATGAAGCACAGGCAAAAGTTTACTGCGGTAATGCCACGAGGAGAAGTTTGAGAAATTGCTGCTGATTTTTTCCGTCGTGAATTTGAACTCTTCTTCAGGAGGAACTTTGGAATGTGCGACGACGTATCTGCGGTAGTCCCAACAGTGAACTGCAAATGGAAACTTGGGACTGTCGGAAGAACGCAAGAACAAGTTTTCACACCAATCGGTTCACTTCTCTTCAGACACTCACAGTTTCGTTCATCGTACTCCAAGTACTTGTTGCAGAGATTGAGCTCTTGTTTCCAGTCCGGTGTGGGAACGTTCTCCATGATGAAGCACCTATGATGCCAGCTGCTGTAGGACTTTGGGTTGAATCTCAAACAACGCTCCGCGAATTTGAGTTCGTTGTCCATGACATCTTGGAAATCCTTTTCGTCGCTGAAAAGAAACCACACAAACATCATTTTGAGGCTGTCGGAACTCGAAGGGAAGTGGATACGGTCTGCGTGGCACACACAACCCAGCGAATGGAGTCAGATCTGTGTATGTATACAGGTGAAAACACAACACGCCCACCCCTCAGGTGTAGGGTTGCACACAAGTCCTTCGCATTCACGAGTGTCGAGAATTCGGACCTGTCTTGCTTCATGTGTGTCAGGATCTCCTTCCTGTAGTTCCACAACGTGTTGAAGTCTGGATTCGCACTGAGCAGTTCGCCGGTGATCTCCAGACCTTCTTTGTCATATTCCTGATTCTGCCTCTGCAGTTGCCAAAACACTAATTCTCATTCAAAGACAACAGCACAAAAGAGGGACATCAAATGCAATTCTCAGTGGTTTACGATGTACGCTCGTAGTCTAGTCTACAGCCTCAAATCGTGTTCAGTGTTTTGCACACTTTCCATCTCAGGTATCTGGATCTACAGGCGCGTGATTTGGTGAACCAATTGGACTTTCTCTTGCGGACACAAGTGACGGACCTTCTTGAACGCTCGCTCTGTGGCTGCATTGTAAATCTTCAGCTTTTTCTCCTTTTCTTTTCGCTTCGCTTCCTGCTGCTCAGCAGTCGTCCGCACCTTGAGGCGTCCATGCTTTCGAGAGAGAAAAAGAGCACAAGAAAACTTAAAACAGAAGCAGGTCTGAGAGGTGTCACTCGTCCCCAACAAACTGGAATTGAACAGATCGAGTCTTCAATTTTGGCTTCAATCCGCCAAAATACAAAATTTCTTCAATCTTGACAAATACACTGTTTAATAAGGACCCTACCATTTCGATAGAAACCCGCCAGAAAGGAAATATTCCACCAAAATATTAAAATTTCCTCAAAATTGTCTTCAGACGACGGAAAAATTATGTATTTCTACGGTTTTCTACGGGTTGAATCTTTGTCGCCTCCGCATAGAAGAGCTCTAAAGTTGAGCGATAATGGAGGATAGTGTCGAGAACTCGAGTGAAGACTCAGAGGAGAGTTTGCTGCTGAAACACAAAGCGGAAAGGAAAGAGTTGCAAGGTTTGTGTTCACAATCATATGAAACATTTAAGGAATGCTTCATTGATGCAAATCATCCAAGTAGATTCGACCCTCTGACATCACACGAGTCAAACACGACACAGCACTGGTCACATCCCGACTTTAGTCGTACAGTATTTGATTTCATTTATGTCATGAGTGTTGATGGGATGGTAACAGTTGTGACGAGCCGAGTGTTTCGTGGATTTCAGCTCGAATTCAGCAGTTGAAACATGCAGTTCCGAAGGGAGATAAGAAGAGGAAGAAGGAGCTTCAGGTTCAAGTCGCCCAGATGGAGGCAGAGCTCGATGAAAAGCAGGAAAATGAGCTGAAACAAATGAAAGAAAAGGACGCACAGAATGTGAGACACATTCGTTTCATTTCTGCGATTTCTTCGCGTTGAAGAAATACGTATCACGGACTCCAGACAGTCTCACTTGCAAACACATTTCGACACAAAATTTTGTTTCAGGTGACAGCAGTCTGCGACGGTGTGGAGAGGGTGTGTGTCGACGGCGCTGCTGGGGAAATGGCACCTGCGCTATCAGAGATAAAAAAGAAGAAATCAAAAGCTCAAAAGAGACGGGTGCGTTGATTCAGTGTCTGACTTTGAATCCGCGTTGCTCTGAAACAATATTTCTGCGTGTGAAGACAATGTTCGTCAACACAGCGTGAACATTTACCTTTCAGGAGAAGAAGGAAATGGCAGACAAAGAAAGAGACGCGAGGATCAAGGAACAAGAGGTGGAAAACTTGTCTGGGGCGCGGCACGTGGAATCACAGAAACTCAAGTCGACTCTCAAATCCAGAGGTTTAGCGCTGCATGAGGTTTGTACCTCCAGAGAAAAAATGTCGCATCTCCAAGTGTTTTATTGTGTCCTGCTTGACCGACAATTTGCTTGCATCACAGAAGACATTGTTGGCTTTTGCAGATTCCGTCTGACGGCAACTGGTAAGAATTTGCAGAAACATCTTTTTCACTTGCAAAACTTACCTGTCAGTATGGATAAAGAAACACAAACTAAAATGCTTTGGCCTTTTCAGTCTGTACGCGGCGGTCGCCCATCAGCTGGAACTGCAGTCTCAAAAGGTACGCATTGCCTCGGAAACATCACCATAGATCTACCTGTGTGAATTTGTGTGGTTTTGTCGCAGTGGTTCTAAGTTGTGACAATACGATCTCGTGTGGGCGGGCCCAAAAAGGCTTTGAACAAAAACGTGCAAACTGGAAAGCAAACTGGAAAGCATTTTGGGTCTGTGGCGCGAATGTGAGGTCCCCTTCTTATTTAGTCTTCCACTGCATTGAATCAAACGGATGTCCGGTGCCCAAGTGAAGGACTCAAGGTTTCAGTTCCTAAATTTCAGACAACTGTCGATGACCTACGGAAGCAAACTGCTGACCACATGAGGGCAAACAAAGATGACTTCCTTCCATTCTTGTGCAAACCTGACTCAGGGGATCCTTATACTGAAGGTGGGTGACATCTTGCACATATTTGGCTGCAACTCCACCTGCAACTGTTTCAGACTGAGCGAAATTTCTGTCATGACGTTTTGCTTTCCAAGCCCGAAGAACATTCCACGGGCGAGCGACCGTTGTTGATTCAATTGTTTCAGATGAATTCCTGGAATATTGTACTGAATTGGAATCGACACCTGCCTGGGGCGGCCAGTTGGAGGTGAGTAAGAAATTCATTCTTTGGCACCCACAGAGCAGGCGCGGTGAGACCAGCCACGTGTGTCAAAGCATGCAGAGAATATTGTACTCGAGTTGTGTCAACCAACCAAACCTTTCGTCACTGCTACAAACCCGTGAAAAGTGGCATGGCCTGGTCTCTTTGAGTGATTTGTGTCCCATTGTTTGGTGGTTTCAGATTCGCGCGTTGTCGGCGGTGCTCCGGCGACCGATGGAAGTACTTCAGGCGGACGCGCCGCCGGTGGTTTCGGGCGAAGAGCTCCGTGGTGGCGCCACTGTCGTGCTGCCCTACTTCCGTCACGCCTTCGGCCTCGGCGAACACTACAACTCGGTGCGACCCGCTACTGCTGCCGACGAGGACGACGACAGCGACAGATAACACGGCGCGTGAAGCTGTAGTTTCGATGCGAGCGTCATGACTGTTTTTCGTTTCGTGGAAATCTTGCGAATTGGTTCAGCGTGATGGATGAATACGTTGATTCCATTTCGTCCATTGCTTCGGTGCAACATGATGGCCTTCGCGGACGTCGGGTAAAGTCAGACCAACAAACAGCAAGGAAACGATGACGCGAGAGAGATTTATTTTCATTTCAAAACCGAAGCCTTTCTCGAAAAAGAACCGTGATGTTTCTGCTCCAAGCGAAGCAAGTTGTTCTTCGTACAAGCGTTCAATGCTTTTGCGGTGAAGATAAGTGAAACACGTCAAATCATGACATCAAATTGCAATTGACCACTCCCTTGTGGGTATGACTCATAGTCTCTTTATTTTTTTTGATCAAACTGTCTCCGGAATCATTGCTAGGCAGCTGGAGTGGGAAGTGTGACGTTGTTAACAATAAATTACTCTGATTCTGTGAGAATCTCGGGCTGGATCAGCTTGTACTCGGCGCTGAGGACTCGGCGTCCGCCGCAGCTTCGTCCTCTTTCTTCTGGTCCACGGGCTTCATGGCAGGGAAAAACAACACTTCCTGTGGAAGAAAACGAACGTGAAAATGTACCCTGTCAGGCACTTGTAAAATCTTCCAAGGCTTCCCTGAACAATGCTCAGTACCCAAGTGAAAAAGACTTCAGTCTGCCGAACAGGCACCACAATAAATTCCAAAGTACCGTAAAATCCTGCGTATAAGACCACCCCCCTTTTTTCAGCTACAAAATCAGTTCAAAGCCATTTTTTAAATTTTCAAGAAAATTATTCATACATGTAAATTTGAAGTTTTTCTGAATCAAAACCTAGGAAATAACTCTTAAAATTACTTTCTCCAAATATTTTTACAAAGACATACTTTTTAGGTAATATTTTGATAAATTTCCCTTTTTTTTTTGCTCAACTCTTAATACTCCCTTAACTCATCCTATTGTCTTGATACTTTGAAAAACTTACTTGTTTCTACTCTTCAATATAAAAAGTCAAATCCTCATGTATAAGACCACCCCCCATTTTTGGCATTAATTTTTGAGCATCAAAAGGGGGTGTTATACGCGGGATTTTACGGTAATTGATACTGAGAATTTGACGGTTTCTGGCGTCATGCATTTCAACCGCAACGGAAAAATTCACGCGTGGCTTGCACTACACAGCGCCGCGCGCGCACGCACCTTGATGTTGTTGGAGTTGGTGAGGAACATGGCCAGGCGGTCGATGCCCATGCCCCAGCCGCCGGTAGGGGGCAGGCCGTACTCGAGCGCCTTGCAGAAGTTCTCGTCCACAAACATGGCTTCGTCATCCCCCGCCGCCTTGTCCTGTCAAACACGCGGAATTCGTTGCACACTGGACGCAACTTGGCTTGGGTCCCCCAATAGTCAACGGGCGCGAGGTCCCTAGCAATGGCGCAGCACTCGAGAACAGGACACAACATCTTGGGTAAAACAGGCGTCATGATTCGTGAGCAATCAGTCTGAACTTCCTCTCAGTGTCCTTCAGCTGCAACACGACAGTCTACACAGAGGCACGATACCTTCGACTGTTGCTCAAACCGCTGCCGCTGAACCATCGGGTCGTTTAACTCCGTGTACGCGTTGCAGATTTCCTTCTTGCACGTGAAAAGTTCGAATCGTTCGGTCAGCCCGCTTTCAGAGCGGTGCCTGCAAAAAATCGTTAGGTAGTGTTCACCAAACCAAACCTCGAACCCTGCGTTTGTGAGGCTTACATCAAATCGGACACAAGCGCATCCCCAAAAGCCAGCTCCAGCTTGACATTGACTTGATATGAACCCGGGTGGCGATTTTTGCTGGCACGCCACCACGCACTTCCGAAGGCAAAATGTTATTGAAGCACTCACCACTTGGCAAGAGGGCTCATGATCTGAGGATGGTGCACGATGAAGGTCGGGTTGATGCATTTCTCCTCGAGGAATTCACCAACGAGCTGCAAGTGGACGTGAGGGTAACACTACCAGGATTATGTGCGATGGCACAAACAAGCTCACTGTGCACCAACATCGGTGCGGATACAATACCCATTTGCTGAACGTTTGCGTCGCAGCACAAAAGATAGCGTCCATCAGTTCTTTGGTGCCATTGGAGATACGCAACATCACATACCTTGTCCAGCAGCCTGGCTGTGGTGCGCGGGGGAGGACACTCGATCTCCTTCTCTATGCAGATCCTGTCCAGAGCCGCGTTCGCCTCTGATGATACAACACTTCATCGATAAGAATCACATTGCACTGCAGAGGCGTACCAAAGATCAAATCCAAGGACAACGATTCTGAAATCTTCCATGATCAATCGCAAGTTGCTGTGGCTTGAAGCTTCGCAGCTGACAAGCTCATCACCCGGAAAAATCATCGGCCAGCCTGGGGGTCGGGGGGGGGGAGGGGGCGACCTGCTCGGGACTCTGTTTAGGGTCATCGACGGAGGTGTCGCCTTCCACCAACCTGCGGTGTGCAACTGGTCTCCGGCGGGTAATTTGACGCCCAGTTCCTTCTCCAGGTCCTTGAGCATGTCGAGCCTGCGGAAGGGCGGAGTGAAGTCCACATCCCACGTGACGCCGTCTGGACCGTCCGGCTGGTAGTGAATCACGTAGCCGCCCGTGATGTTCTTGACCATGCCTGAGGATGAACAAGTCTTTCAGACCCATGATCCAATCAGTCTCCTGTCAAATTGTGGCTTTTTCCAATTCATTCCCACAATTCACAGAGTTGCAGGGACAGGAGTGAGTTGACTCACCCGATAGGAGAGACTCCGTGATGCTCATGAGGTCGTTGTAGTCAGCGTACGCCATGTAGAACTCGCACGACGTGAACTCCGGATTGTGCGTCATGTCGATCCCCTCATTGCGGAACAGCCGCCCGATCTCGTACACCCGGTCCACTCCGCCCACGATCAGCATCTGAAACACACAAAGCACATCCGGGTACAGAACGATCACTTTGAAGCACGTACAATCAAACTGAAAGAACCTTTCCCCTGTGGACATCGGAACGCACTGCGGCAAGAATTGAGATCCATGTGGACCTCCCCGTGTGGGACCAACGACGTACCACCTACGAGGTGCCGTAGTTCTGCGAACGTCAGCTGACCTTGTTACACTGACCTTGAGATACAGCTCGGGCGCGACGCGCATGTACAGGTCCATGTCCAGCTCGTTATGGTGCGTGATGAACGGCTTCGCTGTGGCGCCCCCTGGGATCATATTCATCATGGGAGTCTCCACCTGCAAACACAGACGCATATGCTTTCCTTCTTTCTGCCACACAATGTGACATGAACAAATACAGTGTACGTCGTCCCACTTCGAAAAACAACCTTCTTTCGCACGCACACCAGCGTTTCGAAATTCCAAAACACTGACCTCCAGAAATCCCATGGCGTCAAAGAAGTCTCGTGTGTACTTGATGATCTTGGCTCGCGTGACGAACTTCTGCCGCACGTCCTCGTTCATGATGAGGTCGAGGTAGCGCTGCCGGAAGCGAACTTCTTTGTCCTTGAGCCCGTAGTGCATTGTGGGCAGCTGGTGGAGGCACGGTGCGAGCAACACCATCTCCTGCGGAACGATGCTCAACTCTCCCTTCTTTGTTTTGCCTGCAAAGACAACACAAGGCCCGCGATCGTGAGCGTTCCAAGCGGAGGTTTCAATTTGCACATCAACAGAGCTTTGGACACAGGCGCGTCGCAAACGCAGTGGGGCCAGTCTCGTCAAGGGCTTCGGGTGCGTCACAATTCTCTCAGTGAACACGGGGTGACAGAGATCCCCACACTGGTCTTCACATCGTAAGAAAAACGTGAAGCAACAACCCACCTGGATGACCTCGGCAGCCAATGATGTCGCCCCGGTTTATTTTGTCCACAATTTTCATGTATTCTTCTTCCGAGGTGTAAAACCTGCAATCGTATTGGGGAAAACCCAACTGAAGGAGAAAGGCAAGAAGATTGCAAACAGAACACACTGTTCAGGAGTAAAATAACACAAACGTACCTCGCATTCGCCATGACTTGGATTTTGACTCCTTCGCCTCTCAGGTCGTAAAAATACAGTTTGCTTCCCGACTCCCTTTTCGCGTGTACGCGACCTGGAATGAGTCAATAATATCAGTGCTTTGAGCCAAAGAAACTCCGATGAGGTAACACAAATGGCTTCTTCTCAAAGCACGCATCCCCTTGTGCCTGTCACCACTTTTTCACTCTTGTCAAAATAACTTCGTTTGACGCACCTGCAACTGTGACTGAAAGGTCTGTCTTGATCTCTCCCTGCGGCACATCATTGTAGAGTTGGATGAACTCCGTGAGGGAGAGGCCCACATGGAACTTGTGCGGATACGGATTCTCGTCCTTTTCCTTCCACTGCGACACAGCTTTGCTCCGCAGCCTCAAATATTCCTGCAGCGAGAAAAAACACAACGGGTCACAAGCGACACACACGAGCAGCAGCCTGTTGCAAATTTTGGAGAACATAAAATTCCAGGTTTCGCACATTTGGATCAATTTCCTCCTCATTCTGTTTCTTTGGTTTCTGAGACGCCTCTTGTTCCGCCTTCAGAGCTGCTTCCCTCTCTTTGGCTGCCTTCTCTTCCGCCTTTTTGGCCGCCTTCGCCCGCCTCTTTTGTTCGCTGAAAACAAAGTGGAGGTTTCGTAGATTCAAGTATATTTCCAACTTACATTTTGGTTCTTTTTTTCTGTCGCAGATTCAACTTCTGTTGCTGCTGAAGCTTCTGTCGCAGATTTTCTATCTTTGGCTGTGTTTTCTCGGCACAGAGTGCGACACAAGTATCGCTTTTGTGGAATGGAGCACGGAGCCCTGGAGGCGCACGTCCGCAGATACAGACGAGCGACCAGTGACCGACTCAACTGTCGACATGCCATTTTGCCAAAACGAAGCTTCACCTGAGAAGACAACCGAAACCTGGTGATGGGCAAGCAATATGCAACGAAAAACAGACGTCAATCTGTGATACGAGTGTTCTCACGACGGGTAGATCTGACCGTTCGGCAGTCACAGTGGTAAATGATTTGTTGGAAGAGTGGACAATTTTTTTCTCTGCAAACAGTTGACAAGATCCTCCAGGTTGGTGAGATCAGAGATGTGACAGGCAACACTTCTGATCGTCACTCCTGGCACGCCAATGGACAGGCCAGCGAGAGTTGACGAGCAATGTTCTTGAACTCTGAATGTCTATCGCTCCATCAGAAAAAGCAACTGCAGGCAGGTGCATCTCAGCAATCTGTTTCTCTTTGATTTGGTGAAACAGGCAGTGCGCCCCACCTTCCCGGCAGGCCATCTGTCACACTGTCGCAGACACTCCCACTTTCAAACACCCATCTCAACGAGATTGAAGAAAGCTCACTCATGAGCATCTTGTAAATTGAAGGGCCAGTTCAAGCCAACTGGTGTCAACAAAACGTGTCAGGATTGGTGTGGAACACAAAGATGATACCTTTTGCTTAGTTTCTCCCCGCCGTCGTCGGCCATGGCAACTCCACGTGCACAGAAATGTGGGACTGTTTTATCCTCAAAATTGACTCAAAACCTCAGCGCGTTACAAATCCAGAGCCGCCGCCTGTACGTCTTTGTTCTGCTACGGAGTTTCACAGATCTTATATCCCTTTGTATGAGGAAAAAGGCGGTTTTATGACGAAACTCTTTGGCTTTGACAGACCGGAAACGGAAACAATTGTTTTCGTGACACCGTCGAGACACGAGGTGGCAGCACTGAAAGCTATCTTCCCGCTAGATATCCAATATCTGCGATCTACTGATGTCTTTGTTTCTTGCGGAAACACCAACGCCAAACTCGTACACAGACAATGGCCTCTTTCACAGATGTTTCACTGTGGTTTACGCAGGGGCCTGACCCCAACCCAACCCCTGAAAATTGTACTCTCTTTCAATTCGAGCCCGGGATTGGCCATTCGACCAAGCCGTAAGCAATACTGCAAGAAGTCTTGAGCTCTCGAAACCTGGAATCAGCCAGAGGAAAATCAGCAACACAGAACACCAACAAGTGCTTTCCACAAATTTATTTCAACAAAAAAATAACACAACAACAGTGTCATCAAACTACAGCAGTACAGGTGAGCACTTTTGCACAAACCACATGTTCGAAAGCACGACGAGATAAAATCGCACAGATCTTCGTCATCAACACAAATTTTGCGTCGCCGTCAGACCACGAAAACGCGGTCAAAGACCTGCGCACTAAAACCAAAAGAACACACAGCACCAGTTTCGTGGCAAAAAGACAGAGAGAACCATTTTGCAGCAGTTTCACGCAACGTCAGCAAGATGATTCCGAAAGGCGGTTCGGCTGGGCCTGCGGCTGGAGCGAGAGGTCTTCACAGACAGGAGTGTACAACACACACGTCAGGTGCTCCCAAATCTCCACAGGGTACTCCTTCTCGCGCCATACCCCTGATTTGAAATCGTACACGCAGATTTTCTTGGAAGCTCCGTTGAATCCACTGTGCTGCAGCCCTCCTGTGATGTACAGAGAGCTGTTGAGAACGGCCATGCCACAGTGGTACGTTGGGGTTGGCACAGTTGCTATTGTTTCCCACTGATTGGTGGTGGGGTCGAAGGAGTCCAGCGTGTCCAGTATGACCCTGTTTCCGGTCGCAGCGTGTTCGCACCACCCGCCGGCCACGTACAGCTTTCCTCTGAAGGCCTCCATGCAGTGGTCGGCGCGGGGCTGCAACATGCTCGTCTTCACGGACCAGCAGTCGGCCTCGGGGCTGTAGCACCACACCGAGTTGAGCACCACATCCCAGTCGATCCCGCCGCTGATGTAGACGCGCCCGCCGCACACCGCGCCCGCGTGCTGCTTGCTGCAGGTAGGGGGCGCCGCGATCTCACGCCACGTGTTCGTCTCCGGTGAGTAGCTCTCGCAAGGTGGCGCCGGGACCTCTTCCTGGTCGTCCGTTCCGCCTGAGTGGGGAAAAAAAGATCTCAGAGAATCGCTCAGCACTATGCAGGTGTGTGTTTCGCATGACCCTCGTGCTCAAAGATGAGACAAGGACACACCCATGAATTCGTTTTGCTGTGAGCAATGGCAACTCCTGTTTTGTGCGTTTTTTGCGCGAAGTGGCGGCACGAAAATCAAACTGACCGACAGCGCAGGAAAACGAACCTATGGCGTAGAGACGACTGCCGTCGCTCGCGAGGAAGAATCCGCAGCGCTCGTGGATCATGGCCGCGATGGAGCTCCACGTGCGCGATGTCACGTGGTAGCGGAAGCCGAACGGGTGCACGTTCTCCTGCAGTGACTGGTTGAAACAGCCGCCCACCACGTAGATATCGTTGTTGAGCACAGCGACGCCGAAGTTGGCCTGCTCTACGTGCGGCACGTCCGTGAGGTGGAGCCACTCGTCCGACGTCTCGTGGTAGAACGTGAGGGAATTGGTCATGCCCGTGTTGGACTGGAAGCCCCCGATGTGCACTACCGCTTCCTCGAAGCCACGGAGATTGACGAGCCCCGAGACGCGCGACACGTGACCGGAAGCTCGGAGCTTCGCTTCGTACATGCCGTTCATGAGGATGGATTGCAGTTCGGGGAAGTGCGCCGAGAGGTCGCTGCACTCGGTGGAGCTGAGGAGGCTCTCGCACTGCGCCATCGGGATCTGAGAGAACTGGATGCGAGCCAGCAGCTCCGATGTCGCCTGAACCCGCTGAGGAGCGTCGTAATGCAGCCAACACATCACGGCCTGAAGCACTTCGAACTCGGGACATTCTACTGGGTACGGCAAACTCAGCAACTTTCCAAGTTGTCTCTTGTTCAGTCTTTGGAACTCATAAAGGCCCGAGATCTTTCCAAGGTTTTTGGCCATGAAATGGTAGGCCTGTTGGGTGAGGTGGTCCAGGCTGAACGTTTCTGCGATGGTCGTGATGTCTACGAAGTTGTCGAGATCAAGTTGCGAGGCGAGGTACGTGGAGCACGTCGTCACGACAGGCCGAATCTCCAGATGACTCGCTGCGCCCAAAACGTGTTGCACGTTGCCTGGCAACAAACACAAGTTTTCACTTTCCGTTCACCGCCGAGATTCCCTCTTTCCTTGTGGAGTACACAAACTTGTAAAACTGAAAGGAGCGCCAGTTCGTTCAGTTTTTTCAGTCACACACACGACCAAACTGGCGCCAGTCTGATTCAAGAAATAATTGGAATTTGAATTGGGCCGATTGTGTTCATTAAAAGGTGAGTTCCGAATGAAGATAGGATTTCAAATTTGGCTTGTACAAACGTTGTTGGAGAGAGTGCCCACCTGTGGTGAGGGTGAGAGACGAGGTGTAAGCGTAGTCGAGCAGCTCCTGCATGCCGACCGCCGAGACGCCATTGAGCGCGATCGTCTCCTGCTGCCGCTCGCGCATGTCGCCCGTGAACATCGCTCTGAAATCACCCGCAACACGGGACCTCAGCTCAAGAAGACCGCACCCATCTCACAAATCAGAAACGTGTGTGTGCAAAAGTGTGTGTGTGTTACGGAGTCATTTCTTTCAACGTGGTTCTGTGAAATACACCATCATGTCAAGGAGCTCAGCCGCCGCGGGCGCAGCTGGACTTCAGACCCGTGAATCGAACGCGCTCACCCAACTCACCGGAAGTACTCGCTGCAGGACGCAAGGACAACGCGATGCGCGTCGAAGCGGCAGCCGTCGACGATCAGCGTCACATCGAACAGCATGCGGCGCTTGCGCAGTCGGTTCAGCCCCGACAGCACGACACCGCAGTGGCTCTCCGACTCCCACTCAAACGCGTGTTTCCGGTCGTGAGACGCCGACTCCATTTCCGGTTTCGTCGTCAATTCTGTTGTCTGTGGAAAAAGGCGAATGGTTAGGGAACAGTCCATGACTAAACACCACCAAACGACTGAACGCCATTTTGTGAAAACATTTCGGCAAACATTGTCTCTTGTCAGTCATAAAACGTCATGCTGACAGGCATGCCCCGAGGTGCTGAACAATGACTGTCAAACAAAGACAGCAAACAACTTTTTCCCCGAACAAAATCATTTCTTATTGAAATTGTACAGTGGGACAAAGTTTTCATTTTTGATGTACGAGCTCGACACCTGACAAAATGTTTCCAGCACTGAGAATCGCGAACCCCGACCGAGATATTATCTCCCTTCGCTTCATCGAAAACAGTGTACGTATTCTAAATAACATATGAAAACAAAGAAAACGAACCATTTTTCCTGTCTGTCCAACAAAGAATACAATGCGAATCTTTGTTCACGCCGCATCACCTTTGCTTCCGTCACCGGGACAAGGATATCAAGAGAAACGGCCGGTCTCCCCAGGTGACTGTTGTGTAGATACCAGACGGACAGCAACAAACCGTGTCAGTCTGTCAAACGTCATATTCCAGCGAACAATGCGTGCGGATTTTCCTGCTCAAACAAGTTCGCTCTAAAAACTGCGTGCTCTGATTACGCGCTGTGCTCAGCGCTGAGCCCTACACGCAAGCCTGTTGGTAACAGGTAGTGTCTTCATGCTCTGATGGGCATCTGGCGTGCACTGCCTTCCCGCTGCTTTTGGAAAGTTCTCAAAATGCTGAATTTGTCATTCCACGCGCTGTTTCCAAGGTGGTTTGTTTTATTTCCCACCTGCTGCTTCACAACCTGAGCAGATGTTGTGCGATGACTCTTCCCTTCTTTGTCAAAGCCTCACACAAACCACGCGCAAACAGTCACAATTGCCAGTCCAGAAATAATATTCTACGGACTGCTACATTTTGTCAACAAGTCACAACGTTTTGCGTGGAGTGAAGTTTATTTGTACTTTTCTTTGTGTACACACAGTTCAAACTTTTGTTGAACAAATACCGTCACAAAACTACATGTATGACGAAAAAGTGAACATGAGATTGTCAACATGTGAAGCATCTGTTCTTTGACCAATTTCCATTTTAAGCCGTCTGGACAGTCTTGTCCAAGTGAGACATCAAATTTTCTTGAATTCAGCTCTCTCAAGTTTCTTTTGATAACAGTTGCTTCACATTGCAAGACGCGCGCAAATATCAAGGCAAACACACGTGATAAAACAAATGAAAGCAGCCCGACCACCGACACTGCAATGCAAAAACAACTACAAAAATTAATCAATTCTCTGAGCCACACTGCGACACTGTCCCGAAAATAAAGAGATCATCACGCGGGTGCGATTCTCCGACCACTCGAGGCGACGAGTGACTGAAATGTAACTTGTGATCAAGTGACATGAAAGAAAGCAGGACTTGCTCGGTTCTGCAAAGGTAACAGTCGTAAGTTCTCACCAACAGCTGACACGCACCCAGACGCCCTGAAAGTGAATATGAAGTTTACCTTTGTGCAAACATTCAACAGTTTTAAAACGTTACGAACCAAGTTTCGACGACCGGGGTTGTCGTCTTCCGAACACAGAGCAACGGAGACCCAGGTGCCTTCCTTTGCCACAACACTGACAACTGGACGTTTTACAAATCCAAAACGTGCAATCGACGCATTATCCTTGGCAACACGAACTGGTGTGTGCAAACCAGCGCAGGTCTCAGTTTCTTCACACATGGCTTCTCTCTCTATCTGTCGCCCGCGCAGGTGATGCGAATTCAAGTGTGTCCCATGCGTCTGGTACGTTGCACTCATTTTCTTTCATGGATCTCTCTTTCGCTTGGTTTCCAACAGGGTTTGGATCAGTTCAGCCATTCACAAAATTTGTAATCACTTTCAAGTGCTTCTCTGAACTGTAGTCGCCTCAGTATGGAGAGTAATACGTCGCCCGTCTTGGCCTGAAAGAAGACACAGAAGTGGCCTGAAGCTTCCTGAACAAAATACAGGTTGTCTGAAGCCAAGGTTTTTCCTCCCCCCCCCCCGCCGCCGACACCACCCTCTCAATGGCGAGGACGAGCAGGACACAACCCCAAACGGGACAGTTACCTGAATCCTCTGCCCCTGCGTGGCGCGGGTGTGTAACCATAGTAATAGGCCTGCCTTGGACGCGTGCTCCAGCGCGCCGCTCGGCCCCGCGGGGGGCGGTTCGTGGTCGTGATGCCCGGACGGTTCGTCCGCTTCGCCGACACCTGCGAGCGACGAGAATTCAACACGTGAGCTCCGCATCATACTGTTTGCGCCGGTTGTAGCAGACACAAAGTGGCTTGCGCCGCCCAACCACGCGTCTGACAGCGAAAGGTACTTGTCTTTCACACGTCATGTGTTTCAAAGCACGAGTTCGCTCCTCCCCAGCTCCCATTGGTTTTGGGTCCTGACCTCAACCCTGGACCCACCACAATCAGTGCGTTCGTGCACACAGGCATAAAAGATCAACCAACACGCCTGCTACTGCACAGAGTACCGGTAAAACTCACCTTGATCTGTCTTCCTCTGAACAGTGATTCATCCAACGCTTGCGCAGTCACAATTGAATCCTTGTCGGCGAATTCTACGTACGCAAATCTGCAAAAAATGAAACCAAGTTACAACCAAGTTTGGGCGTTTCTTGTCTCCTTGTCCATGGGAAATGGGTAAAAGGCTTCCCATTTGATTTTTTTTCTTCTTTTGTGTTTTCTTTTTGTGTTTTTTTTTTTCTGTTTTCATTTTACTTTTTTTTTTTGCGTTGTTTTTTTTTTTTGTAGTTTTTTTTTTTACTTTTCTTTTTTTCTGGGAGCCATTTTCTGGGAACTGGAGGAACACAAATCCAACCGCTCGCATGCAATTATTTGAACTTGACAAACCCTTTTGGGTGACCACTGTATTTATCACATAGAATAGTAACTCTGTTGATGGATCCGCAACCATGAAAATGCGCTTCTAATTCTTCTGCTGTTGCTCCGTAATCCACCTGAGAGTCAAAACGTTTGTTTTCTTTTCCACTCAAAAACATTGGTGCATTCATGGCATTACAACAAATGGGTTGAAGACACGAGCTGGCGAAAATGCAATAACTTTGGAGCTTTCAGTGAACTGATTCTGTTCGTTGTCGAGTTTTTAATAGTTTCTTTCAAATTCATCAAGGTGAGAATGTAATATTTGAAAGTCAAGTATTGCTTACGTTTCCCACGTATACGGATCTACTGTCTGCGTCCACTTTCTCTTCCATGGTCATTGTTGCTGCTGAAGGCTGCGGGCTCGCTGCGTACACAGAAAAATACATCCTAAAACAACTGCACAAACGTCTCAAGTTTCCGCTCATTGTTGTCTGACGCATTATGGCAGCTCTGGTCCTCATTGTCATCACACTTTCTCGTGAAACAGCTGGGTAAAGTTTGATTTCTCGTGATGTACTCACTGGCCGAAGATGAGCTGAGATTCATCTGCTTCTCCACTTCGCTCTGCATTTCCTTCAGTTTCTCCGCCTCTTCCTCCATCTCCCGAACTCGCGCCTTGATTGCTTCCAGCTCGGGATCCTCTCCAGTTGCCTCCTCGGACGCGCCCTGCGTCACGTCCCCGTCGCCCGCCCCCTCGCTGGCTTCCACCTCCTCGTCTGGGAATGTTTCCTGGTCATTCTCGTACGTGTAGTCTTGTTCGTGCAACTGGTCACCGTTCTCTGCCATGTCAGCCTGCATGTCGAAAACATGTCATTCAACCTCTGCAAGAGATTTCACTGATAACATGTCTTCTCCGGTGAACTGGGCGGGGTGGGGGGGGGTGGGGTCCTCAACCCACCCACAAACAAGATTCTGTCATCACCATGAATGGAAATGTAAATTCCATTGAAGCAAATGTCTTTTTCTCTTTGGCTTGTCGGTCGGTTTGTGAGAAGTTGATCACCCATAAGTCACTTCCAGACGAAACGTGTAGTGATATCACAAACGCACTGGTTGGTATCTCAGTCCCCGAGTGTGGGAACCTCCGTATTTATTGAGTAGACAGTGGTGCTATCTGGAGGCAGTGGTTCAAATTCACAGCTGGTGTATCACACCACACTCCTCCCCCACCAGGGGGCGCTGGCCTCTACAGCCAATTTTAAATATTCTGAATATTTTTACAAAAATTAATTTTTTATATTAGACAGGAAATAGATGTATAATATCAAAATTCTGCTATTTCGCTGGTAATTACCCAGCATTCCCTCCCCCCTGGGGTGATCACGTGACCCCTTGAGGTTTTCCCTCTCTTTTCAAAGATGGCTGCGGCTGGACAGAGGGTGATTTCACAACAGGAGGAGGAGCTGCTTTCTTTTCTCAAACAGAATATCATCTGCAAGTTAATTGAGTTCTCAAGTCAGTGGGGCCTCTCACCCATGAATCCACAAGTCACCCAAGCAGTCAGTCGCTACTTCAATGTCGGACCAGTGCCACACCAGGTGTCTGATAACCTGGTGTGGCAGCTCGCTCACTTTGTAGGTGAGTAAAATTCAAGTCACTCCACAACGCTCGACAACCCTACCCAACCAACTCTCACACCAAATCGCTTGTTTCACTACAACGTAGCACTTGCTGTGCAGAAGATATTTGTGGACCGACACTTTGAGAAGGAAATAATCACCCTTTCATATCGATTCAAGGATTTTCATGGTGTTCAAAAAGGAAAACTTTCGTTTTCTCATGAGACTGTCAAATAGATCTATCAGATTATCTACCACGCACCAAACTCCCTGTGCCTGGATCTACTGCCTTTTGATCTGGATCTACGCCTTGTGTACATGTGGCTTCAGTGACATGGTGTGCATTTTGCAGAGGGTAACAGGATGTACACTGAACACAGGGAAATCCATGATTCGTGCGCAAGAACCAAACGGATCAAATTCTGCATTTCCCCTTGAATTCGATCTGATCACTGCTCCAACGAAATCAAACAATTCGCTTTTACAACTCACCATTCTTGATGAAACACAGGAAACGCGTGCCTAAGAGTTGGAGAAGCTTCTGGTGATGACAGGACAAGATCTGCACCGCTGGTTAATCCGATTCAAGTGGATTTTTAGCAGTTATTACAAATTTCTTCGAAAAGTCGGCAAATAGCTTCCGGTTTGTCTGGGAAAATGTTGCCGTCAGAATATTTTGCTTGTCCGAACATGCAAACTGTTGCTGCACAGACCAGAACGTGGTCGCTCACTCGGTAAACAAACACAGTTGAGCGATAATAAATCACTTCAATGCAGCAAAACTGTGCCACACCTTGTAACTTGAACAAAGCGTCAAATGGACTGTCGCATGAGGAAGCTTGGTGTGTGACAGGGAACATCCAAATGTCACTTCACTGGTCTTGACAAGTTTCGGCATCTTTTGTATGACAAATCCTGGCATTGATCCCACAGGATCGAAAGATGGACCTTCTGACCTGCAACTGGACTGAAGTTAGGCGCTACCTTGACGCCAAGAGAGCACTGGAGGTTGGTGCATGTACAAGTCTTGACGATTTAGTTTCACTGGGAACAATGCTTGTGGGCGTGTCCAAATGCAATTTGAACAAATTCAATCCTTTGCTGTTCTGATTGAAGGTTGCGGACAGTGACTGCTGTGGGTGTTCAGACTTGCTGTATTTCTTGCAAAATGTCCCCGACGATGAACTTCTGGCAACGACTGATCGAAGAGTGATCGTTCACATGATTGCGTTTTCAGTCAAAGACATCAATGCAAAAACTGAGGTGATTTGAATTGCCATGGTCTTGAATCCACACCCCACACAATGTGCGTCTATATGGAGTCTGAAGTATAATTTAGTTTGTCAGTGGTGTTCAACAAATGTGTTTCATTGCAGGCGGAGGAAACAGCTTTGCATCTTGTTCTCAGGCGGTTCCACGGAGATGTGGAAATTTGTGAACCACTTCTGCAACTGGGTGCAGATATCCACGTGCCCAACAAGGTACGCAACAATTTGTTCAAAAGGCACCCAAAGCAAGTTGCAAAGCGGTGTCCAATAGCGACACAGGTTTTTGTGAAACAACATCCTGTGAACGTTGTCTTTCAGACGGACCAGAGTTGTTCTGACCTTGTGAAAAATTGCTCTTCTGAAACAAGGAAGCTCTTCGAGAGATATTCGGTGAGTCGAGACGATCCACATGTGCAGACCCGCGCTGGCTGAGTAGCTCGTGTCCATTCCAATAAAAAAACAGAACCGTTGTGTCCACCGCTTCCCCCCCCCCCTGCCACGCGGCGCGCTTCGTTTCTCGTGGGAGAACCATCCACATTGGACGTTCCCACGACCACAAGGACACATGTCAAAATATTTTCGCATCAAAATTTTAAACTTCTCCCCCCCAACCACTTCGAGATCACGAAGTGGCGAAAACAAATTTTGTTTTTGTTCAGAATTTACGCAGCAGATGACTGAGCAGCATTAAAATTTGCTTTCTTCAGAATTTGCAAGTGCGCTGCGCTTGCAATGTGCCTGTCAATTGAGGTGGGTTGTTGTGGGTTGTTGTACTGTACACAGAAACATTCATTTTGTAGCCCGGCTTGTGGCTCGCGGTCCAAAAGGATGACATCACCAGTGTGCGACGACTGATCAACTTGTGGTGCAGCACAGATGTACATCGGGTAAGTAAGGTAATGTGTGTCGCGCTCTGACAACACATTCCAAGTGAATTTCAAGGCATGAGTGTTTGTCACTTTCACACACAGAATGGGAAAAGCTTGAAAGAACTGACACTTGACAAAGGAACAGAACACATCATCACACTCATCACCAAAATACAACCTTCAATGGTGAGGGCTCGCTTGTTTTGAACTTTCAGTTTGAATGAAATTCTGGAAGTGCTGCTGATGTTCCCTGTGCCTTTGCTTTGTTGCAGAAGTTAGCACACGCTGTCCTGGCTCGAGATTACCTGACTGCCAAAACAATCTGTGATTCAAAGCCTTTGCCAAAAGTAGATTTCAAGAACTTGGTGAGCGCGTGCAAGCTGTGTCCAAACCACCACACAAAATATTGTACCGTATGGCCACAAATTCATCAGCATACATTGGTGTTGAGGCCTTTGCGACCATTTATCATCCAGAAGTCCAAATGAGTCGAATGACGATTCGTCATTCTTTCAGGGAGATATGGGAGCAACACCCCTGTTTTACGCCATCTCTCAAAACAACACAGAGATGGTGCAGTTACTCATCAAACATGGTGCCCGGATCGACTCTCTCATAACACTGGAAGATGAGGTACGTCTTTGTCGTTCTTCAGAATTCGGTTGTCAACAAAAGTGGATTGTCGGACACAAGTGATTCTCAACCGAGCATCCCAGGGCCCAAAACCGTCTCGGATTCTCCGGCCCGCAAACGTAAATTCTGCCCAGTCCGAGAAACCCTTGTTCTCTTTAATGCAAACTGAGTAGCACTGCAGTCTGAGAAGCAAAACACAGTGAATCTGGTTCCAGGAAATCCCCGTGATTTTCGCTGCGCTGAATTCGGAAACTGACGTGGACATCATCAGATGCCTGATTCCATCCGTTGACGAGTGTCCGACGCTTGATGCTCTTCACTACAGGGTACACTCCCACTTGGCACACACAAGCAGAACCAGAAAATAACACCATATTTTTCTGTCGCCTTCAAGCGACCCAACCCTCCCAAATCAAACCCGTTCTTTGTGCACTCAGGGCCTCAACATTCTCATGCATTGCGTCCAAAACGAGGTCAACGCGGCTGTTGTGAGGCACATTCTGCAACAGGGTCACAGTAGAATTGTGGCCCAACGAGATCAGGTTCGTCTTGTTGAAGTTGTTTTTGCATGTTTCTGAGGGGTGTGTCGGGGCGGGGGCAGACAGGGTGTTCACCATGGCAGGTCTGTCCGGAAGTGACATTTGTCCATTCCTCTCCCGTCATGTTTGACCAATGTGTTTGGGTTGCCGTGAACGCGGTACATGAAATTGAAAAATTTGTCACGATGTTGTGGCTCTCTTCCAGCAAAATCTCTGCGCGGCAGACATGGCCAAATCGCTGGAACGACAGGACTGCGCCAAAATAATTGACGAGGTAAGTGAACGCACAAACCCACCCACGTCAATCAGTGTTGTGTTGTGACTCAATGATATCCAACACACATTGTCACAACAAGGACTTCTCGGTCTCTTTGCAAGGCTATCCATGACTGGTACCTGGGGAGTGACGGGACGCACCGCAAGACGTTGGCGCTGCACGGCTACACGGGGCTCCACCTGGCGGAGCGGGACGGCGTGCGCGCGCGCGACGTCGTGCAGAGCATGGAGACGTCGTCGCAACAGGCGCAGTTCGACATGCAGCTGCAACACTACCAGGTGCGCCACTGTTGTGTTCTGACAGACTGCGATCACTTTGACAATTCGCATTGGGAAACACTCGAACCGTTTCCAATTGCGTCCATTTTCCGTTGCGCCCCTGCCACGGCAGGAAAAAGTGCACCCAATGACCTGTATTGTGGGCAAATGTTGAGAAACGTATCGGTGTGTTTTAGGGCCAGATTATTGAACTCGCCAGTGCCGTTATCAATGGATACTTGGAGCAAGTGAAACAGCTTGTCTACTACAAAGGCGCCGACGAATCGTGCCTCTATTCCTGCCTGATCAACGCGTGTCCACAGGTGAGAAGGTGCAACGTGAATTTCAGCAAAAATATGCTTTCAACAAACATTCCCCAGAACCCGAGAACACTGTTCTTTTTACACAACACACACACGCACACACACACACACGCACACATTGTTTCCTTCTCCACTTTGCCAGGGCGACGGCCAGTCGATCCTGCACAAGGCGGCGCTGCACAAGCAGCGCGCGGTGCTTCGTTTCCTCTGCAACACGTGGGTGACCCGGCTGCACCGGAAGTTGGATGACGTGCGCGACCAGTGGCGGCGCACGCCGCTGCACTACGCGTACGCTCACGACGACAACGATCAGATCGTCGACGTGCTGCTCGACGCGGGCGCCTCGGAGTTCACGCTGGATACTGTACGCGTTTCGGAACTTTGTGTGTGATGGTGTGGTGTTTACAAAACACAAAAGATCAGTTGTTTCGCTTTACCTGAGTGTTGTGAGCAGCGTCCCTTTTTCAGGACGGCGTTTCTCCCCACGTGATGAGGGACTTCCGACATCGACCTGAGATGAAGCAGTTCATCAAGTACCACTGCATACAAGTGAGTGTTCGTTCTGCATCTTGTTCTTGTTCAAGAACAGAATTTGTCTTTCGTCGACTTCATTACGGGAACAGCCCATTCTAGTGTTTTCCCGTTGCCTTTGCAGGACTACAGCTCGCCTGAACCAAAACCGTGGAAAAGTCCTCGTCCTCCGATCAAACTGATCATGTCAGCGTCAGCTCGACACAGTCACCAGCACAACAGTCCTCACAAGCCTCCAGTCTTGCCAACCTCCTACTCCTACTGGACCTCCTACTGTTGCATTTTGTGACATGTCACGCATGTACGGAGGAAGCCTTGTACTCGTAATTCATCAGTCAAAACTGCTCTAGTCAGATGGTTTTGTAGATTTTATTTGTTCATTTGTGCCGAAATTCTACAGTTGAAACGACGTTGCACTTTTTTGTGCGACACCATGACGGTTTCTTTGCTCCCGAGCAGCTTTTGTATTTTGGTCGACTTTGAAAGAATAAAGCAAGCCTTGCAACAAAGAAGCTTTTGTCCATCCCAACGTATTTGGTTCACAGAAGAATTGCGCAGTTTCAGAATTTGTGCTTGAACGCGGTCACAAAAAAAGTTTGCCTTGACGAGAATGTGCACGATTTGAGCATGTGACAGGCACACACTTTGTGTTTACAATCTGCACTGCACGTGTTTCTCACGTGACCCCGACCCAGATTTGTGCGAATCGCGACGTCGCGACGCGAGTTGAAGGGTCAAGGACGTGGCACCATATTCAACAGCTACAAGGAAAAGTTCCAAATATATTCTTTTGCATAACCGACGGGTTTGTCGCAACGATCTTCGTCCAAAGTCTTTGCATCTTGTGCTATAGGTTCTAGAAACGGGACACACTTTCAGTTTTGACGTGGCAGGAGGTAAACGGGCAGAAAATGTTGGCGCGAAAGAGCTTGATTTGGCTTCAGAATGCCAAGGGTGCGACGTTCGTTTTGAGAAGGGGCAGAATGAATGACTTTCTGCGTTGCTCTTCGTCCAAGTCGAATGATCAGGACTTCAGCGTGGTGGAGGAGCAGTATGAAGGCAGCGTGCTTCAGGGCTTCCAGAGCAGAGAGCATGAATTTTACGCTGCACGCTCGCACGACATCATGCCTCGCACAGCTGAAGAGCTTGAAGGTGAGGGCAACGGGGTTGACGTCAACGGAGGGAAGAAATCACGCGCAAAGGAAGAGGAGAAAGAGCAGTTGGAGAAATACGAAAGGCTGTCGTCCGTCAGTCTGCGGAGCGTCATGCAGAGCAACGTGCCAGAACCGTTCAACCCGCACGGACGCAACCCGACGCACCTCAACATGCCTGGCGGTGGCGTCAAACTGCAAGAAAAGTATCTGTCTGGAAACCTGCAGAAAGTGCATCCGAGTCGACAGTTCTCGACCAGTATTCAGCTCCGCACTCAAGCAGCAGAGATGCCGGAGCAAGCCTCGTACACTGATCTGCCGTGTCCGCAGGGCGTGCAGGGATACGACTGCATCCGCTTCAAGCTCTGGCTGCAGAATTGCCAGAGGCACGACCTCAACTGTGACCAGATGATCGAAGACTTCGAGACAGGGCGCAAAACTCTGGCGCAGATCTTTGAAGAGCAGGAGCAGATCATTCGCGAAGTTGCGCAGGCCTACAGGGGCTCCGTAGCAGGCGACTTGGCTGGTCATGAGGGTCTCCAAAGCGTGGATTTCGCCCGAGTGGACAGCGACCTGACACCCGGGGATCCGTGCGTGCAAGGCGTCCAGGGCTCCGACTGCAACAACTTCCGACTGTGGCTGAGCAATTGCCTGTCGTCGTCATCCAACGCTGGGGACTGTGACAAGCAGCTGGAGGCCTACAGTTCAGGGCGCAAGACCCTCTCACAAATCTTCGAGGAACAGGAGAAACAGATCTCGTCAGTGTATCAGCAACAAAGGCGTCACTACTCCACGTCGTCCAAGGGATCGAATGAGGTCAGTGGACAAAGCGACCCGAATCCGGAGGCAACCTTGACCCAGAGACAAAAGTTGAAAAGAGCAGCGAAAGAATATGGTGCCACTGTTATGGTTTTTCACATTAGTGTTGCGTTGACTTCGCTTGGATGTTGGTATCTTCTTGTGTCTAGGTTTGTATTTGCCTTTCGTTTGCTTTCATTTGTTTCTTTTTTGAAACGGATGGGTCTCTCCATTTACGATTCGCGCGCATCAGATCATTGCAGACCCACTCCATTGAAGGTCACTTCAGTTTTTGCCTTGATTCGCACAGAAAATTTGTTTCGACTGTCAATAATCTTCAGCAACAACAATTTCTTGTGCAAAACTTCCTCTACTGTGTTTCAGCACTATGACAACATTGGAGTTCAAATACCACGGTAATCACAGGCAACAAAGCACCACTCTACACTTCGGCTAACTGTGCGCACTTTGTTTTGCAGTGGAATTGACATGATCGCGGTTCTGAAGTGGCTGGGCGTCGGGAAGATAGTGACTGAGTCGAAGGTGCTCGTGGGCGCGAGCGCGTTCCCCGTGGCGTACGGCATACATAAAGTGACGGCGCCGTTCCGGATCGGACTGACCCTGACCTGCACCCCGTTCATCGTGCACTATCTGCGCAGAGTCGGCTTCCTCAAACCTCCGAAACCCAAGGTTTAGACTAAAGGACATTGTTTGAGGCCATTGATTTCCATTGAAACGAAAACATTGCCATTTTGTTGAACCGCGTGAGATTGTTGAGGTTTTGAAACTGCGATGTTGAATCTTGGCTGTTGTTCGTAGGTGGTGAGATGATATCATTGTGATGGCGTGCTGACTGGCACAACTCCGCGTTCTGTTTTGGGGCTTGGTGTTGTTTGTTAGGTTGTCAACTACATTCTGCTTTGACTGACACTTTGTGAAATTTGAAATGTGAACCCTTGTTTCGTCTCTGACGCGCGTCAGTTGTTCAACACACCTTCTCCTGTTTTGTCCAGAAACTAGTTTTGGTTCGTTTTGTGTGCCAACGCAAGCGAGGTTCAATGTTCAACGGTGACGCGAATATCGAACAAAATTATCGAAATCGAACAAGATAATCGAAATCGAACACTTCCGTTTTGCTACTCTTCAGACTTTGGATCTCACCCGGACGTCAGACTTGATAACTTTGAGCCCATCAACTTGTAAATTTGTCTTGTACAATGCGACTGTCGTCATTCCGCTGATAAGAATTTGTATTGTCTTGTAAACAGCTTGTTACGTCGAGCGAGTGGGACTCGCGTGTGTTGTAACACGTGGTGATGAACTGAACGAGTAGATTGCCGTCTCAAGTCTGTTCTTCAAATAATTTGATTCATGACCGGTCATTGTTTCGTCAAGTGTGCTGTGCTCACGAAAATGACACTGGATGACTGACAACTCTTGTTTATTTCTGGGAAAACGATTAACAAACAGCAGTGTACGCTTTGATTCGTGGTGTCACTTCATCACAGTCTTCTTGTAGTGAATAAATCGACGCAAGTTCTTCTGGACGTCCAAAACAAATGGCAAGCGCTCCGTGGTCTTTTCTCTCTTTGCATCCGTTATCTGTAAAGAAGCAGATGGTTCGGTGAAAAAAACGCGAAACGCGTTGGAAAAAAGTCAACACAAGCAGGAAACCTTTCGTGATTCAGCTTGCGGTTCTTTGATCTGAACTTGGCGTTAAGAAAAATGGTCAGTGCTGAATGGGCACCGAACGACAGTCAAATGAGCAAGCGGCGTCAGGCACACGAACAACTGGGACCAAGTCTTCTCCTGTAATTGACACAGGTTCACAAAATGGAACAAAGAGATTTACCCTCGATTTGAAGGCGGTTTGGAAGGTCTTGAGGGTTTCGATCATCTTCGTTTCCCTGATGACCGGATTGGTGCGATCATCGCCGAACACGTCGAATATGGCGTCGATGGCTTCGCACGTGACCCAGAGACGCCGCTCAGTCTGCGTCACCTGCACCAGGAACCGACCGACGCTCTGAAACAAAGCGTCACAGATGGTAAACGATGCAACGCAGAATATCAGCGAGTTGTGCGGGCAAGCAAGTCTGAAGATGGTTTCCAACACAGCTGTGCAAAAAACAGCCCACGTGGTGGATCTAAATCGCACAACTTTGCCTTCGCTCAAGAGTAACAAGACGTAAAACTGAACTTGCTTGGCTTCGTCCTGACAAACAGCTCCATTTCTTTGACATCCCCGCCCCCGACTCTTCCCCCACTTCAAACGTGCAGACACACACGTAAACAACAACAACAACCGGATGTTTGGCGCTGTCACCGGAAGCAGCAATCCGAACTCACCCCGAGTAGCGGCGGTGGCGCCTCCTGCTGGGCGAGACTGACGCCGACGGCGGAGACGATCGACACGACGTTCGCGCGGACCTGATCGGCGTCGCACCGCAGCGCCATGTCGAACAACAGGTCAAGGTCATGCTGACTCGTGTCGTGGAACTGAACGAAAAACAAGCGCGTGTTCAGACATCTGGGCTGCAACAATCAACAAGTGAGGTCAGTCTTGAGACGTGCCCCCTGGGTGCCGCGGATGTACGTGCTTCACGAGAAACCAACAGAACGTGGCACAATGAACAAGCGCCTCCTTTTGTTTGCGTGCTGCGGTTCGCGTCGCTGCTTCTTCTTGGACACTTCTGTAACACCTTCCCACGGTTGCCAAAGTTACCTGAGTCGGGTTTGCCTCCACGAGTTTCTTCGCGATGGTTCGCAGAGCCGTGGTGAGGCTGTCCAGCAGCTCCTCACTGTCCCGGACTGCAAGAGGACACAAATTCTCTTTTCAAGTCCACAACTGAGATCCTAGAGACTGAAGTGGTCCCTCCCCCGTTCTAACCTTGAAAACAACTCCAGACCCTGCCCCAATGGCGGTTTTGTACACCACACTGGGATGTTTTTCCTTCCAAAGGTGCATTGCGTAACATTTCTGACGGGTCAAAGTCCAACTAGCACAAATCCTTTCTCCGGATATCAGTCCCTACGCACCGGATTGATGCGTCAAGTGGACGGCGAGATTCCCCCAGATGAGTCGAAGCTTCTCCAGACCTCCGACCGACTCCACGCCTCGAAGATCGACAATGTTGGACAAACAGAACAGAGCGCGCCCAACGCACGTCTCAACGCTGCAAATACACCAGAAGGTGATTCAGTTCGTTTGGCTTGTGTTCTCGCCAAGTTTCGAATGCGCAGATCTGCCGAAATCACAACAGAACTCACAGGTGAACAGATCTTGGGCCTCTGGAGTACGAACTCAGCTGCTTCAAAGTTTCCAACCCGGAAACACTGCACTTCTCTATCACCTGAAGAAAACGACACACACCGTCACTTTGCTTCCCAAAATCAGTAGATCTACGCAGGTGGTGTTCCAGCAAGAACAAATTTGCGCTCGCTCACCAATGAGAACTTTTCCGACTGACTCACCTTATCGACGATGTTGTCTTGATACAACGCTTCGCGCGCTTTGTGCTTGAAACCACCTGCGGCCTGAAGCGCAAATTGGAGACTTGAAGCGGGTAGTGACATCACGAAAATAGGATCCGACCAACAGTAACCCCCAAGCGCTCCCCAGAGCAGTTGTACTCATGTTGGATGCATGTTCGACCTGCAGCAGTCAGTGTGAACTGCACTGACATGCATTCTCAACTGGTAGCGTGCTGAGTTGGTCTCCACCACTGTGAAGGAACGACTTGGATTCCTGGACTCAGTTCGCTAGTGTTGCCCATCATAGCAACGCAAAACCTGCGTGCTGCGCTGTCGCGCAGATCAGGTCATTGTCGCGCTAGAGAAAATACGAATACAAGACACAATTCCTGCCGCACGGATGAGGACCGCGGCGTCTCACCTCTGACTGAACGTCCATCGCTTCCATCTCGGCGTCTCCGTCGGGCGGCGCTGCGTCGCTCACGGCGTCTTCCGCAGCGTCGTCCTCCTCATCCACGTCTTCCCAATCCTCAGCTGTGGACATGCATTTCCAACTGATGAAATCTTTTGTCAAATTTTTGTGTGAGTCAGCTGGAAGGTGGTGTTCCAGTCTTCTTTTTATGGACAGCAAGTGTGAACGTGTGGATAAGTGTTCTCACAGTCTGAATCGGCCGAGAAGACATTCGCTGTCGTCTCCAGCGACAGCTGCAGCGCTGACGTCACGTGTTCTATGTCGTCCAAAGCCTTCTCCAACGCCTGACTCTGAAACACAATCCACAGCCCTTTCAGTTTCGAATTCAGCTCTCACTAATTTTCAGTTGCCTTCAAACTTGGTTAAAATCAGATGGGATTTCGAATTGGGCGAGTTCTCCTGGATCAACTTGCGTTTGGAGGTCTCACCTTCGGCTTGAGCTGATCATTGATGTCGTTTGCTTCTTCGTGTTTGGCACCAGAACTGGAACATTCCATATCCTGGTCATCAGATTCCGTCTGACAATCAGAAGACAAAATCGCGTGTTGTTCATCTCCAAGGCAACAGGTCAGTGTTCATGTCATTTTGTGTGATGTCCAAGAAACCCCGTCCAGCTGCGAAGAAACTGCAAACTGCCGCAACAGTATTTACCTGCAGTTTCTTCAGCTCCTCCAAAGCCAATTCCACAAATTTTTCAACACTGTGCGACAGTGTGGAGGCGACGGTCGTTCGGAATAGCTGCAAGGCGTCGAGGCTGGAACCGGCAGCGTCCATCATGTGATTGTCAATGAGAATTCCTGTTCAGCAAACAAGTTGAACATTGTTACCCAACGATGGAGTACGCTGTCCCTTCCCCAACAAAACAAGAGTGAGCTCTGCTCTCTCCAATGTTTACATTTCAGGTGCATAACTGCGTCCAAATACCCCCCCCCCCTGCCCGCACCAAGGGCTCAGGCCAATTCTGGATCCTCCCGTTAACCGCAAGCCGCCTGACCGAGCCAAACAAACGCAGATCCCAAGCAAAGTCAGTGAAGCTTTGATTCACACCTGCAACGATATTTTTGAGCAGAAGAAGCTGCATGGAGGAATCCCCATCGTTCATAATCTTTGTGAATATTTCGCTCGCCGTCTCCGTCCGCAGCGCGTCTGACACCTCCGGGTTATTCTGACTGACTGTGTAGACGCAGTGGCCTGAAAGGGACAACATTCGATCAAAAGAAGTCACAGAGACGGGTCCATCAGTTGCTGCGAGGAGAACGGAGAACTCGGACGAATTTTCCCCGACAAAAGAACGAAAACGCTTGTCAGTGTTGTCACGCGACTTGACAAAATATCAGCCGGTCGAGGTTTGCACAGCGACGGAGCTCTGCCTTCACTCGTAGATTCCAAAAAGACATTGGGAGTGTGGTACACCCGCCGATACTTGCCGGAAATCTGGGCGTGTAAAAGCCACCATCACTGACCTGCTGCAACGGGGATTTCGTATCCGTACTTCTCTGTGCGCAGATACGAGATGAGCAGGTTCACGATTTGGTTTTTGTTGACAACTTTCACTGCGATATCACTGTATTCACTACAAAAAAAAGTTGCGGGTTTTCTTTGTGACGAGACAAAGTCTCATCGGGGCAAACATTTTTTTGTGACAGCGGAGTTGTTCTTCTGCAAAAGAACCGACAGAAATAAGACTACGAGACGTACCAAAGATTCCACAACAAATGAACAGCATTGAGCAGGATATCTGATTTGATTTCCTCCCCGGATCCCGGAGTCCACCCAACTGGATACTGCAAATCAACATTTACAACTGATCTACAACACTTCCAGCAGCCGGCAGAAGCGGACCATAGTTTTGTGATCCTGAAAGATTTCTCAAGAAAGAATGAAGCGGAAGATCCTTTTCAGGGTTCAGGTGTCCCAACCCCCGCCCCGCAAAACAAAGAAGAGTTATAGACCTGCCCCCAAGTAGACGCTGACTTTGAAGTTCATGAGTACACACCACAGAAAACGCACAACCTTCTCGGCACAATCGTCGCCACTTCCGTCCGTCATTGTCGAGGATGACCACTCGCAAAGCGTCACGAGCTCACGAGGCCAGTTTCGACTTTCCCTCTGTCGAACAACACTCACCTGGTGTAAAAGCGTCAGGAGCCCTGTCCCGACGTCTCCCTCCACCAGCGCATTGCACGTCTCCTCCCCGCCACTAACACTCATGTTTCTGCAAACATCAATTTCTGAATTTCTGGCGTTGTTGGGCTTCAAATCTGCCTTCCTTTCATCGAGTGCGTGGCACGGAAAATTCAGAGAATGTTTGGTGGCAAGAAGCTCAATTCGAAGACTGTCACATTTGCACTCCACATTCTCAAATCCAACAGGTGTCCAGGGAGAAAAAAAGTTTGACTTTGAGTGGAGCGGTGTTCTCTTTCGGGATCAGGTTGTCCCGGGTGCGTCGCTGGGTCCTCACCTGAATGCGCCGACAGCAGCAAGACGCACGTTCGGGGTCGGGTCGAGCATGAGCGGCCCCATGATCTTCACAACGCGCAGGCGCAGCAACTGCGGAATCACTTCCGCTTCGCTCACAAAGTTGGCGATCGTCGTGCAGCCATTCGCGCGCTCCTCGCTGTGCACCGAACTCAACTGCAACGCAACGAAACGCTTCAATTATCGCACAACTTGCAGTCAAAGACTTTCGAGTTGGTTGTGCTCCAATCAGGTTGAAGCCTGCCTGGTCGGTACGGGAACCCCGAAACCCCTCGAAGTATTGACTGGCCCAGGCCTCCCATTCTGCACTGAATATGTATATTTTTGTTTTCAACACACACACACACACACACACACGGTCACCAGCCCGGTTAGAAAGAAAGCGTAGAGTCCGAGCTTTCCAAGCTGCGAGTGAACAGCCATCCTGTTACAAGAGCTGTCATTTGCGAAACTTACCATGTCCACCACACGCGATACAGTCCCAAAAATTTTCTCTTCGTTCGGCAATTCGTCTGCTGCTGACAGCCCGACAGGATCGACTCTAAACTTCTGTTTGAAGCGCTTTTTCTTTTCCTTTCCCATCTTTAATCCGGGTCAAATGATGAAACAGCTGGGAAATTTGATAAATGATGAGTTTCTATCCAGATAGTTCCCAAACCACTGAGTTGTACGACGAAAATCACAAAACAGCCGACAGCATGCTCGCACGAGGCTCCATACTACTTCCGGTGGTTTCTGCTAAACCTGCGGTAGACAAAACCATGGTTACATCTTTCTGAAACGTTTCACGCAAATATCAAAACTTGAAACTGAAACTGAAATTTTCTGGTTTGGATTGATCTCGGCGTGTAGTCAACTGTTGGTATCCAATGCCGCGGAGGCAATTTTTTTGGGGGGCGGGGGGTCAGTTCCTCCTTTTGGTCAATTGGAAAGCAGCATGCAGCTTCTGAAGTGCCGCAGCTGCATCAGGGATGCCTACAGCTGTGCCACAGCTGCAGAACATACGGAAGCTTTCTGCACAACAGCTTGTCAAAAATGTGCAGAAGAGAAAAGAGTCTCACGTGCACTGTTTCTAAACTGCAGCTGGAGCGTTATCTTCAAAAGGAGCACGAGTGTGTACATATTTACACAACAACTTTATGTATGTCATCTTCCAGAGCATCATAAATTTTGGAAGTACATTCTCACAGACCTTAAATGCAGGTTGAACTGATGGATTGCACAGTATTTGCCACGAGTGTCTTGCTGTTTACCACATTTTGGGTGGCTCTGGGGAGAAACTGGTCCTTTCAAACGTTATCATGTGCGATGTACTTCCCAGCAATCTTTGCAATTTATTTCGCAACTGACGGATTTTACGATACAGTCATCGGAACACACCAGGTAGGCAGTCTGCTCTTGCATTGAATCATCTTTTTGTTTCAAACAGACGTAAATTTTGTTTTTCCACAATCGTTATTGCAGTAACTTTCGTGCACTTTTGCGCCACAGTGCCTTGGAAGCTTTCCTTGGAGGTTCAGGTCAGGGTTGATTTTGTAAACTTGAAGTTTGTTTGTTCTTCTTCAGAAATGGGAAGCAACATTTCAATGGTCAGTCGTCGCTGGACTGGTGTCCTTCGGTGTTATCCTCGGCTGTGTTCTTGTCTCCTGGATCTTTGGATGGGGGATCATAGGTACAGTGTAACCGTACAAACATCGTGCAATGAGCTGTGAAAATGCTTTCATTTCTTCCAAGCTTCTGAGTTCTTTCAATGTTGTTTGTGAAAAATAATCTCAGATGAGAGGGCAGAAGTTGACATGGACAAACACTCCGGGATTATCTTCGGGTTTCTACGGGCAGCAGGGGAGGAAATCGGCTGGAGATGTTTCTTGTTGCCTTGTTTGCTGGAGAATCATTCCCACTTCTCCGCACTTCTGCTCAGGTGATGGCCTCAACTTTTTCTGTCCGGGACGGGTCCAAATTCTCTTGCCCCCCCCCCCCCCCAAAACGTTACCTCGCGTCCCTTGTTTGTTCCACAGACGCAAAATATTTTCACTTATGAATGTGGGAGAAGTGCTGTCTGTTTTCCCCCCGAGTTTTCCCTCCAATATTGTGTCGTCACATCAGAGCCAGCGTTGTTCCTGTGATTCAGGAAAACATTATTTTCTCCGTTTGCTTGCACACAAGTTTCATGGCTTCTTTGTGCAGAGAACATGAATGACTCGTCAAAAAGAAAAATAAACTGTTCTTTTGCAGTGGCATAGTGTGGGCTCTTTTCCACGTTCCTGTGATGATCCTGCTGACCCATAAGTTGAAGCCCTCGGATCCGTGGCTGACCGTTTTCTTCCAAGGCCTTTCCGTCCTTCTCGCGGCTTTTCCTCACGGCTGGGTAGCCATCAAATCAGGGTACTGTGTACTTTGTACTTTTCTGCAGGAACAAGATGAAAAGCACGATCAGAGATGGAAGACCTTTTCAGGACATCAGGCCCCTTGAGCTAAAGTTGATCCTCCTTGGAGAGTATCCGAAGGCTTCATGAGAATAACTTTTGTCATATTTTTCAAGGTTCTCGTTTTGGGCGCCGACGATGATGCACTTCACGTGGAACAGAATCAACCCAGTCATATTGGGGAGTGTGTACACAGGAACCCCAGGGAAGGTCCAGGGAAAGGCTTGGCTCATCAACGGAGAGGGACTGGCTGGATGTATCGTCCTGACTCCACTGGCTGCTTTTCTCTGCTGGAAACTCTGAAACACAACCTGAACGTGGCGGGAAAAGTTTAATTTGGGTGCTGCCACCTTCACTTTGTTGTGTGTTGTCAGCTTTACCTAAAACAAATGCAATAAATCAAATCATGTTTTTACAACTTTACGCAAGATTCCTGAAGCTTATGTTGTGCACCATCAGCCAAAAGAGTATTGACAATAAGAACTTTAACTTATGTTCATTGTATGACGGGCTAATCTCGCAAAGCGGATGCGCTTGAAAAGGTTTAAGCTTTTGAGAAGGAGGTTAAAACTGAAATTCCTGAGAAAATGTTCCCAAAATTCGTTGTCTGTTAAAATCGTGCCAAAATGTCCTTCAGAGATCTCCGAAGTGAGTAACAATGTACTTTGTTTGTCCAGTTATAGAAGCAGGAGAACGCTGACCTGTGTTAGCACCGGATGCTTTGGGTCAGAAGTCTGGAGTGGGTCAAATCTTGTGAAGCTGGAGAGGCCAGATTCGTTCTGGCTGTCCAGAGTCGTCCAGATCTTTGCATTGGAAGGGTGCGATTTTGATTTGTCGCAGAGTTCATGGTGGATCTGAGACTGGCGAAAAAGAAGGACCTGCTCGGGGATCAAAAGTTCAAAGTTGTATGAGTGTGAGAACCGTGTACAGACGGCTATCGATAAATCGTTCAAAAGCAAAGCAAAGTTCACCTGTGAACAGCTTCTACGAAAAGCGCAGTGTCAAGGGGTGGGGAAGGAGAAGGGATTTTGGGGAGGCAGCCTCCGTTCTGTGAACCTTGCCCTGTGTGCTCAACTCGTGATTTGTTGCAGATTTCACGGAGATGATGCGCGCTCTGGGGTACCCGCGTCTCATCTCCATGGAGAACTTCAGGTCCCCGAACTTCCCTCTGGTGGCAGAAGTTCTCATTTGGCTTGTGAAACGGTAAGTCAATTGCAACGGCTTGAGTAAAATGGCGAAAACGAGATGAGAACAACCTGGTGAGTTTGCTGTGCTATTGATGTTGCTCGAAATTCGTTCTAAAGCTGCCGTCCCTCGTTGTTTTAGGTATGACCCGTCAGCTGATTTGCCGCAAGATGTCAGTTCGGAGACAGACAGGGTTATCTTCATCAAGTCTGTGGCGCAGTTCATGGTGAGGTTTTCTTGGCAAAGTCATCGTGCTGTTTGGATTTCCAGGTGTTACAACTTTCCAAACAGACGAGCACTTGTTTTTTTCATCTCTTCTAAGAAGCCAAAATCTGTTCTGGATTGACGTTTCAATCGATTTTCAGTCAATAGGGATTGAAAGTCACAGAATCGCGCTGCCCACCTCAAACCTTGAGACCAAAATTTTCAACAGGCGACGAAAGCGCACATCAAGCTGAACACGAAGAAGCTGTACTGCGCCGACGGTTACGCTGTCAAGGAGCTGCTCAAGGTCACGTCCGTTCTCTACAACGCCATGAAGACGAACCTGGCGCCGAACGAGCATGTCGGCGCTGACGACGACGCCGCCGACGCTCCCATCTCGTTCGACATCTCGTCCAGGGTGCGTGAATTTGTGTGGAGTGCACACGAGCGCAAACGTTTGTGGAAACTTCAGCGTGGCCTATTTCTCAGTAGAATATGAGATTTGATTTTGTCCGTTGGTGTTCCAGATTGGTGATCTGAAAGAAGCGAGGCGACTGGCGTCGGAAATCACAGGGAAAGGCGCCACGCTGTACGACCTGCTGGGCAGAGAAGTGGACCTGCGGGTGAGGCTCCGCGCATGCGCAATGTTTTGGACCCAAGATCTGCCAAGTCAACCTCGGGGTCCAGAGTACTGCACCTCCCACTTTGGCCAGAGCGTTTTTCGGATGAAGGTCATTTCAGTTGGTGCTGCAGCTGACAGGTTGTTATCATCGTGGGTCAACAACGTGTTGCAAGAAAACACGTGAACACAATGATGACAAGCAAAGACCTGCTGCGAAGTTCCCTTGTTTGCAGGAAGGCCACCTGTTGTTGATCTCAGGTGTTCTTAACTTTGTTTCTGTCTGTAGGATCAACGATCGTCGGTTATTGCGCGGCAGCTGGAGATCAACGAAGTCGAGCGAGGCATCGGGCAGTCAGTGAAGGCTGTCGAGGTCAGGTTCAAGCGAGAACGTGTATTCTACAGAAAATACTCTTTGTTGATGAACTGACTTCTTCCAAACGGTGTTGGTTGGGCAACAAATTTCGATTTGTCGTCACCTTTCTGTCACCTTGCACGATAGCAAGTCCATTTGAACATGCTCTTCTCTGTTGCAGTCGAACATCAAGAAGACTCTGAACAACATTGACAACGTGGCGTCTGACGAGGCGAACCTCGAGGCGAAGATCGAGAAGAAACGTAACGAGCTCGAGCGCAACCAGAAGCGGCTGTCGACGCTGCAGAGCGTCAGGTGAGGGAGGCCGGGGTCGCCGTGCCGTGGCAGGGAGGGGTGGATCTGCCGTTTGGCGAATGTCGGATTTTCTGCTGTGGCAAAAGACAGGACTAATGGCATGAACCGAATCCTGGTGCTGTTGTCTCAAAATGAAGACACGCAGCTGTTACTGACAAGTACGGTCGTCTGTTTTGAGAACCAGAGTCAGATCTCGTGTGTTTTTGCAGACCCGCCTACATGGACGAGTACGAGCGACTGGAGGAAGACCTGCAGGCCGTGTACGCGGACTACATGATGAAGTTCCGCAACATGACGTACCTCGAGCAGACGTACGGACAGTACACGCGCGTTGAGCAGGACAAGGTCGAGGTGAGTGCGCAGAGGTCACTTCACTTGTCATCACCGAACTTCAGTTCAGTTTGTCGGCCAAGTATTGTATGTGGGTGCGGGAAGGCAACCCGAACATCACAACGTCGGCTGTGAGTCGAAGAGATCCGTGCAGCGGCAACCAGAATTTTTGTTGGAGCCGACATGCGTTGACATCCCTCACAGACCCCTTGTTCCAGATTGATCATAAATTCCCAGGCGAAGAAGATCCAAACTCTACACATCCCTTGCGCGTTCTTCATTCACACACACGCACTTCTTTGAAGATTTGAAATACCTTTTCCGGCAAGCAGCTGTGACAAGTTTGTAACTTTGCTGGCAGGAAAGTGAGCAGTCGCTGCGGAAGATCGCGGACAAACTAAAGAGCGAGGAGCGCAAATTGCAGATGACGTCAGAAGATATGGACGACGATGACGATATCGAAGGTACGTACATTGTTCGAGATGCCGGATGGTTGCCAGGCAACCGTCTGGCGAAGAAACTGATGCATGTGTGCTAGGTCTGCTGGTTTTGACTCGCGCTGACTGCTGTTTTCTTCCAGTGAGTTCTGTTCAATTGACAACCCAGAAAATTTTTATGGCCACTTCTGGAGTGCACAGACACTCACAGCTTCCCTTAGGCGCGTGCCAACAGTGATAAGTGTTCTTGTTGACTCTCATGTTCGATGTATCTGTTCAGGAAACAGCTTGGGCTCTTCGTCGGCTTCTTTGTCTCTGGGTAATACTTGTGTGTTTCATTGTGAACGTGAGAACTTGTTTGTTTTCTTTTGAGGTTTGTTTGTCCCATGAATAGAGATTCAGAAATTGATGGAAAATTGAAATTTTGAAGAGACATTTCAAGGTGGAAAGTTCACCGTGTGCATTTCATACTGGTCTGAGTTCGGGTTTTGTTCAAGTAATTTTGTGAAAAAGTCAATGCATTCTCCTTTTTTTTTGTCGTGCCAAATGCATGCAACACGTGCACGAGAACATCGGGCGTGTTCGTTTTTTTCGCCGCACCCAACGTACCGCGGGTACTGAACGTCTCGCGGTGCATTTGGCGCGCAAAACTAACACGGTGATTGACGCAACACGAATTCGATCAGTGGAATCCGCACGGTAGATCTGTTGCTCGTTCGTCTATTCGTTCGTTCGAACATTGCTGGACACTGGCACAGTGAGGCAGGATCAGGCAGGATCACCTGAAGTTCCCCCACTTCCGGGTTTGCAGGTCCAGTTTGACAGAACCTCACGAAAAATTTCACCTTGGCCGCTCCCGCGTGGGGTTCTTTCGATTTCTCGATCACTGGGGTCCTTGTCGAATCAATTACTGAAACCGCATCAGTTCTGGAACAAAGAGAGTGCGCCATGCCAGGACCACTGTTTGGAGCCCCCGTGAAATAAGTGTTGTGGTGTCTTCGAATTCGACTTGCCCTACCCACACTTGGCGACAAAGCGAATGGAAGATGCATGGCCGTGCCTGTACGACGAGAAAAGAGAGCGTGTTGGTTCTGGCACCTTCACTGAACTCTCCCCACTTGATGTTTGCAGTGGAGGACGACGACGGGGACTCGGAAAGTGAAGAAGAGCCAGCTCGACGCAAGGACCGTCCGCAGCACAACCGGCAGCGTCCAGGTCAGTACAACCGGCAGTACTCAGGTCAGTGCGATCAGTGACGTCAAGGTCAGTACAACTAGGGACGCCTCGGTCCGTCTGGGAACGCCTGGTTCGTCACGACTGGCAAGTGTCCAGGTCAGTGCAACCGGCAGCGCTCAGGTCAGCACAACCGGTAACGCTCAGATCAATGCAGCAGGCAGCACCCAGCGTCGCTCATGACACTTGGGTTCGGGATGGAAGTGTCCCAAAGTGGCCACGCGCAGAAGAACGTCAAATTTTCCCAGAACATCCAAAGCGACATTTTTCACACAATCCAAGAAGTTCATTTGTGTGTGTAACATTTCAGACGATGAAAAAGTTGGCTCAGAAACCAAGTCAACCAAAGGCAAACCCGGTAAAACTTCTGAAACAGGGATCTATTTGCAACTAACTGTATCCGTGTTGTGAGCCAATTCTCGAGCAACTAATGAGCAACGCAACTGTGTTTGTAACGAACTCTTGCAGTGTACATTCTGTCTCTGGCAGGTGTGTTGATGTTGTTTACATGATAAGAAAATGCCACCGTACTGTTGCAATGTAAATTTGCGCTCTGTGGACATCAAACTTGATGTGTTTCTATTCACGTGTGATGTTCTGCTTACTCTGAGTACATTTGCGTGTTGTTTGGATCGTCAGACGGGAGTGAATGATGAAATAGGATACAGGTGGGGGGGGGGGTTGAAGGGGGCGGGGGCTCATGTGTGGCGGTACGTGAGCGATTGCAACTGAAGAAACGGAAACTGTGAGGAGTGGGCAGAAATTAGGGGAGCTGTGGACAAAAGCAGCTTTTGGCTGAACAACACCTGCTGAATGGGGGGGGGGGGGCGGGATCCCAAGTCGTTTGAACCGCTCGTGAACCACACGCAGCGACCCTGTGTTTCTCTACATCCCTGACTCCACGGGGCTGACTTGTGCTGCTCTTTGCCCACAGCACCAACAGCGGCGGGCGCGGGGGCAGCGGACGGGACGGGGCAGCAGCGAGTCATGGGCGGCATGGGCATGGACCTCGACGACGACGATGACGTGAGAAAATATCCTGTGTTTCCTTCAGTCAAAAGCGCGCGAGTTCCTTGCAGCAGGCATTGTGGTCTCAACGCGCATTTGTGTACGCATAAAAACGGCGTACGTGATCGAAGAAGTGACGTCGATTGTTGACAGCTTCTTCGTGCGCAGAACGTCTCTGAGCGAATCTGTGTTTCACCAAAGTTTTCTGCCGTTTGAGTCTGAGACCGAAGGTTTTATGCTGTGAGTCTGACACCGAGTTTTTCTGCTGTCTGCCTCCAGAGCGACGTAGGTGACTCAGATCTCGATATGGAGGGCGCCGACCTGGACGATGACGACGACGATGACGATGAGAGCGACGAGGACATCGAGCCGGGCGACATCGTGATGGGGACGGGCGGTGCGCACCGCAACCCGCGCCGCAAGAAGCAGGAGCCCGAGGACTCCGACAACGACTTCTGAGCCCGACCCACCCACCGCACAGTGCACGAGTTGACCCTGACGGGGGGGGGGGGGTCCTCCAGCGGATTTAAAGCGATTCGCACCAACGAGATGAAAGTTGTTCAGTGCTGCCCATCCATCCATGGGGCCTTGATGCACATCCCGACAAAGATCTGAATCCGTATTTTACCACAGTTCAGCCTGTTTGTTCGCCTCAAGAGGTGAAGAAATTGACATTTCTTCGAAAGCTTCACTGCAATGTAAACGCAGCGGAGTGTGGAAGCACCGAGCAGCCTGTTTGCTCCCATCACGAAACAGCTGCAAACACCAAGATACTTCTGACTTCGTCGCCCAAGCATCTTGCAACCACTCCATTTCCAAGGAAAGACGCCTGCGGTTCAACAGCACTTTTGCTCAGGTGTTGCAGAGTGTACAAACACCCTTCACCCTCGTGTTGTGGACGCTGCGGACATCCAGCACATATTTTAGCGGAATGGGTTGGGACGGGGGGGGGGGATAGCAGTGAATTTTAAAAGAAATTTATCGAGCGCTTTGTGCACGTGTCGGTGTGAAATTTTGTTGACCGTCCAGTCTGTTGTCTGTGATACGAATTTTCTCGTTCAAGTTGTGGAATAAAGCATTCATTACCAAATGATTTCGCGCATCAGTTCCGAACTTCTTTTTCTGTCGGCAGAACAACGGTCGTGCTGTACCAACCGGTGATTTGGACCTTTTGGTCCCACAATTGAGTACGAAAGGCAGGGTGCGTCTCACACATGGCGAAACTGCTACAATTTCATTGTGACCTGATACAGGTCATCAGCCGCGGTAGCGAGCTGATATTGGTTTGCCCGGGTATCAGTTTCCATGTGTCTATCATGGTAACTCAGACAAAAAATTGTATGGGTTACCTCCCCCCCCCCTGCCCACAGAAAAATTTCAACTCAGACATTATCTGGCTTGGACATGTCTGGCTCAGACATTGTCCAGGTTACCCCCCCCCCTAGTGGCACAAAATTGTCAACTTGGACATTTGCTGACTGGGGCATTGGCAGATTGGGACAAGTGCTTCCTGCCGATGTACACTGCCCACGGCAGATTCTCTACTTAAAAGTCTAGTTTTCAAATAATTCGAGCCCCCTGTGCTTGGGTGCGACTTTTCTATGGGAGAATACGGTAACCGTTTTGGCACTAGCGCACAAGCATCCAAAATATGTCGAAACATTTGTTGGAAAAGTTTGAAATTTTATTGTTGAAAATACTGTGCTTGCAGACAAGACGAGGCAAACGTTGACCCCAAACGACAATGAACCCAAAGAGATATGACACCTGTCATAAGGCACAAAATGTTTTTTGGTATCAGCAAGTGTACCTTGGAGGCGGACCACGAAATGCGTGGACACAGCTTCGCAGGAAAACCGAGATCGTACAAACAGAATACCGGTGTACATCTTTGTTGCGAAAAGACACAAAGTGCATGACTTCAGTGGTGCAGCCACAATGGAGAACAACGTATAATACCAAAATTCACCACGAGATTTCGTGAATTGTGACTTCAGCATGAATGGATGTGATATAAAATTCAAGAACACAGCAGTAGAATCACCCAACCAAACGAAATTGCCCTCAAATAAAGACGACACTGGTGTTGGTCCTCATGCACCAGAAAATCGCAGATACAAGGTCACATTCAGCGCAAGTTTTCCCGACTCGGCTTCTCAGGGACAAAGCGAAGCCGCAAATATTCACAAGAATTTTGCTGGTGGACAAAGAAGTGCCGAATTGTACACAAAAATATCGCGACTATCACCCATCTCCAAATGTAAGTTGACTCATCGGACCCGCGGTGCCTTCGGTTCGTCCGCGTGTCGGCTTTACATATCGTCCAATCCGGGCATGCGGAACTGCTCGGCGAACGCCTCCACCTCGGCGCGTAGTCTGGAGATCTTGCCTGCGATGTCCTCGTCTGTGTCAATTTTGGCCTTGAACTCCCTGAGCGTCGGGCCGCAGCCAGTCTGCGCCTCCAGGGTCAATGTCACGCCTGCGAAAGAGAGAATTGTCAAGAATCACTGTCAAGACCACGCAGCTGCCTCGTCATGTCACACACATCACACGGTGCAGTTTCGGGATTGTTGATGTCCACCTCAATTGCGCCGAGAAGGGATTGAACTCTCAATTAGATCTTGGACTTTCCCTGAGGGACATACCCAAGGCCGGGCACTGACCGTGCAACTTTGGTGTCTTTTTCACCCAGGGCTCAGCGCACCCCCCCGGGTCTGCCAGGATTTGATTGCAATGGTCACGCAAACCATGGATAACGACAGACGTGCGGGACTGAGCCCCTCACCGCGGTGGATGAACTCGACGACTTTCTCGAAGTCCTCCTCGTTGAGGTCCCGCGAGGTGAGCGCCGGCGAGCCAAGGCGCATGCCGCCCGGTCGCAGCGCGCTCTTGTCGCCCGGACACGTGTTCTTGTTGGCGGCGATGCTGCAGCGCTCGAGCACCCTCTCGACCCGCGCGCCATCTGTTCCCATCGGACGGAAGTCCACCAGGATCAAGTGGTTGTCTGTGCCACCTGAAAACACCACACCAAGTTAGCACATCGTGATGACGACAAGCGCTTGCGCTTGTCAAAAGTTGCACCGCTAACAGATGTTTGTCCCAGCACTGTGGACTGACCCGACACGACGGTGTAGCCGCGAGCCTGCAGCGCCTTGCACATGGCCTGCGCGTTGGCGACGACGCGCTGCTGGTACGCCTTGAAATCGGGACGCAACGCCTGAAGCAGCGCAACGCCGACGCCTGCAACACAACAACACGGCGTTCACACCTGCCTGCGAGTACGGAAATGATGCGAGAATCACGAGTTTTAGCAAACAGCCCGCAAACTGGAAACGCAAACGTAACCGTAACTTTTGACTATCACAACATGCCAAATTTTACGTTTGCTTTTCCAGAGTTACGGCCTATTTGCATGGAAGGGACGCGGAACAGCACCTGCGATGGCGTGGTTGTGCGGCCCGCCCTGCAGCCCCGGGAACACCGCCTCGTTGATCTTCTTCTCCAGGTCGTACATAATCTTGTCTCCGTTCTTGGCCACTTTTCTCACACCTGAAGTACACGATGGTGTTTTAGATTTACCCAGCAATTTCGTTTGAGCAAAGAATGTTCAGCTTTGCAAACATCAGCTTGCCCCCGAGAGTTATGTGTTCTGTGTCAGTCGTACCAGTTTTTGGCGAATCGAACTCAACGATGATTTCGTTTTGGGGAACAAACATGGAACGGCTCTACCTTTGCGGTAGAAGATAACGCCTGAGCGCGGCCCGCGCAGCGTCTTGTGCGTCGTCGTCGTGACGACGTCGCAATGTTGGAAGGGGCTCGGGGCCAGCCCGGCCGCGACAAGCCCGGAAACGTGCGCCATGTCAGCCAATAAGAACGCGTCGTTCTCGTCCGCGATCTTCCGGAAGCGCGCGTAGTCCAGATGGCGTGAGTAGCAGCTGATACCTGACACAGGGGAGTCAACAGAACCATGTACAAGCGTTCGGTCTGAACCCAGAAAAACTTCTTTGCCGAAGAAGGATCAAAGCAGAAACAGGGTGAAACCACACAGCCACAACTGGAGACTGAGCGGAATCTTCCATCTCACTGAAACTTCACCCAAGAGAGGATCGCGCTTTGGTTCCAGGCCTGTTGCCGCTTGTCACGTGTGAAGCAGCGAGCTTCACAGAAAGTGTCCAATGACCGCGTGAACTTTTCACCTCGCAAAACATCGCTTCGGTCAGTAACGAGACTACCAGTCACCGCATCGCTTTTGAGCATTGGAAAAGTTTGTCGTCTCCTGAGTGTGTGTGATGGAAATTTTGTGCTGGCAGGCACAATTGAACTCTCGACCCAAGTACTTCCCAAAACAAACCAAGCAAAATATTTATAAATTCATAGTTCCCATGCCAATTTGAAGATGCTCCACTTCTTCCACTCCTTCTCACCTGCAACGATCATCTTTGGTTTGAAGAGCCGCGCGTTTTCCGCCAGTTTGTCGTAATCGATCAGTCCGGTGGTCGGATCCAGTCGGTACGGCATCGACTCGAAGAAAATGGACGTGGCTGAGATCTTTTTGTTGGACGTCATGAAACCGTGAGAGAGGTGGCCTCCGTCCGGCAGGTCGAGCCCCATGATGCGGCCGTGGGGCTGCACGACGCCGGTGTACACGGCGAAGTTGGCCGGAGTGCCGGACAGCGGCTGCACGTTGACGCCCCACTCTTCGGCGCTGAGGCCGAACACCTGGAGCGCGCGCTGCTTCGTCAGCTTCTCCATCTCGTCAATGTGTTCGTTACCACCGTAGTACCTGCAGAATGCGACCTCCAATTGATGGACAGACCTGGTAGGTTTGAAGACGGAATATTTGTGCGGGCAAAATAATCTCACATGGAAGTGATTCCGTTCGCGCAAGCGCGTGTGTCACACATCCAGTGCCAGTAACCCGTTTGGCGACCATTTCAAACTGGAGAGCTGTCCAGAGCTGTGAGGAATTCACTTTTGAAACAGTTTGGCGTTCGCACCTCTGTCCGACCTGACCCTCGGAGTACTTGTTGTTGAGGCAGGAGCCGAGGCACTGCAGCACCGACTTGCTCGTGAAGTTCTCGGACGCGATCAGCTCGAGCCCGCGCTTCTGCCGCAGCTTCTCTCGCCGGATGATCGCGCACATCTCGGGGTCGTCCACGCTCAGGTCGTCCGTCAGGCTCCAGTGGTCTCCGTTCGACATCTCCGTCTCCATCGTGGCTGCTGCAGCTGCGGGGAAGTGAACCTGGGTCTTCACTTCTGTCGGACCCATGTTGGAGGCCTGACCAGGTCAGACTGCATTGGGACCCAACCTGGGGCCTGGCACCGACCTCACATTTCGAAACAAACCATGTAGAGAGAACAAATTCACGCAAAATTTGGGGTTGTGGGGAGCAGGGGGCCTGTCCCTCGGTCCCCTAGCTGGAGCAACATAACTGAGTCCCCTTTGTCACACGTCGCTCGAATGATTTCTGCAATTGCCTCCATATTGAACTCTGGCGGATCAAGGGACGAATCCCCTTGACCACTGAGGAAATCGATCTAAAAGCCGCATGCCTCGGGAGCAAGCATTTTCACTATGCATGTGAAAATATTCAAATGCGAGGTCCGTCACGGACTCCTTGATCCACCACCTACGATCCTGGATCCGCGATTTCCTCTTGTGCCAAAGGTCACGTTGCCTGTGATCACAACTAACACAGTGGTCGAATTGTTGAACGCTTGCATATCTGTTCAGTGGAGTCCAGATTGACTCTGTGAGCCAGTTGGTCAGATTCTGGAATGCACCGTTTGTTCCGAACTGAGAAACACCACTCGGCACAACGGCCTCTTCGGCCACGAGTGACATTTTGGTGCAGACCCTCTGGTGTCATGCACAATTTGCTGTCAGATCTACCAGTCCATTTCGGTTGTCTGTCCTTGATCAAAGCCAAGTGCAATCTCGTCAACATTCAATTGTATTCACTCACTGAGCCGGCCGGGGGCCCCACGCGACACACCTCCTGCTGGATCTAGATCTACGAGCTCTATTGTCACTTTTCGTCATTTTGATGAATGACACCCGAAAACTACAGCTTTAAATTTGCGAGAGAAGCATTTGTGCACAATCGCAATCTCAAGTTGAAGCATGACAGTTCAACAAAACCATGTGACAACAACTTACGTCTCTCAGACGGTCCTTTCCCTTCGACTGATTTTGGGCAAATGAGGACGATAATGGGAGTGTTCAGAGCACAAATGCTCTCTCCACCAATCACAGCGCAGCTCGCTGCGCGGCCCGCCTCCTAATCACGTGACTTTTTCGCGCCACCAAAAACGACATCAAACGCGACAGATGGCAGTATTGCTGTGCTGCAGCTGTCAACAGGAAGCCGCTGAACAAGAACACTTAGCAGTGTAGACACACGCCGAACTGAACTTGGTCCAACTGAGCCGACATTTTTCCAAGTTTTTCCAAGAGACTAAACATGTCCTGTTTCGGGCGGGGGGGGGGTGTCTGACCAAGCCTGACTGAGTCAAAAATTTTCAGTCCAACTGGTGCTGAGCCAAAGTCCAAATTTTGCACATGGGTGGGTGGGGGGATCGAACAAAGTTGAAAATTGTCTGGTGCTCCAGAGCCCAAGTCCAAAGTTTGGAAACGGGAAAACGGGGTGGGGGACGGAGCGGGATCTGTCCACAACTTTAGGTACCTGTCGTGATTGCGTATACATGTACACATAAAACGACGTCAACCAACGTTTTTGGAAGTCGACCACACCAAGTCCTTCACCCAAATCGAACAGATCACACACACACACACACACACACACACACACACACACACAACTTCACTTTCCTCACACTGAAAACGAATTTATGAACTCCTGGAATGTGGACACACGACGAATCGCCCGAATAGGAAAATCGCTCGAACCAAACTAGATTGTTTTCTTGCAAAGTTTATTTTATTCTGCGCAAAAAATGCAAAAAACAAAATGATCCACAAGACAAATTTGCTTATTTTAAAAATTAGTCAACAAAAAAGTTTCAGAACATGTTAGCATCCAATCCTGACTTGGAAGGGACACACTGGTTGGCAAAGTGTTACAAAATTCCTATCATTAAAAGGACTAGAAGTAGACTGGTGTTGTGAAGTTTTCTCTCGCGTGCGAAGGCTGGAGGAAACTCACAAGTTTGTTCAGAGCAACTACAGGTGCGAAACAAGTTCTATCAACGTATTTTTACGGTCACACAACCTGTACATTGTGTCTTGCACAGTTCTGGAACGTTCATCCCGTGTCGCAGTTTGGCAGCTCGCAAGGCCAGTCGGACGCGCACAAAGTGTCGCAGATCAACGTTTTGCCTCTTTTATGTCTGTCAGAGACGACAAACAAATTCGCCTCATTTGGTGATGACAAAAAGAGCAACAAACTTGTCTTGAAAAATAAACGACGGATGAAACATAGCGCAACCATCAAAAAGATTTCCGCTTCCCCTTCCAGCACGTCTGCCTGTTTGCGAGCACCGCGGAAGAAGAGAGCGAAGCACAGACAAATCTGTGCAGAACAAGAAGCACCATCGACACTTGCAGCAAATTCATAAGTAGTTCCAGCAAGACCTCTCAAAGCAAACGAACACCCGAAAGTTGACTGTACAATTTCAACATCTGCAGCCAAATGCATGAAACACCAACACTGTACAAGATTGCAAGCTTGAACACCAAGTACGTAGCTGTTCGATTTGGGTACATCGCTGCGCTTTGTTGTCTGCATCCGAGCGCCAATTCGAACATGCCCAAATGTGACCACCTCGCAAATTCTGGCGTGTTTTGCAGATGTGTTGGACGAAAATATGTGGTTTTGCAGTTCACGAAGTCAACATGCAGTTGCAGACTTTCTCTTGAATAACACGTGGAAAATGTCGTTTCATTACACGGCAATCTTGAAACAACGAGTTCACACAGACAAACGCCTTCCCTCATTCCCTGTGGCCATAAACGAAGTCCCGGTGAAACACTCACAACTTTGTGACAAAAACGTCCGCACCAAAAGTTTCCCGTTTCGCCGGACACAGCTTCCTCAATCCGTGACCAAGCTTTGTGCACCTTGGTGGTAATTCGCACACACAAGTGCAACCTGTGCTGGTGGACCCGTCTGAACAAAGTCAGAACCCAAACATGCCTGCCTTGCGTCGTGTTTGTCCCACTCGACGCACGAATTTACGGAAAGCACACACACATCAACACATTGACTGGGATTGAAAACGGTGCGTGAGCGTTTGTGAAAAGCACGATTTGTACCCGTTCCCGACTGATCCCAAGTCGCAAAATGAGAGTGAAATGAATTCAAATTTGCTATTGTCTTTATCATTACGACAAGATCTATAAATTTGGAGGAGTTCGAATCAGTCGGGACTGGGTGCGTAAGACTCCAACGGTGCGCACAGAAGCAAATGCAGGATGTTTCAGTCAGACAGAAGTTTGTGCGTCGTTCAACATCGACGTGATCAGCACTGACAACGGCACAGAATGGGCAATATTTGGCATCAAACAAATACCGGTACTCAACCGCAACGCAAGTTTCGATTAGAGACCCAAAGACAGGAAACTGATCAGCGCGAATATATGTGACTGGAAGTTGGATATGTTCAGAAAGCTTCACAGTTCAATCAATTTGGTCGAACGCACGCCGCAGAAGCAACGCCAAGCTCCACGACATTGAAGAAACTGGAGTAGAGTAAATTTTTGGTCATAATTACCCTTCGTCGTCATGTTTGCTCCACCAAGGAACTCGGCCCAATGTTGTTGTTTATCTTGAATTTTCCCTGCGCGTGGAGTCAAGTCTGAGAACGCAGATTGTTCTTTTTGCAGAGTAAGGGACCAGAAGAGTCAGTGGCAGATACCAGGTCAGTGTTGTTCAAACAAGTTGGGACTAAACCTGTGAAGCCGTCAGCACATGTCGTGCACGTTGTCATAGATTCCGCTCACGCCACTTCCGTTGCTCACGTTGTCCGCGTCCGGCTCCTCGACGAGCAGCACGCACGACGTGTCCGCCTCTCGCTCCACGTACACGAGCGCCCCCTCCACATCCTCCTCCTCCCCGCCCCTCTGCAGTAACGGGTCCTCGGGCTTGTGTCCACTTGAGGCCCCCGCCTCACTTTGCTCCGCCACGGGCTCGATGACGACTTCCTCAGCAGGCACGATCACAATGTCCACGCCCATAGCTCTGTCCCCGCCTGCCTCCCCCGGCGGAGAGTCGAGCTCGCTGCCGGACGACACCTCGGCCGTGCTGCCCTCTCCCGGCGCGTCGTCCGTCTCACCAGGGGGCGACGCGAGGCTACTGTCGGGCGTCGTGATGGGCGCGCTCGCCTCGGAGAAGGCGTGCTCCGCCTCGGCCAGGTGCGACACCGTCACGTCGGCGTCGTCGGAGTTGGTGGTCGTGCCCGGGGTGCTCACCTGCCACAAACAACAAAACACGTCAATAACACGTGATGAAACTGACCACGGGATCACAGCCTTGTCCGGTTTCGGACTCGAACACCAGCGTCGCAGAACATCGCAAGGCCTGCGGTTTGAACCTCGGTCTGAACGTGATGGAAGTCCACAATGCGCGCTGGATCAACGACAGATTCCGTTTCTCGAACACAACCACCGTGCGAAACATCCGCTGACTCTTTGCTTGATCCCACAATCTCTTTAGCAACTTTTTGCAAAGCACGAGTTTTGCTCTACAACCAACTCCTGGAAAACTAGTTGCTTTTGTTTTTTTATGGTGACGCCCTCGGCTTCAGGTACCTTTCATCTTGGTATCAGAAAGGGACTGAAACTGCGCTAGAGACACATAAATTGCGAGCAACGCCACAGAAGTCGGGAGCGCATCCAGGAAGAGAGGGGGAGTCCCAGACGCTAAACTCCGTTCCGTGCGTTTTCTCGTTTTGGATCGCATCCCTTGCGAAGAGCCACCCACCCTCCGAACGAAACTCTGGATCTACCCCTGATTTCAAGTTGGTTGATAATTTCTCAGGCAGACAGACTTTGCGTGTGCAGTGCAGAAAGCAGAAGCATTCAGTCTGATCACACAATCATTAGAAACACTCAGGGGCGGATCCAGGGAAGCCCTGGTTCACATCCTCACCCCTGATGAACTGAGTCTCCCCACCCCGCGTCGTACGCAAAAATTCAATTTTCCAGTGTTGGTGATCAGGTCCCTCAAACATATCCTGGATCCGCTCCGGACTGATTGGAAAGATTCAGCTCCTGGTGACTTCAAAACTACAAAGTTACCAAACAACTCTGCGGGATCTGACGCCAAATTCCACGTCATGCGATCTTGTTCACTCTGAAACAAGAACACCTCCGGTGTACACACACGCCGACTCCACAGCCGTTCTGACGCCTTCAAATTGTCGAACTCAAGAGCTGGCACTGCGCTCCTTGGCCAGTTGTTTCTTTCAAATGTTTTCTGGCCTGAACAATCGTGTTCACACCCAAGGGCCTTGCCCTTTTTTTGCTGCAGGGGTGGGATACCGCTTATTATTTTTTTTCGGAGGGCAACCCCAAACCCCCAAGATATCATCGTCAGGGTTAAGAGGCTTGAAACCTTGAGACCCTCAGGTTGGTTCCTCAGGGGTGAAGGTGGGGTTCTGTCCACAGAAAACGGGCAAGGCACGATCGTAACACACAAGGCGATGCAGCAGCAAGTCGGGAGGTGTTGAAAAGTCAATGAAGCCTCCACAATGGCATCTTGACAACGCGTGTCTGACGGCGTCGCTCACCTCGGCGTCACCGGCGTCGTACGCTTCCGCGGCCGACGCGTCCGCCGTGTCCACGTAGGGCGTCGACAGCGCCGCCTCCAGCTTCCACTTGCAGAACACATCCTCCACGTCAATCGGGTCCCCGTCGTTCTCCCTGCAACACACAGTCGTGCGCCGGGTGTACAACGTCCAAAAAGAACGTTTTGAAATGTGACCTGATTGTCCAGCCTTGCTGTGCACACGTGCACAGGAACGTTCACACACACGCACACAAACAGGCACACACACTGGCACACTGCCTTCGGACGCAGACCAATTGTTTGGTTCTGATGACGTCACTCTGACACAAGGCGCACACAAACCACGAAACTACCAATTGGCATTTTCATGACCGCGGTGCAGAGAGCAGGGAAATACGTCGCGGTGCTGGTACCTGTTGTAGATCAGCACGGACACGAGGACAGGGTGCGGGACAGGCAGCGCCGCGTCCAGCTTCTCCGCGTCCAACCAGCGCGTCGGTTTCCACGGCTTCAGTTTGTACCCGCCGCTGTAAAGCACAGAAATCAACCCCGTCTGACATTCAGTGCGAGCGGTTTGTCGCGTAGCACAGGTAAATTGTTCCTTCTCTCCCTGCCAACGTGGGTTGAGGCACGGAGATTCTCTGCCAAACGCGCACTTTCAGGGAATACGCTCAAGTCCAAACCCTGCACACCGCACACTCGAGCCATGCGTTGTTCTTCAGGTGAAATATGACCATGACCTTGCTGCACTCACCCGACTTTGAACTTGGGGACCCAGTGCAGGCTGTAGTTCATCGGGTTGAACAGCGAGATGTCCAGATGCGGCGCCTCGACGTCGATGTCGCCTGAAACGCAGTTCGACTCTCGAAAAAATATCTTTTGCAGAAAGTCCGCAGTCTTCACGTGCGCTCAGTTCTCTGTGACTCTTTTGCCACATTGCGGCATCTTTGGGTGACGGTACTTGAAGTGGCTTACCTTTGGGCGACGGCACGGCACTGACGACGTCCAAATCGTCGCGAAATTCGGACGACTTGAGCATCTCGAGGTATCGCCGCAGGTTGAGGTGCTCCACCTCCAGCTTGAAGCACGTGTCCGAGTCCTCCAGCGGGGACAGGAACGACGACGAGAAGACCTCGCAGAGCAGCTGCGTCGCCAACCCTGCAGAGGGCGTCATGCGGAACGGTCAGGAGATGCAGGCGCGATCTACCGAGGTGAACGACCGACCCCCACCCACCAAACTCCAGGAAATTCTCTTTTCACTCCTCAGATTCATTTACCAAGCCAGGACGCCCAAATAGAAACCGCCCTGCTTCAAATCAGGTGGGGTTTCTAACCAGACGAGTTCGACGGGGACGAGTGTACCTTGCCAGTCGTTGGCCTCGAGGTGCCTGTCCTCCCAGAAGTCCTGCTCTGGTTTGGAGAGGCGGCTTATCACGTGGTCGGGGTAAAAATCCTCGAGAAGCCGCGCAGCCTGCGTCACCGTCACCTGGGTAACAGAACCTCGTTTTCGATTTTTCCCGCTTTCCGCAGGCGTCCAATTCAGATTGGCGCAACTTTGACAACAAACCGTGAATGATCGGCGGTACGTCAGGCGTGACAATTTTCCCTCTCATGAAACTGCTTTTTGCTTGCTTTTGTGCTGTTGAGGCGAATGAATGGACTGACCCGTACCTTCAACTCCCTTCTCGTCAACTTGATCTTCTTCCTCAGATTTTGGGTCAGCCCGGTGGCCAACCTCTCTTTCCGTCTGGAAAACGGGAACATCACGTGTACTGAACACTAATGAGACAGCTGACAGTGGAATGCTTGGTCTGTTGCTCCTGACAACGAACAAGATTCGTTTTGAAAGGTCTGCTTTCCCTTGTTGAACGACACAAAGAGAGTCCAAAAGTTCTGGAACCTTTGCCTGCCACACCGCAAACCAACGCAGTGTACTGGTCACTGCAGCATTGCAACTCAGTTCAAGTAGAGCCACCACTGTCCATTGCACGCATGTCACTTTTCGTCGAGGAAAAGAACTGGGCTGTTGGGCTCAGAACGCGGCGAGTCGAGGAATTGGAACAACAACAACCCCCCCCCCCTCCCGCGAGTTGTCTCGCGCACCTGTTGACCTCCTCGTGCAGAACGAGACGCAGGTTGTCCGTCTCGTTCTTCAGGTCGTGATAGACGCCACCGACGAGCAGCCGCGCGGAGAACGGCTCGAAACACGTCTTGATGAATTGCCTGTCGAAGAAGCAGGTCTGGTATTGAGACGCGCCTTGGTATGTGCACGGGCTTCTGCCTGGTTGTGTTTGAAACTCCCGTTTCTAATGTTTGGAGGCGGTCTGAACTGTGGCTTGAGTTACTGACTCGTATTCGCGGACGGGCTGGTCGATCTGCTTGCCGGTCTGTTCGCTCCACGCGTTCAGCTCGTGCAACTCCATCTGCGCCTCGACCGCCGCCAGCGCCTGCTCCGGCTTGATCTGACGGGGACAGGAAGACCGTTCCTGAACGCCTGATTCACACCGAATGCGTGGTGAGTGGTATGCAAAAGTTTCTGTACAGAAGATGGGTGTTTTTCCTGCGTGTAGATCTATCAGCAAAAAATTCTCTTGTGAAAATTGTCTTCTTCCACAAGGATTCTTCCCACCATCCTCCGATCTGTGTTGAACCACATCCGGCTTTGCATTCAACAGCCTCATTACAACGAGCTGAGGAGCTGACCTGGTAGAAGTAGTGGGAGGCGAGTCCGGGTCCGGCGGTGCGCCGCACGACGAAGCCGTCCTGCGCCGGGACGCGGCCGCGCTGCTTGATGACGGCATGGAAGAGCAGCGCGTCCCACACGGCGCGCCCGCCTCGCTTCACGAACCCGACTGCAGTGAAAACGAGACTGTCCACACTGAGAGAAAGAGCTTTGCATTATCACACAGAAACATTTCTTGTCACATCGAAGTACATGTACAGCCTGTTTGTGTCCACTTGTGTGCGTCAATAGGTGTCTAGTCTTTGTGGGAAACAGCATGATATCGCGGTGTGTCACGCACAACCTCGCACACCTTCGGACGCCATATGATATGAGGGTCACCAACGCCTCTCTCACCGAACAGCACGTCTTGGTGCGGTGTAAATAGACAAGCGAAACACAAAACCGGTGTGTCACGCACTATGTTGCACACCTCAGGACGCGGCGTGATTTGAAGGTCACTGACGCCAACACTCACCGAACAGTACGACGGCGGCGGCGAGCGGGCAGAGCAGCAGCGCCGTGACGAGCGCGCACACCACCTGCAGGACGCCCAGGATCCCCATCTGCCACACGAGCGCCTCGAGCACGTGCAGCACGCGGTACCACCCGCCCCCTGGTGGGGAGACAACCGGAAGTCCACTGTCACCCTTCAAACTCGTCGTTACAGAGAGTGTCTGATGAACTCATCTTGATCTCCGACAAAGCAAACAGTTGACATAGATGCCACGGACACGTTGACCTTGCAGTCGAGTTTGATGAACAGGTGAGACGACGAGCACACACGTTGACGTCTATGCGCAGACGCAGACGCACACACACACACGCACACACACAGCCCCTCACTCGGGTGGTCGAAGTCGTAGATGAGAATGAAGAAGAGATGCACGGCGAGCGTTACGAGCGGCATCCACAGCGGCGCCGTCACGGCCGCCGTGACGCACGTGGCGCACACAGCGATGCACAGCAGCGGAAACACGGTGACGAGTAGCAGCGACCCGAGCCCGCCCTTCAGCCCGTAGTTCCACATTCGGTTCAGATGACGCGTAAATGCCTTCCCAAGGAAACCTGCAGAATGATGACAGGATGCTGTCAATGCGAGCAATCTTCGTCTGTGGTGGAATAGTCTTCGTGTCTTTTTGGTCGTGCAGACACTGCCATTGACTGGTGTCTCTCATCCTTTGTCTCAAAGCTGCAGTGAAGCACCACGCTCACTCGCAGTTTCCAGCGCGGACCCCCTCCCCTTGAGGCGAATCCAGAAGGCCCAGGGAGCAGCTGTCCTGACCTCCAAACCAAAGGACGTCTGTGAATTCCGCAGAGTTTGCGGGGTTGTTTTCTTTTTTCCACCAAACATGTCAAATTCTTCAGTTGAGATTGGGTCTCGCTTTGGTGTCGGGGCAAATCCTGGACCCACCCTTGTTCTCACCCTCAACAGGCTCACCTGTGTCTGGCGCCTCCTCAAACTTGGCGCGCGAGTGGTGCACATGGTCCCAGAGTCGGTCCAGCCTGGACCGCAGCGTCGGCGTGATGGAACGTTCGTCCGGACACAGCGTCCCCTGTAGCAATGCATTCACCGTCAACTCACTGCGTAACAGCAAAATGTTACGAAAAGAAGGCCACATGGTATTTCGTAGATCACAGAGATGAAAACGGGCCAAATCGATCTCGCCAAGACAGACGAAAGGTTCTGCTTGAAATGCAAGCACACTTCGCTGGCATTTTTTGCAGAGCAGCACGGGTGCTGGACAAAGATCTGCTTGGTTGGAACAACACAAAGTACGTGTACCCTTCAAGGCAAATATCAAAGAACACAATGAACTCCCGAGCGCGATACACGACGAAATGAACAAGGAACCCCCAACATGCACTTGCCCATTGAAATACAGGAATAAAAAGTGTCGCGAACAAAGAAAAGCACAGCAAAGAAATGAAATGTGCACGACACGTCACGAGGGGCAGCGATGTATACGGTTCCCACTTTTCTGTCGATGTGAAATGTCATGATCGCTCTCCAAAACTTTCAACTTCCTCGGGGACGGTTGGCTTTTCATGAGAGTTTTGGGTGAAAACTATTGGTTATTTTATCAGAAGAAAATTAGAATGACAAGAACATTGGTTTGAGAAAAGTATAAATATGTGTGCCGAAAGTAAAGAAATTAGCGGTTTTTATCCTGTCGGTTTGAGGTATCGCTGTCGTGTTTCTCACACCTACGAACGCGTGACAATTCCTGATTCTGTGGTCAACTTTCCCATTTACCGGTAAAATTACAAAACATTGTTCTGAAAACATGCAGCGCTAAGATATTCAACACAAAGGTTGGAGAGTGTTGAAAAGAAAAACGTTCCCACAAAATGCCGTAAAACATGAAGCGGCCAGTGCGTGAAGGTGTTCATGAATCCTAACTACCGGCGAGGAGCGACATTTTAGACGTGGGAAAATAACACGGTTACGAAGCACGTAGAAAACCCCCTTACGTAGGTCACATATCCCGAAGGGTCCTCCGCATCCTTCAGCTGCAAAAACGTTCGTGATTCATCTTTATCGCTTTGAGGGAAAATGCACGCTCAGTCAAGATTTCTCGCGTTGAGTCGTTAGAAGAAGGACAGTTTTGCACACGAAGCGGCGTGGTTGACGTCAAGCTGTGTCTGCTTCTACTCACGTTCACTTTGCTGAGCTTCAGGTCCGGTTTGAACGGCTCCTTGTAGAACAGCGCGCGCAGACTCACTTTGGAGCACCACGGAATCGCAACCTGCACAAAAACAAGAACACCAACCAATGCAGACACGCGTCTGGGGAGACCTCAGGTTTTGGCAATGAACAAGGTAAATTCATGCGAAGCTAACGTTCATTGCTTTCTTGGAGACAGCCGTTGCAAACTTCGTTCTGTGGTCATGGCCTTTTCGTGTTTCTGCCATCTTTGCTTTGTTTGGTCGAATTTTGTGGTCACAAGGGGAACAATGGATGATACAACGAAACTCACGCCGAGCCAGAACATAGCGTTGAGCGCCCAGGAGAAGGTGCGGTTGAAGTAGTTGACCCACCTCCAGAACGGATAGCGAGTGGTCGTGTGGTGGTGCACGTGCTTTTCCACCACGAACGTCGGCTGCGAACAGAGCGCGTAAATTCGAGTAACGGGCAGTGAGATTGAGAGAAGAAACAATGGGCACAGCATGCGCGCACACACCCTACCGACACGCACAAGGCACCGACAGACCAGACACACGACTTCCAAATTTGCCTCTGGAAGGAGGAGGAGCCGGTTCGCACGCACGTCTATGCCAACTGAAAGGCACTGAGTGAACACACACACACACACACACACACACACACACCACCTCACCTCGTCCGCTTCCGGGCGGGAGCGCAGCGGCGCGCTGGGCGGGGCGTTCACCACGATGGTCGGAATCACTTCGGTCTCGCCGTTCTGCACGCGCTTGATGACCCAGCGACTCGGGAGCCAGATGCGCAGCGTCCACGTAAACTCGCGCAGAGGGATCCGCACTTTTCCCAGTTCTTTCCGCAACACGGGCTCCCGCTGCAGAAATAACACAACTGTTCTCCCCAACCTTCCGGTTGGGCAAAAAAGGCCTACACAAAAGACAAACTCTCCAGCCCTTTGTACGCTACTTGCTTGTGCGTGTTGCAGCTGAGGAATGTGATGCGTTTCTTGATTTTGTGACTGAGGCCCGTGAGCGAACACAACACACGACGCGTCATTTGTATGAACCTACGTCTCTCATGAAGATGAGGTCTCGCTGCAGGAAGTAGACTGCCTGGTCGAGCTCCTCACGCCGACACAGTTCGATCGCCTCCTCATGCGCCACCCACTTGTTCTGCTTCACAAAATCTTCCTGCAACAACACCAGCACATGTAGTGATATCACAAACGATCAGTTGGGTATCTCAGGTGAGACTGATGCGGTGGCGCGAATCTCTATGTTTATTGTATGTACAGTGCTGCCACCTGTCAAGCGGTAGTTTAAATTCACAGCTGGTGTGTCACACCACACTCCTCCCCCACCAGGGGGGGCTGGCCTCAGCCAATTAATTATATTCTAAATATTTTTATATTAAATTATTACATA
>JAAUXT010118655.1_pt1 | contig 62315 bp, 55 predicted proteins | sample 7278171 | NCBI WGS metagenome assembly JAAUXT01 (sample SAMN14350112, study PRJNA611818) | marine sediment metagenome | isolation source: surface marine sediment (1.8m) | place: French Polynesia: Moorea | collected 2018-08
CCTGGTCAGGGGTGGGTCTAAATGGAAAAACACTGGTAGGAAACACTGGTGATTTTGAGTGACTTTAACAGGGATATTGGGAACTTACCAGCACTCTCTCGTTGGAAAAACACCCCCCTGGTGATCTCCTGGCGGAGATGAGATCCATTGCAAAAGAGAGGGAATTTCCAGTCACATGACCAGCCTGTGGGCTCCCCCGGGGGGGAGGGAAGCAGGCTAGAGCCAGCAAAAACAGTGTTATTTGTGTTATTTGTTATTTGCACACTGGAATTCTAGTGGTGAAGATGCTTGCAAGGCATTCTGATAGAAGGCATTTGTGTCGTTTGTTTTGAAGTTTTTATCGGTGGGAAACATTATTCTGGTCTACGGATTGGACTGGGCAATTTTCTCCGGTTGCGGAAAGGGTACGATTTGTGTCATGTGATCAGCACTTCCCGCCGGACAAAGGTGTCACGTCGACAGTTTGGCAGGATCGATTTCAAGCAAGAGAGGTGAGTGCAGCTGACGATCAATTGTGCCAAAAATTGTGAAGTAACATGCAAGGTAATCGGGGATACTATTTGAGTCGCACAGAATTCACTGACAAAGTGCTTGGTGTTGTGTAAAGTTGCAAGACTTTTCTGGATTGGTCTTCGCATTTGTGCTGTCTGGTCGCGGTTGAGTGCACATCATGATCGCGCAACCAAAGTGGGCACGAAACAGGGCGGAAACAACCGGAGCCGTTCTGTAACTTGCTGTGCAAGTCGTGCATTGTGGCGAGGCAGGCATCCGTTTAGACTTGAGCCATCGGTGCCACACAGGAGCTATTTCTGTATGTAAATTGTCTGAGTCTGTGGGTTGCGGTCTGTGGTTTGAATGCAGTGTGTCACGTAGGCTTTACCGGAATGTGCCACGACTTCAGGTCAGACACACAGTTGGGCTTGTGTGTGTACGGTCGTGTGCTGATGTGAGACTTCAGTGAGGTGAGTTTCACAAATGTGTGGACAAAAAATTGACAAGCATTTCTGCTGTTTTCTTGTTTGATGGAGTGTCCAACACTATAACGATTCATGTTTGACACCATCTCATCACGAACATGGAAAGAGTAGACTCTACTCGTGCAAAGTCTGAAGTCAAGGTGTTGTTCGCACTGGTTTTCGAGGCAGCAGATTGCTGTCTCAATTGCGAAGCTGCATTGATTGCATTGATCGATTTGGAGTTCTTTGTTCTTTGGGATTGATCCGAAAAAGCATCCGACACGCGTCACGAATGTGGAAACTTGAGTGCAACTTTCTTTTTTCTTGATCTTCTTTGTTGAGCAAGGATTTCGTGTCGCTCCATGAATGGAATCTGGCTTTCCTTTCAGATGCTGTTTGTTTCTTGACGCCGACACAAGCGAGAACTGAGTGGTCATTCAAGACATCATTGAACACACAAGTATTACGATCTGACTGAACATTGCGATGGCTGCTACGAGAACATTAAGTGTGCTGTCGATACTGGTGGCCTTGCTGGCAAACCACTGCAACTGTGATCTCTTCACCGCCTTGGCCGATTTGGAAGGAACTTTGCGTCTCGAACTTTCCTTGGCTCAAAACTTGAGGACGTACGTCGAAACGGAACAGAAAAGATTGGCGGAGATCTCCAAGTAAGTGGGGTGCTTTCCCTGACGAAAAGATTCGCAGGCACGGAAGCGGATGAGCAACAAATTGCATTTACTTGAGCCAAAAATGGGTGGAAAGAAACCATTCATCTGCAGGCAGACGCGTTTACAAAGTTTGTTTACAAATCGTCTGGACGTCGCGTCAACACGATACGAATGCTCAATGTTTGCATTTCCCGGGCAAGAATGTCACAGTGGCGTAACACAGGCTTCCCCTCCACCGTCTTCAGACTTGTCGGGACCATTTTGTTTTCAGCATTTGCCTTCACTGTGTGTTGCTAAAGTGTCTGTTTTTTTACAGAGTCGCTGACGACTACGAGAAGCACGCATCTTTTGCTCTGGAAGACCCAGAAAAATACCTCGCCAACGCGCTCAACGCGTACCTTCTAGTCAAGAAATTCACCACAGACTGGAAAGCCGTCCATTCTTTGCTGACGCATAACACAGCAGAAGGTACTATTTACATCACAATTTCTCTTCAGACAAGTTACAGCAGTCACACGAATTTGTTCCGTGCGAGGAACTCTCTATTTGTAAAGCGTAAAGCAACAGATTTCAGCATTTCATAAATCTGATCTGTCATGGCCTGATGGGAACTGCTGATTTATTGTCTCGTTCCACAATGGTCATTGTATGCGGCTTCATACTTGATTTGTGCAGCTGTGCGGTTGTTCAATTGAAAGTGGTCTCAACATCCTTGACAAAACAGAAAACGTGGGAGTTTAGCGTGCTATTTGATTTGTTTGTGTTGTTTGAGGGTTTTTTGGACAGCGCATTTTGTCTGGCCAACAAGTGTGCCTCCCTCTCTCTTCAAGGCGTGTTGGTGTTTGTGTTTGATTACTTTGTCTTCGATTTCAGAAATGCTGAACAGCATGCAGGAGGAACTGGTCTACCTGCCCAAGGATGAAGACTTGGAAGGAGCCGCTTCTGCGCTGCTCCGACTTCAAGACACCTACGCGCTGCCCACCGAGCAAATCGCCAGTGGCAAACTTCAAGGGGTCAAGGAGTCCCTCATTTTGTCAGGTATTTCTCCACGAATTTCCTCTGACCGCCAAAGTCAATTGTCCAGAGAACAGGCCATAAAATTCCTGGCAACAATTTGTGTTGCCTGAACAAAAGGAGAAACTTGTCACTGAGTTCAAGCAAATGTGTTCCTGTAAAAATTACCAACAATAACAGTTTGCATGAGCATGATGCGTGTACGACTTCCCTCCAGCAAACACCCGGAGGCAACCGAAACTTCCACAAAAGCGGTTGAACGCAAACAACAATTGTTTCAAAGAGTAAATGTTTTTTGAGTCGTGTTTTTTGGGATTTCATGCATGTTCCAACGTTTTGTTCCACGGTGAAATAATATTCCAAGACGTGTGTTTGGGGATTTTACACCAGAATACGAAAACGTCTTTCATGGCTGATCTCTTTTCTTCCTGGGGCACAAAAACTTTGTGTTCGTTCACCTGTAGATTGTTGGTATGGGGTTTACGGTTTGGTTGACAAATGGTTCTCCTTAGGATACTTGTGGAAGTAAGAATGTGGGAACAAAACGTAGACAATCTTTTCTGCTATATTCGTTGTTCGTGCATGTGCAAATTGGCTGTTTGTGATGTTTTCTAGCCGGCGATTGTTTCGAGCTTGGTCGAATCGCATACAATCAGGGCGACCATTACCATGTAGTGATGTGGATGGGTCAAGCGTTGGAGCTGTACAACGCAGAAGTGAACAAGACCGTTGATAACATTATGTTGCTCGATTACTTGGCCTATTCCCTGTACATGGTAAGTTCCACGCCTCAAAACAAAGGCGGTTGGAAATTGCTGCTTCTCTCTGTGCGCGTTTGCGCGCGTGTGTGGTGGGGGGGGGAGGGCCGTCATCGCATCTCAAGAAAATGCGTGTGTTTCTGTTGGCCTTTTGAAAAAATGCTTCACTGTTTGTCAACTTGATGCCTTTGGTTTTCGCTAAATTGTTGGAATTGTTCTTTGGTTTTGAATAGTTATGGAGTCATGGTTCTTGAGGTCATCAAAAATATGAAACTTCATGGTCAAAAATTGAAATGTGCAAACACATGGCAGGACGCAATGCACCCTCACATTTTCGTCGTGTTCAAGACGTAGCGCGAAGCAACAGTTTCCAATTGCTGAACATCAAGAATGTGCAGTTTAGATTTGACTGATTCCACGTCGTTCACTGTCTGTTCGCTGTAACTGGTGCGAACTGTCATCGGTCTGGTGCTGAGCTCAAACTCATCGCGAGAAGCGACAGAGATGCTTTTGTCCTCCACTGTCTAGGATAAGGTAAATGCACCGCTGGAGAATCGACGCGATTGTCCCTCTCAGTTTTCCACCGCATAATTTTGGCGTCACCCCTGGCTGCTCATTGCCAGTGAGGAATCTTCTCGAATTCTACATCTGAAGTTACATGGCGAGACAGCCCCATTCCCCGCGATCATTGAAGGAAATCATCTGCCAAAGTTTCTGTTCTCAGCGATTCTCTTGGTGCATTTTCTGTACTGGTTTCAACGAATTGTGGGCTCCTGACTGTGTAAGATGGTGAAATGGAAAGCATGTCGATTTGCCATTGTTTTTCAGTTCCCTTCAGTGTGTTCCAGTGTGGTGCTGTGCTCCATTAGAACTGCGTTTTCAGCCTGGCCGAAACCAGTCTTCAGAAGGATTGCTTTTCTTACGAGCCTGAAGCATGTTTCACCCAACTAACAAGAGATTTTCTGTGCGTAGAAGATTTCGAAAGCAACGCACTGCTGCGTTTTATAGCTGGAGACTGCTTTGAGTTGGGTCGCTACGCCTACAACAACAACGACATGTATCACACCGTCAACTGGATGTCGGAAGCACTCAAGTTCCTGGACAACGAAGTGAACGCGACGGTCGACAGAGCCGAAGTTCTCGACTACCTGGCTTATGCCATTTCCATGGTACCGAGGCAGTTTCAAAAGCAGAATTCCAATTACAGCCATTATGTTGAGTGCAGAGCTGCTTGTCGTCTTCAATACAGTGCCTGTTGTTGCTTTGCAGCAAGGAAACATGCGCAAAGCATTGCAGTTGACAGAAGAGCTGATCGAGCTGGGTGAGCAGTGATTGCATCGTGTGATTTCTCAACTGCATTTTATACACTTTAGTGGTATTATGAGCTAATGTTCGATTGGAGTCGACCCAAAACAGTCGATTCTGAGTAAAATGAAAAAATGACTCTGGAGAGAGCATCACCAGTCTCCAATCGAATGTTGTGCATCTTGTATGTTACAGATTTGATGAGTGTCACTCAATTTCATGCTAGATTCCCGAACCCCACCGCACAGACTAACAACACATCCACTGACAACACATTATTTGTCACTTGCAGATTGAATTTCCCAGCATTTTGTGCGTTTGCAATGCCGATTGTGTTTGTAGATCCATCACAGTGGTGCGACTGTGATGCAGATCTAACACACGGATGGTTTGTGTGCCGCATGTTTTCCATTAGCTCATGGTGTATTCTATTTTGCACGCTTTTGTAGCAAGGAAATGTGCGGGAAGCTCTGACCTTGACGGAACAATGGCTCGAGGCCGGTACGTTCCTGGAATGTTTTCCTAAAATTTGAACTGAAAAGAAACTGCGATGGCTGCCGGTTGAAAGAAAACTGTACTCGCACAAAAACACTCAACTTCAGCCTTGTGAAAGAGAATGAAGCAAAATTGCGAACCAACTTGAAAACAGTTCGTAATCTGTTGTCGGTACCCAAAAAAGTTCATCTGTGTTTCAGACCCGAACAACCAGAGAGCGTTCAACAACAAGAAGTACTACATCCAGATGCTGGCGGAGCAGGAGGTGGACACCAAGGGCGATACTGGTGAAGAGGTAAAGGTATGGTCTTCAGCACCTGCTTCTGCGCTTCGCTCGCACCCAGTGGTTTGATTCGCTGCTTGAATCGTCTTCACATCACGGCTGCACCGCCGTCGTTGTGGCGTTTGGCAGGATGCAGGGCTCTCATTCACTTGATGCCAACAGAGCTGTTGTTTGTGACCGACCTGGCTGACTCCACAACCCGGTGCAGACTTGATGTGAAAACTGTCAAGCATACGTGGTCTGTTAGCATGTACGATCTATGAGATTTTATTTTGGAAGTGAACCACTTCATGAATGTCGCACGCTGTAAACATTGCATCAAGCTGGAGGAGGGATTTCGTTTAAAAGCATTTTCGGGTGCTTTTGCTTTTTTACGGAAGAAAAGTAAAAGGAACTGCAGTGCCTGTTTCTTTTCGTGCAAGAGCTCTTGCTGTTCGTGTGCCGTGTCCATTCTTGTTGTGTTGCTTTGGCTCGTTCGCTATGCTGTGCACCGTTGACGTCGTCTGACATGTGAATGAAGATTGAAAACCGAAGCACAAAATGAAGAATAGGAATCTTTCTCGTCCAAAGTTTATTCAATAACATTGCACAAACGCAAAACCGTCTCGTGGGAACTTCGTTTCATATTCTCGTTGTGGTGAAATCTCGTGATGTCCTGCTGTGCAGGTGAGGCCTTTCCAGAACAAGAGAATTCTGGATGACTACAGATCTTCACAGGAATTCGCTGCGTACGAAGCTCTGTGCAGAGGCGAGGATACCCACGTAAGTTCGGCCAGTGTCTTGCCAAAAAGACGAACTTTGATTTCATTCAAAATTTTCTGCTTTTCAAAACACGTGAATTGTTACCACATTGAACACTTTACAGTTTATCTTCAAAAAAAGAACACTCCACTCGCAGGTGATTGCTGACGCTCACCAACTAAAATGCCAGTACAAGCGCCACCACCCTCTCTTCTACTACGGTCCCCTTCGGGAAGAAACCCTCTTCAGCAATCCCTGGATCGTCCTGTACCACGACCTCATGACTGATTCCGAGGTCGCAGCGATCAAAAGGATCGCCAAGCCGAAAGTAAGTGAAAACAATTTATTCATTCAGGAAAAACTGACAAATCGGACGGAATTTAAAAGAACATTAGTTGTAAGTCAAGGGAACCTTGTGGTGGTCAGCGTTCCTCAATCAAGACGAAAACAAACCAGGCAGACGTGAGGGAGACCAAGCCATAAAAATTGGGGAGATTTTGACACTGCACCTGCAATGAAATCAATGCGACTGACAACAGTCGGTGCAGTGAACTTCTGACCATCCATCGACCAAACTGGAATCGTGTGCAGTGCTGAATGCGTTTGCGCTCGTGTTTCAAAATTTCATTTGTCTTCAAGTGAACAAACGCAGAACTTGGACAAAAATGGCAAATGATCGTGTAGACAGTCTGCCCTTACAGCCCTGTGAGCAATGAAGCGCCAGAGAGAGAGAGAGAGAGCTTGTTCTTTTAGTTCTGTGCATGCCTGCAGAGAATGAGACGAAGGGAACATTTCGAAACACTCAGTTATTCCTGCATGTCAGTTCTGAAACACGACCTGCAAATAGGATTCGAATGCGGCCGGTTTCTTTGTCTTGCATCTGCCTTCGTTGATCTCGAACTCAACTCGAAAGTTTTGACCTGTCTTTTCGTTTGTCATAAATCTACAATTCGCAAGTTACTCTTTCGGGTTGGGCCGTCAGGAGATGCTCATGCTTCTGGTCAAGATGCTGTTCGGAAGTAAGAAACAAACCGAGACAGGAATTTTACTGACTGCTGTGCTTGGTGTCGAGCTCGGATGTGTTGACTCGGTTTGTTGCGATGCAGTCAGTTCGGAGCATCGTGGTGTGAAAATGTAGATTTTCCTCTCAGGTTGGTGGTTTTGGGCAAGCAAACACAAAGTGCCGGCAGATCGAAACAGACTCACTCTGCAAACAAGAATGAGGCAGTTTTCTTTCCCCACAACTTTGTCGCTCTTCGTAAAACGAGTGTTGTATTCACGACTTCGTGAAAGAGGAAACTTTTGGTGTATTGTACCTGAAGCCATCAAATGTACTCGACTCTAATTTTCAAAACTAACATGAATCTTCCACCTTGGAAGTTCCCTCTCCGAGCATGGCAGCGACCAAAACTTTCACCCACTCGTTTTCGTTGTTTTTTCTTGCCGTGCAGAAAATACACAGTAGCTTAGTGCCAGGCTTGACTAGATCCACTCGCATGTTGAATCCTGCCTCCAGAAAGATTTGCAAAATGGCTAGTTTTCAGAAAAGCATGGTTTTTTTCGAGAGTTGAGATCGTCTAAGTTAGTTTTTGTCGTCATTTTATTTCCAGCTAAAGCGAGCCACAGTTCAAAACCCACAGACAGGCAAACTAGAAACGGCCTATTATAGAGTCAGCAAAAGGTAAAAAGCATTTCATCATCTGACTGGAGACAATGTCATGCTGATCAGTATGTCGACGACTGTACGTTGAAGAAAACCTCCTTTGAATCCCGAGTCCCTGCTTTGCCTGTGAGGAAGAACACCCAGTGCCGTAAGAGGGAGGGCCCGTTTTGGTCAATTACTTTCTTCAGTTTGTTGGGCGTTGTAACCAACCTCTGCACAGGTTGTCACGGGTTGCTTTGGTAACCTTTGGTGTAACATTGGCAGTGGTTCCGCTTTCAGGCTTCTTATTTTATGTACTCGGCTTTCATATCTTTCCTGTCAGTCGTTTTTCTTTCAGAGCACTACTGATCAAATGCACCAATTGTTTATGCATTTGTACTGTATTGAGAAATAGGCTACTCTCAACGAGCGTTGTTCCCCACATCACGACACTGTGAACTCCTTTATTCCCAATGAGGCAGAACATTTCTGCGCTGCTTTACAAAGTTTTGCTCAACTTGAGAGCACCCTATTGCTCCCAAAATGTGATTGATTTTGGTTTGGTTTTTAGCTGCATAGGTCAGGAGTCTTTCTGCATGAGGGGCTAGGAGTCTCATCACCATTTGTCAATTTCCGAACTAGTAAAAGGTAAAAGCCACTCCAGATCACCTCTGGATATGGTCAGGTCAGGTAGACTCTCTTTCCTTTTTGTATCAGTGTACAAGCATTTCGACGCAAAATTTTCTGGTCGTATTTGACACAAAATTTCCAAATCCTCCATGGCCCACTGTGATTTCGAAACAAATCTGGTTGAGAGTTGACTGTTTCTCATTATAGCTGTCCAGATCTGGTGTCTTCACTTGGTCGGAGTCCGATACAAACCACTACACTAAGTATAGAACCAGTAAGAGGTAACGAAGCGAAGAAGACGATTCCTTCAATTTTCATTTGTTCACTTGCAGGTGGTTTTGGTGTCTTCTCTTCCGCGCACGCACAACTTTACTGCTTTTCTGTGGGTTTCAGCTGTTCACAGCAATTCGTCACCTTCGGCAGAATGCTGGTTCTACCTTGCGTCAAATTTATTTTGAACGTCACTTTGCGTGTCGTTCTTGTTTGTTCTGTTCCGAAATTTTGATCAAAAGACCAGTGCTGCTGAAGGTGAAGCCAGTTGGAAAGGGGATTATGTTCTGAAATGTTTAACAACTCTGCTTTTATTTCACAGCCCTTTCCTCAGCTATGTCAAGCTTTCATTCTTGTGTTCTTTTTGACCTTCAAGTTCACCACATACAGTGATAACGCATATTGTTTTCTCTTCAGGTAACACAATACTACTGTCAAAAGTCCTGACTTGTTTTTCCGTGCTTCTTCTTACACGATAGTAACACATTTTCTTGTTTTCAATTCGGGTGATTCGAAACATTTTTTCCTCTGCTAAAATCCTGACTTGTTTTTGCGAACTTTCCTCGTCTGGAAATGTCTTCATGTTGTAAATTGAAAATCGGACTCCGACACCGAGGCATCAGATCACCAGGCACCCTGTCTTCCTTACATGGCTTTCTGTCGTTGTGGACAGCCAGACACTTATTCTGGGACAAATTGCACGTGGGAATGTGCAACCTTTGTTGGCACATTTCAGAATTTCCTTCTCAGCGTCGAACGTAGTCAAATAAAAACTGAACCTCCCCGAAAGCTCGATGACAAACAGTAACGCAGAAAACACTCACACCTGGCCCCGTCCGCCAAAAAAGTCCCTTCTGCATTCCAAAGGGCGAGACACTGATCAGAATTGTCATTGTTTTCCTTTTACAACATTTTACGATGTAATTCTCACATTTTGCGACGTTGGTCGCTCGCGTATGTGCTAAGTGATTTGGGTGCTGTAATTGTGCCTGCAGTAACTGTTCAAATTGTGATTTTATCAAATCAGATATTGTTTCGTTTTTTCGTTGATCAAAATGCTGCTGAACTTCGTTTGCATGTCTAAATTGTGTGAACATTTTCGCCAGGAAATAATGATACTTTGGCTTTTGTAGGCATTTTTTGTGTTTTGATCAAGGTGCTCGATTCAAAGGCCCTTCCCTCCCTTCAATTTTAAAATTGAGTGTTGTTCTGGAGCTGATTGCTTCAAAAGTTTTGGCGGGAGGGGGGTGTCTTGTGCAGTCAGTCGAATTCTTTCTGCTTTTGTTGCAGCAAACGAAAATCGGGCACCTTCTTTGAAAAAATTGTCATGTTTTGATGGTTGTTTGGCGTATGAACTGATGAGTGATGGTTGTACATAGTGCGTGGCTCAGAGACGATGACCACCCGCTCATCCGACAAGTCAGCAACAAAGTGCACGCTCTGACCAACCTGACCCTGTGGACTGCAGAAGAGCTGCAGGTGAGAAGAAGCTTTTGAAGCAACTTACAACAACAAAAAAGTGCACCAATTCAACCGTCTTTCATTTGCGGAATGTTCAAACTTTGCAGCTTTGAATGTCTATTGCACACCGTGTCGCGGGTGACCAGAGCACCTTCACAAACCAAACTTGACCGGAAAAACACAAGATGATGGTTCGTTTTGTTTCAGGTGGTGAATTATGGGATAGGTGGTCATTATGAGCCGCACTTTGACTTCGCTCGGGTGAGTAAAATTTTTTATCTTGGTCCAAAAAATTATCAGTAGTAAAAGCTCGAACGTGTCTCGTTGAATTGGAATATTTTCTGACTGACGGAGAATTGTAATCAGCACAGCATGAAATGTTGCGTGGACCGAACTACAAACAGCGGCGTTTGAAAGACGTGTAAGGTCCAAACTTGTCAACGTTTGCATGCAGTTTGACAAGTTCTGAAAAAGCTTGATATGTACATATTTTGTCTGTTTGCTCAATGTCGTGTGATGCACTTGTCATGAATTGTCTGTTCTCCGAAGTCGTGCGCAGAAAATGTTCCATATTGCTGATGGCCACTGGAAACTACAGTCGGGTGCTTTCTTTTTCTTCTCGATTTGAAAACTGGTTGGAATTGGGTGTTTCAGAACGACTATGTAAATCTGTCGTTGCACATGCAGCTTATTTGAAACCCGAGAACGGGACGTTGGTTTCAAACAAAATCGACGTAGGATTTCGGTTCACACATCACCAATGTGGGGCATTGATTTGTAATAATACTTGGTTTTCAGGCAGCGGACAGGTACAGTCCCTGGGAAGGAAACCGAATCGCAACGGCGATATTCTACGTAAGTCACCCAGAGCTGGGTAAATGCACAGGTGCCCACTCACCCACTGGACGGGTAACGGGCACCAGTGCAAGCATGGCACTAGATACACCCATGCTTGCATGTTTTTCGTGTTTCACTTGCAGAAAGAGGAGAGAATTCTGGATGAATGGCGGGGTAACCGAATAGCAACTGCGATCTTCTACGTAAGTTGGGCTGGCCACGACAGCGTGGTGCCCGACTCGTACGTGGCGCCGCGGACGGCGCCAGGGGTCGCCACCTCCCGCCGCCTCCGCTCCTGGAGCGGAGCTCACAACACAACACACTCACGATGGCTCAAACACGAGTCATCGTGAGAAATAAAAACACACGCTTTGGTTACTATAGCTCATCTGGACCAGCGCGTGGATGGAAGTGGCAGTGAAGGAACCTCCCCCCATCGGCCTCGTGATGTAGGCCGTTTGTAGGCCGTTGATGTTTGGTATATGTTCCACTTGTGTCGATTCAGAAAGATGAGGTAGCATCATTTGATCCGAATGCTGGAAACAGAATTGCCACTGCCATCTTTTATGTAAGTTACCATGATGACAGAGAAGACCCCGACTCTCGCCCGCTTTCTGTTGTGGAAGAAAAATGTGCGGGTGTTTATCCCCAAATTTTATAGGTTGTAAATTATGGAATCCCTTGAGGAAGGTAGGTATGCAGGTTCGAGTCAAGGACTTTGGTTTGTTCTTGTGCTGTTCGCGTTTGTTCTTGTTGAATCGCGTACAAAGGCGTTCGCATCCATCTTTAAGCAAGCAAATTACATTGCTAAAAGTGATCAAATCGTGGTATTTGAACTGGTCGTTTTGTACACAGTTTGGTAATGGTGTTCTCACAAGCGGTAGAACTTGCGAATGTTGGTTGATAAGACTTCGCTTGCTTGGCTGCTCGTGTTGCCTCTGCATGCGCAGGCATGCTCGCCTGCAAATGTGTAACCTCTTACCAAACAGGTGACTGACGTCACAGCCGGTGGCTACACAGTGTTCCCGCAGATTGGGGCCAAAGTGAAGCCAATTGGGGTGAGAAATTCACAGATTGTGTTTTTTCGTTTTGTCGTGGGAGCATGAACTTCTGTTTCCACAAGAAACACTTGGACTCAGCACTTTCGAAGGGGGCTATGGAATGGAATGTCACTTCTCGACCTGTTGCATGTGGACGGGTAGGTGGAAAGTGCATGCACAGCGTCTACTTGCAGAAATCGATGGCGTTCTGGTACAACTTGAAGGCCAGTGGAGAGGGCGACTACTTGACGCGACACGCAGGGTGTCCAGTGCTGACGGGGTCCAAGTGGGGTGAGTGGATCTCTGATGGAGGATGTAGGCAATGGAACTTGCACAGCAAAACTAAACACCATTTTCCACACCGTGCTCGTTCAAATTGAAGAACAATGGTTTTCATTTCAGTTGCCAACAAATGGATTCACGAACGAGGACAAGAGTTCGTTCGCCCGTGCACCCTGAACCCAGACGAGTAATGGTGTGACGATGTACAGTGCGTGAGAGAATAAATGAAACTCGCGTCTTTCACTTGTCCTTTGCTAGAACAAAATTTGGAAGGGAAAAACTGAGTATCTTCAAACGAACATGCCCAGCCAATGTCTACACTTGAGGTTTCATGTTCAGTACGTGTGCTATGCTGTTTGTTCGGTGTGTGTAAGTTATTTGTAGCTCAAAACTTTGGCTCTGCCGTGTTGTATGGATCTGTCAAACATGACACATTTTTGAAGACGGACTATTTTTACATTGTTGCCAAACGATGACTGACGTACAGTCGAGTTTGGTGTTTCACAAAATCTCACCGATCGCTAAAACTGCCATGACTCATCCAGCTTCACCTCTATTTTTCTACGAATGGTGAAAGCGAGTGATACATCCGTTGTCCCATCTGTTGAAGTCACTGACACTTTCCTGTTGAAAGTAGTATTTTCACATCGCGACGGCCAACATTTCAAAGTAGTTTCCAGAAAGTAACCCTTTTGGTGCTCGTACTTAACATGATGTAGTTCGCTTCTTTTTTTCTTTTCTTTTTTCTGAGATTTTCATTTGTTTCACAATGTCGATGTGACGTTCACTTTCATAAATCCGTTGCTACTTGCGACACTTCGTGAGAAAAATCGTTGAAGTGAGTGCAGCTGTACGAAAAGCAATAAAGGTTTTGTATGGAAATGAAACTGTGGTTCGGATCAATTTTATTTTGGTCTTGACACCTGTGGCTTTTATCTGAGGTGAACCTGAAAATGATGAGAAAATTGTCGTGTTCACGATCGGTCTGGAAAGACACCGGATTCGAGACAACTGTTTCCATTCACCTTCTCAGTGCAGACTGGCCAATTCGCTTCACCCGTGAGCATGACAATTTTTGCCATCGTTGGACAGAACCTCGTAATCCTCGGCGTTCAACTTCACACTTGCGAACTGCAAGCGTGGAGGCAGGCACCGCGCATGTGGGTGGCGGGAACAGCTGCCGGCAGATGGCGCCTATTCCGACATCGGGAGGCGCCGAGTTCAAACAAGATGGCGGGAACAGCACAGCAGCAGCGAGCAGCGATCACACTCAAAGGATCCACAGCTATCATTGCAGAATTCTTCCGTAAGTTCTTTCCCGATAAGCCTGTGTTAGTACAGAAAGCCTGGTGTTCTGTCAGGGGATTAAAATGCTCCGATATTGTCAACGCGAGAAATTTTTGTCAATTTCCTCCATTATCGCTCAACCCAGCAGCGCACAACAAATTCTTTGGGAGATCTATTTACAAGGGAAAAGTGCCATTGACTCGTGGGAGGGGGGCGGTTGTGGTCCTTCTGAGGACAGCTGCATCCGACGTTCATTTGAGTTGATCGTTCTCGTCTTCCTCCAGATTATGGAATCAACACGATCCTGTATCAACGGGGCATCTACCCTCCGGAAACTTTCACCAGAGAAAGAAAGTATGACACCACACTGCTCGTCACCACCGACGACACCCTGAAGAAATACATGCAAGAAGTGATTGACCAAGTAAAAGGTGCGTCCGCTGTGATCTGACATGTGGCTGGGAAAGGCGAATTTGCCAAAGCACCCGTTAACTAGATCTACGATTGGGCTTTGGTTTTGAACTGGAAACTCAGGAGACACGTGGCACATGTTGTTGTTTGCAGATTTATCATTATGATAAATGAAGACTATTTTAAATTTCAGTGTGGCTGAACGACATGACAGTGAAGAAATTAGTTTTGCTGATCAAGAACATCGACACCAATGACGTGTTGGAGCGATGGCAGTTCGACGTGGTGTGCGACAAAAATTACAAAGCAGAAAAGTGCGTACAAACCTGCCTGTGCTGAAACAAGATCAGCGTGTTCGCAAGGTCAACGGACAGAGGCAAACTGGGTCACCACTTCACCCATTTCAGTGTTGGTGTTTGGTTGAAGACACCCCTCCCCCCCGCCCCTCCCACGAATAACTTTTCAGGAAAGGAATTTCACATGAAGAACCGGTGAACAAACATTGTGCAAAGTAGTGCTTGCATGAGAGACAACTCAAATGCCTTGTTTCATTTCCAGCGTGAAGCCTGCAGAAAAACAAGAATCTGAAGTGAAGAAGGAGATACAGGGCGTCCTGAGACAAATCACCGCCTCTGTTTCGTTCCTGCCTCTTCTAGATGATCCATGTGAGGTTCTTGAGCGTGACTTGTTTTGCGTGAAGTCACAGTCTAAGAACAAGAGAAGCAGTGCTCAAGGCAACTACAGTGCGAAGTCCCGAGTGGCGTATGTTACCTCTTATAACTATAACTATGATAGCGAACTGGCCTGCTGGGCTCTTGGTGCTCTGCCTAATATAGATACCATTCTGTTGGGGGGGGGGGGACAAAGTCCATGGGGGACAGTCTGTGCATGGGGGACAAAGTCCACCGGGGTGGGGGGGGGGGAGACAAACAGGGGTGGTGGGCCAAAGTCCAGGGGGGAGGGGGGACAAAGTGTGTCAGGGACATCTGGCCCAGGCTGCCTATACCGCACTACCACAAGGTGCTTGCCCTGAAGGGACTTCGCACAATTAACTTGTTACCAGCCACTGAATATTCATGTCACAACATTGGGCACATTTGCTTCATTTCGCAGAACAGATCAACATTTGGACGCAGTTTTCTTTGCCGCAGGTGCCTTCGACATCCTGGTGTACACGGATAAGGACCTTGAGGTTCCGGACACCTGGGGCGAGTCCGGCCCCGGCTTCATCAACAACTCGGAGGAGGTTCGATTCCGCTCCATCTCAACCATCATCCACAAGGTCGACACGATGGTCGCCTTCAAGAGCGACCGGTGATGCGCGGAGTGAAGTGCGCGGAGGACATGACAGAAGTAGGTGGAGCATGTTTCAGCACCAATGCGTGTTCCCCTACTAACTGTCGCGACTCAGAACTGTCATTTTGAAAGAATACCGCACTGCAGGTTCAAGTGCCTGGAACAAACCTTGTAGCTCGGATACGAAGCAGGCACCATGAAAGACTTTTTTCCGTCTCGTAGGTGCCAACTTTGCTTGAGAACTTTCCGTTGACAATGGAGAAGGGGAAATGGTGTCGAGTGAATTGAAATAGTTTTTCTGCTGGGGAGAACGTATGCAGAGAGAAATCGTTCGTGTCCGTATCGTTTCGACTTGTGGTTGTGTGACCCTGCAGCTGTAGTGATCAAGCAAACATTTTGCATTTCTGCATCTGGGAATGAATGAATCAAGCAAATTTTCTACTCTCACAATCTACATGTGGGGATTTTGGTTTCAAACTGAATGTGTGAGAGAAGGCGTTTTCCTGGTTTGCCGATGTGTTCTTTTCCAGTCGACGTCAGCTCACTATGCTTCGTGCGTGCGCGTTTTTGTCAATAAATTGTCAAATTTTGTGCGTTTCTCAGCCAAATATGGTTTTCTTTCGTGCGACTTTTGAGTGTAAAGCCGTCCATGGGGACGTTATGGAACAGCCATCTTGATAGAGCTGCCATCTGGCGGTGGTTTTGTGTTTCCGTCCGTATCACTGCAACGACGTTCACACAACGTTCTAGAAACGCTGGAAAACATCATCCAAACGTTAACAGACCTTTTAAAAGAAGATCGAAACTGCAATCGCCGCACTTGGATCAACAGGACGAACGACTGGAGTTTTGAAACATGCCGTCGCCGAAAAATCGAGTTTTCAAGCGGATTCCGCTGTCTCCAGCCGTGCGGGTCAAGTCGCCGTCACAGAACGTCACCGTGCGAGCTGGACCCACGTGTCCGACGGCGTTTCCAGTGCAGAAGCCAGTTCCAGTCGCTTCAGACTCGCCGTGGGGCGATCAAGGTACGCAGTTCTTTTGGTACAAGAAGCATGAACAGGAGAAAGACGAGAACACGTCCCCGCGGTCCAAGAGAAAAAATCTGAAGCGGAAGGCCGAGGACAACGCTCGAGAATTGTTGGAGCTGAAAAGAAAGCGAGAAGAGAGAGAGAAGGTTCGGTTTGAAGCCAGAGAGCTGCGCGAACAGGAACAGCGAGCGAAGGAAGCAGAAACCGAAGGAAACTACCTGGAACATGAAGAGGCTTTCCTGTTGAAGCAAGTTCCGCTGAGATCCAAGATCCGTCTGGAGCAAGGACGCGCGCAACCCGTGGATATCCTGGCCAGGTACGTGACAGCCGTCAATCAACTGGACGTGGAAAACATTGAGACGAGCAGCCCGGTCGAGCTCCTGGAGAGTGTGCCAGAGAGTAGTCTGGACGACCTCATGGAAGACGTGAACATTTACAAAAAAGTTCACCACAAGCAACCGAAGTGTGCAGAGTTTTGGAACAAAGTGGCGCATTTGGTCAGTTTCAAGTGTGAGAGAAGAGAAGAAAATCGACGTTGGAATCCGAAGATCGAAGTTGAAATTGACTCAATCCTGCGAGGAAAAACGGTGAATCAGCTGAATCAATTGAAAGGTGGCATCGCAGCGAAGTTGGAGACGTCCGGCGTCGACGTGCCCTACTGGGAGCACCTGCTGCGGACCACAGAAGCTGAAATCTGTCGTCAGAGTCTGATCGAGGAACATGAGAAGTACCTGAAAACCAAACTGACCATTTTCCAGGACCAGAAGAGGCGAGTTTCAGCGACGTCCAGTTCCACAGTTCTTCAGACGAGTCTTTCGCCGCGGCCTGAGGTTCCGCAAACTGAGCTGAGGTTGCAGGTCGTTGGTTCCGTGCTGGTGAAGGAAAGTTTCCTCGCTCCGATCCAGGAAGAGAACAGCGACGCTGTTGTCATGCAGGACTACGATGTGAGGTTCTTTGCTGAGCACGAGGTGCCTGAAGACGCAGCCGTTGTTGACGCGGAGGAAGATGCGAAGCGGTTGCGCGAAGCGAGGGAGGAAGTGCGGCGCAAGGATCCGCTGTTCCACTCGTCTCTTCCGGAGAAGATGGACGTGACAAGCGCGACGGACGGAGCCGAGACGAGTGGAAAACAGGTGGCAAAAAGTGAAATTGTCGAGAACAAAAACGAACGATTTTCGGCAACATCCCGACAGGAAGTGGTATCAGCGGATGAAGTTGAACTGCTCGGTTTATCCGACTCAAGTGATGGTGAGACCGACTTCAGAGTGGAGGTGGCCATTCCGTCGGAAGAAATGCGACGCCTCGACACGAAGTACAAGCCTCGCAAACCGCGCTATTTCAACAAGATTCAGACGGGCTTCTACTGGACCCGCTACAACCGAACCCATTACGACTCCGACAACCCTCCACCCAAAATGGTTCTTGGGTACAAGTTCAACATCTTCTACCCGGACCTGATGGACAAGTGTGCGGTGCCTCGCTACACCGTGACGCCGTGCGCGGACAACAGGGACCTGGCCGTGCTCAGGTTCAGCGCCGGGCCGCCCTACGAGGACGTCGCCTTCCAGATCGTCAACGACCGAGAGTGGAGCCGCAGCGAGAGATTCGGCTTCAGAAACTGGTTCAAGGGAGGCGTGCTGCAACTCTGGTTCAGGTTCAAGAAGATGTCCTACCGACGATAAGGAGCGAACAGTGCAACATGGCACGAAACTTTCGTTGGGACTGAGCTGGAGACAGGCTGTCGAATGTTCCAGCAGACGGTGCTTGGAAAACTGTTCAAATTTTTACACACAGTGAAACGTTCCCCTTTGTGATTTGTCTTTGTGTTGTTCGTCGTATATAGTTTGTACAGAATGTTGTGCGATATCGTCCACTTTGTGCTCGCAGAATGTCCGAAGAATAAACACTCACCACTGTTCAACATATTCGAGGTTTCTGTTGCTTGTCGGCATTGTGCACCCGAGACTTGGCCTCACAGATGAGATATTGATGAGTACCTTTTCTTCCGGCTTCAGGCAGATAAAGTGGAGAACTTTCTGAACCTGGACAAAAGAGAATTCCATCTATTTCAATGGGCACGAGGGAAACGCACGGCGTGGCTGTGTTCGGGGGCACTGTGGCGCGCAACTAAGTACTTGCAAGTATGATTTAGTGCGAGAAATTCAATATTTCTGGTCCGACCCTCACGCCAGGCTGTGTGAGGGACAGTGATTGAAGGGCGGAATGTGACCTCGGACTCGATTCCGCCATTGACGAGTCCGAATGGAAGATTACATTTGACAGGCAGACCAAGCAATCAGGCACTTGAGTTACGTCTGATCCGAGGGGCTCACCTGGTGCCGAGGGGTATCGCCTTCGCCGAGCAAACATTTGATGTCCGAGACTCTCCCTTTCAAACGGGGCAAAAATGCGAGTGAGATTACTGGTCGGCGAACTCATAGCTGTCAGGGTGATTAAGGGAGCCTCGGTGGGGCCCTGACCCGGGCTCACACCGGCCCGTGACTCGCATGGAGGTAGATTGGGTCATCTTACTGCGCCTCTTTGTCCACTCGTAATGACTTTCCTATTGCTGTCGAAGGGAAAAGTTGACTCGATTTCCAGCAAACCCAATTCTCAATTGTAAAAATTGCGAATTCAAGACGTCCGGGCAGAAAAAGATTGAAACTGATACGACTTGTGTGCAGTCGTCAAATATGTGCTGAGATACGTTCCTTATGCTGAAAAGATAGCGAAATTAAAGGTTCATCTCCAAAGGCATATTCATTGTGTTCTATGCTAATGGCCACTTCTCCAGAGGTCACATACCATACATGAAAAATTACAAGCCTCGTACAACCTGTAATAAATAAGTATCTCTTGTACTCTGGTTGAGGGTCGTAAGCTTCCTTTAATTGCAGCCTCTTTAGAGGAGTAATAAACGGATGTCCGAAGCTGTTTGGGGGAAACATCTATGTCTTCAGACGTGGAAATTTGCTCCTTCAAATTCCATTCGCGCTGAATTAGTGATGGCGCAAAACAAAAATGAAAATTAATGGGCAAAATTTGTCTTGATGCCCCGTGCACGAAAAGTGCACAATGGAAGAACACACGGCAGCCGTTTTTGTGTGGAAAGGTGTTCGTGCTTTGGTATTTCATTGCAAGGGGGCAATTTTCGAAACCGTCTTTGATCGGTCTCGTGTGCATGGACATTTGTCTTCCTCCATCGTGGAAACTCAAGGTCCATCGACAGAGGGGACTGAACTGTTGGTACTGTGCCTTCAACTCTTTCAAGTATGGACAGTCCCACCACACGTGCACACATGTAGAGTGACGCTTTACAAGAGAGGCAAGACGCTGTGACGTCCACCGTGATGGAACCTGTCAACCACGTTTCTTCGTCGTTGGTCGGCCGAAAGTGGAATCGCAACGTTCTGACTGAATATTCTTTGTGAAGGTGCTGTGTGCCTGTGTTGCGTCCACCGGTGGTTGATTGTTCGGAGGACTGAACTCTTATTTTCTCATCATCGTTGCGGAACGAATTCATTTCCAAGTCTGATTTGGTGTGCTCGGACTCCATGTTTGCTGTCCTGTCTAATTCCATTGAGAACGCGATGTGGTAGCGTCTCAAGTGGACCCAGATTAGCGACTCCGCTCAAACAGACCCACCTTGATGTTGCGCTCTCTCGGCACCTTTCCAGCGGAAACTAATGGGATTTGACGAGTTCAAAGCAACTCTCCGATCAGATATTGTGCAATTTTTTCAATCTAATCTATTTGCCTGCATCTGAAATCAAATGGTGGATGAAAATCAGATTATGGTCAATGTTGGTGAAGGATTGCAATCTTCACTGTGAAACTTTGGCGAAACTCCCACATGCCCAACCCCGAGGTCTTCACACAGTTCAGGTTACTCTTTCGAAAAACTTCAGGTGACAAGGGTTTATCTCGTTCCTATTTGTGTGAACCCGTTTTGGAGTTTTGAAATCCAGGTTCGCCTTGTGTTTGGATGAAAATCCAAAGGGAACTGATTTTCTCTGCGTCTCCGGCGAAAGCTTTTGCGCTGTGAAACATGCAGAGAAAAATCGTATGACGAAGGTGTTGCAACAAATGCACTTGACCTGCATCAAGGTCCAGAAGAGGAACAAGTTCTATTTTCAGAGTGTTTTGAGGGGTTTTGGCTGCAGGTGGACAGCAATGACCCTGCGCGCTACCTGCGTGTGTCACGGTCACTTCAAAGCAGCCGCCCTGTATGGCCAGGGTCCACTGTGCCAACCTTTTTCTCCATTCACCTTATTATTTTGTCACATCAAAAAACGTGTACTGAAAGAATATTGACATTTTATTAATTCAATGCGAAACAGAGAAAAAGGTCTTGGGTTGAAAGGAACCACGTCAAGGTTGTGAAAGGCATCGCTGTGGCTGAGCCGCGCGACTTGACTAATCAGGCTCAATTAGCGTCCGGGGTTCGCTAATCAGGGGCGTAAGTAAAACAGTTGTGCAATCACACACACATCAACACTGTTTCGGTGACACTTTCGCTGCTTTTGATACTTTTTTCATCCGCTTGTGTCGTTCCGCTGTCAGCAGTGTGGACTGAAGACCGCGCGTCCAGGTTGTTTGGATGAAAGAATCTTGCGGATTTGGCACGAATGCGCTGCTGTTGGTGTACTCATCAGTTCGGTTGTGTGTGTGTGTGTGTGTGTGTGTGTGTGTGTGTGTGTGTGTGTATGTATGTATGTGTGTGCGTGTGTGTTTTACATCTGTGACTGTAGGCTGACTCAACCGTCCCAGGGGGCGGCAGAGCCACGTTCTTTGTCAGAACACTGATGACATTTTTGACAAACCAGATTGCTCTTCGTAGAATTGCAAAGTGCTCGTGTCGGGTTGAGTATAGGGGTGTTCTCTGTGATGACAAATGTTCAGACAGACCTTGTAAGATCGCATAGATCTTCGAATTCTGTTTGTCGAGATCAAAGTGCGTTTGGGGACCGACTCTGCAGGGTCCATCTCAACTGCCAAAAAATTTCAAACCCTGGGCGGTTGCGGCTTGCCCAATTACACTGTAATATGCAAAGGACATCTGTCGAGCAACAAAACGTGGCCAGTGTTGTGGGGTCATGGGTCAGCTGCCCTTTGCCAGGCAAATCCACCCAATAAATGTCCTCCCATGTCTACCTGTCATGAATTTTATATTTACCATCAACGATTAGTCTTTTGTGGTGGAGATACATTCATCTTTATCGCGTTCAGATTATGATATTAGTGGCTGAAAATCTGAGCTGCAGCAGCAAACTTAGACGATGAGCAAAGTCTGTCATTCAGCCTGGGACTTTCATTGAAATTGCCCCAATCCGTCTTTCTTCTGTTGCATTTCAATGGAGATCAAGTGATTGCAGAAAATTTTTGCTTCGTGTCCTGGTTTTGAGATCCTGAAGGAACCAAAATCCCCAAATGGTCTTGTACAAGCACTTGTGTGAAGAAATGGTCAATATTTACCACAGGGAATTTCTGCGTGAGTCTGGCACACTTTCAAAAGCCGCAAAAAGTACTCAACAAAGAAGTACCCCAACCGCTTTTGGTATGTTCGAACCACACACGTGCAGGCACACAGCGCTCAGTGTGCGCCGTCTGATGCAGACCACCGCGCACCACATAATTCTTGAGCAAGTCTCCATCGGTGACATCCTATCAAGAGGTGGCATTATCTCTCACTAATTTCACCTGAGTGCCACACTTCAGGCGCATTGTTCTCGACCGCTGCAGCCAATTTAGGAGTCTTATCACCGACTAATGGTGGAACATCCCACAAAGAGGCATGGCGACTCGGTGAACCCAAAATTTCTAATCCCGCACCTCGGAGCTGTGACCCCTCGCTGACAGGGGACAGTATTTCTGTCCCGGTATGTAATTGCATTACTTATTGCTGGTACTCATCTATCTTTGAATATTACACGGCAAACAGGACACCCAGCGATGGCCGCGCCTAATTCCTATGCTGGGTAATCAGCTTAGGCGACAGTGAGACTTTCTCGGATAAGCTTCGTTCAAAAAAGGCATCTTTCCTGCTGAGATTGCAATCATGGGTCAGTCTGAAAAACTGTTTTAAAACAGTTCAGCTTCGTGATTATTTCACGTCTATTAGTTGATACTCACACTGTCTTGACAAGAAAATTATAGGAAATGGTAAAATGCGACATTTTAACAGGAGGAGAACAGCTAAATGACTCTTAATCGCTGCTTGTGTTCAACAGTTGACTTTGCTTGGGGCAGAACTTTCGTTTGTTTTCAAACTTGATGAAGCTGAAGAGTTGTAGTTCTCAGTAGTTTGGTTGCTTTGGCAGATAGTTGGAACGATCGACCACAAAGTCTTTCTGCAACATCTCGACGACCTTGCGTTGGTTGCGATTGTGAGGCGATCGCTTCTTCCCAGGGTTTGTTTTTTTCCTGTCACCGAAGCTCAAGCGCCACACCTGTCAAGTCGAAGGACGGAGAAAGCACAATCCACCACGCTGCTTGGAAGGCCTCGAACCATTGTGATATCGCTTGGCGTTGGCAAAAAGTAGTCGAGAGTGGTTTCCTGGTTGAGCAAGGGAAGGCTGCAGCGCAACACAGGAGCAGTGTTTGTTTTTTTCGCAAGAATTGAGAAGCCACAAGAAAGATGCGCTCCGCAGGCGGGAGGCCGGGTGGAGAGAGCGACGCGCCCCGCTGCGGTGTCCCTGCACCGCGGGGCCACGCGTCGTCCCGCCTGTCCCTCACCTGTCGCCAAACCCCGACACCTCGACTGAAAATGAGCCGTCCGCTCCTTTCTCCAAATTGCCGCGCACAGCCTAATTACACATGATGGCTATCTAATGTATAGTTTCGAGGCTGGCTTCTTTTGGTCTTCGGTGCAGGATAGAAAGGGGTGTGCGCGTGCACCGGTCATCTGATGAATGTGATTTGTTGAGTGAAATTGACACAAATTACTTCCTAAATTGCTTGGTTGCAGAATTTGGCCATTTCTGGTTCCAGGTTTGGGGCAGAGGTCAAAGTACCTAAAATTCATAACGAGATTTGCGTGACTCAGAAGACATTCAAACAAGCGGAGGTGACGACTTAACTACAAGGCGACAGCGAGCGCATGACCGTTTTGAAAATGACATTCCTTTTGCTGCACACCTTTCATGCAGCATAGTTTGAATTTTATTCTGAGGACCAAAAATCGCTTTAATTAGACTCGCAATGAGGGTTTGAGTTTGGGTTTGCGTGCAGGTTCAGGGGGTCAGATTTGGACCCGAGGTGTCCACGCGTGCGCCGGGCTCCGGTGGCTTGACCCATGCGAGTGGGCAGTGCGAACATCAAACGCACCTTTTCTATCTCCAGCGACCATCTTCGACACGACTTGCCCTTTGACTTCCTCGAACTCCCAGTGTGATCTCATCAGGCATTTCTTGGCCATAAAAAACTAATGTCAATTTAAAACAGCAGAGACGTCACAATGCCAGAAAAGATCAAAGTCTGCGAGTGTTGTGAGGTGGACGCAATTAGTCCATGGAGCTTTCAAAACTGTTGCATGACTTTAGCTCCATTAATCCAGCACAAAGACTTGGCAAATCTACAGTGACCATATCTATTTCTCTTTTATCCCAGTGATGGATATTTCCACTGCATTAAGTCATTCCCGTGAGTGAAATAATTAATAAGGCAATTATCACACTGGGGCAAGAGTTGTGAGCAAGCTTCAAAAGCAAACTTGAGTCAAGGTGAATCAGATAATTCAGGGAAACAAGAACTTGGAATCCCAGCGTGTTTCGTGTTGTCACGCAGCATCTCTTGAAAACTTTGTCTTGTGCCAACTCCGTGGTTCTCCCCGTCAACAGTTCGGTGTCGTCGAAGTCTTGGTTTTGTCAGCATTGTGGTTGCGCAGTTTTTCTGGGTTGCAGAAAAATATTCAGAAAAACATTTCTCCCACAACGTGAAAATTTGATCGAAGGAGTTTGTCCAAAACAAGTGAACTTTTGGCAAGTGTTTTGTTCAAAACGCGTCAGAAGTTTGTCATGAAAGTCATGACTTTTTGGCAAGCACTGTGAGACAAAACAGTACGAATGTTGTGCAGAGCATCTGGAATTTTGTTTGTGCCTTCACCTTGTGAGACTTTTCTGGCAGACACGTGCTTTTGCTTGGTTCAGAGCAAAGCGAGTTGGTACCCTCAAGAATACACTCGTATTTCAAAGTTTTGCCTTCCAAACGATTTGGTCTTGTTTGTGCGAAATCGCAAACAGTTCACGAGAATTGGGGACACACCTCGTGCGAGTACCTTCTCGTTTGTGATTTTCTGAACGGTCTGGGGTGACAAGAGCCAAGGTACCGATGCCACTCTTTCGCGCAGTAACTTTGGAGCTTTTGCATAATGAAATGCACAAATAGCGATGAATGATATCAGATTTTTTGAAGCGAAAGTCGCGATATGAGAAACGCTTATCATCCATCAAAAATTCAATGCCGAAAATCTTCCTTTCAGTCTGAGTCATAAAGGCGGCGCAGAGACGTTCGTTTTTTGTCAGCCCTCTTATCTCGAATACGAGGGGGTTGTAGAATTAAATCACAACACAGTATTATGTATTGCTTCACAGATTTATACTGCCATTGCAATTTTATTTGTACCCGGGGTCTTGGCTTTTGAAGTGAAAAAGTGTTCGCCAGACTTCAGATCTGCACCTGCTTTTTATTGACACCCTATCTTTTCTTTGGAGACAAGTGCAAAATTGATGTCGTTGAAATGATAATTAATTTTAAAGGCAAGTGATAGTGTAAGCTCATTTGGTGTGCACGTTCTTTCAGCAGGCCCAATACTGCGGTAAACACGAGTGAGGGGGATTTGAAATTAGCCTGGGAGAGGGGCACGCCTTGATTGAGTTTGTGTACCGGCACGAGTCCCGGCGTAAGGCCGGGTTGGAGGGGTGGGCGACGCGTGCCTGGGACCCTGTCTCGGGGGTAATTTCACCGCGGCGCAAGCCTTTGTCAGACGTATGTGGTTTATGAGTACGGGTCATACACATTCTGCTGGCCTGATGCACTGTGGAAGAATTCATAGTCTCAAGGGTCTCTTTCGCTGTTGGCTTGGTTCCACAACCCGACAACCGCGTTGCCAAGGAACGTGTCCACGTAGGGCGGTTTTGAAATGCTGAGTTTATCCCAACGGTCAGTGCTCGTCATCCACACTTCACTGGCTTCAGTACTCTCCTGGGTTCAAATTCCAAATCATAACGACGATTATGTAGGAAAATATGTGGTCAGATGGCCTCAGCTCAGACTTGAAATTGTGGTTGTTGGTGCTCAGTGACATCGCGTGCACCAAACCCCATACTGCTTTGATTTGACTTGGGTCTTTCACTTCCTGCCTCATAAAATTTTGAGTGTGACATTGAAAGGCTCGGGTGGAACTCTGAGTCGCACGCACGAGCTTTCGTGCAAAAAACTTTCTCAAGACTTTGGTCGTGTGCCGTCTTCTCGAGCTGTTGAGTTTGGATCTCAACATCCTTGCTGCGTTCTTGACGTTGAAGATCATTCCATACCTGCAGTGTGTTCTGTAACGTGGTTCCACATCAGTCAGGCAGATCCGTCGCACTGCTGTTCAGAGGGGAACATGCTGGGTTTGCACATCAACGTGGATGGGCTCTGTTGAATCGCGCGAGTACTTCTGCTCGGGAGTTTGGTGACAGCAACAGATTTTAGTGTCCTTGCTGTGAATTTTTCAGCTTGGTAGACACCGGTATTTGGTTCGACAGCCTGGCTGCATCTGTGCTGCAGACGAAAGAAAACTGCATGCTCGGTTGGCAGAAACGCCAAGCCGGGTTCCATGGTCCAGTCCGCTGAAGCGAGTGCTTCTTTGTTGGGTCGCAGGCAACTTTGTTATTCTACACGGCTTTAATTTACCTTTTGCCATTTCGTATATCAGAGAAGATGCTCTTTTATGAAATCTAAGGTCACCATTAAATCCTTGGGACTGCATGACGGGACGTCTTAAAGCGCTAAAACGTCATTATCTTTTTGAAATGCAAGCAGCGAGACGTTTTACTTTCAATCTTGTTCTCAAATCACTGACATCTTTTCTAATATTACGGGAGTTGAGGGGTGAAGATGCCACGGCCGTTTATGGGTATGTGCGCACACGCACCTGCCCCGGGTTTCGAGTGGCATCCCACGCTCGGGTCACCGCCAGGGACAGTGCGCGACTTTCACCGGTTTGAATACAGGTTTTCAGGGGTTGTCTCGTGTTGCTGCACCGTGGAAACCGAGGGTGTTGAAGAGCGCATACAAATCTAGAATTGGCACGCTGTGAATGGACAATTTATTTCTCTACGATCCTCAGGTCTTGACTTTCACAGGTGTAGTCAAAACTCGAAATTTGTGCCTCCTCCAGGCTCAGGATGTGACACGACTCATTCAGCGCAGATGTACGAGTACTCGTACGTTTTCACACGTTGTGGTCCCTGAACGTTGCATATACTCACACATCTGGTTGAAAATGTTTCAATGTTTCTCCTGGTTTGTTCAAATCAGCCAGGGATTGTTGTGAACGTTAAACTCGTAACTCGTACTCGTGCCTCACATTCCTGAAATCGCTCGTACTGCCACTGAAATTCTCCTGGTCACACGAAGTCTTACGCAAATAGAATAATCCTTCAAGAAAACGATCCCTTTTGACTCGAGGCAGCACGATGTCAGATTTTTGTGACGCCTTTGGCACATTGGGGATGATTTGGGGTTTGAGTTTAACCTGAATCAGTGCGAATCTTTCCGAATTGACTGGGTGGAAACGGGAGGTACAAATTTTCTCACTTTTGTCGCCACTTGATGAAAAATGTTCTTTGTACAGTTAGCTTTACCTTGGATTATTTACGACTGGAAACCTTGCGCATTTATCTCTGGTGTTATCAAATAGCGACAAAGGGGAGACAGACAGATCTGCGGCGCGCTGCCGAGAGTCTGAGGCATGCTCCGCTGGCCCAGCGGAATGCAGACCACACTTTATGCGTGTGTGCACCCTACACTTTGACGCGTGCCTGGAATGTCACTTTAGGCTCATGTACTTTCTCTGTTTATAGATCTCTTTGGCAGATTTACTTTTCAATTTTCGCAAACAGTGCAGCAGCCATCTCGGGATTAGTCAAGAGATGAGACGCTGGTTCAGCCACGCAGGTGATTGCGTTGCGTCCTGCGTGTCACTTCTTTTGCGCTCAGTTTGTTCAGGACGAGTACGACTCATTATCACCTATTCTTCTCCCTTTTTTCCAGAAGACGCTCTGTTTTCAGGAATCAGATGGGTTCTTCAGATTATCTATTCACAATAAACAGGAAAAGCAAATAGGAAAAATATCTGGAGGCTCTTTCAAACAACGAGATGGGGTTTGGCTTTGTGTGCGCGTTTCCTGGTTTATTCTTGGTACATTATCTTCGTGTTTACCTTTATTTTTTCCCTGAAAAAGAGCCCGGGCGCATCTGTTTTGAGAAATTAGCTCTCGCACAACATTGAGTTTGAGAGCGAAGAGGAAGAGGACAGAAGGTGTTTTCCTTCCCGAGTATTTGTCTTGACACGAAGTGCGGAAGAAAACCGAACAACCTTCCGTCGGAATCGTCAGCTTAAAGGAACCTGATGATGTCCACAGAGCTTCTTTGTCTTCTGAATTGTCTGTCAAAATGTGCTGAAAACTTCAGCATCTGCGACTTGCGAAAGTTTTCGTTCACCTTCGTGTAATTTGAACGAGCAATCGCTGAAACTTTGAAATGTTGAAATTTATGCCTCTGAACGTCCCCAGTTTGAAAGGAAAATATTTCTTTGCAATGTGATCCTCTTTTCGGTGTCGTACATCTTGCTGTGTCTAATTTTATCAAAGCTTGAGACACACTTCTTTCAGTTGTCTCCCTTTGTGTGCTGTTGGTGTATAATTTTTCGGGATCAGATAAAAGTGTGAACGATGATCTTCACGGTGATATGACTTCACCTGTTGGCAAGTCCTTGTGAGTTTGTTGTTGCTTACGCTTGATGGAAGGGCTGACCTTTATTGAGGCATAGTGACCCCTTCACTACTACTTCTGGCCCAAAGGCTGAAATGAGCAACTGAACCCATCACTAAAATTGAGGGTTATCACAGAAATTACATGCTTATGTTGATCATAGTTCCTCATTGTCAGAGAAGCCTGAAGGCAATTTTTCAAGGGGAAGTTGGTCCTTTGTGATGTGCTAGCTTTGCGTGTTGAAACTTCAAAAAGTTCTGAAGCCAAGACAAAGATTGTTTTGGATGAGTGTGAAATTGGTTGTTTGCGGCTCATTTTGCGCGGGCCTTGAATGGAGCAGCTGGCGGGAAGGGAGACGAGCGCACCCCAACTGACAGAGAACGAATAAATCTGTATCAAACGTACAATGTACTTATTGTTTCAGAGAGTGACAGCCTAGGTACCAGAATTAAGTGCAATTTATGTTTTTAATATGACAGTAGTAGAAAAATTGCCACCGCAATTTGACCAGGGGTCGCAGGTACAGAAAAGACAGGCTGTCACAGGAGGGTTGATATGCTCATATCTGACACGTTGAAAGGCCTAAGTTTTGGGTTTGTTGACATATGTAGATGTATGTGGGGTGTACAAGTAGCGTTTTAACGGTTTTATTCAAAGAAAGTGTTAGTTTCTTGCAGCAAAGGCGCACGTTGCTGTTGAACGGGGAAGCTTTATTAGCTTCGCAACCATCTGCGATTCTCACATCAAGGTGTGAAGGGTCGGAGAAGTTTCAATGAAGGAGGATCTGAAAAGCCAACTTTCAAAGACGCCCCTTGCATCGGTAATCATATCCAATGCATCAGGAAAGAGATTCGGATGAGGCAAGTCTGAATGGCCAATGAAAGTTTAACGCAGCAATTTGAAGCTTATTGTTTCAGATTCGCTTGTTCTTTTGATCAAGAGATCTGTGTCTGGTTTTCTGTTCCGACCACTTGGTCACGAGACGACTGAATTGGTCAGGAAAGGTACCACAGATGTACAGATTTTGCAGAGTGCAGTCGATGGAAGAGTTGGGCATCAATTTCAGATTTGTTTGCATTGTTCAACCCGTATCCTTTTTTTGGGGACAGAAAATCTAGCCTAAGGTCTTGTGAAGTGTTCTGTCGCGTGGCTGCACCAAATCCTCAGCTTTCAGAAGATGTTTGGAATCAGCTGACACAGGAAGTACCTCGCAGCAAGGTGAAGGGGATTACTGTCTTTGAAGTCGTGCAGGTTTCCTTGTCTGCTTTATTGTTTCCGATAGCTTTTTACGGAAACACTGTCACCAAAGGAAGTTTTTCTAACCAGCGCTGAGCCACAGGGCGTGTGTACCCAGAGTCAACTCGGGGCGAATACTCAAAGTTACTGACCCAGTGAAACCTTGCACGTGCACCACGCGCGTTCAGAGCCCAATATCCACAAAAGTACGTGAAATCCCTTTGTGTTGATCACATGGGCAAATGTTCGGCGGGTTGTCTTTTGGCCTCGCTGCTGGTACCGCACAATTGCCGCGCACGTTCCTTTCCTGGCTTATGGCCTCGTCAATATTTGCCCACTTCCTTTGCATTTAATTAATTCTATACCGTACAGAATTCGCCAGCAGTTCAGCAAATTACTATCAATGAAGGTGTATTTGAAACTTTTTTGCCTTTTCCTGTGCGCCAGGTAATATTGGGCAGAAGTTCACGTTTTCCTTCCAAGTTGCTCGGTGGCTTTGATGTTTTCCCTTTTTTGGTGCTTGTCCTGATTTTCTTGCGCTTCGTCTCGATGTCGGCGGGAAATGCGGTGGAGAAACCTGGAAAAGGAAATGCCAGACTTTTTTCCGTCGAAAATGGTTATAACAGTTAATTCTGATCTGCAGACACCATAGATAAAAAGTAAAAGCCCTCCCAAGGTCTTGAGCGAGAAAGTGAAAAGTAGGTAGACGCGACATTCTGAAACTTGAGGGCAACAAACGTGGAAGTCCTCGGTTTGCAAGACAAAACTGCGAAGTGTCAGTTGGAGAGCACCTGACAGATCTCCACAGAAACAGAACTCATCCGTAGACACAAAAATCATCATGGTGCGATTGTTTTGAAAGACGTGACTCTTGCAGGGGAACGGATTCTGTCAAGATGAGTAATTGTCAGAGACAACCGAAAAAAATACCCTGCAAAATGTGTTCTCTCAAGCTGGACCATTTTCCAGTTGTTTTTTTCGTCATCTCCCTCCTTTCACGCGTTGTAATGTGTTGTTGGTAGGACAGCTGTTTGACAGGGTCAGGAAGAGATGCACGTCCACGCGCACGGAGTGTGTCGCGCTCTCCGGTCGGCGCGCCCCTTCTCGGCGGGGCAGAGCCCCCTCCTCCCGGGCGCTTCCTCCTCCCGCCCGGGCGCGCTCCTCGAGCTTACGTCCCGGGCAGCCTTCCCAGCACTCAGACTCTGCACTTCATACGCAGGACCTGTGTAAACTTTGGATGCTTGTTGGTTTGAGCAAAAACAGAACAAAATGAAAGACTAAGACAAAGTGCTGACTCTCGGTTTTGAACAGTTTTGCACTCACACTTCTTTCTTGGTGCGATCTCCGTGGTTGGTGCACACAAACTTCTCTCAAAGAAGGATTTTCTTTGGTTGACAGTGGATTTGAGACTGTCAAACACAAAGCGTGAATGGAAATGTGACTCCTTATTCTGGAGAGATCGGTTCTGCCTTCGGTGTTCGAAGTTTCCCAGTCTCGCGAACAATCTGGAAATGCTTTGGATTGGGTTTGGTCTGCCCGGGTTGCCTGATGTTTTCGTTTGTCAGAGGTGCGATTTTCTGCGCAAGACATTTCAAGGAGGGGTGAGGCTGGAAATCTAAGATCGTGGAATCTAATGTTGAAATTCAAAACAGGTAAGAGTGAGTGAGTGAGTGAGTCGCGCACAAAGGCGCCCAGGAGCGTGGCATACAGGCGTGATGGATGTCGAGTCGCTGCCCTCGGGGTGACTTCACTGCCACAGGAGGGGAAGGGGGTCAAACAGCCCACAGCTACTGAAATACGCATTTATTTCATTTTCTGTCCAAACACGGAGTTCACTGGCTGTTTGGGATAGAGATTTAAGACGAATTGATGTGCGCTCAGCTGTATTGTCTGAGCTATCAACTGGTGGATTGCGAATTCAGCTCGGGATTCAGCCGATGGATAGTGTTCACGTGAAAAGCGCCAGTGAGATTAAAGGAAAATATGATTGATTCTTTGTGTTGTCATTTTCATAACATTTCCGTGCGTATCGGCGGGTAAATATTGGACTGGGGATGATGTTTCTAGTTTCCGAGCGGAGCGCCCCTGCTCTGAATAGCTATTCTCGAATAAAAGATCCGGGGTGTTTTCTTTTCAACCTGGACGCGTGCTGATGTTTTATGCAAACAATAACGCCATCACTTTTTTCCTGGACCCCTAATTGGTCGTTTTAAATCCAAGAGTGAGGACTCCTGATGAATTCAAATCAAGTCATTTCAAAGGACGTTTGACAAAGATTCTTCCGAGCAAACACACGCGTGTGTCTGCGGTCTGGTGTGAATCAACACAAACCCCGCCGTGGATTGGCTTTCTCCGCCAGAAAACACTTGTCCGAATTCTACGCCGTCTTCATGCTCGGAATTCACAAAAGGGTTGCTGCGAGAGTGAGTGTGCTCTGTTGTGGCAGTTGAAATCACCCAGTAGCACAATGCAGCGCGTGTGTCCGCGACGTGGTCTGTGAAATTGCTCCGAATCTTCACCTCTCAGCAACTGAAAAAACTCCCGACGTGTACTCCTGACGCGTCGCTGCCTCCATTCACCCGCGTTTGGCGGGAATATTGGAGTCTCCAGGATCTTGGTGGTCACGGAACTATGTGAGAGACGCAGACGAGTTGGAATTTTTCTGTATGTTTTGAAAAGCAAACAAAAAAGTTGCATAATTTATCATCTCGTTCTTGGAAATACATTATTTCCAGCTTTTGCTTTTAAGATTAGGGTTAAGTTACTGCACGCTCGATTGCAAACCCCAAATGTTCTGTGGTTAAGTAATTTGCTGTGAAAGGTAATGCTCACTCAAGATTTGGAGATCGTTTTTTCAGTTGCTGAGAGGTGAAGATTCGGAGCAATTTCACAGACCAGCTCACGCGCTTTCACTCGACGGTGAAATGATGTGAAGAAAATCGATGAATATGCCGCATGCTGACGAAGGGAGACTGGAGCGCAAGTTCCAAAATCTTGTCAGCATTCTTGAAGTTTGTTTGGCCCTTGCAAGAAATGATCACAACGACAATCAGTGCCAAGGATTCTGCAGTCTCAAAGATTGGTGTTTCGGTCCAGAGCCAAGCTTGGAAAACGAATACCGTCTGAGTCTCTCCGCTCTGTTCAATCTCAGCTTCTGTGTGACTCACAAGAAGGCGAAGACAAACCTTTCCGCATGGTTGATTCTGCTTGCTCCTCAGGATTGACATTTGCGTGTTGATCTCCTGTTGGGTCTAAGGCAGTGTGTAAACCAGGATGAAGTGTTGGAAAATCCTAGAAGCTCATGTGACTCTTTTAACGTTGCCGCAGATAGCCGAAAAACGTCCGTGGTACACACATTGCATCGTGCAAGCAAAGGTTCTTGTGCGTCGCCATCACCATCGTCTCAGTGACAGCGAAGACGCGAAGACGCTGGTTCACAAGTTTAATTGGTGTGGACAGCCCTTGCGTCAGGCGTGGTCATCGGTCAGCCCTGTTTGGACACTGCGCCTAAATCTGTCTTGGATGCGCCACATCGATTTCAAGTGTTTGAGTGTTGAAGAAATTCGTGACGCAGTAACACGCACGATCTTCGACGCTTGAGCAGAAGGGTCCCAACCCGCCCGGTCTTTCGAACCTTCTCCTTGTCATTGTCAATTCTGTCAGAGATCTTAGAGATCTCGGAGGGACCTCTGGATTGTAAGTGGAACATTGTGTGATTTTCCTCTCCGATCAGAAAAGAACCGTTGATATTTCGTGCAGATAGTGCTTTGTAGAACTAACTTACAACAGCATCCATGGACGCGAAACAAACAACAGGATGAAGCCAACTGCGTGAGGAGCCGCATTTATGAAACCTCGTTGACGCAACTGGAGACACTTGAGCAAAAATATTGTGCAACACTTTCAGCTTTTCTTTCTGATTTTGGTCTCCTCATCTCCTAATTTTCTGTGAGTGTTACTGCTTAACCCCGCCAAGTGTTTTCTGGTAGACGCGTTCCCAACTTTGATGCTTTTCAGCCGAGTCTCCTGTCATGTGGAGGCAGTTTATCACAAGTACTGGTCAGCAGAGTTGATGGTCACTCAAAGGCCTCCACTCGAGTTTTCCTTTTGTGCATTGATCTGCACATTTCAACCCCAAACCCCAATAAATCTCCGATGCAAACTCATACTTGCGATTGTCACCCGGGTAACTTTAGGACCTTACAGGGGGTTATGTGATGTGAAAAGAAGTAATTTGGTCGTTCAGGGATGCAGTGAGGCTCCAAAAAGAAGCCAGAAACGCCACAATGCGCCACGCACACGCTGCTACCATAAATCACTTTCGAATAACCGCTTCTGTGCCGAGTGGTTTTCATGTTTCCTCTGTTTACCTTGAAAAGGTTCCCGAGAGAAAGTCGGAGAAAGGACAGCTGAAACAAGACTTGGAATTGAGTGCTCCGGGTAACTTTAGAAGGATGTTTCAGAGCTCTTCCTTGCACCATCCAATAATAGGCAAAAGTAATTCCACTATCTTCGAGTGAACTGCATTGTTGAAGTGCCTCAGGGTCACAAAAAAGAAGGGAAAATAACGACTATCTTTTTGTGCAGTCGCTTAAACGCGAAACTTCTATTTCTTCACTTGGAGGGTTAAATTCTGGAGCCATCCCTTGAAATCGGTTACGCGAGACAGACACGGTAACTTGAGACGATAATTTGTGAGAGGAAAATGAGATTCTGTTTGAAAGTGAACAAAACCGTGGTCACATTTGAAAGAACTTGTGCTTCCACCCCGAGAAAAATATTTTGAAGGTTTTCAAGCTCTGGAGGAACCAAGTGCGAAACTTGGCTTTTGGTTTCCGCTGCACGCGACACACGTCGAGGAAAAAGAGCAACGTAATGGGTATATAATTGCACGGTGAGGCTACAGGGCTGTCAGTAGACATCAGACATAAGCCTTGATGACCTCAGTCTGATAGGAGCTCATCCCTTTGTCAGTGTCAAGCCATGCAAGGATGGACGCGCACGTACGTTGCCATGCATACAGCCGTGGAGCATTAGGTCCACTGCCGTTGTACTCGTGTCATGACAAAGGCAATTATCCAAGAGCAGCACGCATCTACCTCTTTTCTCCCAGCCTCAAACCGAAACAAGCCAAAAATGAGCTCTTGTTGGAATTGCAACAGACATGTATATTGAGGCCCATTTAAATCACCGAAATTCGGCAATTGAGTGTGATTGTACCATTGAGGATTTTGCAGCTGAAATTGGCTGTTGGGCGCGGCGGCTGCGATTGAAGTGCGTGAGGATCAAGGCGCACGGCTGGCGGCTGTTTGCCCGGTGCATGAGGTGCGCGACCATTTGCCCAGCCAGCCGCAGTGCCTGCCCCAAAACAGTCACATACCCAGGTTCGAGACTGTGGACAAGTCGCTGTACTCAGAAGAAGGACAAGGTCGTCTCCAAAAGTTCAGATTTCCTGCTAGCGTTCACATCAGAGTTGGAACTGAGAGGATTTCCATTGGTCAGGGCAGGAACGTTGAGCGTTGTTTGCATTTAGTCCAGTTTCTTGAGATTTTTTGACAACTTTCAGAGAATATTTGCCCAGGACAAGTTTGTTTCGCGTTCACATCACAGCAAGCTTTGAGAACAAGACACACGCGGAGGTCTGAACGATCATCTTTGAACGTTTTCAGATTTTTCACCGAGTTTGCTCGTGCTGTGTCAGAGCAAGAAAACTTCGCGCTGCAATTTTGAAAATGAATAGAATCAGCTGTGCTTTGTGGAGAAAATGCTTTCCGACTCAATTCCCCGTTTGAAAGTTGGAACATACATATCATTTTCTGCGACTCTGCACATTCGAAATAAGTATTCAGAATCCGAAAATTGTGCAGTTGAGCTCGAAATAAACAGCACAGTACTGTACCTTCAGGGCTTAAGTACTTAGAAAGGGGCTGCCAAATTAAAGTGACTCAATAGATTTTGCTGGTAGAAACGAAAACAAACATTAACAAAAAGCCTGTCAAGCTTTTTCTGTATCTTTATTTTGAGAGGTAAACAGGCGCGCGTGTCCACGGGTGCGGTACCCCGTGAACTGCTCTCGGGTATGCCACGGCGTTTGAGCCACGGTGTTCGGGGCTTCCTGCCAGCCTGGTTCCAGCAAAATCAGAGCTCGAGTCTCACGAGGTCCGGAACAATTCTTCTCAAAGAATAGTCATCAGTCAAGGGCATAATTTGGTATTTAACTACAATGCTATATAATTTTGGTTGCCTGGCTTTTGAAAAATTCATGCGCACATAGTTGAAGGCGCGCTGCGCCATTTCTATAGCGATGGACGGTGCCAGGTAACCCCGTGATTCATAAATCAGGCGCGAATTGACCACGTTGACCACCAACCCCCACCGTGTCACTGAGGTCAGTCGTGGCTGTCTTTACGTTTCAACACTGAATCCCAACATTCACTAAAGAGCTTCTGTGTTTGAAAAAGGAAACATGAACAAGGTGTCTTGTCAGCAAAACCTTGCGAAGCGTTTGGCGTTGGTTTGAATGTTGGCTTTCGCTTGGTTTTCATGCGAGTGAAAAAGAAATCGTCGATCTGTTTGTGATCGTAAACATCCGTCAGTTTCAACGTATGGTTATTTTTCGCGCTTCTGTGTGAAAGATTTTCTGGACAAATTGTGGAGACCTTTGAAATGCACAGAATTCTCCCGCTTCCCTTTTGTTGTCATTTTCCGCAGATACTTCACCAAAACTTCTGTTCAGAAGTATCGGAATGTACTTGAGCAGTTCTACAGCTCTTGAAAGGCACCAAATGTTCACAGTATGCAAATTTTCATATGGGGCGTTCATTTTATTGTTCTTGCTGGACTGCTCTATGGTGCACTCCGTTTGATGTCCGGGGTACTTGTTGTCTGTGTTCATTTCCTGGAGATAATTTCTATATCATACGAAATTATTGCCACCAGTGTGATTGATTTCAATGAGAAACTGGGTGCCCGAGATAAAAGGCAGTATCCTAGAAAGGAAGGAACAATGTGAGTCAGGAACTACTCTGTGTTAAACAGGAAACATCTTTTAGAGATTCAGTAATCCATTACTTCCATTGTGGGGCACGATGCTCGTTACAGCGGCTCCTTGGCTCTGTCCCCCGGGTGCATAATAGGCGTGTGTCTTTGTGGTTGAGGTTTTAAATGCACACGCGCCATCAAGGTGGAAAAAGGGGCAAGAAATGGGTGTACTCAATGGGGCACACCTGAGCCTATACATGGCATGCTGAAGCCAGATAATGTAAGCTTCCTAAGAACAGGAAATAAGTATTTGAAGTACACACGGGTCTGCGCTTGGGCTCCGCTTTCAGAATTCCAAAGACTGGGACATGTTGGGAAATGGTGAGGGGCCGTTCTTCTGTCCGCGCGAGTGCTGAGTTCTCCATTAGGAGGCTGTGTCCAGGCACTGAGAAGTCTTGCTTATCTGTATTTGACAGAAACACACTGCGATGGCTTATTGGGGATAAGCTGAAAATGGTTGTAACGGTTCATTTTATTTTGCAGCCTTTCACTTTGTTGGGTTTCATAACCTTAGCTATCTTGGCGTCACCTGACCTCAAGACCTCTCTCGGGCTATTGGTGGTCTTGGACGCGTGCGCGCAACAAACATGACAGTATCTTTTCAGAAAATTGGAAGATAAAACCACATTGAATTTGATATGTCATCGGGGAGAAATTGGACCTGTCCTACCAACAGTGACCACAAAGTATTTTTAAATGGGTATGCTGGCAGCGAGTCCAGTAACGCACACGAACATGCATTCAATAGAACAAGTTTCCAGCCCCTTGGTTCTCTAAGGAGTATCTGCGAATGAATGGGACACTGCAGTGGAAAGATGCATTCAACAATGGGGACAGAGACGGGTCTTTTCATTGTGCGCGAGACACAGGTTCCGCCTTTGGTTGCCGGGAGTACACCCGAAGCGCCCAGTAATGAGGATTTTCCATGAGTCTTGGCATCGCGTGGATGTTTTAGTTCCCGAGCGTCTCTGTGAAAGCGAAGGGGGTACGCCGCCTGCATGGGTATGATTTGGGGACCCTGAATAGCAATGGGTCCTTGGCTACAGGCGTTGTGTTTGACTGTTGGAGGACCCGGGGACCTGTAGTTGCCATTCAGAGAGCTAAAATTGAATTGGAGTGATGCTCACGGCTCAGTGAATAGGCACAAGAGCTGCGAGCGCAGGGGGAAGAACGGAATACCTATTCAGACGCACGGCCCGTGGCTACAAATGCAAGTATCCTTTATGCGATTGACAATGCTCGAGGTAGCTCTCAACAAAAGTGAATTTCCTTGGCATCTATAACTCTGCCGTCCATCATCCCTGTCTCGGACTCTTCCCCCAAAACCTCGCACTTAAAATCCAGTCCTTCCCCTGAATGTAATTAATTAGCATAATTCCAAGTGTAATGAAAGGCCACGTACGCGACTGCATTGGTTGTGTGAGTCGGTGCGCGCGTTCACCCTGTGCCCCGCGCGTGCTGATGAAACTCCAGCCATAAATACCCTAATTTCCAATGGTAAATATTTAAGTTGAATTCCTCGTGTCTATCGAATATGTGTAAAGCTCCACAAGGTGCTTTTGTTCTCTGTTTCGCTGCAAATATCTGTGAATGTACATGGATACTGCGCGAGGGAACACCTGCGGGAGTGAAAGCCGAACAGAGGAGTTACTCGCATGTCAATCATTCGCCAAGAATGATATCAATTTTGAAAAATTTAAAATTATTGCTGCTTCAAGCGGAAATGGTTCTTAGTTCTGCTAGAAGTCTTGCTGCAATGTTCCGGCAGTGCACGCTTTCTGCCTTCGCAAGATAGTTTTGGAAATTTGCTGGCAAGGACGCTTCCGATGTTTTCGCTTCTGGCGACAGTGGAACAAACGACGTCTTTACGCTGCAAGAACGACAAAGAAGGACTTCATATTTTGTTCCTTTTTATTCTTGAACATTGTGACCGCAATGGGCGAAGTTTCAAGTTTTACTTGAGCATGTAAAAATAGAGAATCTCGCAAGATGTGCAACTTCATGTTGAACATAAAACAGTCGTAGCACCCTCCATGCATTCTTGTCTTGAGCATTGAGTGTACATCGGTACCACGATTACATCTTTGCAAGTGAGCAAAAGGTCTCAGAAAACTCGTAAAGATTGGAATGTCAAAAAGAAAAATTGTTAAACTTTGTGAAGACACGTCGAAACATGGATGTCTCTTCTAGAATGAGCGCATGTACATCGTGATATGACATGACATATTTACAAAACATGAGTAATGTACATCTTAAGTAGAATTCAAGTTTTGTGTCGCGCATTCAGCGAATGCTCAGTCAGTTTGTGTTTGTAAATCTCACCCAGAAGAGTTTGAATCGTGAAAACAGTTTGTGCAGGATAAGTCTGCTCTGAAGTCTGCTCTGGTTTGCCTCTCTTCTGAACACTTGTCTCTCGACCTTGTCCCTTGGAGCGAAGTTGTGCAGATTCATCGTGGAAACTGGACCCACGGAGCATGGACCCGCCAGCGTTGTGTGCGAATGTCAAGGATTTAGTGTCACGCTTCAGTACGCCTCGTAGACGTATCCTTCGGAAGTGTCACTGTAATCTCCAGGGCTTCGTGTCGAGTTCTGCACCGGCAACCTGTAGTGGTTGGAGTACCAGTTCATCTGGTGGGGGACGGTGGTTGGTGTGGCGCAGGGCATGGGCATGGTGGGAGAGGACACGCCGGGTTGGCAGGGGGAGTGTGGGAAGTGCGGCTCGGGTTGAGGCGGCGTCGGCTGCTGCTGAGGGTGCGGGAGATGGTGGTGGTGCTGCGGCTGCGACTGCGTCTGCATGCCGAGGGAACTGAGCATACTGTCCCCGAGAGAGTTCTGCATGGCGGCGTACATGTTTTCTCCCAGCATCGCTGGCATAGACGGAGGCAGCTGGAAAGGGAGGTCGCCGGGGTTGGTGCCCGGCTGCTGCTGCTGATTCTGCATCCCGTGGTCGGGCTGGAAGCCCATCTTCTCGTTGAGCTCACACACCTTCAGAGTCTGGCTCAGCGCAAAGATGTAGTTGTGCGCAAACCTCAGAGTCTCGATCTTGGTCAGCTTGGCGTCGTCGGAGGGGCAGGGCAGCACGTTGCGCAGCGTGTCCAGCGCCTCGTTCAAGCTGTGCATGCGGTTCCGCTCACGGTCGTTCGCCTTGACACGTCGGTTCTTCTTGAGCTTCAGGATCAGACTCGGACTCTTGGCGCGCGCCCGCGACTTGGTGTACCTGCGCTTCTTCGGGGTCCCGCCGTTGTTCTCCGCTGATTCATCGTTTTCTTTCTGGGTCTTGCTCTGCTTGGCTGCGCGACCGCGGCACTTGGTGGCTGCATCGTCGGTGGCGGGTTTCATCTCCTCGGGCTTGATGTCGTTCAGGGTGGTGAGGAAGCTTTCGCCGTCGCCGTCGCAGAGACTCGCGTTGGTGGCGGGGCTGTCGTAGCGCGTCGACGCCGGCGACATGACGAGCGTCGCCGGGGACAGGACGCTGGAGGCTGGACTCGACATCTCCTCGTACTTCATCTTGTGCTGCTGCTGCTGCTGCTGCTGCTGCTGCTGTTGCTGCTGCTGCTGTCGTGGCAAGTCGCTTTTCAGGATGCGAGCAACTCGACTGACGCTTTGTGGTGAAGATCACTGTTTGCAAAAGCAAAGTGCTTCAAGGCTGGAAGATGTCACTGACTGTCTGGCTGGCTGCCTGTTGAGTTCGTGTTGTCAGCACTGTCACCTGTACTCTCACTGCAAAAAAGTGCTCACTTGCTCGCTCGCTCGACTGAGGCTTGTCGCGACCTGTGCCGGGTTTTATACGGAGCGCGGTGCGGCACGCGCGCCCCGCCCCTCTGCGCGCCGGAGCGCGTCCGACCAACACCACCGGGGCACACGACTGGCCACGCGCTGCCGCGCACGCCTCGCTGCCGCTCAAGTGGCGTGTGCACCGTGAACACAGGGCTGCGGTGCACTGCACGGAAACACCGAGGTGCAGCCCGCGCCCAACAACAGTCGTCATCCAGGTCTCTGCAGTTGCTCAAATCGAGCCGCCCAAATCAAAGCAGCCAATTTGAACCAATTTGTCTCGAAGACCGAAATGGTTCATCCAGTCATATTTACCACCTACAATACTGAGATGAAAGTTGGTGGGTCATCAAGGAAGGACGAGTGCATACCTGAGTAATTACTAGAATATTGTATCATTGATGGTGTGCTCTTTTGACCATAAAACGCAGATACGGCCGTCCAAATGAGACTTTGATATGATTGTGATCATCCAAAGTGGTTAGCAAGTTCAAACGGCCCAGGTGAGACGTCCAGATGACTTTGTCGTCACAGTGTCTGCAGCCTGAACTGAAAGGTGTGTTCGTGTATGGGTCCACACGCAGGACTTTGACGTCAGATGAGGGCATGACTAACTACGACTTAAGTCGGAGAGTCCGGCGGAAGCCTCACCAAGAGTGAATTGGAAGACTGTCATTGAGAACAAGTCTTCAAGATTGACAAAAAGGTGCCTTCTCTGGCCTCACAATCGCGTCACACAGTGACTTTTTCAGATCGACTTTTATGGCTTGTCATGAACACACTACAAACTCAATACTTCCAGTGAAACTTTAATCTTGCAGCTCCAAGGATATTGTGATACTTTGCACGCCGTTTAAAATCCTATTTGGAACTCGGTTGTGACAGAGATGGAAGAAAAAGTTGAGAGCGACAAGAGCGGCAGTTGACGTGGGATCACCTTGTGTGCCCCGATTCTCTTAGAAGGTTCTTGAGAAGTACTTTTTCTGCGTCACACGATGCCAGTCCCGGGGAAAAAGTCTTCATAAGAATGTCAACACGCGCGTTTCGGGCATCAGGGATGTTTCACACAGGACGCACCACGCATTGCGTCCCGTGCGTCAGTCAGTGGACGCTGACGGTTTCTTTGACCGAGACGCAATGCAATGCGAGACCCATCCAGTGTGAAACGGATTGAAGGAGCCAAAGTTGGTCGCGCACATTAATCACGGATGAAACCTGTGAATTTTCAAACTCGCGCTTCAGACGACGCTTGTGTAATGTGTTGGAAATCCTTTCTTCAGGCAGCAGTGGCTTTTTGCATTTCTCTTCCTCCAAATTCAGCAAGAGAGATTTTGCTTTGTTCCTCCCAGTTCCACCTGTTGTTCTTGTGTTTGATGTCGCATTCGGGAGGCAGTGCATCGTGGAATCGGTTTTATATTGACTTCAAGAAGCTAATTTGAGCCACTTTCGTTGATGCAGATCAAGCGATGCTGGTTCCAATCTGCTGTTCACCTGTCTCGTTGAGGCCCGAGTTTCTCCGTTTTAATCCCAAAGTCTAACAGAGAGAATCTCAGGTCACCGACACCCAGTTATCGCTCATAACACTGATCACCGTGATAAAGTCTAAATGTCGCTCTCCTATTGCTTTGCCTTCAAGCAATAAAGCTCCCCGTCTTGAAGTTTGCTTTTGATCAAGATGACTTGATGAACATTAATTTTTCTTCGTCAAGAGGTTTTAATATTTGCTTTGTAATTTGACAAGTGCAGTTCTCAAAATTAATGCGAGGGTTGTTCTCCGAATGCAATGCTTGTCGGGGTGAGACGTTGTGAAATTACATCTGTTGAGACAGCAAGGAAAGGCTGAATCTGAGATGGCAAAAGCTTGATGTCAAAGACGAGGTTACGCGTGCAGCAAGAAGTTAGAATTCAGATTTGTCTGTTAATTAAGCGTTCGGAATTTTTGGAGTTCTTCGGAAAGAGACAATGAATTTCATGAATTTTGGAATAAAAAAATGAAATGGTTTGATTTTCAATTTTGCGTTGCCGCTTTGTCCAGTCGCTTGGCGCGTCAAAAGACAGATTAGAAAAGGCATCCAGTTTGAATGCAGTGAACTCAGCTTTGGACTGAGTTACCCTTCTCGACATCAGACTCTGAATCCCGGCTGACACGATGACTGGCGCTCAGAGCGTCGCTCTGCAGCGACCACCTCATTGAGAACCTCGGGTGCAGCGCACGGACTGTGCCACGTTCTCAAAAACACAATCACTTTTTACCATCAGTCAGAAGATGAGTATCAACACTTCCTATTGTTGCATAATTTCAGGGTGCAATGTCAGTGAGGACATATCGTCTGCGAAAAAATTATAACAAAACATCTATCTGGAGACCAATCTGCGAGTAATTGCTATGTACGTTTACTCTTCATCCATTACAAGCAAGGTGAAGAAGGGTGCTTTACGTAAAATAATTATGAAATGCGAAAAAAGTTCTGATGTTATTGCACAAGTACCGGTTGTCGCATTGAAGGGGATGATTGCATCAACGTCAGTTATTGGTGGAGGGTTCGAGTGATTGTTTCTGCGGTCGCCCGAGGCAGGGAGGGGTTGGCTTTGAACTGGTTATGCAGTTCGGGCACACGTCGTTTCCCAAGGTTGTGTGCATCCAGCAGGTCGACTTGGATGTGTGGGACTCTCGAGCTTTTGGTTTCACTGAAAATTAGGGAATTTCGCCTCGGGATCCGGTGATTTACCGCTGCGCTACGTAACCTGCTCCACCCTTCACCGCATAAATTACACTTTGCTTCTTCAGGCTCTGCTAATCAGCGTAACAGCGTCAATATCCATCCATCGCTCTCCCCGGATTGATTTACCTGCAAAATACCAGTCTCCATTGAACGTTCCGCACAACTTCTGCTTGTGCATTTTGCAGTGTTTTGTAATTATCTGGCATGATTAAAGCGCCATTTTTACAGACGGGCAAGAACTGTGTGGTGAGTTTTGTAGAGTTGGTTCGTGTGTTGACGCTACGTTGAGCGAGTTGCTCCAAGTCACGCAAAACGTTCATAGGAAATGTGCAAATTGGTGAATGTCGTGGTGGAAATCAAAGCGTCGAGCAGCCATCAGCCCGTCTCAAGTTCGTCCACTCGCGCAATTAGACAAATGAGAATGAATTCAGTCGGAATGATAAGAGAATAAACAAAATTAAGTTCCACTTGTTTGATTATTTTGAAGTTCCTCTTTGCTTTGCTTCTGCTCAATGATTGCATGCAGAGCACCAAAAAATTTCTCCGAATGCACGAAATACAGGTGCAGATGGCACGCACGATCATATTCGGTGTCGCGAATGCAGATTAACCTCGCTGCTTTATTTGTAATCACTCCGAAATGAATAAACCCAGAGGCGACTACCACGGGATATCTTTGATTACCTGATGTTGTGGTTTTTAACAAGTAAATAGCTGACCCCAAGGCTGACTAATGCTAACAACAAATCTGCACCCCTGCACCTGTTCCAGAAATGTGCGAAGTTGAAATCACCCCGCCCCACAATGCGAGTTGCTTCGATCAGACTTAAATTTTTACACGCGCCCACTGCGAAAGCATCGACGCGTGTATTCTCGTCACAAATGATGTCTGTTCCGGTGTGGACAGAGAGAGCACAAGAAACAAGACTTCCCGAAAAATGCGCCCTCCCCTCCCCGAAAATCACTATCATTCTCATGTGAAACTTCATCATCCTGATAAACACGTTACGAAAATCGCCAAGAAGAAAATGAAATGCTTCTCCAAGACACCTCCAAAATGTTACTATCCTGGCTCCTGTTGCGCGTACGCCCAACCCCAAAAGAAAACACTGTTCAGAATTGTCAGTCCACCACGGTCTCATCCTGCTGCGGGTGAACGAACCCCAACCCTTGCCTGACACGAATTTACGATGACTTCCTCTGAAACGCGCAGCCTGCACCAATGCAATCCCCACTTTTGCCTTTGTTGGTACCGTACAACTGCAGTGACGATTTGAGCGAGGCCTCGAAAAGCCACCAGGAACGATTCTCAACCAAGAAAACTTGCTGAAGTTGTGTGTCACAGTCCAGTCACCACCAAACATCAAAAGCTTCAAACAGTGTCACTGTATTGCAAGATTCATGCTGAGCCTCAGACTCTTTATAGAATTGCATTGTTTACCGGAAAGATATTCGAACGATAAGCAACGCGAACCGATGCAGTTTTGCAGGACGTGCTTTGTTGTCTGGTCTCCAAATGGACAATGTGCATGAATGGCTTCAGTTCTCGGCAATCGAATCAATGTTTGTTTCATGACTTTTCAGATCTTTTTCAGATCTATGCAGTACATTCAGATCTACAAAGCGAACAAACTGTAATTTTATGACACTAGTTGCTTTTTGACCAGACTCAACAAAAGAGCAGCAACACTGGCTACCGTATTTGAACTCATTTCATGTCCAACGGTCGTTAGTTGCAGTTTGTGACGAGGGCGCTCACAAAGAGTCGCGCCCAGAACCGCAGCTGCAGGTGAAAACTGCTCAACAATGGGTCTGAGCAGGAAGATTGCGAAGCGAATTGTTGTTTACAAGTCAGAGCGTCATCTTTCATTTTTGCAGTCAGCATGTTTTGCTCGTATGTTTATGAACCGGTCTTATGAAGCAGACCTATTTTTACAAAGCCAGTTGCACACCACAAGAAATTCAAGATTCCAGTCTGAGCAGCTGGAGATGTGTGTTTTGAGCATTGCAGAAACCAGGATTGATGTCAGAAACTCGGCTTGGTTTGACGTCTCAATGACCTTCAGCAAACGAAGGTAAAATGCTGCAATCAGAATCAAATGATGTTGAGCAGAAAGACCAATCACTGTCCATTGAAGGTTGTTGATTGAGCCCAATGTTCAATATTGCTTCACCGTGACTTTTGGTGCAGCATGTGCATTTTGCCAAATCATCTGTGGCTGTGGTGAAACTGCAAGTTGATTTGGGAAAGAGAGTTTCAGCTTCGCTGCCTCGGATTCACTGTGAATTGTGAATTTCATTTCGGCGAAGTTGGTTACTCTTACGATGTGCTCGGACAGTTGCCGAGAAATGACTTTGCAGATGAAGACCAATCTCGGGGGTTGTCGTGCATACTGATTTAATGACAGTTATGATGTCAGTACCAATGGGACGTTCTCGGCGTATCTGTGCAATCTGACCATTATTCCAGCAGGGTGTCACTTGCGTTGTTTTCCTCGTGTGTCAACACCCACACGCACGCACACCTCCTCTGTGCGTGTCCGAGCATTATCTTGGGCGACTTAGCACAACTCATCTCATTATCCAAGTATTAAATACACACTTGATGAATTGTATCGTCTCGGTTGTGTGTGGGCAGGATGTTGTGCAAGGAACTGGTCATTAAGAGCAAGTGTTGGGTTGCGTGTTGCACATTGATTTTTGCCCGGGCACCCACTGGGTTTCTTGGGAGGTTGTCACGTTCTGAGACGTTTGGACACCCACCCAGAGGTTCTTGAGTTCATGCACGTTGCGCAAGAAAGGAGGCTTGCAAATAGCCTCGTGTTAACGTGTTGAAATGGGCCGCAACTAACTTACCTCACTGTGGTTCTCATGTCATTGCGCCACGCCAGGGTCTGCCTCCTAATTTGCACAAAATGACAAAATGGGACAGGAAGGACAGATCCGAAAATGGGACGTCTTTCCAATTGAGATTTGTGGGTTTGTGTGGAACTGGACATTTCTATATCCCAGAGAAGCTGCCAGATAGAGGCACCGCAGTGTCATTGCAGTGACACCTTCACCTGCCACTTTTGGATTCACGCGAAAGCACAAAATCCCAGAAATAAGTTTTAGTGCTCAGTTTCCTGGCGGATTAGAAGCTTTAATTCTTGGCATGTCAGTTTCTGGCTGAATACCTGGCCGGGAAGTGCATCCTTCCGGGATGTCCCCGGTTCCGCAGGACTCCGGGGCGATTCTCGGGGAGATCGTCCAATGCGCGGTGACGACGGTGACGCAACGGGCGCGGCGCCTCTCCTGGAGGTCATGTCACCGCACCCGCAGAATAGATCTGCACAAAATTTTTGCAGCTTATTGCGCAATGGTAAATGGACACCCAATGGTCTCGTATCAGGATATGGCTCAACTCAAGCGGATGTGCCAAAATGTGAAATTGATTTTCTCCTGTCCTGAACTGTGTTCAGGATCTGTGTTTGTCAAAACCCAAAACACCGCGAGCAAACGGAAGTACAATTTCAGAGGCAGTGACAGAAATCTGCTGATTTCTCCACCGAAAACCCAGCGCAGATGACATAACATGGAGACAGAAGTCATTTCACCAGAAATTGGCCGATGGAGTCTTGAACTCATCATGAGTCCTTCTCTGCTGGAGTTGCAGACTTTCTGTTGGGAAAGCAACTCAATCTATTCATTGTCCAGTTTGCCGTGAACTCATTGCACGAACTGGACAATCGAGACTCACGTGGAAATGATGTAACAGAACTCAGAAAATTGCTGATGACAAAATTAGCCGTTCTCTGCAATACTTGGTCAGAGAGTACGGCAATAAACGTGAGGTAATCCACCTCGAGAAAAAAGCCGTAAATGGTGATGATTGTTTGACAAGTAGAGTTCAACAAAAGGGCCAAAGAGCTTTGGATGAGGGCAATCGCTGTACACGCCCCGAAACAGCCACTGTGTAAATCACTTTTTTTTTCCTTTTTTGCTTTTTATGAGGGAATATTATGGGCAAAGGCAGCTGAACGTGAGTGGCTGATGCCCCTTGAATCAAATTTCGTGCGAAAGCTCGGTGAAAGTCGTGAATGGGAGCTGAAAAGTGGGGTTGTTACAAATGGGCCGGCGCAGCGGGTCGTCTCTCCGCGGCAGGTGCGGCCGCAGCCGACGGCCAGGTTCACCTGTCGCGCGGCCACCGCCGCTCGCGCTGGTTGACCACGGCCGCCCCGTGGTCAGGGTCCTGGGCAGACCTCGCTATCAATCCACGTTATCATTACCCGCTGTCTATCAAACTCGTCTACATGACGCGGTCTCCCCGGTTCGCCTCATACAAAGAACTCCTTACGTGGCCAGCGGGCCGTATCCAGTTAGACTGGTCAACCGGGGAGCGTGGCACCAAGACAGAGTACCTGCTATCCCCAATCCATCAGTCTGACACCAGTATAGTTCTTGTCTGACAGCAGATTAGATGGTTTCCTATTGAAGGTATGATTTGCCTGGAACCAAGATTCCAGATAACATTTTTAACCACACAAAACATTATAATCTCAAACACATTAAAAGGACAGGTCGTGACACTTGCATTGAAATGGCAAGGAAGTGTACTGGTACTGAACCACCCAGACCGTGCAGGGTGTACTTTAATACTGTGTTCTCATCTGTTTTCATGTCAATTTGAGATTTCTATATTGAAATGATTATCAGGTTCAAGCTCCACATTCAAGAGCGTTGCTTCCCCTGCTGTCGGGAGCAAACCGCAGAAAAAGCGCCGGAGTTTGCTCCCAGTGTGACGTTCCAAAATTAAACGCTACTTACTTTGCTTAGGCTTCTTAATTTTTGAAAAAAAGACAGGTGCAAAAATCTCAGGTAACGTTTTCTTTTTTCTAAGAGCAAGCTTTTGTGCAATTACGTTAAATTAAGTCAATGAGACATCACACGCCTGAGACTCACGATGTTCAATGGAGCCCCAACGGGAGCCCTCGAGTTAACAGTAAAAGTAACTTTGCGACAATGCAAGATTTACGATACTGTTGAGGAGCCGCTCAAAGCACCCCTGCAGCTCGGGTGGAATAAGGCATAGGTTACCAAGCACACGTGCTCAGTGATGGAACTGCCCCTTTTCCTTTTTATGTCGAAGAGACTTTTCAGAGGAAGGCATAATGAAGGTTTTTGGGACTGGAACATAAAGGCAGGGGCGCGTGAAGATGGATGACTCTTGCAGTCCCCGGTTCCCATCCACGCGGCAACTCCATGCATCACTGCATCATTTTATTGTCGTTAATCATCACTGCAAATTCACCAGTAACCATGAAATAATAGTTGCCTGGCAAACAGGGTATTGTTTCTTCCCTCTGATGTTGGAGGTCCTTTTTGAAGCACTAATGCATCGTGATTGTGTATGATATAATTCCGGATCATTCGACCAAACGGCCATGTTTGCCCTCCAGATTTTAGGCGGAATCTCAAACAGAAATTAAAAGCGTTTGAACTGTTACTTTCAACTTCTTTCCAAGACTTGACCCCTAATTTGTTTGTAAGTATCATTGGTTGAAATGATTAGCTCCGTAAAATCAAACTCTAATCAGTCTCAGTAAACAGTGGCTTTCGTAATATTATTTTGCAATCAGTTGTGTACGAACCGGGCGTTCTCGTCGCGCCTGCACCTGCTCCTCTTGGTCGGGTGACTCTGCCGTGAAGCGTTTGTTGCTTTCGGTGCATCCGCAGTAGAGCACAAAGGAGACTTACAGTTCGATTTCGTTCCACTGGGAGAAAAAAAAACTGTGGTGACGGTGTTTCTCAAATCGCTAGACATCATCGGAGGTGTCGCAAGCACAAAATTGCGATTCCCCAACTGCGCTGCAGCGGCATGTCTGCAGTTGGTACTTGTACGTGTGCCTTCTTGTGCCTTTTCCCGACACACAAAAGAGCAAACTTTGCAACCACTGGCTGTTTCCAACAAAATCCAGAGACTAAACAGCTGCAGTCGGTCTTCTTTACTGCAAAAAGCTGGACCCGCATGGATCCTTCCTTTTCTCCCTGCATTTTGATTCTGCGTTTCTCTGCGCCGAAAAGCTCTTGTTGTTCGGTGTTTTGCAGTGAATTGCGGCAACAAAGTGAAGCACAGAAGAACCGTTGAGAATGAAGCGGCAAGCAGAGAATTCGCCTCCCCCATTCCGGATTCATGGTGACCTTTTCCAGATCTCTTCCGTGTCTAAAGTGCGATGCTGAATGCTGAACGCAGACCGAGAGATCCATGGGTCGACAGAGTCATTTGTTCCGACTGCTCAGTCCAAGAACGTCCTTTCGCATGGGTCAAGCCGGTCCGCGTTTCTTGCGACCAGAAGCCTGGTTCAATTTGACGGGGGTTGAGAGTAACTCAAGAAGTTTCAAATATAACGTAAAGCCCTGACAGCTCACCACCTCAACGTTTCTCTGTTGCATTCGTTGGACGCCACCGGACAGTTTTGTGCTTTTGGGTTGTTTTGCTACTTTGGTTCTTGTGGAAACAAGGCAGAACGAACTGAAAACGCAACCTGCAGTTGGGTGAGCTGCTTTCTGGGTCAAGTTGAGCAAAACTGAAAACCTGAAAGTTATTCATGCCCCACGTCAATGGTTCTTGTGCCTTGCGGGGTAAAACGCTTCAGGTATTTGCAAAAGAGTATCTTTTCATTCGAAGTCCTCCACGGCGCAGTTGAGGTTGTGAACACGTGGACACATTACGCTTTATCATTGGGAAAGATTGATTCATTTGTCAAAATTAATTTCAAGTGCTCTTTTACTTGATGAAGAAATTGCGGGGCAAAAAACTTCACATCCCGGTGTCACAAAAAGTCACTTTGCATAATTTTGTCTTTTCTTTTCTCTGAATGAGTCAATCGATCTTCCCGGTTGAGGTAATGGACAGGCAAACCACCACCAGTCCGGTTGAGTTATGGTGCACGTGTTCCAAACATGGGGCACCGTCCACCGCTGCCCTCGGCCATCGACTAATGCATCACTCTTCTTCCGGTCACACTGGTACGCATTGAAAGTTCCATTGTTGATGACCGTGGAGTGTGTATCGAGTTGTGGACGGCCGTGTCCAGTTTTCGGACACGTGGCGGGCATTATCGCCCAATGGGGCGTGCAGATGCTGGGTGTCTGCAGGGTGCTTAGGGTCCGGTGGATGTTGCCATTGTCCATGACTTCGGGACGGTTCGTACTCAGCACACCCTGGTGCAACGTTCTCGATCTCCTGTTTATGCACGCAACACTTTCGCACTTACCCTCGTGGGGTTCATAGGTGGACATGGTCAGATCCCTGATGACCGTCATTATTCCCTCGACGAGCCTCACCTGTGGAAATCAGTTGCTAATCGACGTGACTGCGATGCCATTACCCGACCCACTCCGCATTAACGAACCCGGGATGGCCTCCGGTCCGTGCTCTCACATCCGCAGTCGCACAAGGCGAAACGATTGCTACATACTTTCGGGGCTGATCTGTTTTCAAAATGACTTCATTCTGAAACCTTCCAAAATGAGCACCTGTGGGTGCTCCTCAGGCAAAACACGAACATCAAACGTGCTGGTAAATATACCCTCTTTGAGTGGGATCATTTTGGAAAAAGAGTGTACATCACTTTGGTCTTGTCGATTTTCCTATTGTGTTTGATTGTCATTGTGGAATCCCTAATTTTCTGTGACATTTAATGGGCACTTTTGATACAGAATTCCAGTGTTCCGAAGTGGAAGGTTTCCGAGTGAGGCTTCCATCTCAGACGAGTTTACCAACAAACGAATAAATAGAAAGGTGACCTCTTCACCTTTGCCACACTTCATCATTTTGTGTCAACAAGGGTCTCCTCGAAAATAGCGTTTTATCTCTTTGGGAGTACAAACTGTGCGCTTTGAATGCAAATTCTCTTTATTCCGTTGCTTTGGTTTAATTTGGCTCCTCAAACATATCAGTGTTCTTCTTGATGAAATCTGTCCACCCAACATTCTAATTCGCGAAAGCGCTGCTGAAGACAACACCCCGCCCAATTTCAACTTGTATAGAATGACTTTCAGCAAAACAATGAGTTTCACCTGCGCATCTTTCACAAGACACACTTTGTGTGCAGTCACAGAAAGTGGCCGACATTTGTTCTCTGTTTTCAAACTGAAGTCTGGAATAGTGCTGCAATCCGCCATTGCAGTTCGATTCAAACCACCTGCAAGGTCTTTTGTCCTCCTGAATTCTGAACAAACGCTTTTGGAATTCGCAACTTGCGGCAAAAATTTCACGCTGTTTGTGAGCTTCAAAAAGATTGAAAGGTGCGCAGGTAAAAATCCATGTTTTGCCTTTGAGTGTCTGGTGTTGCGACAAAGATTCAAATCCTCAAAATCAACTGGGGTGAGTGGATGGCTGAACATGTGAAGTGGAGCTGAGTGGCTTTAATAGGAGGAGATCGACACGGCTGATTTGAATAATCTGCAGGGCTTCGCCCCCGGGGGTCGTGTGGCGTGGGGTGGCGGTAACTTTTGAAGCCCTTGTCACTTTCTTTGGAGTCACCTCGCCAGAACGTCCCCCTGGCTGCGCGCACTCGCCGGGGACGGTTGTTTTACAGTTTCCTCCGGTGAAGAAGCAGCAATCAGCGTTGTACCTCATACCGAGTTGACAACATTATATTTTTTCATCAGACATTGCCTTTGAACTCTATGGAAAATGCTAACCTCTAACCTTGGGCAAATTAAATCAAAATTGTGGCTCGCAGCGGGAATTAAGGGCGAAAATGGTCGCAATTGTTTGGAGTGTTTCTATCGAGTGGCACTAATAGAGGGATAAATCAGTTCAAAGAATCAAACGGAATGCTTTATGAGTGTTCCTGCCGTAGAAAACTTGTTGAATTTTACTGATTCGCCAGGTAGGACAGAAATGGAAGAAGATCAGTACCTGTAGCCGAATCTTTGATGGGGTATCACTTTTCAGAGCCTCACGACAGCACTTGAAATGTTTCAAACTCTCTTCGGGAAAGTTTCAGGAAAGCAGATCCAGGCAGCGAGAGTTTTGCGGCGTCTCTTTTTGGACACAAAGAGAAACATTTCTCAGGGGCGGAATTAATTACCTACTTTGGACTTGAAGTCGACTTGTTCAACTTGGAGATCTCTCTTATTTGGAAACCTAATCTCTTGAGTTTCAATTTGTGAGGGAAACTGTTGCTTTCAAAAGTCTTTCCCGCGTCAGTTCGCGAAGTGAACAATGGAGTGAAGCGATTAATTTCGCTGATCAAACGCTTTCAACAGAGCTGTGCACACAATGGGAGGCAGGTGGAAGTCCCGGCCGCGGCTACTGCAGGGCCTGGCGGCGGCGGGACGCAGTTTCGGGTTACGACCAAGTCTTCGCTTTGACGTTTGCGTTCCGCCCTTGGTGCGTGGGAAAGAAGTATATTTGTAGTGAGCTTGCGGGTTGGACTCATGCGTCTTGTTCCGTGCAGCGAAAACAACGCGACTGTAATTTTCGGTAAAAATTGGCTCGCTCGCATCGTTGCTGGACTGTCAAAAGCGCTGTCGCTGTCACTGCACGGTTCACGAAATACGAAGCAGCAATCCTCCCTGTCCAATGCTCTGGACGTGACGTTCACGTTGCACGCGGACGGCGTTGCGGTGTCGGAGTGCACGAGGAGGCAGCTCGCGTCGCGTTCTCGGTGCCCACATCGAGATCCATACGGGTATGGTTGCGAAGCCTAAATTGAGCTTTGCCAATCACGCAAAAAAATAGAAAAAGTGAAAGATGCGGAATTTACTGACAGGAATGAAATGCCAATGCCACAACCACAACTTAAGACGACGCAGCAAGCTTGCGTGCTGGACTGGGGCCAAAGACGGTTACGTCTGGTGGTAGGGACGCGAAGAAAACGGCACATTTCTTTCAGAACTGAAAACTGATCTACCCAACCCTCATCTCAGCACCTGACTTCATTCAGTTAGGTTTTGTGTTCAAGTCAAAAGAAAAGCCTTTCAGGAAAAATAATTATCCTGGAAAAGCAATTTGGCGGCGGGGCGACTTTAAAGTCGTGTCGGAATGACTGGCGACAGAAGTCGCACATCAACTGAGTTGACCACAGCCACGCGCCACAATATATCTTTTGTGCCCTTTCTTGAAAAAAAAATGTTGAAATTTATGGGCTATTAATTAAAGTAATGGTCAAGAGGCTGTCAGAGTCCTGGGCTGGCCATTTATCCAGCTCTTCAGCATTCTTTGACCAGTGAAGTGGACAGACGATAAAATCTGGACAAAGGGAAATATCAGGGCGGGGACAATGGCCTGGGTGGCCGGAGCCCATCAGTTGAGCTGAAGCAACATTAATGAGCTTCACACCTGAATTTTGATGAATGTCGCCCAATCAAACCCCCGTCAACCGATAATGGATCCGAGTAGTGACTTTATGACACCAAAATATTAGCATAGCCTTTGTGTACAATGGATACTTTACACCTTGTGGGTACTTCAAACAAGAATATTGAACGAGTAAGGTTTGGGTAATGAGGACACCCACCACACGCTTTCCTTTCGTTGCAGGGCTGGTTACCTTGTCTGAAAGAACCTTTTTTGGAATAATTTACAAGCTCGATGAAAGCAGAACGAGTCATCAAAAGAAGCGTTAAATTGCTTCCGATCAATGCAAGAACTTTGAAACAGGCAAGAGAATCCAGCGAGATTCGGTTCCTTCCCGCAAGATTGCCCTGACTGAACATCTGCACCAGAGCAAGGAGTTGCGCAGTGTTGAGCACCATGTTCAACGGTGAATGTTTTGGTTTTTCATTTTTGGCAATGTGCTTTCCAACTAACTTGAAAAAAAATCGAGTTTTACGCACAACTCACTGTCGTGGTTGGTTTGAATCGCTAATCACCCCCTTTTCTTGGTGAGGTTTGAAATTGCACAACGCCTTTCTAATTACCAACACGAAAGTATGTTTGGGACAGATGTGACTCTGGGAGAGGAAGCCGAGATTTGACTGGGACGACTGCATGCAGTCCTCCCGCCGCCCGGCCCCGCTATCTGAAATCACCGAGAGGCTCGACGCAGACAGATGCCAACGATGACAAGTGCACAAAGATAGTCAAATGACCCGAGATCTACGATGATATTTCGTCTGATACGATCAGTGTAGACAGTGGCAAATACTGGTTTGAAGTGAATCTAGATGTAATTTGAGTCGCTGTCCACCAAAAAATGTCACTTGGGTACTGTGCTTGAAATTTTGTGACAGAAATGAAATGTCCTTTCCGCTGAAAAAGCCGAGTCTCGATGTCAGAACCATCTCTGCGTGCGTCTGTTCTCTGACCTGACACTCCTCAAGTGAAATCAACTTTTGGTTTGTCTTGCAAATTGCACCGCGGTATGGCGGTCGAACTTTGACTGGAGACAAGCGAGCGATCTGGGCCTGAGGCTGTGATTCGTATCTGCGAGGAAGGACATCGGCATAAGTCACTTTCTTGACACCTTCCATGATCCTCTTTGTCGAGAGTGATGGTCACTTCGGAAGATGTCACCAGCTCGACGCGCGATAAGCCGAAAATAGCGGCGAGTCTGCCCGGTCACTGCCAAATGTTCAGTGTCAGTCGAAAACTGAACGCCTGCAGTTTTATTTGATCGAATGACAGTTCATTTGTCATCGCTCCTCGTGGATCACGGGAGCAACAAGAAATGTGTGAAACCAAAGGTGTGCAGTTGTTTTCAGCTTGAACACACGAATTTCCTGCCACTTGCGTTTTGCGCAATGAATGAAATCCAACAGCGAGGAATGGAAAATGCCAAATCTGATGGAAAATCAACAATGAAAAATCTCGAATTCACACCAAAAAAGTTATGGCACATTGTTCCCTTGTGTCTGAAAGGAGGAGGGAGGTGGCTGTCAAGATTTCTAACCGGCGATCAACATCATCATTTTACATAATTGCCTGTATCCGATGCAGGAAGACATGCGTGTCCGACTCGGTGCAAAAGGCGCACGTGTTGTCAATTGCGAAATTTGCATAAATCGGGATGTTTAGTGCCGGGTTATGCCTACTGCAAATGGAAACATTGTGTCTGAGTAAGCGGACCGGACGGTGGAGTTGTGCAGGAAATCCGGGGTGCACGTGCGCCGGGATCTGAGGCACGTGACCCATTCACGCCAAACCCGTCAACGGATCCGAGTGGGGCCCGCCGCTTTTCCTTCCAAAACACCGCCGTGTCAGCCACTTTGAGAGTCGTTTGGGCTTCCTTTGTGCGCTGATGGCGTTGAAAATGCTGTGAGAATGAAGAGTGGTGCGGAGAGTGGGATCTGCCGATCCGGTGTTTTTGACGCCTTCCCCGGTGTGACACGCGACCTTGTTGAGATTCACCGACAACGTTGTTGACTTTTGACAACTCATGTCATTTTTTTCTGCATTTCAATGAAACCAATTCGAATTCTTTCTCCTGTTGGAGATGGAAATGGCGAGTGGCAGTGCGCTTAATCGTTTTATTCAATTTCTGATAAAATCGCTAATGTTGTTTGTACGCCAGGAAATCGTTGAAATTAGGGCAATTAACCAACGCCCACCTCCAGAAGCTGGTGTATGAATTGCGTTGGCGCTAGAACTGGACGGCGGACGGCACTGTTCCACAGCTTTCAAAATGTGGTGTATCTGAAGTACGAGGCCCAAGAATCGGTGAGTCCAACTTTCCGCGTCGTACGTTCGGCATCATTTCTGTTGTTTCTAACAGAAGACTCCAAAGTTTGGACTTTGGAGATGAAAAATTGTTCGTTTGGCCCCCGAAGTAATTCTATTTTGCCGAAAAGGGAAACTTTTAAGTGTGATCATCTGAGGAAGGGAAGCAGTCCTGTCAAACAGGTGGCTTCTTCTTGACAAAATTCTCTAGGAATCACGGACAAAAAGCTTTGTTTCGTTGACTTTCTGTGGAATCTGTCGGATTTTCATCTTGCAAAAGCTAAATACAAGAAAGACGCCAGAAAGTCATTTTGTCATGGTTCTCCACTCGAAATTTTTCCTGCATCACGTTTCGCACAAAAGGGATGAGGGAGGTCCGAAAACACCTGCCCCCGGAATCACGACGTCGGATACAATTGTCTTCAGTTACACTGACTTTTTTGCCTGACGGCTAATTTTCGAGTTGCCTAAATTTTCTCAGCTTTAATGACTTCAAAATGATATGATTGACAGGCATGAAATGTTTGATGTGCAAATAAGAGACAGGAACTTTGTAATTAGCTTGGGTTTGACAATGCACGGGGAAACAATTGGTTGTTTCCCAGACAATGGGATGAGTAGTAATCGTCGGACATCAAAGCGCGTGAAGCGTCGCGTGGGACGCGATCACTGCTCACTTCCATGGATTAGGTTGCGATCCCCACCCGCGACACTCCAAACAAATGTTGTCCTCTGTGAGCCGTTCCTGAAAGAAACAAACTTTTGTTTTCCTGTGTAGTTTCTCTTGTGTGTGATTTTTTCAAGACAAACGGAGCATCTTTCGCATCAGTCCAAAATGTTGAGCAACTTTTTTTCAGTGCAATTGGATGTTGTTGTGTTTTGAAAAAGCTGCAAAAAGAGAATTTTTTACAGTGTCGGTGTCGAGATTAATGGGGTTCTCGGATGCTCCAGTCATGTACTTTTATCCATTGAAGCGCATCGCTTTGAAGTCAAAACGTTTCATACACTTAATGTTGTGGCTTTTGTCTGTAATTCACCTAAGATAGGGGATATTTATTTTCAGATTGGCCACTTTGTGTCCAGAACACGGACTAATCAGCCGAGCCCGAGGGTGCTTCATGACTGCGCACACACTCTTCCACTGTCGACGAGCAGGTTCACGAGGGTTTTGTTTCAAGAGACACTTTGTTAAATGTTGAGACCCGCCGCAGTTCAAACATCAGTGTGGCGGATTGGCGAACTTGAGTTCAAGCAAAATCTGCAAGCCAGTCCACAAAGTTCTGAAGAATCCTGAAAGACCTTGCGTGGCCAGAAAAAGAAATTGTAACGAGGGAAAAGACAGCGGACTGAAATTCCTCAGACCCGTGTCATTTGACCGTTTCGATGAATTTCTTGTTGGTCGTCGATTTCCAGCCAAAAAGACCAAGGTGTTCACGAGTTTGACCACACATGATGTGAAATGAGGGTCATATGTCTGCGAAGTGCGCCACTCGTGTGTATTGTTTCACTGAAAGTTCGTCACAAAGACCCGGAGTGGATCAGGGCCTCTGGGAGGACCTGCCACACACCTGGCTCCGTCATTAGACGGACATTGCCCAACTCATTCCGCCATCCCATTTCCTGACCAAACTGCACCAAATGAGAAATTCACTCGCGAAGCTCGATCAATGAAGATTACTGTGGACAGGTTCAAGTGGCTTGTCCACACCGGGATGAAGTGAAGGAATGGAGCAGGACGATCTCTGAAAGCCCCTGATTGACACCCTTTTGTCAGTCCTTTTGGCAGCGTCAAGGGTCTTCGGGTGTCAAGTGAAAGCGCATTTGCATTGCCACTGGCTCAACGAGTGTGGACCGACTCACATACTTGACCGTCAGAATTTTCTTTACTGAAGAAGCACAGGGTGACAGAAACGTTTGTTTCGTAGGGGTTCTTGACAGCTGAACCACGATTGAGATGTGCATGTGGCACGTGAATTTGTGCACAGGTCTGACAGCACAAGAAGGGGAAGTTTGAGGAGACGGTGGGACAAGTTGTGCAAGTTCAGTTTTCAGGACCTGATCAAAGTGGGACAAGACACCCATTGAAAGGCTGTGACTTGAACTTTTCTTTTTGGAAGAAAGCAAACTGGAGTTTTGAAATTCCCACACACCTGGAACCACAGTGAAGAAAGTCAGGTGACGAACATAAATTCACCAAATGAACAAAAGCTTTGCCCCTTTTCATCGCAAGCTGCTTCATTCTTCCGAACGGCCAAAACGACATGTTGCTTTGGGTGCATGGTGAAAAAGAACAGCAAATGAAGAGCTGAGGCTGTTGCGATTGTGTCCAACCCACAATTCATCCTCACCAACCAGGCAATGGTGCACGAGTGCTTGGCACACACCAAGCACACTCATTGCGTAGCAAGAGTCAACTTTTATTGTTCCGAGTCCCCCACTCCTTTTCTACACTTTATTGCAGCCTTGCTGTGCGTAGTTGCCCTTTTCTGCTCAGCCGTTCATTCGGGCTGATGGGAGTTGTGTGGGTTTCACCAACGCCACATTTGGTTTTTGCTCTTTCATTTAAGAATTGCATATTGTGTCATTGTGGCCCGCGTTGGCTTGTCTGCACTTTCTGTGTTTGCGTTCGAGGACTACAATTCGTTCGAAAAAAAAAAAAATGTCGCAACAAACAAAAGGAAACTTGTTGACATGACCAGGGCAGGGTTTTTTTCGAACACTCAGTTCAGAGAGTGCCAACACGCAACAATTCTTGTTGTGCAACAAGACGGCGGGGCCAGATGAAAAATAGATTGCTTTCAAATCCAATTTTATTGCAAAAAATACTCTCAAAAATACAATCTCAAAACACACGACTTCGTTGACTTATTTTTTGAAAAAAAAGATACAGAAGTGAACGAGACATTTGGTCCCGTCCTGTGCAGAACGGCGTTGACATTCCGAACACAGCACAAAGAAGTAGTGACCACAAGCAAGTTCAAACTGTTGAGGAAAAACTTTGGAAAACTACCGGTACATCGTGAGAATCTGGCAAAAGAAGACAACATCTGCCCTTGTGTTCTGCAAACACTATTCTGGTGCTTTCTGGTCCACTTGGTGTGTAATTTGTAACGCGACTTTTGAGGACTAGATTTGCAACAATCAGCGGACTGAGTATAGCAGGATTCGTGGGTCGGATTCCGCAACAAAAGCACCGACAAGAAACATTTTGGCAAATGGTTCCAAAGCGAGTGCAACTGCGTTCTTTCTCGTCTTTGTCAAATAAAATGCGACCAGCCACCACCCGACTTTTCCGTGGGTTTGATTTGGTTTCACTATTTTGTCAGATTGACAAACGAGGCAAATCGGACTTTTTCGAATTCACGCGACGAAATGCCCCCAGCACAACCTTCCGTCAAAATTTTCGAAAAATAAACAGGTCTGATCGACAAAAGATACGAATTACAAGTTAGAAATTATCGGAACTGTTCCACAAAACAAAGAGCAACAGCAAAGTGACCTGACGTCGAGAGCGCGCTCTTGGACCCTTTGTTTCTCTCACAATACGGTCAGCAGGGTCATCACGATGCGCGCAACTCTCAACTGCACACACACACACACACACACACACACACACACACACACACACACACAAACACACCACACTCGCGAGCGAGTAAAATCGTGGCACAGCAAGCAAGCACGTGCACATCCAACCACACAAAACTCGGGACTGGACACGACAACGATTGATACCCATCGCAGTTGCACACGGCAACTCAACAAGAAGCTGCGCACCTCCACTTCGCCCCGTCTCAGTTGTGCGATCAACAACGTGGCAGCGTTTTGCCCAACTGATGATCCTGGCAATTCGTTGGAGACGTTGGAGTCTGAACAGTGAGACCAGGCGAAGTCGAGAGGCAGTCACTCAGATCCAGTATCACTGAGACGTGATGGAAACGGTGTCGTCACTGAAATCACTGAACTCTCCAAAAGAACCGTATCTGGCCTGCCCAGCAGACAGACTGTCGCCCCTGTTCCTTCTTCGCAGTCTTGAAAACCACGACGCTACAGTTTCTCGCACTCTCTCCCACACGGAAGGCACGTGTCGGGGCAAGTAACGCCGGAAGTAGTGGAAGTCGAAGTCAGCAACTTCGAGTCTGCGGTCCTTTTTCCGGCGATCGCGCGAGTAAGTGTAGAGCAGGAGACTGACGACGAACAGCGCGATCAGCACACACGCCAGGGTCACCCACGCAGACGCGTGTTCTGTAATGGAGGTGAAATGGTGACGTGCGGTGATCCCGTCCGGTCGATGACATGGGTGTATGCTTCTGTTCGAACCCCAAACAGCGATTTATAGTCACAACGCCAACAGATGTACCCGCTGTGCAATGACAATGGTAAGTTTGAAATATGAATTGGCTCACAAGTGCTGTTTCTTTTTGGCAAACAACACTTTTGTTTTGCTGAAGGCAACATGTCATACTAATGTGCCGAAGAATGAACTTCAAAATTTTCATTGACTTGGCTTTCTTTTTTGGCTGATGTCACTGTGTCCCCTGTTTTGTGAGGAAACTTTGAAACGTGCACCTACCGATTCCCATGACTTCCACTTTGAAGTTGACTGATTTCATGCTGACTTCGTTTTTGATCACGACCGTCATCGTGAACGTGCCGGTCTGTGACATGTTGCGCTGGAGCTCATGGAGACACGTGCCCTTCAGCAGTGGCGTGAACAACGTGCAGGCTTGGGGGAGCACAGGCTCTACGTTCAGGCTCGAGCAGATTTCAAAAGGTGCGCTGAAATCGAGGAATTTGGTGTGGTCAATTGTTTGCACTCACAAGGACAAGCGTCTGAGCATTCTTGTTTGCGTTACAAGAAAATTGTGTTCAAATGCAGACAAAACACGCAGAATGAACAAGACACGTACCTCCCGTTGCATGAGATGTTCACCTTCAGAAAATTCCCCACGACCGTCTGTTGTTCACCAGGGTTCGACACGTACGTCACCTGGTCTGAACAAAACCCGGGGAAACTTGGGTCAGTTCAGATTCACGTTTCCAGGTGTGGAGACGATGAATATTCGCATTTGCGCACAGGATGTTTCAACACAATTCGTACCTTTTATGGTGATGTATTGTTTCGAAACACCGCTCTTCCTCAAGATTTTTCCTCCACCAGTATCGTTCACAGAGCAGTTGGCGTCAGACGTCACTCCGACGTACTGGAAGTCGACCGCCTTGTCGAACTGCAGTTTGTTGCGCGGAGTCGAGGTGACATTCACTGTGCTCGAGTTGTCGATGTGCCACGCATACGACGCGTTGACAATTGTGATTTTGTCCGAAATATTTGCCATGAGAAAAATCGGAATTCCACTGGCAAAAACTTTCCCTTTCTGTTCAAATGCTGGCAGCGTTTGATTAAGTTGCAGATCGACGTTGAGAGAATCTGAAAAGAAGTACAGATAAAATTGTATTGAACTGTGACAACTGAACAAGAAAGCACAAAAACTTGAATCAGATTGTGAAAAACAAAGATTTTAGCACAGAGTCGTCAAATGAAGACAATGTGCAAATACGTAAAGCTGAGGAGCGAATCAGGATTTGTTCGAGGGGACCCCAAGGGGGGTGGAATCTGTCGCCACTGAAACTTTGCCCTCTGCCTGCAAGTCAGGGGAAGCAAACAGCCGAACAAACACTACAGTTGGAGAATGTGTCATAACCTGTCAAGAAGAAGCTCAAACTGCTGTTCGCCACAGGGTGTCCCTTGTCTCTGTGGCTCTTTTCGTAAACTGTGACGTTCATGACGTGCTCCCCACCCAGAGCCGAACGATGGGTGTTGCTGAAGTAGATTTTTTGCAACTCCGACATTGTGTGGTTGGTGGTATTCATTGGGTGTGTGATGTTGTCGTTCCACTCGTAGATGTAGAGATTTCTGTCCACAGGTCCGTCCGGACCCTGGAGTCGAGCTTCGAACGTCATGTTCGAGTCCAGCACAGCTTTGTTGCCTTTGCTCAGTGAGTTCAAGTGCAGCTTGAATTCCGCTGAAACAGAACGGAGAGATTTGTTTGAGGTGAACACGATAAGCAGAGCAAACAAACTGTGAACATTGTCCCTGTTTCCAGGAATAGTGACCCCTGTAGTGACCAGTGAACATGGACTTTGTCGACAATTCGAGCACGTGCGAGCCGCAGAAAGATTGCCGCATCTGCTTTTTAGGTGATTTGAACCTTGAAGCATACATTATGTATAATGTATGGTGATGGTGAAAATCACCTATAGGCATCAAAAGGCTAAATCTGTAAACGCGAGTTTGAAAGTGTTCTATTTGTTCGATTTTGGTCATGTTTGGTTTTTTTCGTTCACGTTTGGGCTGTATTTGATGCACGAAGTGTCAAAAGATCAAATTTTTGCTTTTACGTATTTTTACGGGCAAAAAACCAATATGGCCAACATGGTGAAATTTGGGTATGGCTGTATAAATGGCTTTATAGCTCGGAAACAGTTGATATTTGCTGAAGAGAATATTA
>JAAUXT010081130.1_pt1 | contig 61921 bp, 66 predicted proteins | sample 7278171 | NCBI WGS metagenome assembly JAAUXT01 (sample SAMN14350112, study PRJNA611818) | marine sediment metagenome | isolation source: surface marine sediment (1.8m) | place: French Polynesia: Moorea | collected 2018-08
GGTGAAAGAAAACTGTGACGAGTACTGTTGGGTGAAGGACAAGTTAACGCCACTTGTTTTTCCACAGACGATAAACGTTCTGGATCGTTTCTTCCAGATCCATCGCGGCGTCGACAGAGAACGTGAAAGAGATTCACGGAGAGCTTCAGACTTTGAAACAGAATGTCGAAGATTTTCGTGTGGAAATTCCTGCGGAGATGCAGACCTTGATTGGGTAATGTCTGATCACTTGATCACTTGGAAGCCCGCCCCCCCCCCAAGAAACAAACCACACGAGGAGCCTTCAGGAAGTCTTGGGCATTATGCATTTGCACTGACCGCACTTCGAGCGTTTTGACTTGTAAATCAAAGCGACACATCTGACTACAAACATCTATCTTTCCCTTTTCAGATGTCTGCACGACTTTGTGGCTGCCATGAAGTCGGACAGCGACAAGTCTGAGCCCGAGTCAGTGCCCGGTACGTTTGTCTTCGTTTGCACGTCTTCTTGGTGCCAACTGGTGATTTGAGATGATAGTAGCAGTAAGAAGGCGGGGAGTGATTGGTCAGTCATATGTTTGCACTTTGAACATCAGGTTCAATTTCTTTCGATATGTACCACTGTCTCTGCATGATGATCTACTCGTACTTTGAACACTTCGTCGTCATCTTTGCTTCATTTGCATGAAGATTTGCATGAAGAAATGCATTTCGTATTCAAACTCCAGTTGATCCCGAGTCGGAGAATGTGGGGATACTCCCAACATTTTTTCTTGAGAACGAGAAAGAGAAGAGTGCATGACTCACAATAGGATTAAAGAAGAAATTCAGGCATCTAAGGGCGAAATGCAGCACGTTTTCTTTGATGCATGAATCTTTCACATTGCATGCCACAGAATCGAGCTCAGGCACGACGCAGCCTCAGTCCAATGACAAGCGTCGCAGAAAGACGGGAACAGCAGACGCGCACTCGTCGCTGAGCGACTTGACCCGACAGCTCGTGCGCGTGTCCCAAATGATCCCATCCACGATCCACGAGGAGGCGGAGTCTGCCGTCCTGCGTGGACAGATCAGTGCCTCCAGTGAACAGAAGAAGAAAGGTGCTGCAAACTGAGACGTTCTTCAAGAAGGGTTGAACATAGGGTGTCTGCACGCAAGCAAGTGTGTCTGCTTTGCATGGGGTGGGAAGACAGACTTGCACGGACGGTGTGGAATAAAAAAGGCACGAGAAGGCAAAATAAAAACTCCAACCAAACGCCGCGATTTGATTCCGCTGTCAGAATGTATTATGATCTTTCAGATACACGTCGCACGAGTTCGGTGCACGACGAGGACCCTGCTGAGGTGGCGCAGAACGTGCGTCTCTTCCACCACGTCGCAGCCGTCGTCGGCGCCAAGAAAGGCGCGTGGAAGAAGATGCACACCCACATGCATCAGAATGTGCCTGAGTCTATCGCCACAGCAACGGTGAGTACAACAAATACAGCGAGGAATCCAACAACAAATGACTTTGCAGGCTCGAAGAGAAGATTCTCTCTCGAACAATTCAAGAAGGGACTGTCTTCTACACATCTGCGGGCGAGTCGTTCGGTGCGAGCCTGTGATACGCACTCGTTTTTGTTCTGTTGGAGGCATGATGTTTTCGGGGTGGGGGAGGGCGTACTTATTCTTTTTGGGGGTCGGAGACCTCCTGAGACAGGGTTGGCTCCGTATACCCCAGATAGAAAAGGACCCACCCGCAAAGATGGAGGAGTTGACCTTTCGCCAAAAGATGGAGTTTGCCCTGTCCCCCAATAAGGAGGTCCCACCCACCTGAGAAAAGGTTGTACCCACCCACCCCGACAAGGAAGGGGTGGGCCCTTCCTCCCTCACCCGCACAAGAATGGTCACAGGGGAGGACTCACTCAGATTTTGGATTCTACCTCTCCAGCACCTTCCTCAACAATCTGTGTGGCTTCGGGACGCGTCCACGTTTGACTCTCGACTTTTCTGTTTTGTTGTGACAACTGTGCATAATGTCCACCTGTGCATGTTGTCCTCAATGTAGGCTCGTGGCATCGAAGAGAATTACAGCACCGAGAACGACCGTGCGTTCGAGTCCATGTGGGCCTGGTTCTGGCAACGCCAGTCAGCTACAACAGACCCTCTGACGCACATCATTGACTGCATGGAGCACATAGGCATTGCTACGAAACAGATAGAGGAGGTTAAAGTGAGTTTGATTGGGTTCCATTGCTGAGAGGAGAACTGGGTCACTGCAGATGGTGGGTGTGGTTGCGGAAGGACACGTCTGAGAAAGGCCAGAAAGTTTGAAAATGATAAAAAAAACAGGAAAGGTGTCCATCAAGGGAGAAACTTCATCGTCTCTTCGCAACAAAAGAGAATCTTGTGGGAAAAACGTTGGTATCGTACAGCGCTGCTCAGCATCCGCCAAGAACTGTGAATTGTCTTGCTCCTCTGATGGTGGTCTTCGGACTGAATTTCAGGCACTTCGAGCTGCGGATTTGGACGACGACGGCTCAAGCGTGGCTTTCGAGAACGAATCTGATGATGACGATCTGCATTCTGACGGCAGTGACTACATGGACGGCATCAGACTTCAGGTAATGGACTCCAACTGTCAGCAACAAGCGGACTTTCCTTTCCCATGGCATGTGCTTACTCGTGCAATTCATGTTTGAATCGCTCTTCGCAGGAAGTTGATACTGACGACAGTGACGAGGATGGTGATGAGTTCAACGCAAAGACTGAAGAGCAGAGAAAAGGACAAGACGCGACACTCACTCATCTTCAGAAGATAAAAGCGCAGAGGAAGATCTCTTCAACACCGCTTCATGATTATCTGAATCCGAAGAGAGTTCTCCATCCAAACGTCATACGAGGGATTATTCCAGAAGATAGTGAACTGGATGACACAGACTCTGACAGAGTGGCCTTCCAGACGCCAAATGTGACTGCCACAGGGAGTGGTTTGCACCGACCCGATGCAACTGCTGGTGACAGCGCGTTGTTCACGGCAGCTGCGGCGTCACCTTCGGATTTCGACAGTGACAGTCCTGCTGAACTCAGGTTCAGCCAAACAGAAAACTTTGGAAGTGATGAGCTCACAGATATCACGGATGGTCCAGACGACGATGCAGAGTCTTCTTTCGGACGGCAAAACGCCGCAAGTGTAAGATTTTCTGTTCCAATCAAGTGTAATGATAACAACAACAACGATAACTTGAGACCAACGACAGCAATTCCGTCAGGGTCTAAATCATCGACAACACCAATCAGACTCCAAGGCGAACCTCAGAATTCAAATCCACAGAAAGAGAGAAGAAACGCTTCTGTTGCTCAACCTTTCTTGCGTTCAACAAACCACAAACCCGTGATCACCACCAAAGAAACACCGAGAAATGTATCTGGTTCGTTTGAAGACAGCCATGTGATACGAATACGGACGAGAGCTCGTGTGGACTCTTCGACAGACGATGATGACAGCAGCACTCCCGAGGCGCACCGCAGGGCGCAGCCACATGACGGAGAATCACACGCCTAGTCAGCGCGGGATGAGGTGCCGCGGGAAAACTTTTTGTTCTCAACAATTTGCGCAAAAGTTAAACATGATTTCCGACCAACAAAAGTTCAGTGCTTGTGTCGTTGAGAATTGTTTGCCAGCACTTGTGCTTGCGAATCACTGTTTTTCTTGTCACCCGAACAAATAATTGGTAGACCCTTCTGCTGCATGTGATCAGAGGAACCAGCTTTGGGTTGTTGGCTCCCGAAATCGGTTGACACGAGTCATTCCGCAGACCTGTTCATACGAACTAGGATCCAAGTGCAGGAAACACCTGTTTGTCCTGTCAAGCACGATACGCCCTGCAGGTCTTGTGATAGGGGAAACATGTACGTACTTGTGTATCCACCCGATCCTCCACAACTGGATCTCAAGAGTTTCCATATTTGTCGATGGGGCTACAGAACGAGTGAGGATCTTGTGGCTGGTGCAAGCCGCTGGGGCGATCTCAACAAACATGGGATAAAAAAAACCAACAAAACTTTCATGTTGATCGAGACTCCTCCATTGGACCCGGCTCTGTCGTTGCTTTCTTGAGCCCTCGAAATGAGATAGACTGCCAGTGGCTTGACACTGTCCAGGAGGGCTACGTGCGTCAGAGCACCCAGAAATCAATACGTCCTTTTCGATCTGGCGAGAATTCTGGGAAGATGAGGTGCGCATGCCGAGGCCCATTTTACAAGAACCGAATTTGCTGGATGAAGAAGATTCTCCACCACTTCAACTTCAGCTTGGTGCAGATCCACAACTGAAGAGGCTTCAGCTGCCAAACCAAAACAGTGAAGACACACCAACCAAACTTGGGCTTGTTGCGTTCAATCTGCAGAAATCCTGTTGTGGCTGAGTCTGCTCATCTCTCAGATAAGAAGGACCGACTGTCAGAGCCAGTAATTAAATTGATCTCATTCGAAAGATCACAAAGTGAGCAGTTTTTCTTCCACCCACGCACCAGTCGCGCGGGCGCAAGTTTGCTTTCATTCAGGCACTCCTTACCAATTTGCCGATAAAATGAGATTTTCTTGAAATAATTGTGTCTCACAACATTTCAAATGAAAGACGAATGTGACGTTGAGATCAAATCCTGAGTTGCATAACAGTGAGTTTCGAGATTTTGCACCACTTTGGTCCACAACGCATGTTCTTCTTCAGGACAACAAACTGACATCCTGAAAATTTCTCATTGAACTGCATTTCTGCAGAGTTTGTCCTCGTAATTCTCAGTCCCGATTGGCAAACTCGTTCCATTCGAAAAAAATCCAGCGGAGCTGAGCACTTCATTCTTGGTCATGAGGCTACGTGCCAATTGCGGCTCCCTCGGTTCGAAGAGCCTCCCCCGCTTCTTTGTTTAGCCGCACTCGATGCTTTCTCACCCCGCCGTGAGATGCCTTTGTCTTTTATCTTCCAGTCAAATGAACACTTCTTCAGACCATTGCGCCTCAATTGTTCGACCGAGGAACTTTTTTCGTTTGATTTCTAAATTTAGCATCAAAGAACAGTGACTGGAAATGATTCCATAGCAATGGTGAAGACAATCAACTTTTTTTGAACTGCAGTACAGTACCAGCAAGGTCTGGTGAGGAAAAATGCTTCTTCGTTCTGTTTCTGCAGTTCATTGAAAACATCTTTTCTAAATCCAATTTCACAGCGTGTGACGCAGATTTGTTGTCGCAAGCAAGAAATCAAACAGAATGTCAGAGGGTAAATTATCAACCGAAACAAACAGGTGAGATGGTTTTCCTGATCTTGTCCAAAGGCCACTTGGGTTCTTCACACAAGATCCAAAATGAGAGGGGGAAACTGTTTCAGACGAAGTGGAAGGAACTTTGCAACGACTTTGGTTTCGTCCTGCAGTGCTATGTGCCCCGGTGCAACCATCTGCTGACATTGAGATGATCATTTCCGACAAGCAGACTGGAACCTCCTCAAGTTTGTTTTTTTCCAAAAGTGGTTGTTTCAAACATTCATTGATTTCAGTGTGACAGCTTACTAGGAAAGACCAACAGAGAAATGACTGGTGTTTCTATTTTTAGTCGTGTGAAGCTGTGCAGAGCCTGGAAGTACCCTCCAGATGCCCCATCTGGGCTCCGGAGGATAGGCACCGCATTTATCAAAACGTCACTGTTGCAAAGCTTTTGCCTTTTCGATTTTCTCTCGAATAGATTGCGAGTCTTTCTTTCGAAATTTCGCAAAAGCAAGTTCTGAGTGGTTTGCTTTGGTGCAAGACTGGCAGTTCAATCAAGGGATCATCAGAGAGAGCGGAATTTTCTGTTGAACAATGATAATTTCTGGTGTTTTCATATATATGACAAACAAGTTTTGTTCCAAGCAACCGCTACTGGCATCTTCCTCGCAGTACTCCTTTCTCTGAATCAGGAACAAAGTCGCCTTTTGGCTGAAAGAAACGTTGTTGGTTCTCGGTGGACTGTTCTGATCGAAGAACCAGACAGAGGTCCACAAGCGCCAGAGCAGTCTTCATTTGACACACGGAACGACCTGACACTTTATTTCAATTTACGAACCGGAGCAAGGGACCAGAAGAGTCCAAAAACGACAGCAAATGTGCGAGATATTTCCTATCGTTGGGTGCCTGGGTTCCCGATTTCCCAACTCAGGCAATTTGTCATCTGGATAAGGGATGATTATCTGCCACCCACGCACGGAGCTCTCCAGACAATTCCCTGACTTCCCTCAAGATTGGGGTCGGATAGTCAGATAAATGTCCCTCTTCTCCCCAGTTCCGAATCCCACAAAACATAGAAATGGACCATAAAACCCGTTGCCGACTTGTCTTTGTTGTCCCATCAGCTGATGCACCAATGCCAGCCAGTGCTTGTTCCAAAAGACTGCTTCTTGGCCACTTTGGGTTGGTTGATACAGGCGTTTGGTGGAGGGCCCAGCGCCTGTTCTCAACGTCCAAACTCAGAAACAACAGAGTTTTCGCCAGTTGGATTTCTCACCGCCCCTCTGTGGGACAAGGAATGGTTGAATTTTGCATTGCACGGGAACATTTGGTTTCATTGGTGGAAAGATTTTAACTGCCACCACACCACCATAACAGTGTTACACTGTAATTTTCAAAGAGATCAAACGAAAAAACCCGAAAAAACTTAGCACTTTAGTGAGATGAATTGCATCCATGCTTCTCCGAAAAATATATACGAAAGAAAATTGATGACAATTCTATTGGCAATTCTATTTTTGGCCAAGACGATCTGAAAGAAGATAACCAGAGTTTAATCTGGAAGGCGCCCCAGCAAATTTCAGATGAGACTGTCAACTTAGCACAATTTATCTGCAGAAGAATTCAGCAATCCTACAAACTGTTCCTGAAGGCAGAACTGATCTGATACAATTAGCGGAAAGGAAAATGTCTCACTTGTTGTGGAATTAGCTGCAGTGTTTTGGTCAGTTTCGTACTTGTGGCAAAACAATCGTCTGTCCTGAGCAGTTGCGTCTCGATTTACTGTTGTTTTCAAATACTCACGAAACATTTTGCCATGAAAGTTTGTCCCAGTCAACAAAACATTTGCGTGTCTGAACTGTTATGACACCTGACACATTGTCCAAAAAGACAAAAGTAACAAGGTCTTTCCGTTTTTTCCCCAGCACCTCCCTGGGAAGGATTCTGCATTTGCACCAGAAAATGTGAAGCTTTTGTGCACAAGTTCAAGGGTCCGCTATCTGCTGGTATTCAAGCACAGAAAATACAAGACAGTTTGACAGAAGACAGAATAAACACGGTGTGACCATTTGATTGGACTCAGGTCAGTGCCTGGTATTTGAAAGATATCTGTTGCAAATTTACGTTTGAAATACAGTTGGTACACTGCATGTGAATGTGAAAAAGAGATTTCAACAGACGTCTGCGGGCTCTCGAAGAGTGAGGTAAGCATCACCTCACTTGTTTAGCTGGGTGGTCACCTGAAACAACAGTTGCTTGGCAGTATTGACAAAAAAATTGGCGCGTCTGTTCTCACTGTTTTTGAGTGGTGCTCAGACAAGACAAGCCGAAGATTACGATGAGATCAAATGACTGAGATCGTCAAGCGCTCCGAACTACCACATGGCACCGAAGACCAAGTGCCACATCGAGCTGAAGGCAAGGCACGCAGACGCACAGTCAACAGGGTTCGTGTGTACATGAGTTCTGCGAGATTGTCTCGTGAATCGTGGTCTCGTACACTGGAGTGGTGAGATTCTGATTTTCTGTCCTCTGAAGAGGTAAGTGTGCTCAGACCCATTTGCCACAAGCCACAAACCCAAAAATAGCTTCGTTCAGGTAGACATGTGGGTGTTGACAGACAGAACACGCATGTGTTGGCGTTGAATGACTCGAAATGTTCTTTGAAGGAAATACAATCGACAAAAAGAAAGAAGAGAAAGGTGGCAAAAATAACTTTCAAATTGAACAAAGGAGCTTCAACAACAAGAGACACAGTTCCCGGAGCAGAACCAGCTTGGCATTGAAATCTAAAAGCCCCTCATCGCCGCAGGTACACACGTTGTTTTTGTTTACAAAGTTGGAAACATGTAACCTTGGGAGATCCAGGAAGACAGAAATTTGGGAGTTGTGTGAAACTTCAGCTTGAAAGAGGCCACCCTGTCTTTTGGGAAAGACTGTCCTGCAGAACACATCTGCCACCACACACGGTTGTTCCAAGATAAAAGACTGTGACAGAACGGAGTGAAGGGTCTGAGTCTGCTCCACATTGAAATTTATGTTGCCTTGATGCGATTTAGATTTTCTGTCCGAGGATGGATAGCCAATTGTTTTTTGCACCCTGCAGACCTGGGTTCCAAAGTCCCACTTTTTAAATCCAGCGAAAAAACATTTGGGTGTCTTGTTGTTGTGCACTGGAAGAAAAGGGACACAGGCACGAAAACTCAAACTGATTTTGATTGGTCTCCAAACTGGAGACGAGCTGAGAGACTCTTCATGCCCCGGTCTCCACAGAATATACGCCAGTCGCCTTGTTAGTCTGTAATTCTGTGACCACGCGTGGGAGGCAGTCGAATTTGGACTGGAAACATCTTGAGATCCTGGAGTCCTTGAGAATGTGTGAGAGCTCAATCAGATGAAATCTTCCGGCAAACAATAATAAACGGCTATTTGTACAACAAATTGCTCCTATTGAGTGAAGCAAACATGGGCAATAACAAGCAGCCAGGAGGAAATCTCAGCAGTGAAAACACGCTGGAGCGCAAGCCAGGAAGACAAGAAACTGTTTTCCGTTTTGTTGAAAGGAAATCAGTTTTGTTGCGTCCGAACGGATCAAGTTTGCAGTTGTACGTACGTACGAGACTGTTGGTTGAAACTGCAACTTGTGCACATTTGAAATGCTTGCTGAATCGAGAGTTCAGCCTGGATGGAAGAAAAGTTTGAAGCGTTTCGAGCAAGAATGCGTTTGAAACAGTGACTTCACTTGATTTCAGGATGTCGTGCTTTTGTGATTCCTGTCCCCGAAAAGTCACGAGGTGATTTTGAAAAAGTGCTTCCCGACTTTTGCTGAACGACAAACAATGCCTCAACATTCGATTTGGTACAACTCAGAAGCGACGTCTTTCGTCTCACGACCTCACAGCCTCCGCAGCAAAGAAAAAACAGAGTCAGAGTTGCACGAATATTTTCCGAAACGCGAAGAAAGGTCTGATGTGATCGATTACTGAAGCAAATTTGACTACTGTCTTCGTTGTTTTCGTGACAACTTCAAGCAGGGTCAATGCGTGACCATTTTTTCTTGATCGCGCTGACTGGTTCGTTGACTTTTTATATCTGCTAAAGATGAGCTTTTCGTGGGTTTGCTGTCTCTGTTTGTGCATCATGAATGGTGTAAATATAGGAACATGAGTATTGATCAGCAGATCCAATCAGCACAGGGATCAGACTCCATCGGGACGATCTGTCTGCCTTGAATGTTCCCTCCTTCCTTATCAAACTTGTCTTCATTCCACAAGAAACCACGAGGTTTGCACAGTTTTTGCCACAGTCCGAATGCCTCAGTTTCCGTGAGTAAACCCAAACCCCAGAGTCAAGTAACGTTTTTGCTGCCTTTTCTTCGTTTGCATAATGGTTGGTACTCGAAACTTGAACGTCGTTTGTGCTCAAGTCCTGGAATCTTTCCTGTAACATCTGTAAACGGTAGGCCAGAGCTCGGGTGCAAAACAAAAGAAGCGAAATTTCAAGGCGTGTCTTTGTTTCTGTGTTTGAAAAAATAACTTGCAAGTGGACAGCAACAAATTGTACATCATGTCGGTCACATCTGCAAATGTTCAGAAGATACGATGTCTGTGAGGTCGGCCTTCTGTCCCGCACACAGGACTGTGAGTTCAGGCTCTGTTGTTGGAAACTCTTCCAGTTTTGGTACTTTGCGGAAAGCCTCAAAGTTGGTGACACAAAAGGAATCTGCCAGGTCATCGGTTGTAGCTTTTCTTCCTGCACCGTGCGAAATAAGCGTGGGTGTGGGCGACGCATCAAGAATCAAGAGGCCCATTTAGAGAGAAAGTGGCTTCATGAGGCTGAGCGGAGCCAATCAGTCTGGAGCTGTTCACAGCCCGAGAGCCTCCCACACATCAGCCCAGTTCTGGACCCAAGTTGGAGTCAAGGCACGCAAAAGAACGTTTCCGAGCGTGTTCCGATTCAATTCCGTTCATTCGGCGCGGAATCTCTTGTCACAATCAACGCTGATCACAATTCCACGCCTTTGGAGACTGTGAGGTGTTTCGAACAGAGAAGTGTGGATTCAAAAGACAATATTTTAGCTTTGCCGAAGTTCCAAACTCTGCACTGAAACTGAGACAAAGAGTGTTGCTGTTTCAAGTGAAGGCAGAACGTGGAAAGTTGAAGTGGAGTGAAACCACCAGCTTTGTCACGCAGAACCAATCCTGCGAACTGAGTCACAGCTCGCGCCAAACTGCCTTGTTCACAAGAGCCCTTGATGCAAAGTGGAGGGTCGAGAGTCCTCGTCTGTAGCCAAATCAAACCTAAACACACAGTTCGTGGCACAATCAGAGAGGAACGCTTCAAATAGAAACTTGGCCCACACTGTTTGACTGGAAATCGGATGAAGTAAAATCATCACCACAAGATTGCGAGTCTTCAGTTCAAGCCCGTACCAAACGAACAGTAACTGCATTTTCAGCCCACAATAGGAAAGCGCCCTCTGTTTCTCCCAGAAACCAGCAGAAATAAAGCGAAACAAGTCAGTTTCTACGTTGAGTGGCGGCTGTCCCCCCTGTGAGCAAAGCCACCATGGCCAAGTACCCCCCCCCCCTACTGGCCAACCCCTCCCTTGTCAGCCCACCCACCCCATGGCCATTTATGCTCGTGCCTGGCCAGCACTGTGAGCACGATGTGGCCCTCAGTCACGATCTAGTTTCATTGAGTTGGCAACACTGTCTGGTCTGCATTCTCAAATACAACTCTCTGCTTTTGGACTATCAACCCAAGAAACACCCAAGCGAAGACAGCTCACAAACCATTTGATCACAGCTCAATTGCGAGGGGCAATCAGGGACTTTTCAAAGTTCAATTACGTCAAGAAAAGAGGACTTCATTCTCACAGAACAACCACAAAATCTTTGCGAAACATCCCATTGAACATCTTTCCGAGCGACAAGAATTATCATTTGCTCATGGTCCCCACAAAAAGTCACTGCGTCAAGTTGGGAATCTCAAAATCATAAATGCAAAAATATCCAACGTCTGATGTACAATGACTGGTGTCCGATGTCTGTCGTCCACTGCAGAACACAGCTCTTCTGCCGGCACAAACAGGAAACCACAAAGCTGTAGCATAACCAGGCATGTACGAGTACGTTGCACAACAAGAGTGTCAAGTTGACCAAACATGGTTTACAAAGTGTCCGCTGCCTCAGAAATGTCAGGTATCACAAAGGCTCGTTTTGGCACTTCAGTCACCAAAAAGATCAATTCAGCAGAGTATTGCTGCTGAATGCGCAATCGAAACTTTTGGAGAATCCTTGAAATTATTTTTGACTGTTTTCATAGCAGGAGGTATCCACTTGCTGCGCCTGTTTTTTCGCTCCTTGTGTGATTACATGTTCTCGAGATAAGTCACAATAGCTGCATGTGCGCCTCACTTTCACTTGCTCGTCCGCTGCGGAACATTCAAACAGAACTTTCAGAGAAGGAAAAAGTTTCAAACTAAATGCTGCATGAAAGGTCTGATTGAGTCTGTCGGTGTTTCACTGCAAGGAAACCGAACAAGAACTCCTGTTGCGAGAAGCTTACGTTGCCAAAACGCACACACGTCGTGCTCTTGAACTGGGATCAACGCTCAACAACTGAACGTGTCTGCCACAAAATACGAGTGTCAAGTGCGCAATAAAATTCTCAAGCAGTAAATTATCAACAATGATCCTTGCTCTCAAAACAATTGAAATTTTATTTTTGAACACACGAAAGGAGCCTTTTGTGATCGCAAAACTGCATGAAATTGTTGGGGGGGAGAGAAGATCTCAAGCTGTTCATCGACACTGAAAACATTCACGTGGAGATGCTTTTTTTGCCATTGCTTCCAGCCTGGACAAGACCGCGCGGGGTCTCACTGAGCCCACTTGAGACAAGAATGAAACGCGCCAGAGTTTCTGGAGCCTGAGAAACATTTGAACAGCATTCAAACCGATTGCGTTGGTTCACTTGACGTCACATGCGGGGTCAGTTGCCATACGGAACGCCAAGAAGATTTCTGGGACATCCTCGCCACTCCCAGTTTGAAGCACAATGCATCTCCAGAATTTCAGAATCAACAAAGGTCAACATTAGACAGGTTTGTGAATCATGGTGCGGGTACAGACATTTCCATGTTCGACCCGTGTCTTGGTGTCCACCTTGCCCACTTGAAATACGCGTCAACTCGAGAAATTTTGAGCCAAGTCGGCGTGTTTTTAACTTGAACCAAGACAGTGTGTGTTTGTCATGATAAGGCCAAACGCTTTCTCCCAACCTCGACCGTTGCAGACACCTAATCTCACACACGAACTTGGTGCCAGGCTTCTAACTGTTGAAATTTTTGTGTTCTTCCCTGTATGTGCTATTGCGGATTTTTCCCCAACCCTACATACACGCCGTGACCGATCGCTTTCATAGATCAGAAACCAACGCGTAAGTCTTCCGCCCATCTTTCTCTTGACGTGACAAACTTGTTCCACAAAAAAGGGAATTTACATCGCTCGGCAGGGTCAGCATTCATTTCTGAGCACCAGGCAGCAGAAACTGGCAGTTTCACAGCATTCCCATTTCGGTGAACGCTCTGTCTCACTGAACGAGGCAAAACAACACAACAACAATGGTTGTTGTTATCTCGCATACCTTTTGCCTGGATCTTTGTCACCGAGACTTAGTTTTTACCAATACCTCGAAATGTACTTCCATGAGACATGATTTCGTCAGAAATGTGCGTACGTACGACTATTGTATACAGTGCACACAGGAATCCAGTCAACGTGACATCCGAACTGGATTCCCGGACAAAATGGAACCTAACCAACCAACCAGCAGAAATGCCATTTTGTGTGAAGGATGACAAATCATCCAAATGAGTACAGACTCATTGCAGAGCGAACCCACAAAACTTCATACACGCTTTCTCTGTCTCAAAGTTACACACAAGAAGGACGAGTGCAAAGTGCGTGGATATTCGAGGTCAATGAGGCTTCAATCAGGGCAAGTGCGTGTGTGACACCAAACTTTATAACCAGGCACTTGCAAGCATATTGGGCGTGAATAGATTCAACACACTCATTGTTTTCAGGAAGTTCTTCTTTGTGGGGATTTGGTGAGTGTGTTTATGTTCGACGGGATTCTACCGACAGCAGAGTCACATTCCTTTCGGCAGTGGTAGATCCGTGAAAATTTTGTCAAGAACACACACAGCGACCTGAAGCGGACAAGGACAGCGTCGTGCCAAACTGTTCTGTTGTAGTTTTTCTCCAAATATGGGGATGACAGAATTCAGGAAAAATGATCCCGGAAAGGTGCACCATCCACGACTTATGGACGTTGGACTGTGGTTCCTCTCGCTGGATCTACTCAATGGATTGTACGTGGCAGATGATGGGTTCTAATGAAGATTTGAGGTGAGTTTCTCTTTCTCTGAGGTTATTTCTTTCGTATTTCTACACAGGCTCGTGAATTGACAGAAAAGCATCGGTCAACAACCACCACTCTGGTGTCCTTCATTCTTGGACAGTGAATTGAGTGGATCAAAGAATGGTGGCACGAAGACAAAAGAAAACAAACTTTCACTGGAGACATGACTGCAGTGCTCGTACTCCGTGTCCTCACGCCAAGTCCCCAAGTGGGCGACCAAGCTGGAGCTTTCGGGTGTCTTTCATTGTTGACATCACGTTTGGATTACTGGCCCTCTTGTTTCGCACTTTAGTTCTCGTGGCATGCATCCTTGTTCTCAAGAGTGTCTCAACCTCAAGTACCTTTCTGAATATTCAGAGAGATACAATCAAAATTCAACTGTGACCTGCACTCTGGAAGTGATACCGGTTTGGAAAGGAAAACCAACTTTCCAATTGTTGCAAACTTTTTTCCGGCCTTCATGATTCATAATTACACAGGAACAAAGGACAGTTGTACACGAAAAAGCGGAAATAATCGTTTCCCAGACTGAATCTGTCGTGACGCTGACTTGTGATGGCAGTCTAACCCTCAAAAGGCACCAAAGGCTTCGCTGCACCTTGACCCTTCTTATCCCACCATAATTCGGTGCTTGGGGCTCACTCGTTGTTAGACACTTACCTCTTTTGAGTACAGAAAAGAGAAGCCTCTAAGCTTCAAGGCATTTTCATTGTGATTTTCAGACACACAAACACACACAGACACACACACACACACACACACACACACACACCCTGTTGCCAAACGGCTCACCAAGAGGCCCGTTTTCTTTGTGTGGTGCTTCTGCACTCGGTTCCACCTGCAAGGAAGTCTCATTGGCCTGCAAAAGTGTTGGGTGTACAACAAACGTGTGCCTCTGTGGGTTGAGATTCTCCGATGTGACTGAGAAAAGAAGTGTGTTGTTGCCAGAAATTCTCACATGCGGTGCTGTGTCCTCGAAGGCCAGAACAACGCCAAGGTCTTGTGGCTTGGTCATTTGACGCTTTGAAAAAAATGGGAATCTGTTCAATGAAAAGTTTCTGGAACAGACTCCAAGGTGCAGATGAAAACGGGAAGGTTTTCGACTTCGCTGTGGACAAGACAGTTGAGCCAATCAAACATCACTGCGGCTGATTGAAATTTCTTGCAAATTTTCTGGGACACTTGAGCGAATTCGCCGTCAATCAAGACTGGTTCCTGGAGCCCACTCGACGCGACCTGCAAATGAGCTTATCTCTGTTTTCTCTCCTTATCGAATTCTTGCGGTTATGTGTTTTGTTTTGGAAAATATTACACTTGTAAGTGCAACAAAAGGAATGCAATCGTACAACCAGGCATTGAATTGGCGTCACTCAATTTGCAGTTTCATCATATTTTGTTTGAACGAGTTCGTGGTCTTTTGACATGTCGATAGTGACTGATTTGTGGTTCCAGATTTGTTCAAATCAACAGCAACAAATCTTTGATCCAACGTACGTTCTTTGTCTCCCGACCGCGTTTGTCTCTCAGAACCAGGATCCGTCTTCTGAAAAGTTTTGCGTCGCTAAGCAATTTCTTGGTTCATGTTTGAGAAACCCTTGACGCTATTCTTCAAAAGATTCCAAAACAGAACACTGACTAAAACTCGTAAATTGCCCTTTCAAAGGGCCAAGTGCACCGTTGGTCTGGTTGCGAAACCGGACCAACAGAACTGTCCCAGCAGAATCAGACCAATGGAACTGGACCATGCAGAAGAATTGAACCAACAGACTGGACCCACGGAACTGGATAAGTGGAAGCCGCAAAACTGGACCAGCACAACCAGACCAGTGGAACTGAACCAGCACAACCAGATAAAATATGTGCATCCAGACCAGCACAACTGGATAAAATGCAATCAGACCAGTGTTATTAGACCAGTGCAACTTGACCTGATTGTGTCAATCTGGTTGTAGATCTTTTTGTCTGGCTGTTCCTGTTTGGTGTGCTGATCTGGTTGTACTGGCCCTTGTTGTGCTGGTCCAGTTAGTTGGTCATCTGGTTGCACTGGTCTGGATTCGCTTGTCCAATTCTAATGGCTGGTTCTGTTGGTCTGCTTCCACTGGTCCAATTTAACACAATCGTTCCCACTTGGTACCGTTGGCAGCCACCACCGGTACAAAAATGATGAATTGCAATCTGGTAAAACAACAGCAACCACTCAGAAGACACGAGACATAAAGGGGAAGCTGGTGGGATTACTCCAGCACGTGTAGTTTCTTGACATTGTATGGCTCACAAGGGTGTCTGATTCTGAGCTCTCGGTTTCAGACGGTCCCTGGTCGTCCGGTCCAGAAATCCTCCCCCGATGATTGTGCACCGTCTGATGCAAATGATTTTGGTTTCTGTTTGTTCTGCAAAGCTGAAGTTGTTTTCAGCCAGCTCGGGTTGGGTTCTTCTTATCTTACCTGAATCGTGAATCCGCTCGAAGATTACAATCTTGTCGTTGAGATTATCTTTCACCGCGCTCAGTGTAGAGAGAGAAAAATTATTGGAAATTTGTGTCATTTTCTAGATTGCATGCCTTAGACAATCCAAACATTTCTGGACAAATGCTGAATGTCTTACTTTCCGAGACTGGCTCGTTCAGTGTAATTCGCCGAAGTCCACCATGGACTCGGCACAGACACGCTCGTACAACTCGTATTTGGGTCCAATCCAACACAGACACAGCATAGACACAGACATGTGCACACACACACACAAAATTGCCCACGCTTCAATGAATTCCGTACATCAACCAAACACATCACTTTGAAAAATGTCCGAATTTTGGGCGCAAAGTATCTGCAGGTGATTCGTCTGAGATTTCCCGTAACTTGGTCTGAATGCGTCTGCATGGATCACGCGTTCATGTCTGAGTCATTTCCCCCTTTTGTGGGATGTATTACTCTGGATCAAAACAGTCAAAGATTGAATGCATGTCTTTGTTTTGCCGGAAGTTGTGGCCTTCCAGTCCATGCGCAAAAGACCACAATTTTAATAACACTTCAGATGTCCTTTGCTTATCTCTTTTATTTGCAACGATCCGGTGCCGTTGCGTCGCGTGGCTCACGATGCATCTCTGATCGATCTGCTTTCATTTTCCTTTCATAATCTTGGAAACTCCGCAAATGTCATTTTTCATGAAAATGTTAACTGATCGTCTCCCTGTTTGAAAACACGACAGTTCTCTTGTCAGAACGTTGAAGATTATAATAGCAGGAAAAAATTCGATTCAAGGCAGCAGCAAAAACTCACTTTGTCACGTCGAATTGTTCGTTTTCTCTCAGAAGACTTGAAAACCAATTTGGGAAACTGGAGTCCACTCGTTTCAAAATAACCTTCAAAGAACTGACACCGATTCTGAACTGTGCGTTCCTGTGGGTGTTGATGAAATCAGCAAATAATGAGTTGATTTCTCAAAAAAATACAATCTCACATCGCGGGGGTGGGACATTGTGAAGACAGGAAACAGACGCACAAGTCCACCTGGCGACTCAGTGTCAGAACAAGCGTGTGTGGGACAGGGCTCCTGGTGAAATGGTGATGACTTATGCCGATCGCTTGCGAGTTGAAAGACTGAGTAAACACAAGGGCATCGTCATTGTGCAACGTATAGTCCTTGTGAACAGTGACGAAGCTTCAGTCGGAGAATATAATTCGGAAATCTTTGAAGCAATAGAAAAAAGTGGGTTTGACTTGCACAGACCTGCCTCTTGACGACAGCGGGATTCTATTCTTGCTGGATTATGCCTTTCGTCCCAGCTTCATTACTACACTTCACACATGCCAAGGTAAAACGCCAGAATATCAGTCTTTCGTCTTTTTTAAGTTCAGAGAATGCTCTGAAGTTTGTTTGGTTTTGGACGAAATGGGCACTTGTACAAACGCGGAAGCAACAAACAACACCCGAAATGCAAGTGATGTTTTTCTTCTTTCGTGAATGACCGTATCTTCAAATATTTTAAGTGCCCGGGTTATCTCGCTCGCATGTCTTCTCGATTCTTTAAAAGTTCATTCTTCATGTTGTCGTGCTGCTGCTGATCATACTCTTTCACATCTGTACATCTTTATCATCGAAACTATGCACTTGTGTTAATTACGACGCTTACTCGAGGTGAGACTCTTGTGTTCACGACGCCTGAGATTCCCGATGTGTGACACTTGAAATATTCCGACGGAGTTTTCCGTTGAACGGTTTTTGTAGAAGGAAGAAAAAGGTTTGTCATGAACACCAAAAGTAGTGCATAAATTTTTGGTGTCGTTTCAAGCGTTTTTATCAACAAAATTTCCCTTTAAATTCTTCAAAATATCAAACAGAGCAATATGATCCGTCAGATTCCAGAAAGATGATTATGAAACAAGTCTCGGAAAGCGACAGGTAAGCACATTTGTGTTGTTGGTGTCGTTGAGCACAGAAAAAAAAACAACTTCAAAATTGGTGAAGGTCCTGCAATGGTGAAACTGAGAAGTTTAGGCCAAGATCGTTCGCAGGTGAGTTGAAAAAAAGTCGGTAGATTCACCAATCAATGGACCAAGGCAACTTTTTCTGTTGACTGTTGTGGTGCATGACCTGCAGAAAGTGTTCGCTGCAACAGACTTTTTCGGGCGCACCAGCAAGGTGGAGGTTGTTTGGCACACTTGCACTTCTGACAGACAATGGCCAAAAAGACATTTTCACCACTTTGCGAAAAGTTTGAAGTCTGTTTTGCCACAAGGTCACAAACTCATGAGAAAAGACGAAGGATTGCTCGGGCAGCATGTCAGTTTTTGAAGTTGGAACAGGGCACCATTCGGCCCCTGACAAAAAGTTATGTTTTCCCCTCCACTGCGTCGAACACAGAAGAACAAGCTGTGGGTCACGAGTGACTTAGGTTCCTTGAGGTCACTGAGTTGCAGTTGACCAACCCACGCTCTTGAACCAGGGGGTGTGTCTTGGTTCGCCGAATGTCATTTTTTCGATTTGCGACCAACCCACACCCCATGATTCGTGGTCTGGCAAATCAAATACATCTATTTGAAGAAAAAGACAAGTTTCCCAACAGTCTGTTCTGCTGCCATTTTCACCTGTCTGGATCTCCCCTTCTCCCTTGATTCTGCATGTTCTCAAAAACCCATCGTTACAACCTGGAAAGCAGGCAGGAGAGCCACGCTGGGTTTGTGACTTCCCTCACTGCAGCAACCGTGTCCTCATATGAATGCAAAACAAATGTTTGAAGGGAATTCTGCAAAATGTTGGACGGAGGCTGAAACGTGCGTGTTTTCAGTGGAATCAAACGCAGTTCTCAGAAGTTCAAGAACAATACATTTCGATAAGTTTTTGCGCCATTTTCGGTGCGTACAAACAAATAACCATGCGCTTGCATGTTCTCAAGACAGTAGCTATTTTGAAATATTCTCGTAAACACTGGGTTCTGCTGTGTAGGTCCATTTTGGAAGAGTGTATTCAGCGCAGAGGCCTGACCGAGTTTTTTTCTCGACGGGAACGTCATGTTCTTGTTTGCCTTGTTTTGTGAAGATTCTTCCCAAAAGCGTTTCATCTCAGGAGAAAGATAAAATTACATTTCAAAGCAGGTTACGAGGCGAACACAGTGTTGGACACAAACTGTCAGGCTCCCGTGTGTGTCACAGAATTGTGGCATTCGTCTTTTCTCCCTTGGTGCAACAGAAGGTTGGACGCACCTTGGAACAAGAACAAGAATAAGGGTATGAAACAATCTTGTTCTGGACTTGAGTTCAACTTTCTGGAAGAAATGTATCAGTTTCACTGACAAGACGTGAAACACAGAACACAATTCGTGGTGTTTGATAGTTTTGACAAGGTGTCTGGTCAGTGCATGGTTCCCAGATCTGCTTGCAAGCAGAGCTCACTGGGTTTGTGAAATAACCCGCCCTTGTGCTTTCCATTTTATCGGTGCCCGGTTTGAAAGGCAGAGGCAAAATCTTGAATTCAACATGGGAAGGCAGACATTCTGAGTCAGTATGTCATGATCTTGAGTGCATACTTTCATGATGCTTTTCAAGTAGCAGAGACGAGAGAAGTCTGTATCGCTCGTCAATGGCTCATGTTGACTTAACGGGTGGCTCTACTCATGTCTAACATATCTTGCACGACACAGCTTTCATCCAATTAGCATTTAGGTATTGAAGTCACTTGAAAAATTATATGACCTGCGGCCTTCCTTCTTTTTCTACACACCAGCTTCAGTGTCCAAAATATGTTTGAGGAAATTGAAGACGTAACAGGTGCGACATAAATCACGAAATGTTGAATCTGGCCAGCAGTTGAGGGTCCAAAATGTTCGTTTGGTGTTGACCGTACTGATCTGGAAGATATTGCTTTGAAACCGCAGTATGTACGCTGTTCAGTCAGCATCAAGTTGAAGATGGAGTCCTTAGTTTCAGTTTTGCTTTTCAGAAAGAAGAAATATGAAGTAAGAGTTCAAATCAGTCTTCTCTCATTTGCAATTCCAGTCACTGATGATGTTTCTGTTCGAAGCTGCCAGTGAGTGAGGAGACTGACAATATGAATTCTTCATCAGAGTTTCCTGTGGGCCACAATTGTGGAGTGAGCCGACATTGCGATGCTATTTTTGTGTCCTCCTAATTTCTTTCCTTTTAACCCCAGGGACACACTGCTATTTTCAGCAAGAGTAACAGTGGTAAAGAAATCAAGAACATCAGCAGCAATTGATTGTGAATCAGCTCCAAATCTCTGCAGGCAAAGACGAATTTATTTTTGACGATGCTGGGAACAAATTGCATTGTGCTGCGCACAAACTGTTTGTGTTCGATGGTGTCTCTTTCACGTCATTTTCGTGCCAACATCGCTTTTTGCTGGCTGACAAAGCAAATGACGAAAGGAAACAGCGGAACAGAAAACTCCCAAAACGAAATTTGACCATTTGAGTTGACAGCCCGCAAGTGCACACCTAATCTGTTTCTCTTGCTCCAGCAGTTTGATGTGGAAAGGGACGCCCCACGAGCTGCAGTGTTATCTCTGCAGGCGATGCCGCTTCGGTCCTGGAAGCTGCACGTCACGAGCCTCCCACGCAAAATTCAGCCCCGAATACTGACCGCACACATCGAAACAAGCTGGGCTCAAAACTTCTCGCTGTTCTTCCAAACATGACTGCATGTTGGGTGCAGATGCTGGAATTGTTCCTGACAGGTCTTCCTTTGAGGCAAAAACTAAGACGGACTTATGCTCGTGCATAAGACAGTTGAGCTGGCAGCAAAAATGCTGTTGGGGTGATTAGACCGTCATGACTCCAGTACAGCTGTGTGTGGAACTTGTCTTATGCTTCGTTGGGTGTGATTTGCCCGAAAAAAAACTCGTGTCATCCAAGCAGCGAGTTTCTGAAACGGGATCGTCCCTTTTCCCACCCAAGACAACTGGCGTTACGCACTCTGTGCTGCTGTTTTCTCTCTGTTCAAACACGCTGCTGATTGCCAGGAACAGTCTTTTGGGGTTGTTTTGAAGCAAGAAGCGTTGTTTTTGAAAGCAGAGATTTTGTCTGTCACACGATTCCAGGGTGAAAGGTGTGCGACAGAGGAAGCAGTGCAATGACCTGCTGACACTTACGTCGGTGATCCACCTGCGCTTCCCTTGATTGGGCACCGCTGGACTGCAGTGCGGCGTGAGACAGATGAAATTCTCTGTGTGTCGTGACCTAAACCGTTCGTGATCAATCGCAAACAAATTATGTTTGCAAATATTTGCATATTCTAATTCTTGTTGACACTCAGTGGTAATTGTGTTTTGTACGGAGAGTAATCTGCTTAAAGTGAGCATATCGGAGTGCAAATGAGTAGACTGTGATGGCCCTGAAAACCTTTTGATGTGGCACGCTCTGTTGTTCGTCCTCCGTCGTTTTCACGCCACTTGAGAACGTGTTGGTGTGAGCACAGACTGTACTTCCGAGCGCCACTGCGGACAAGGAGATTTCGGGGAATTCGAGAGAAAATAAAACGTCGAAAGCCGTTTTTTGTCGTGTGGCAAAACCTTTTGCATTGTTTTCCTGTTTGGGCTTCATAGACACTGTGTCTTCCGTGGTTCTAGGTGTTGGTTGCTGGTTCCAGGTGGGAACGAAAGCAAATGCGGACAACATGGAATTTCTTTGCTGAAGAAAGGGCTCGTGCGAGTAAGAATATATATGCCCCACTCGTACTCTTACAAAGTCTCGGTGTTGTGGTCGCAAACATTTCCAGATTATCGCCAGCACAAAATATCAAACTGCACTCGGCACTGCAAGAGCCATAGTCGACGCTGAAGAAAGATCTCGTTCGGCTGTGAAATGGTATTAGTCTTGGAATGATCATTGTGCCAAACATAGGAAGGAGCACGGAGCGTGATGTATGTTTTAGACAGTTGTATATCAATGGAAAGAGAGGTCTGGCAATTCTCAGTTCGGTGCGAAACATCCCAGTGTGAACTAACTCTGAGAATGCACAGCGACGAGGGCGTTTCTTTGGGCTTATGAAACAGGCTGTTCTGATGAAAATTAAATGCTCAACACGACACTGATCCCGGACAATGACATGTGACGCACAATTAATAGCGACAATCAGGACACCCTGAATTTGAGACAGGAAGTGATTACCACGTCGCACAATCCGAGCTTCAAGAGTGGACTGAGAAATATTTTTCAAAGTGTACACAAACACAACAGAAGTCAGAAATCAAGCATGGTTTCCTTCGAATTTGGTGTCGCAGGCAAAGGAGACAGCAGACAAATCAATTTGAGGAAACTGGACGTATCTCCCAACGAAGCTGCTTCCGAAATCGCTCGCAAACTGTCACTCACTTGGATATGGTACCATGACCGCTTCCTCTCGACAGAGAAATGAGGGATCCGAGAAGATGGTTCGGCTTTTGATGGTCCGTGCTTCACACGATCGTGTTTCTCGCGGGACGCAACCAAGAGCTCAAGCTGGCGCGGCAAACGGCGAAAAGCCCGACTGTTCAAGAAACTTGACAGAGCAGCTTCATGAAAGACACACCAAAATACACACGAAAGTTCAGATTGAACTCTGTCTCGTCCATGAAGACTGAGCGACATTGATTGATCTGTCGTTCGCTGCGCAGGGAGAAAGGTCGCACTGAAGCTGAAAAGAACTTTTGCAGTCAGAAAGCACATTCATAATCTGACATTTGACTTGCTTTTTTCTGTCAGAAGACAACTCAACAGGACCTGCAGCCTGATAGACATTTGTGTTGCAAAATGTTGGACATCAACCGATTGTTCTTCAATTGATACCAATGAAACAAACCGCCAACGGGAATAAAAAGTCTGCTATTGTCTGATGGAAAGTTGCAGATGTAACCAGTGCCATGCTTCACTTCTGCCCGATGGAGGAGAAAAGTGATGTGAGTACCAAGTGTGCAACAGACCAACTTTTTACTTCGCTTGAGTGCGTGGACGTTGCTTGTGCTGCCTCCGCTTTTTTCTCTGTGAGTGGACTCAACTCAGAAGACAGCAAAAGTTAAATTTGTGTTTGTACCGTTTACATTTCATTGCACTTGTTTCACTGGTTGACAACAATAGGTCCCAAATTTCTGGGGTGTGTGTGTACGCATTCGAACGCTTGTTTGTGTTGAGGCACATTGTCTTCACATTGTTCCCAAGCAAACAAAACATTTTGAGAATGCCTTTGCCAACAGATGGAACCTTTTTGTTGTACGACTGCTTCAAAATGTTCGTTCTGTACCGTTCACCTTTTGCTCAAGGTTCCTCACATTGCCCAGAATTGGTTTTAATGTGTTGAACGGTCTCATTCTGATGGTCAGTAATCAGTAAAAGTTGGTAAATTTGGAACTGTTGTCACGAAATAGTTTGTTCGGTTTCTGGAGAAAATCACCAACCTCGAGTCTGGTTGTACTCAGACCACACGAGTTTGTGAGAAAGTGTAACTGGCGTGTTTTTGAAGAACGGAATACGCCAGAGAAGTTTGCCCAATCGTTTAATAACTCCTTCATTTTCTGGGAACGTGAAACCAGCTCAGTGCTGAAGAATGTTGGTTCACACCCTGTGCTCTGCGCGTATGTGCAAACACGAAGGTTATTTCTCGTGGGAATGGGAATGTCTATTTTTAGGCAAAACGCCCTTGTGTTGAGTCTATTCTTGGCTGTTTGCAGTTTCCATTTGTCATGCATTCAATGCGGTGATTCTTCAAAGAGAAAATTAAGTTTTGAACAATTGCAAAGATCGACAAAACCACTGACTTCCTTGTGTGCCTTGACAGCCACTGCCGAGACGAGGACACGATGAGAAAGAAAAAGAAAGAAAACGCGTCCATGATTGTCGTGTTCGGAAGTTGTTGTATTTTTTGCGGTGGCACCAGGCCATTTGAGTAACTCACGCATTATTTTCGAGATTTGTTTCGGAGTGTCTGGCCTTGCGCTGTCTCTCGCAGAGTCTCTGCATCAAGCGTGCAGGAATGGTGCTTTGCACCAAAATTGAATCTCTCGAGTCCGGTGCTTGGATCCGATGTGGAGAGACTGGCACGGGCAGGCCGAGGGCTCTGGGTAGCAGGAGTCCTCTGGGTACCATTACACCCGTGCAAAAACAACGTGAACTCTGCAAATTTCGGTGTGGCGTCACCATTTCTGGACGGTGTGCGGTACAGCTGGGACGGTTTCAATCCCAGTGATTCCACGAGCCTTTTGTTCAATGTTGGCCGTTTGCTTTTGGCCACTCGGGTCCTTTATTGTGTTCGCGCACTTGACCAAAAACTTGCAGAAAATCGTGTCAGATGTGTGAACCTCTTCTCCAATGTGAGAACTCAACAGTCTGCATAAACTTTCGAGTTTTGCTGGTCGTCGTGAGTTTCCAACCAAACGAACTAATGTATCCCCATCAAATGTGAGCACACCATTCAACGTACCGATGTTTTCTCTTCATTATTCGAGGTGATGTGAGTCAGAAAAAAGTCTATTTGAAAGTAAAGCACAGGGATTCTTTTCAGTTTTGGGTGTGGGAGGACATGGACAGAAGAAAGTGATTATTCACTGTTTGCCTTCTACTTAACGGAACGTGCAGGAAGATTAACCTCCTCTCGGCTTGTGTGTGTTTGATATTTGTCCTTGCCTCTTTTGTGCTGAATTTGCTACTGTATGCACCAGTCAAGAATCTCTTTTGAAGCTTGAAAGGATTCAAAATTTGAGAAGTCAGTTGACCAGGAAGTGGCTGCAGACAACACGATTGAAACACTTTGTTTTCCGCATTGTCCACCGACTGGTGGGAGGTTTTGAGCCGTCTTGTGTCAACTGAATTTTGGAAAGGAGACTTGAAACTTTATTCTGATCACAGAGTCACAACCCACACCCCTTCAAAGTTGTTGCCAAATCCGACAAATGCGAATCTTCACCAACAAAGTATTCAACAAAAGGATGAGTTTTCTGCCCATCGGTCTCTCTGACAGGTTTTTGTCTCATACAGAGGATTCTGAAGACACGGAATCTTTTGTGACGTAGAATCCCTCCAGCAGATCCAAGGGGCGAGGCCTGGGACCCAGTCCCCACTCTCCAGTAGATTTGCTTGCCCTTTTTCGTTTGCGCTGAAGGAGCAACATTTGGTTTCTTGTCAAATTTTTGAAGTGAACGTTGGGGCATATTTGTTCTTCCCCAAACACCCCACCCCACAATTCTGGGTGTCCGACAGTAATCCAGGATCCGCTGGAGATTCCTTCTTCAAAATGCTCTGTTCTCTGATATGGTGACGATGTGGGAGTATTTCGTTGAAGACACAGAAAAGTAAGTAAAATATGAGCTTGGGAGAAAAAAAACACCCCAAAATTGCTGATCTATGTGGACAAAGCTCCACATTTTGACTGAATTCTTTTTGTTCCTATCGTTTCCTGCAGCCATTTTCTGCCAAACTGTTTGGGTCCTTTGAGTTATGAAACTCACGTACGTGTCCTGTGCTGCAACATCGAATTCATCCGACTGACGAGCGATTCTTCACAGGAGCAGGTTTGAGAAGTGCAAAGAATGTGCCGCACGATGGCACGATGTAAAAGCTGAACGCAAGTTGGGCTGAAGAATCTGCAGTGATCCGTCACTCAGTACTGAGAGAAGGCGGCTCTTTGTTCTGGACGAGACCTTGAATTTCTGTCATTTTCAAAAGTCGAGTGAAGACGTCATCTCGAAGAGACCAGCGCCTGACAGTCGACTGGAACCTGACGCATGTTTGCATCGCAAAGTCGATTCGCCAACAAATCGCCCACTGCACGCAAAGTGTTGTTCCCTTTTTCAGTCTGTCATTCGTCTGCAATGAGAAGTCGTTTGTCTACCAAGTCCAACGGATCCGAGGAGCCTGGGGCACCTGCCCCGCAAATTTTGAAATGTAATCTTACTCCTCCCTTTTTGCGTCAGAACTTTTGCAGCTGAGTGATGGGACGTCCTCGGCTCCTGAAGCACCGACCCGTGCCGCTGCGTGGGCTCCAGTGATGTGTACGAACCACAAAAGTCAAACCTGAAACAAGGAAATTTCTAATTTCCTTCTGGTTCCTTGATTTGGTTTCGTGGTTTGTTTTGAGGTGATCTTCTCGCTGTTGAAATGTTGCAGTTGGTCCGGGTCCTTGTTGGGATTTTTTTGGCCGAGTGATCAGCAACAGAAAATATCACTGCGCTGTGAAACCAAAATGCATGAAACAGAAAATAATTTATGAAGTGTGTGAGTCTCTGATATGAAATCTACGTCACCGTTGCACTGTGATGCGTTCTTTGTTTACGACTGTTGCACTCCAGAAGGGATCAAAAACGTTTCAAAGAAAAGATCATGTTTGCCTGCATTCTCCCGTGCGTGGGGTACAGGCTGCGGGAGTTGAGCAAACAATCCATGTGCACAGAAAAGTAATGGCGTGATACGCTGACTTTGCTCACCTGCGCAGGTATTCTCATGTTTGGTTTCTCCTGAAGAGGTTGTAAAGGAGCACCTACTTACCCCTCATTCCCGAGCAAGGGGTAGCAGTGAGGCAAACCGGGAGCATTCCGTTTGTGGTTGATAAAACCATATTTGGTAATTGGGTGGCACACTTTCCGAGCAGCAAGAGGGCAAATGCAATTCCGTCCATACACGGAAATGCTGCAGATCTTAATTCCCCTCATTCTTGTTTTGCCCCTGGTGGTTTTGCCATACTCTGATAAGAACACACGTACTGGGGGCCACCCAGCTGGAAAAAAGTGCAGAGATCGTCATCAAATGTGACTCCGAGGGAGCTCCGTTGGATGTGGAATCTTTCAAGTTTTGCTTCACTGTGGCCCCCGTGAACCGTCTCCGTTATTGCGGTTTTGCCCACACGACGATACACGCAAAGTTGTGACAAAGGCAGAATCTGGTGCTTCCTATTTCCTCCTTGTACCGTGAGGTAATTGACTGTGAGTTCCCGGCTTTACCATAAAGCGCTATAAATCGGAACTTTCACTTGACGCGAGGTGGGAGAGTAATCTGTGGTTGCAGTGGCTTTGATAGATTCTATTTAACTGCCTGACACGACTTGATGATCATTTTCTCCTGAGCACTTCAGAAGCCCACGAAATTGACAGACATCAGTGTAATATTGTAATATTGTCAGCTTTGGTTGAGGATAATTTCAATGTTTGCTGAAGTGCACATGTGCAAAAACAAAGGACTTAAAGAACAATGGGTTTGTGTCCCAAGGCTCCGGGGCACAGAGATGGCAATCGCGACTGCAGTGAAAGGTAGGATGAAAGCAGTTGAGACTGCTCTCTGTGTTCGATTGTTCAACAAATCGTGACCGTATTCGAGTGAAAACGAGTCAACGGACAACCCTATCAGGGCTTTTGTTCATATCATTGGGGGTTATCAGAAAAAAAAACAACTTCAGGAACACAAGCCAGCATTCTCAGAGTGTTGCGCAGGATTTTCTGTTTTGAGACAGACAATCACACACGGGTTGTGCGTGGAACCTTTGATGTGCCAATGCAATTTTGCGACGTGCGGAACGAGGAAGACTTGCGGTGTCTTGGGCTTCTCGTTCTGAGTTCTCATGGGTGACTGGTTCGAAGAAACGAGTACTACCGCCTCACATGTATGTGTTGGAGCTGCCAACATGAAGTTAGAAGTGATCTGACATTGTATTTGTCCTTCGTGAAAACCGCGTTTTTGCCGATGTCGGATGAGGCAGATCTTGTAGAATCTTGTGGGACACACCCTGGCAAGGTATCTGTCATGCGCAATTGTGTTCAACAAAATTGCGGGACTCAGGGGTGACACTATTCATGAAAAGTCAAAAGAAAAATCCTTTTCACACAATTTGAAGGCGAGCGTCACGTCATTTGGTGTCAGGAGAAAAACAGTTTGCGCGTTTTGGTTGTTTTGGGAAATTTGTGCCACATTTCCAAGGCAGATACAGGTGCATATCGATACTTTTGCCATTCAACAAAAGATCAAGCATTCAATTGAACGTGGTTGACAAAACCAATTTTCTGGGAGTGTAATGAGATTCTTCCACTGCATACCAGAGTTGTGAAGTAACTGGAATGAAATAGTCTCAAATTGCAAAGATTTCAAATTTATTGAGAACTCAGCAATGTCAGAAAGATTGTGCAAATATTTTATCTCCAGAGCAGATAACTTGCAAGAGACACTTTTCGTTCGATACCACTCCGTCAATTTCTTGATTCATCTGTTTTGTTCAAGTTTTTGTGTGAGAACTGAAAGATGCATTCAATGGCCAAGGCCCATGATGTGATCAACCTCACGCGAACAGATTATTGTTTGATCGTGCCACGAGACCTCAGCGCAAATACGAGTACAACTCCTCGTGGTCACGTCACTGTGTTCAGACTTTGAAAATACGAGTGAGCTCTATGTCAGGTGTTTTGTCTGGACGGTCGGTTATTGTTGTCCTGCAGAATCCAAGGTGGAGTCGCAATGCTGAAAAAGCATTCAACGCATTGCGTAACAAATACAAAACAAGTCTCTTCAGTCAAACATTGTTGTGACTTCACCTGGGTCCACCGCAAGTGCACACTTAGCGTACTCGTGCGTTTATCATTTGCCAACAGCGAAGGACCCATCTTTTCACCTTGTTTCTGTCACAGATAGGATCCCCAGGTTTGCCTGGGACGACCACCTGACTGACAATGCTGGGGGTATTGCACACAAACGTCCACTCCACAAGCATACTTTTCATACTGCAAGCATACTTGAGCCATTAGCGAAGAGATTACCGGCAGAAGAACTGAGCTACCTGGTGCACAGTATCAAAAGCACCAGGGAAAGTGAAGGATCGCGTTTTGCCTTTCACTCCGTATGATTGCCTGCCAGGTAGATAAACTCCAGAGGTGATCAAAATGCAAATGCCGGTTTTCACGAAGTATTTCTTCCTCAAAAGTGGTAAAAAATGTGTTTGTGTTTTCGACGATTCCACTCAAGAATCGAAATCTGAAAGAAAGCTGAGAACACAGCCATCTCATTACCAACTCAGCATGTGGTTCACACATTTGTTAGTAGCTGTCAAAGGCATGATTTATAGTTTCCATAACTCGGTTATCATAATATATGGCTGAATATGGCAATTTTTTGCATTGTTTCTCCTCAAGAATGCACCGAGTGAACTTCTCAGTCAAGGCCGTGCTCAAATGAAGTCTGCTTTGTTTGATGGAGACTCATTGGGATTTCCTTAGCTGTCCATTGCATCAGTTTCTTCTCTGTCGACAATAAACGAATGAATGTTGTTGCAATTTGGAAATTTCCATTGTGAGAAAATCTCGAAAATCTGTGCGGAAGATTCAGTGGGGCCCGGTTTTAATTTTGGAGGAGTCCACATATTGTCCAGCGTACCTCCAGGCAATTCGACAGTACAAAGCTTGCATAGTTTACCTGACGCACGTATGAAGTCATAACAAATCGAATTGTTTGTCGGCCAAACATCAAATGGATTCAAATGAGCACGAGGGAAGTTTCGCTACAATGCTATAGTCCGAAGGAAACAATGAAGTGTTGGCGTTGGTTTTCTCCATGCACACCCTTGTATTTCCTGCGCTTATTTTTGGCTTGTGCAGGTTTTAATTTGAAAGATGTTTGCAAAGCTGATGATGTTCAATGCAACACAGAAAACTCAGTTGAGACTGTTGTGCCATCGACAAGAGCCTGAGACCAGCTCAGTGGGTCGACCAGGCGCTCCTACCGCCCAGGGTCAGTATTTGTCAAGGCTGCTTACTTTGTTGTTCTCTCAGCAAACAGACGCACTGCAAACCAAGACGAACAACGTTTGCTTCCTGATCTCCACCGGGGACAGGACACGTGGATTAAGGTGTGCGTTGGTTTCACTGGACTTATTGAGTTACTGAAGCGGTGCTTGATCAAAGGCACAGAAATCAGCATAAAATTGTCGTCATTCTCTTTGTCATTCTTCCCTTTTGTTTACGAAGTTGTCCAGGGCTTTTCAAGTGCAAACTTTAATGGGATTTAATGAAACTGTAAACTGCACTTTGACTTTATATATCCATCAGTTGGGAAGTAAGGGGCGACGGCACCCCCAGGCAGCGTTTCGAGCTGTCAAATAAAAAACCAGCAATGCTACGGAGTTTGTATTTTCAACTTTGTGTGCTCATGGCCTTCAGCTATTCTTTCACGTTGAAATTTGTACGATACAGAAAAACAATTTTGGACACAAATGGTCCAAATAAGGTTTGTCGATTTCAATGGCTTGTTCACCCCTTTTCATAATGGGCATGCAAATTTGATGGAGGGGGTTTGCATACATACTTTATCAACTGAATGACCATTTGAGCTATTTCGTGTCTTGATGTTCGTTTGATTATCCGTCGAAAAATAGATTTGCCAAAGGGTATCAAAGCCTTCAATTTTAGCTGAGCCGAATGTGATCTGAAGAGGGCTTGCAACCCTTCAGCAGCTTTGCTGCGCACAGTTCAAAGACCACTGTAAGTTGTTTGACTTGCATTTTCTTACAGTTTCGTGACAGTTTTTTTTCCCCAAACCTGCAAGATGCGGTAAACACGGGCGTGCATAGTGCATGTTTGAGCACATGACAGGGAAGAGTGTTTTTCTGAAACCATATTGCGTGGGGTTGAAATATACAGGTGGACATGAATGAATATCATGCATGGATGTTGTTGGCCTGGGCACAATTCCTTCTTGAAAGGCACTGCACGCTCGCAATGCAACACACAAGGTAGGTTTTCGTTGTGACCAGCGTGGGCTTCTTTACCTCAATTTGCCTTTGGCTTGAGTTCGCTCTGCAGGAGGAGACTGAATCACAGACGGGGGTGTCTGCTGCCCCCGGCTCCTCTCCTCCCTCTTCCCTTCATAACCCACCATTACTGCCACCTCCTGTGTACATCATACATCAATTGAAGCCGACCAAGGGTCGATTTCCCTTTGTGCAAACGTGTACTTGTGCACATATTTGGCAAAAACGTTTGTTGCTCTCCAGTTCATTTTATTGTGTACCGTACACTCGCAGACTTCGGCATCCATTTTGGCGATGCCAACACACTGTGTTGTTTCTTCCAAATCAGACTGTTGAGAATCAGCGTCTTGCAGTTGGTGTCTCACGGCCAGTGTCTCAAGGTAGATGTCGTGTTTTGTGCACCAACAAAGGCTTGATCGTTACTGCACGACACGAACAAAATCCTGCGTACAGCGCTCGATTCCTTCAAGGGAATGCGATGGTAAAAGGCGCAGCGTTGAAGATTTTGAAGCTGCAGCGAAATCGCAGTTTTGCCAGCGGTGCACGAAGAAACCCCAGAGACAGTTCGCTGGACACAGAACAATTTCAACAGCTCTCGCACACACGTTGGACTCGTCGTCAGGGACACAGTAATTCAAACTTCAGATTTTGGACAAAATACGAAAAATTCAAGAACGTTGTCAAGGATTTGAGTTCACTTCGTCTTCGTGCAGAGAACCAAGGCAAAAGCGCATGCATTCTGAACCTTCGCCTCACAATTAATTTTCGTGGACATTAGATTCTGATAATTGATGATGTCCAATGATCTCATTTGCGGAAGATAATTTTTACCATCCCTTTCCTTCCTGCTAGCGTAGTTGCTGATGCGCCAATCACAAAAAACATCCAGATTCTGAGTGTTTCGTCTCAAGCCATAAATGGACTGCGTCTCATGAAGAAAATATGTCTGACCACTTTGTAACATAATGAGTGTTCACAACGATTATACTGGTGCCAGAGCCAATATTGTTTCATTGCTGCCGTGAGTCTTTCACTTGTTGGCAATTTGCTTCCCACGTCTGAGCACCAAGGTTGTGCACGTGAAAGGGTTTCTCCGATGGGAAAAACGAAAAAAATCACCTCAGCTGCTGACTCGTCCGCTGATTACTTTCACTGGAAAGTCTTACATCTGTGGTCCAAATGACCAGCATTTCTAACACAATAAATCAAAACTGTAGTTCCCACTGTCTGCACAATTGCTCAGAATTCAACGCTTTTCAACAAATGAAACAGCAAATTTCAAGAAGTCCAGGCTGAGAATGTGGACTCAATTCGATGAATGAGTCTTTAACGCGCTTTCGTAGCAGCACGATCAGTACGAGTACACGAGTCTCGTGGTGCAGGCCTTCATACATGTGCTCACCACAATAATTCTGCTTCCAACTTGTGTCGGGTTCAGATTCTGCACAGAAACCACAACAGCCATGAACACAGGAATGGCAACGACAGTACATGTGCGCATTTCTTGATGAAGAAAGAGGTACAAATAAGAAGCAGCCGTTAGATGGCTCCCGGGACGGGTGTCTGGGTGCACAGTGTGATTGGCCGGGCTGAGGTGGTCACGGCTCGCGGGCTCCAGACCGCCTCACGACCGCAGAGTCAGTCTCAGTGAAGCGGAGGCAGTCCAGCGAGCAACACCAACCACGACGAGGGTCTGTGTGCGCTCACACAGACCTGCACTGTAAACTTATTAACCAACACAACCTTCTCGATTCAGAGGGGTGAAAGTCTTGAGACACTGCTTCGTGAAAAGCTCAACGCACAACTCGGGATTATGTTTGATTCCATGTTGAAGGAATACACGCGCACAGGAGAAACAAGTGAATAATCAGATTGGATATTTACTTTGTACACAAGTGATTGATTGGACATTCAAGTTGTTCAACTCCTCGCTTGTTATTCAGGGCCTGAGTCTCGACAATAGCCGGTCTTCATGTTTTCCGACTGATTGGCTCGTGAATTTGATCGCAGGACAATTTCTGGTGCATTAAATTCAAACTCAACAGACTGCAGTCAATCCACCGTACGCACGTGTGCGCCCAGAAATCGCGGATACGAGCTGAGACATGCATTAATACTATTTGCACTTTGTCATTTGTCATTTCTGGGAAACACTTGTGAGGAGTTATAGCTTTTCTGGAGTTTCAGTGCGGTTCATCAGCACGAGCAGACGATTTCGACTCAGACACGTGGTGGCGTCACTTTTTGCAGATGCTGCAACCACCGCAGGAAACTTTCCACCGCTTTTGACAAATGTCCCGAAAACAACTCCCAATTGAAAAGATTTGCAACCACAAGACGTAACTTTCGCGCAGGCTGTGAACTTGATCAGATGACTGGCATACCACCGACGATCTGAGTTGGATGAACCAGGTGCGCTTTTCTCGCAATTCCTCGACACTGCCGCTGTTCGGCAGATTTCAAAGTCGTTCAAAACACTGCGCGCTGAGCAGAACTGACTTGCGTTTATCCAGCGAAACAAAGGTGGGAGACGAGTGCGTCTATGTTGAACGCAGTACGACGCTAATGCGGACCTATGAGGAGACACAACTGGACTGGATGTACATGTGGGACTGGGAATTGGAGATGAGACTCATTGCAGAGTCGTCTGCACCACCGGAGTATGCCCTGATCAGGTGAGGTGTTCTCTTTATTCACAGAACTGAAGCTGCTTTTCACTAATGAACTGCACGTCGAGTCCAAACTGGGTGTGTCACGTGCGACGAATGACAGGGGTATCTGTCCAAAAAGACTCAAAAGAAATCTGATAATAATGTGACAAAAACGCAAAACAACTTGACAAAAATGTGGAATTCATCTGTTGGAAACGAACGAAACGGGTTTGAGTGTAGCAGATTCTGGTTGCTGTTCAGAAGCTGAAGTTGGTTGTTGGAGCTTGAACGTATGAAACTTTGATCGCGCCAAACAGGTGGACCATCTTTGTGCTTGATTTCAGGCATCTTTGGCCATAGTGAATGTTTGTGGTCTAAAAGTCCTCGGTGAATATTTGGACACAAAGTTTCCTGCTCTTTTTATTACCGGCAAAGTTGATATTCCTGTCTCCGTTGTTGAGGAATGTTGTAGCCCTCGGATGAGATTACAAACGTGGACACAATCAGTCTCCGCATAAATGTCTCAGCAAAAACTGGGAAGAAAATGTATACATGTGCAAAAATGAAGCCATTGAGATCTGATTAATTAAGATAAAGGCAAAGGTTGCCCAAACGATGCGAAGTATGCACAAACAAACAAGCAGAACCGCACACAAGTTCGGCAAAAACAAGTGAATGTTCAGTTTTAAAGAACGAAGATACCTGCCAGCTTTTTGGTGAGCACCACACTCGTTTTCCGCAAACTTCAAAAAGGCACATATGAAACGATCAATTACGTTGTGTCTGCAAAACGGTAAGTTTGTTGTCTGGCTCTAGATGTTGTGAGTGAAGGCCACAAGCAACAAGTTGGCTGCTTTCCGCATTCAGCGAGGGGAAAACACACATTAGGCGACGAGTCCAATTGGAGTTGATTCGTCTGGAAAAGTGAGGAACTTCTCTGGATTTCCTGACTGCCAACAAAAACAAGGAGATTATTTGCTTCGGAAAGCATATTTCTGATTGTCAAGCTTGCCAAACTTGAAACGAAAAGGGTGTGAGTCTGGGTTCTTTGTCTTGTTTTGCTGTCAGTCAGGCCTTCTTGAGTGTTTTCCATTTGGTCTCGAAACAGCCTATTAAAATGTGTGGAACAACTTTCCAATCAAAACTCCTGAAAACAAAGCTCAAAAGACAGAAAGGTTAAAGAATGTTCGACCTTCAGAAGGAAAAAGAACACGCACGTTGGTTACAAATGTGAGCCTGCTGTCAACGAAGTGCACGAAATTCAATGCATTGTGGATCGCATCACAAAGGCGGCACGAAAGCTGGGTACTTCGGTCTTTTGGTACGTCAGTCACAAAACTATAATCTTGTTTTGGAACCGCATCCTGTTGCAGAGATAGCACAATTTTGTCCTCGCGGAACTGATATATATATTGATGTATGGGGATCCACGGGCCACAATGAAACAAATGCTGTAGCCAATGATAGACTGCATTTTTGCACACAACGAAGGACATCTTGGCAGTGGTTTTCTTCTGGAAGAAGCAAGAACCATGCACGCCTTGCGAATTGCAAAATGTCGAGAAAGACCGCGCTGGTCGAGAATTTTTGGTCGATATTCGGTACGAATACTGTCTTTTGATGTTTGACGAAAGAAGCGCAGTGTTTCTGCAGTTTTGCTTGACCCAATGAAAGAGCGAAAGTAGAAATGCCTTTGCTGAGAAAGTGCCCAATTATTTGGCATTTGTACTGATACTAAGAGATTCGGGCCAGCAATTGGCACACTCACCCGTGCAACTGCGCAGTTTTCGTGCTCTGGGAAGTAATGAAGTTAATTGAACTAATTCTCATACCTCGAAATACGTCGTTTGCAAATAAGGAGAAGTGATTGTCGTGAAAGGACAGAAAACTGGCAGAGCTCTTGTCTGTACCCGACACGATTGGCGAGTCCCAGAAATTGTTGACCTTTCTTCGGAGACTCAAAGTTGTTGTTCTGCGCGAAGAAAAAAGGAGATTTTGCCCATTTACTACGAGACTTTCCCCTTTAATTCTTTTTCCTCAAGTGTTCACAAGAAGTCAACAAACGCATTTGAATCTGGAATTAAATCAGGGATGTTTTCTTTGGTGCATTTCGACCGACATTCAAATTTCAGTGAGACACCCAATTCACAAAAGAAGGGGAAATTCCACCACTGACACACCATTTAAATAGGGAACTTGATTTAGCTATTTTGAGGTTTGTTGACACTACCTCGAGAACTATATATCTTCTACTGTACAGCGGAACCCAGAAAAAGAAATGGTATGAAAACTGTTGTCAACCCAAACTTCTGCCCAAGGTCTTCTGCCAAATTCCTTCTTTCTTTGGTGGTTCGTGTGCGACGCACAAGGATCGCACTGCAGCTCCATGTCCGCGAAAAAGTGAAAAGGTGAAACATACACAGGGACACTCTCAACAATAACCTGAGATTCGCTATTTTGCGTAAGAGAAACTGACATTCAAACTTGACATCAAGACAGAAGCAACACTCCCATCAGGAAACACCACCACCAGGGTCCTTTTCAGGACTCGTGAAACTGGTACTGAAAGTTCCGAATAAGTAGCCAGGACCTTTTGAAGTTACATCTCCATTGTCCATGCGCATGACAGTTTTATTGGTCACTTCCTCCCCATCTTGTGGTCAGACAGCAGAAATGAGTTTTACTTGATCTGAAACCCTTGGGGGAAGCCTTGCAGTGGGCATTCAGTGCATCAAAAGTTCCCACAACGGAATCATGCGCACAAAATGTCACACATTGTAATTCTGCTTGCGGTTCGGACTTCAGATGCCTGTGGGAAGTTGAGAACCGAAGCCATCAAAGAAAATCTCCGAGACCCCACAACATCAGACTTCCAGGGACTGAGATAGATTCTGCGTGTTTTGAGTCTTTTCGAAAAAGTTTTTGTTTTATTTGGAACTTGACAGACACGAATTTCTGACATTTGGACTCCAGCACCGCCCCCGATCAAGTGTACCTGTGTCTTCGTCTGTTGCAGGCCGAGTGACCACCATGTATTTCTTGTCACCACTGAAAGACAAATCACCAGAGGCACTTTCCAACCCTCATTCACCATTAACAACGCGCAGATAAACAGCCGCAAGTGTCTTGGTAGTTAGGGTCTTCCGTATCTACCCATCTGTACAGTGATGTATCACTTGCATGCCATATTGAAATGCTCCCCGATAATATCAAGCTACTCATGGAAAGTCTGCCATTACTTATGGCCAGTTTTTTATCATGGTGAACGCCGTATTCAGGTTTGCCACTTTTGAATGACCACTTTTGGGCACAATATATTATGTTTCGCCAGCCATTGTGCTTCAATGTGAAAATCAACTGGCTTTTGTGGCTTCAATTATTGTTATCTCGAAATATGTGCAGATTATTCACTTTCTTTCTTTCCGTTTCCCAACAAGTGCTATGGAAAAAGAGTCAAATGCGTTGCTTCCTGTCTTGGTCAGCTCAAAACGAATGATGGTAAAATGAAAGAAAGATCTGACCCAAAATCAGGGCATATCATGCAAAGGTTTCGACGGGGAAACATTGAAAACACTGTCTGGAATGACACCGTGAAGTCAGATCTCCAGAAACCTCGAGATGTGTGTGCACTTACTTACCGCTGGGCTCATTTATATGGACGCCCATCTCTGGAGTCTTAAGTTACATTGGTTTAAATCAACAGAAAAATGTTGGGGAAAAAAGAGTTCTTTCAACTGGCGAAATGTGTTTCACATGATATCTGTAACTTCAGGAATGTAGGAGTACGCACCAATATCTTTTCATATTTTGTCAAAACCTTCTCATTCTTGAATTTGAATCAATTAAATTGATCCGTTGATAGGACACTGGGCCCCAGAAATGACGCTATGCTTGATGAAGCTCATCAGAGATGGTCGAAATCCTCAATCACCATTCTCAGATTCCCCTATCAATTTGGACGAACGCAAAGGCAGTGCGTCAAGCGCTGCGTTGAGGCTTCGCGGACGGTGGGTGAATCAGTGCAAACACCTTAAAGTTCCGCAATTTGCGCGCCTTTCTGTGCCACAGAATCCACAGCTTGAATACCCAGGGTCTCCACAGTCGGCAAGCGGCCTCAAATCCTCGCATGAGGTTTCGTGGACTGATCGCGCCAGGGGTATCACCTTCTTTCTTGCTCTATCTTTTGAGGGTAGCTTTGCCACTGACACGATGATGGATGTTGTGTTGTTATGAAACTTCGAATCTTCATCAGATCAAAATACCACAGGGCCGTTCGGTCTGTAGTTACTTTGCTGCAAGCAGACAAAGAACAGTTCGGGCAATCAAACACCCAGACAAAAAAGTGTTTCGTAAACACGTTGACCAGACAATGAAAATTGTCACACTCTGCAGCGTTGTGGTGTCAACCTCATCTCAAACAACTGTGAACTTGTAAATTATCTTGTCTATATAGTGGTTTGTTTCTCTTTTCAGGTTCCTGCTCGTCTTTGTAGTGCTGTCGCAGTTGTGCATTAGTTTGGTGAGTACGTCTGTGCCTTTGGACAACCAGAAAGAACGTCATGGCAAGGTTATCTGGTGTATTTGCCGTCAAACCCGAAATGAAATCCCCTGTTCATCGCAAAGAACCGAAAACAAAGTGTACATTTCAGCAATTTCGTAAGTGAAAGTATCAATCACAAGAGAATGTCGCCCCGAGCTGAGGGGTTTGACGGATTAGCGACATGATTTGGATCGGCTTCGAGAAAGGCATTTCATGACAACATAATTGCAGTATGCGTCTCCAAATGTTTTTGTCCAAGTAGTCTGTTTGCAATGAAAAGAAAAATATTGCCTGAAATTGAAAGCTGGGTTCAGGTGACAAATGACAACTGAAGAAAGTTCAGATTTGTCACGACGGTCGCTGCACAACCAATAGAGGAAGTCAATCGTTACATTTCGTGCAGCAGGTACACGAGATATGCCATTCGAAACCACGAATCGGACATTTCTGTCTTGACGGTTTGAGGTATTTCTTCCTTCAAATTCAGTGCAGCACTGACACATTTGTACGTCATGCCATTTGCGCGGACACATTGACCACACAGAAGGCGAACACAACAGTGAGAGCAAGATACCCCAATTGTGAACAGGCACGCATAAATCAGTCACTAAATTGAGTTCTGTTTGTCAATGGTACACCAGTAAATGAGCCAGTGACAGACTTGTTCGTTTCCACGTACAAGGCAGGGATGTGCTGGTACATGATGGCTAAATCGGGAAGAAAGCAGACCCATTAATTTCCGTGTTTATGAGCACCATTTCTCAAGTGTCAGTCGCTCTGTGTTGCTGGTTTTGAAAGCATTGAGCATCACTGAAACAGTAATTTACACGCTTCCACGTGCACAGCTGTATTGAGCACCATAAACGTCTTGACATTTCAACTTGTACACGCCCTGGCATAAACTGGGGCGTGCTGTTGCCCAGATTTTACCTCGAAGCAACGTGACACCTGAGCTTCTCAATTGGATCTTCCAACACTCGGTGTGAACGTTCTGCTCAGCCATGTCAAAACGACACAATATTGGAGATTGAGCTCATTTTTTCTTGGCCGGGGTACGACGTCAATCAGAACAATCCGTCCAGTTGAAATATGGATTTTGTGCTGTTGGTGGCACTTGATGAGATTCGGTTCGGTGCCTGGTATTCGCCAAAATGATGTTACACACAGAATTGGCGTGTCCTTTCCAACCTTAGTGACGCTATCGTAACAATTAGTTTTATCTGAACTCAATTTGGGACTGTCTCTGTGTCATTTCAAGATTCAATTGGAGGAAACATCTTTTGTGGATTTTTGATCCTTCTGGCAGGGAGCAAATGATATATAAATAAACGACAAGTGGTTTGGAACAGAAAGGGCCGTGCTGCCAGAATAAATCTCCTACGGTGTGACGGTATGGAGCCCCAAGGGGGGTTTACAATTCAACTCTCCCTGGAATAATCTCAATTGACAAACACTGAAAGGACTCTGTGTTGTTCACCCAGAAAAAGTTGACTTCACAAGTTGTGGTACCTCCAAGGCACTGAAAAAACGAGGATACAAATAAAGGATGAAATGGAAAGCAAATGAGAAATATTTGATGTTGAATCAATAAATTTCAACTCGCTTTCTTGAAAAATATCCTTGTTTGCAATATTCACTGGATCTCTATCCCAGCTTTGGTTTCAAAATATCACGCAGAACCGTGACGTTCAACACGAAAGTTGAATTTCGACCTTTCACAACTGGACACTCTGTTCGGTATATGGAGCCAAACGCGTGCGATGTGACTTTGACAGCGTTGTGACCAACAGACCAGTTGAAGAAATGCATGCCGCTCAGTGGCAAACGCGTTCAGATTGATAAAAACTGTGGTAGATTTTGTTTTTCTTTGTTTTGTACAGATTCGACGGCATGACAACGGGTGTCAAGAAATTTATTCCTCAGCGAGATTAGGCGTCTTGAAAAACTCGCAGATTCTTGATTGATCTCAATGCTTTCAAATGATCAGAAATTGACGGGTGCAACCTTGTGAAAGTTATTTGTGAGACATATGAGATCAACAAAAGCTTCAACCATTAACTGGATCTGCTGCTCAAAGTTTGCAATGAGAGCTTAGTGAGAGTTCTGTAGAAAGTTAAAGAACGAGAGAAGAATGAGCGATGAGGTCTCATCAAAGAGTCGGTAAACACTGTCGCAGAATTTTGTGGCCTCACGTATCAGGGCCTTGTTTGCGCGAATTTGCATACCAGTAGCCATTTTGGCAGACAGTGCAGTTCACTTCCTCCAAGTCCGTGCACGAACCATGCTGAACCAGACTTGTTGAAACTCCAAGACGTCACAAGAGGCTGAATGGACTTGAAATCGACATTTTGTCTCGATGACTGAGTGAGGATGATTCCCAAGTCCCAATCACCCTTTGAAAAGCTTGAAGCCAAAGACTCGCCACTGCCAGTCCACAGTCAATCCTCACGGCTTCGCTTTGGGTGGGGTCGCAAGACATAGAACTGAACCTTTCTCGCAATGTAGAACGGGTCCTGGCAGAATAACTGCTAAACACGAACCACACTCGAACAAATGTTTTTGCACCACGCATCGTGACTCCCATTTGAGAAAACAGATAGATGTCAGTTACCCCCGCTGAACACGTAATTTAATTTGTCTGCAAGCTCCACATATCTGGTTGTGTGCAAATTCATGCGAAAATAAGAAAGCGGAAAGATAAAAATCTGAAAAGGCGAACACGGGGCATTGAAGTCACCGCCGAACATTAAGTGATTAATTTTCACTCACTGAATCAATATGGTCCAGGAATCGTTGGATTTGCTTTTTCTAATCTCTAAAGCAGTACAATTTGGTCACATCAAAACTCAAATCAGCGAAACTGTTGTTTGGTACCAGGTACGACCGTATAAACGAACTGAATAGAAAAACTCAAAAGATACTTGGATAATTCTCTTAGGATGATATGGTTTTTGTTTTGATCTTGAGAAATATTTGCTATCTTGTTCTGAAAGAATTGACCAGGAAGTAAACGAAGCAATCGAACGAGAGAGCAAAGAACTTGCGCAGAAGAAAAAAGTAGTCGTGGTCAAAAATGGAAGGTTTTGCAACCTGGGGGTGCGTTGTTTTTGGACAAAACGAGCACAGACAAGTTTCATCACTTGACAAAAATTGCACGAAAAACAAAGGGTGCACCACATCAAAGCAAGACAAAGCACAGTGGTTGCTGGCGGACAATGTTTTGTGCTGAAAGAGCAGCCAAATTGTTGAAAGGGCATCGCGGAGGAACATTCGTGCGAAGTAAACTGATATTTGCTCATCTTCACAAAGTGACAAATAGTTGTTTTTCACTTGAGTGATCACCAAGAATTTCGAGGTGAGAAGTAACAGAGCAGAGCTCATCATCCTGCACGTTTTTCTTCACGTTCTTTTCTTTAAAAATAGTGTCTATTGTGGAACGAAAGAAATGCCTCTGCTTCACATCGACCACATAATGAGTTGAGTTTGATTTTTCGTACAGATCTACGCCTCGCCACACGTGTATGGGGATTATGTAGATCGGGAGTCACAGTCCCGATCGGCTGCTTCGTCGTCGTCATTGCGAGTCGAAAAGCACAGTCGGGACTCGTCGCTGCCCACTCGGGACCAGCCCCTGCAGTCGCTCTCCCATCGCCATCACCAGTCTCCGCCTGTGGAGCCCCACCCACCGCCCGCTGCCCCCGCCTCACGGCGCCACGGCAGGAGGAGGGGAACGTCGCGTCGCTCCGTGCTTCAGAATGCTGACTCGGACGTGCTGTACGGCGAGCATGTGGACCGCGAGACGTCACGTGCCGGCGGTGGCGGAGCCGGTGGCGGCGGTGGCGCTGAGGTGCGAACCATCGTGCGCCGCTATCAGCTCTACAACCGCTGTAGCAAGCGCGAAGTGCAGATCGTCGGACAGAACGTTTTCGCCAACGCCAAACCTGACAGTGTATTTGGTGAGTACCTGCTCCTTCCAGGCTCTTTTGAATGTTCAGTTTTACACAGACCACGTTGGATGTCCTGCGGCATGCCGTGGCGTCATTCGCACGTTTGGTCCGACACATAAATGTCATGTCTGAAAACGTCAATCGATCAGTGGCCCACGAGCAACACATGCCCAACATTTGTGGTGCGCAGAAATTGCTTTTTCCACCACTCGGAGTTGTAGGTATGAATTATCAACATCCTATGAATGCATACCCAACCAATTTACGCTGCCAACTTCTTCTCGAGCACCAGGTGGTTACAAAAAGCCCCCACAATTACACGTGTCAAGAATATGTTGTTCAGTGGGCATGTAGTGAGTGTGTGCATCATTCGAGAGAGCATTTTTCAACAACAGAAAGTGGAATTTCACAACACGACCAACTGCATTTTCATTGGAAATCCCCACAACCTCACCACTGAAGGCATTCTGGGCCAGTGCATTTTTATTTGCCAGTTCAGCACACATGAACCACAACTGTGTGATGCAAAGCACCAAAACATTCCATATGGGGCAGCAATATTTGACCTTCAAGATAATTTGTACGACGGTTGTTCCACCAAAGTTCCGACGTACATCTGTTCAACAGTTTCTTCATAATTGTTTACTTGACAACGGATTTTGGCCCTGTTTGCGACCATGCATGTTTGTCTACATTCACAATCTGTTGATATACTTACGAATGAGGAAGAGACATCAAGATTCATAGTAATACACGGAAACGGCTCTGTTCTGAGGAACAGTCAACACACGGGCTGTATGTCTGACTGTTTAGTCACCTTCACTGACCCTTTGGAGATAAACAAGACACACAGAAGGATTAAAGCGCAAAAATCTATATGCGAAGAGGGTGTACAAATTTTGCATCTCATACTGATGCAAATCTGTTTTCAAAACTTTTCACTGGTTCTTGGAAAGCGTGTGGTCCTTGTGAAGTCGGAATGTGCGAATGAAACTCCAGGCTTGCCTGGCGTTGTCCACCTATTTCCTTCGCGCAGTGACAAACTCGCACAAAGCTCCATTCACCAAGTCTTGCACTTGACGGCTCAGACGGTTGCCCTGCCCCAACACAAAACGGGACTTTTATGAAGCCTCGAGTTGGAATGTGACGGTCACATTTGTCAGCACTGGGGACATTTGAGGAAATGTCACAACCGGTGCAAAAAGAACGTTGTGGTTGTCGAGTTGGCCAGGTCCTGCTGATTTTTTTGTGAAACAAAAATATTTGCATGCAAGTTTCAGATTCTGCACTCCGTTCCGGGTCCCGATATGTCCTGGTCCAAGAGCGGGAAAACCCCTTCATTTCCATGCAGACACGATCCATCAAGCGAAAACCTGTCTGATAGCGACACATCCTCAACCAGAGAGGGCCTGGATGTTCGCATTTCAAGAAAAGCAGAGTTCTGTTCGTGCATCTTTTGGTGTCAAAAACTTCTGTGAGTGCATGAAATCTCGCGTCATAGCAGAACACACAGTGTGCGGGAAACGGGCGTCGCGTTTCACTTCATCAAAGAGTACTTGATGCAAATTACAGGTTTGGAAATAAAGATAAACCTGACTGACCTATTGTTTGCCAGGTCAGTTGCCTGAAGCTGGCAATTAGGCCGCGCTGGGGTTTGCTCGAGGGAGTGTCCCCAGGAGGGACCCCCAGTGGTCCAAAACAATATGCCAAAATGCCTGCGTGGAAACATGCAGATGTGCCTTGAAAGTCATGCATGCTGGTTGGAGAACTGTATCAAACGGTTATTCCGTGTTGTTGGCACCAACAAAGGTGTCCTTCAAAGGAAAGATGTTTCGGGCAATCAGGTTCCCTCAAGAACAGTGCACACAGCCTGCTCTATATTTGGCCGACCTCTGAACCGTGTGCAAACAAGTGCGCTAGCAGCTCAAGTTAAATGTGGAAGAAAACACAAACGTTTCAAGTTCCTGTGCACGCTTGAGACAGACTGGTGACTGATAGGAACAGTTGAGCCCACAATTGGAAGAAAAGCATCCTGACGACAAAAAATCCTTCAACGCAATCTTGGATGCGCGCGCTCAATCTGGTGAACTTTTGCAATTGAACTGTATTCAAATACTTGAGAAATTTGTTGGAATGTGATCAAACTGTGTGTGCCTGCTTGTGTGGTGGAGATTGGGCAGCAACAAAGAAGCTCCATGTGGAGCACACCAGTGCACAGTCGGACCCAGGTTAACATGTGGCGAGACCACTCCTTGTGGGAACCACTCGCACCCATTCTCTTTGCTCTCACTGTGGGCTGCTGCAGTCGCCACTGATGCTCTCTCGCCAAAGGAAAAGAATTGCGTGAGATTACCCCAGAGATTTGAACAAGTTTGTAAAGTTAGTACACGTGAACATTTTTGCGCCCAATTAATTGCCTCAGTTTCTGTCAATTCTGCATGAGATTTTCCAGCCTCTCTTTTCTCACTTCCTGCAGGGCAGCTGGGCAATCCTCTGCCACCACTCTCGTTTTCCACGCAGTCCGATCTTTGATGTTGTCATCCAAATTGGGTGGGTCGATCTGTGTGTCTGAAGAAATTCACTGTCCCCACAACAGGGTCATTTTCTCCCCTGGCCATTCTGTGTTTCCATTTCCAGTTGTTCTTGGATGGGAATCCCCACCCTTCCCTTTGGAGGCTCAGGGGCGCAGCAGGGAAAGGGAGAAGGGAAACATTGAAAACCAAAACCTGAACACGTCAGACTCCATATCCTCAGTCATCACATCTTTACGTGTGCTCATGTGTCGTTCAAAGTGTTTCTTGTCGCAAAAGGTACAGAAAAATAACAACACGTGTGGTTCACTGATACTGTCAAAGAAATGAAATACGAATCCTGGTACTGTTCCACTTTCTTTGACAAAACGTTCCCTGATGAAAAGCGGTGGCTGTCATTTCAAGCATCCAACTTCTGTGGGTTGAAATTGTTGACCAAAATGGTTGTAATAGGATGATTGAGCAAAATTTGCACTTGTGTACCGAAAGAGCCTTTTCACAAAAACTTTTGGCGTCAGTAACTTTTTCGTTTTGGACTTTCAGAGGAATGTGGTGCCGACGCTTTTTTGTCGGAAACCAATTGCCGCACATCTCAAACGAGAACAACCGTACACACTTCTTGATCATTCAAACAATTGTCGTTTCCCTTTTCAGATAGTGGATTGTGTCTTGACGAATTCTTCACGATTTTCTCTTCTTTTCTTCACAGCCAACCTGCGCGTGGAGACAGACACGTTTGGAAGCCGCGTGCGCATTGCCAGCGCGCGCTACAGAAACTACCTCTGCTTCAACCGCCGTGGGAGACTCACCGTCCGAGTAAGTTTTTATTTCTGCTGCTTCGTGCGTTGCAGGGTCCTCTCAACGTCTCCCTCTGTGCAAGCAACGCAGGGTTGGGATGGATCTTTCACGAAACATATCTGAGGTTGAGTGAAATAGAAGTCACTTTCAGACAGCCAGACTGACTTCAGACAGACACTGTCAACTTGTCAACAATCATATGGTTTTTCAGAACCACATACAGGCTTCAGAAAGGCCAGACAAGACATCACTCATCAAAACTGATCAATCTGACAACTATGCACTTTCTTGGCCTTTCTGGAGCCTGACTATGTGAAGACCAATTCTGGAACAACCTGAGAATCCAAATCAGAAATGATTGGTCACTTCTCATCAATCTGACGAGTGTTGATGAAAACTGATGAGCGTCAGGCAGAAAACAGTTTCCGCTAGTGGGTACACACCAGAGGTGACAGGACCAATGAGGACTTTCAGCAAACACGTCCGGTCCTTTTCCGACGTGCCCCAAAAGCCAGGTTGGTGACACAGACACTTTGGTCACTTGCCAGTGCAAATTTGGTTTATCTGTGATACTGATCTGGCAATCAGGGCACTGCACGGAATGAAAGTTTGCAGTTGCTAAAGCTCGACAATGTTTGAACCTTCATCCTTCTGTGTTATTTTGTGTCGTTGAGACGATTGAAAGGATCTGCCTGGTTCAGACATCGATGGAGAAATGGTCGGACCTCAACAGATTAACTCCCATTTTTGTGAATTTCTTTCCCGTTTGTGTGGGCGTGTGGTTTATTTCCCTATTTCGGAGAAAGAAGATACGCACACTCAGGCATTAGATACGGGGCAGCATGTTTGCCGAATGTTGTGTCAGTCTGGGTCACCTAACTGATGACATGACCCCTTCATTGTGACCCGTTCGGGAAATACTTACTGCAAACATGCCTCGGCTGATAATCGCTCAGTGGTAGAGCCACATCGCTTTCTCTGAAAGTATGAGCAGACTACATCACAGCATTTGCATGTGGTATTTGGAACAATCAGCTGACACACCAGGTTTTGCAGGTGCTTGTTTGCAGTGTATTTTTGAAGTTTCCCCCAAAAAATGACTTCCAAGAAGGCATTTTCGTCTCTTCACTGTTGAGATTCAATTCCGGAAGCTGTGTTTATCCCCCTTGCAACTGGCGAATGTTGTGAAGTCCCGCTTCCACCACTGCACTTGGCTGCAATACGAGTACCACACGTAGAGTTACAGTGGAGACTCACTGTTCTGGATCCACACCCGCAGTTTTGTGCTGTTGATACACTGCGCATAGTTTAACACAAATATCTTTCGTTTGAAATTTCATGCTGAAAATTGTCTGTCGACTTTGAGCCTTGTGTGCCAAGCCCTGACATATTCGCTTTCTTGCGAGCTCAAAACGAACACAGTTAAGAACCTGGAAGACTGACTGCGATTAACCTGGTTTCAGCAACTTGTCTGAGGAGTTTGTCTTCAGTTGTGTGAAGCTTTTGTTCATTTCATGTCTGACATCTGCCCTGCAGACTTAGTGGTGTGTGCTGCGAACGTAACACAAGAAGTTTGGTCAATCTGTTTGAACATAGAACCAACACCACGTCCGGTGCATCTGCTTGTTGCATTTCTTCGCCTGGGTCCTCCTTGCGGGTACATGCACAGCACTTCCTTGCAGAAAGAAAACAAAACAACTGGTGTTTCTGATCGTTGTCCAGATTTGGAATACGGGTACGCTTCTGCCGTGACAGTCAACGCTTCTGGGATTTCCAGCAAACACAGATTGTCGCACTAACAAGCATATGTGCGTGCCATTCCAGTTCCAGTTTATGCCAAATATTTCCAAAGTACAAACAGGCAAAATGTGTTGTGGTCAAATTTGAAAAGTTTATCCTCCTTGTCGAATTGATGATTGTTGTCCAGCGATCTGTGGTCTTGAATGCCACGCAAATTTGGACAAAATTTACAGTTGCTATTGAATGCAGAAGAACAACGATTGAAATCCTCATTGCAAGAAAGGCACAACGCTACTTCAAAAGCTGTTTGCCATGCTTGCAAAATTTAATGCATGCAATGAACGAGAACCGAAATGAGGGTGCAGGCACATTTTTTCCCGAACGGTCAGAAATGAGTCATTCCTCTTTTCAGCGTTTCTCAAAGAAAGAGTGCATGATTCATAAATGTTGGGCTCTGCACATTCTTGCAGATGATAAGAAATTATTCTTTCTTCTTTTGTGAACCATTTTTTGCGAAAAGGGGAGAAAGCACGTTTGGCACCGATCGTTGTCGACTGTCACGCGCCGCGCGCTTTCAGATCTCCGGTGTCTTGTTGTGGACAGTGGACAACAGTGGGTCCTTCTTTCCTCAACGGAAGGTCACACAAAATTCCCTCTGTGTCTGACCATTGATGTCGGGGTCAGTATATGTTTGTATGAGAGTTTTCCAGACTGGCAAATCCAACCTCCATTCTGGTTTTGAATGTGTGTGCTGTTGGATTTACGGTGACATTGGCACACATGTACAATACTTGTACAGACTTCTCAGTTTCGTGTGATATGGCATGGCAACATGACTTTTGGTCAACAAGTTGACATGTACACATCAGTGAGCCAATATTTAAACATTCTGCTGAAACTACCTTCAAACAAAAATGCATCGATCTGTGTTGTTCGTCCGACGCTGAAGCTTTTTGCTTCTTCGCTTCTCGTCACCTTTTTTTTGCCACCTTTGGGGTGATTTTTGTTCAGCGGTGAGCAATGAAAACTATTTCTGTCCAGTTGTACTGAACTAAGAGATGCGTGCAACACTGTTTTCCGTTTTTCCAATTGATCACATTTCATTTCTTTTCGTGGGTCACACTTTGTTCAGGAAGAACCAAACATGAAAATTTACGTTGTTTGTTTGAAAGTTGCCGTACTGCTCAGCTTTTGTCATTTTTGGAATCTTGACCAACAACCAAATATGGTTGTGTCAAATGGACAGAACTTTGACTTTGGAAGACAGACATCAGGGACGATTTGAAAACTGTGTGTTTTGGTCCTGTAAGGAGAATTAAACTAAACTGTTGACAATCGGAGAGGAACCCTCTTGAAGGAGGTATGCGAAGAATGAGAGAAAACATGCCCTGGGCACTCACACTTCACTTACTACCAAGGTACATACAAAGGGACGATTAACTTGAGTTGACTTTCATCAGCCATTGAAGAAGAGATGGTTTCGTTTGTAGATCAGCCCGAAAGTTGCCTTTTTGCCTGTCGAGTCTGTCAGCCTCTCAAACTGACAAGTTGATGTTTTCAGCGCTCACAACACCAGTGACCAAGTCTCCGGAGGTTGATTGAGACTTTGGCAATCTGAGCAAAGATGTCTGTCCCATATGAGGATTGCAGACTTGAACTGTAAAATTGGAAACCTTCAGTTTCGGGTGTAGTTTTGGGAATGCCACACAGCCATGTTCTCAACGTGTTGCAAAAATGGTCTCGAACAATTGAGGAAGTCAACAAACTGCCAGTTTCTTCCTGATATGTTTGCAAGGGTTGGACACAAACAAATGAACAAAAATTACATTGACAAAACCTTACTGTGATTTGACACTTACTTTTTGGAAAACAGCAACAATGTCTGGTGCAAGGAAGGCACTGTCACATCTTTCACGCAGAAGTTGGTACCCCACCCTTCTGCTTGTGTGCCGGTTGGGCCACCTGTGCGACCCAACCAATCACAGAGAACGGCAACGCATTTGGGCTCAGTGTTCATGCAGGGCCGCGCACAGAGAGCAGGAAAGTTACCGGTAGATCTGACAAGCACGAGCTGCATCGACGAGTGTCGCCTCTGGAGCCTCTGCCCGCGGAGTTTGAAGCAATGTTTCCTTTCAGGGCTGTTCCCTAAACTTCTCCACCGTAAGGCGAAAGGCATACCTCTTGCACAGCTGAAACACTACCCCGTCCCATGTAGGGGCTTTACATGAGTATTTGCAAAGTTGTGCATCAATTGTAAGATAAATTTGATAGGACAACTCCGAGGGCAAACATTTGCAGCCAACTAGGGGTTGTTATACGGGTTTTGTATAACCCTGTGGTTGGGTGTGCATACAAATTAACGTAAAATAGGTCCCCTTGCACGGTACAAACCAAATACACATTTTGTGAGAGAGCCCGAGTTTGTTTTAAACGTTTGGATACATGTAAGTCAATCTCCACGATAATTTTGACTGCTTGTTTGGGCTTCTGCGCTTCGTATTTGGTGGCGATGGCAAAAGTAGATCTAACGTGAATCGGAAAAAGCTTTGGAGAAATGCAAACATCTTCTTTTTCTTGAAGATGCTGTAAATCTGCAGCATCTGCAAAATTGCCTCCCGAAAAAGAAACAACCAAACCGGCAAACACAAAACAACCATTCTGACAAAGACTTGCTTGACTTCAAATGTCAAAGAAGTGTCTTCTCGCGTATCACTTTTCAGGAATTCCCAATCCAATGCAGAGAAAGGTCCAGCCGAACTGCCCCAGATCAACAAATTCACATCCAGCATTTCTGTCCAGCGCTGCTGACCCAAGCTCTGGAACAAGATCAACAGCATTGAGCTTGGGAACTCGCCATTGCTCCAAACCTTGCACTCGATCTGTAACTGCGGGTATTTCGTTCCGACAAGGGCTTCAAGCCGACAGATTCTGACGTTTTGCTCCATCCTTGTTACGGATGGACAATCCGAACTGTCCATCTTGTTGTGTACGCTCTCTGTCAGGGCTGTTGGTGTGCAAATGCTTCTCCGATGGCCTGTTATTGTTTGAGCAAACGGCAAGATGACCACTTGAAGCACTCAACATAGTTTCAGCAAACATTCGAGGAGTGGTGATCTCTCATGAGGCTCGCGGCGCTCACTTGTAAATGGGATGATCTGCCTGAGTGGGTATTATCTGAAAGCCCAATTTGTGATCACTTAGCGGATGCTTAATTGGTCCAGACTTCAAAAGAGACAACTGAAACCAGTTGGCAAATCTGTTTCGTCCAGTGTTCTTGATGTTGGAGTACACAGAAAGCGCACAAAATTGGCTGAAACGTGCACGTTTGCAAAACCTCTGTGGCTGGTTTCCAGTGTGTAGCAAGAATGGACTCTTGACTTCACGTTGCCGTAGCGTGTGCTCTCCGATCACTTTTCTGTTGAGCTCATCTTTAAAAAAAAAACAAAGATGTCGTTGATAGGCAAGGGAAAGAAATTTATCCTCTCTTGAACCGTTTCCCAAGTGACTGAATAAATAACAAATCGAGTGAAGTCACACTCGACTCAAGCTTGTTTCAGTTTACTTGCTTCCCCTGCAGCAGAGATCCCAATTATTTGGAGAACGCATTCCAGTGCGTGTTTGTCCTCGCCATCAATCTAAATCCTAATTTGTAGCTCCATTGCAATCAGAATTCCGCATCTTCATATCAGGCAGATTTATTGCTCTGCACCTTGCGCAGCTGACTAGCTTAGAATAGCTTTAGCCACCCCTAGAATAGCCAGGTATTTGACCTTCTTCAAACTTGCAAACAACTTACAGCTTGCAAAACACACAATTTTGACATTCTCCACATTATTCTGTGGTATAGTTTCTGGTTGCACTGTTTCGTGCGTGTTGACTCTGGAAAAGATGGTTTTCATGAAACGCAAGTCGTTCGCTCAAGCGCGACTGGATGGTCTTATTTGAAGGAGGAAAAGGCCTTATTGTCATCCCGGGCATCCTGACCGGAACCTTCAGTCGATTTGGCGAAGTTGTGGTTTCTGACTGTCATTTTTTTTGGAACAGCCTGTGAACTAAATTTTGCTTGAAATTGATAAATGAAATGGTGAAATCAAGACCTGTGGCGAGGGTATCACTGGCACATTAAATGGCAGGTTTGATTCGTTTCTGAAAGGGAGGCACGCAAATCAACTCCAGTGATTTTGAATAGAAGGGTCCATGAAAAGATGTGTTCCCATGTAGATTTCTGTGCGTCGCATTGAACTCAAAGAAGTGCAGCATCAGAGCTTTCATATCACCCGCCAGAGGTTAAAGTGTTAAACAAATTCTTTTGCAGTAAGAGACAGTTTACTATTGTCGATGCTGGTCGTTTGACACTCCGAGATCGGGCCTGGGCTGAACCAGAAATTTATTGCAACATTTCATTCTGTCTGCCTCCTCGGCAGATACTTGCACTGACGTGAAACGTTTGTGCAAGCTTCACAAAGTTTGGCTGGTCTCTTCTGTCCCATTTCGTGCTCTGCTGAAGTCTTTTTGATTTTAGTGTTGGTTGCGCTTTGCACTCACAACCACCGAAACTTGCAGAGTTGCCTTTCAAAAACCTTAAAAACCATTGGCACGTAATTTTGCTGCAACTTCTGGCCTGCTGGTTCCATCACCACAGACCACACAGAATGCACAGTTCGTTTGAGACATAACCCGACAATTGACAGGTTACACAAACCGTACAGCATTGCACAGATAAAAACTTCCCCGAGGCATTCAACCCAACTTTCTGGTCGTAGAGCGCTCGTGCGATTTCGTTTCTGGTCACTGAACAACGACGCAGCTGATATTGCACAAGTCATTGGAACTCGAGAAGCTGGAGAATGATTGACAGATTTATAGCCTGTGTGCTCTGTAAAGAAAACTAAACAAGTGATCTGGAACAAATCACTTGTATCAGCGGCACGAGTTGGTTGTCACCGCACGACTCGGAGACATTCCATCACCCGACCGCAGCTTGCGGTCGCGCTGGTGGTCCTGCTCGCATTTCGATTTCAGCCAGAAGTAGATTCAGTGAACCTGTGTGTGGCTCAGAAGGTGCAATGTAGATACTGATTGCGTCACTTTGTGTGTCGATTTTTTGTTTGCTTCTCAGCAAAATATTCACACGACCTCGGTTTTGGTTTGCATGCACACAGTAGAGGCCCATATTCCTCTTTTGCTTTGGTTTGTTAGATTCTACCTCGAAAACCACTCTGACGTTTCTTTGATATCATTTGTAAGCGTAAGCGTGCATCTCAACGAAATCAGCATTGGTGAGGCACCGTGCTTCTTGGATCCCGATTCTTTGAACACACCCACATTGAATACTGCAAATCTAAATATTATGGTAGAGGGCCGGACCCGCGAGTTAATGTGCTCATCAGCAAATAGTGCAAGTCAGTAACAGTGGCATCACACTTGCAAGGCAGATCTGTACCCTTTCTGCCATTTCTTCTCTGTGACGTGTTTCTGGACGAGTATCATTGCACAGTGAGCACTTGACAGTTGTCGCAATCTGTATCTCCTTGAGTGAAACAGCACCAGTCAGCTTGGGTGATTTGTGTGGCTGTAAGTATACCAAAACACAAAATCAGTTTTTGTCGCCTGGAATTTTTCGGAAGCTTTGGAATGTGTTGTGGACGTTTCGTACGAGTATGAACGTTCTTCAGAGAAAGTCGGCCTTCTCCAGAGAACATTCCGTGAGAACGAATCTGTTCGTTGTGTTCGGGCCCAAGTACTGTGCAGTCGACAGGGGAAATATTTCCGACGAGTCCAAATGTGGGCAATGCAGTCTACTATGTTGAATACTCGAAGAATCAAAAAGCTCCAGTCCAGGGCAGGATTGGACCAACACCCCTGATACCAAACTCTCGACTGCCATTTTTCTCCCTACACTTTGAAACTCAAAACTCCAGTGTGCTTGCTCCTGCCAATTGTTTCGCTTCTTTGCCATTCTTGTTTGTTTCAGAAATTGTGCGCGATATTTTTCCGGAACCCGCCTCTGTCCGCTGGGTGTGGTAGAGAAACACAACTGCGCACGGGGAGTGAATCCCAAACAATGCAGGGAATTCAAGCTAATGCATCCGCATGGAAAAGTACTCATCCTTGTACTCACTTGCACTGAGTGATGTTCTCCGTGCACTGAATACTTTCTGTCAGTCTGGCTATTGATTACACATCTCATTAAGCGTGATTGTTCCGTGGTGCAAATGTGTTCACACAACAGACATTCCGCTGAAGATCTCCCTGCAATGCGCAATTGAGAGCCTGCAGTTTTTTGTGTGTGTCCCCAATTTTAAAAAAAAATGCAGGCGAGGAGTGTGGTGTGTTTTGTTTGTTGAAACATTCCACCATTGCCTCGCAGCTTTTCTAACATCAAGCTTTGCTGGTGGTTTGGTATGCAATATGGCATTTCAGCCACTTGTTGGAGATGTTAACCTTCATTGTAAAGGTCCACATACCGCACATGTCTCGGCAGGTATGTCATCCCTTCAGGATACGAAACCAGCTTCGCGAGGAGAATTTTTTGAATGTTCCTTGGGGACCAAACCACTGTGGTCACCAAACCAGCACAGAAGTTTGAATCATTTCGATCCCCTGTGCTACTCTCTGCATCATGAACTTCAATTTGAAGATTGTGTGCGGCATGTTGACATTCTTCGCTGTGCCAATTATTTGTCCCAGTGTGGAAGGAACTTTGGCAGATGCTCGTTGAATTCATGTGCTTTTGCGACTTGGGTTGATTTCATTTTGGTGGCGTCGTTGAACTGATCTTTTTGTCTCTCACCACAATCCTGACGCTTTGGTCAGAGAAACAATCGTTGTGATCAGGTAATTTGAGTGACACTATATTTATTTTGGTATGTGCTTTGACGGAATACGAGCAGCAAGTCATTTCCAGCAGCCTTCAGACCTGCCACATTCCCGACATACAGCTCTGTTTACTATGTTACGTATTCACAAATAATACACCTCATTCCTCAGAGGCCGAAGTTTCGAAAGAACAACCTGTAAAACTACGAGAATGTGTCGATATGTACATCAGCAGCACGAAACACAAAGCAAATTCCTCTGTTTATTTCAAGAAAAGGAGTTCAACCATCTTGACATTGGTTTGTTCATTTGTGGGACTTTTTTCCTGGCAGGCCACCAAACATTCAATTGAGCAGGACAAAAGAAAAAAAATTCCGCGAACTCCACCTTCGTTGTTTGGTACAGCCAAGAAACTAGTTCATGGGAGTTGATGGGAGAATAAACTGCGAAAAACAGCTTGACGGGATTCTGGAAGACCACAGCTGACGAGCAACAAGCACGTGGCCAAAAGTGGGAAGCACACTGCACCGGTACATTTTGAAAAATCTCAGTATTTCTCACACAGAATCTCAAAACACAAGTTGTGTGTTATTGAGTGTTTTGTGACAAGGGGAATCTGGTAACTTTTCCAGACTGATGCAAATTTTTGGAGCATCCAGGGGGCCGATCAGACATCTTTTGCAGCATTGCTTCCCAACTTGCAAACAAAGGCGTGCACCATGGAAAATTTTGGTCCACTCTCAAGCATCTGAATGTGCGTGACCAATGTTTCTCGCACCACGATCACTGACCTGTTGTTCAACTCCTCAGAGCTTGGGCAAAAAAGAGACCAATCCAAAGAACAGGATGCCTCGCCTTACACTTGGCGCACCAAGTCTGTTTGGTGTCTCAGACAATGGAAAATGAAGTAATAATTTGCAGAAGTTTGTGTATTGGGCCATAATAGGATCTCAAGCGCTGCTAACTGCTACTCATCTCATTGTTTATTGAACTACCTTTGATTCACACCGAGTGCACCCAAGGAAAACTCAACTCACACAGTGGGGCATAAACAACGCTTACAGCTTGGAGAAACACACTGATCAAGTCAGTCATCCCGGGAACAATGCTTGAGCTTCTTTCTGTGTGCGGAAATCAGGCTTCTGAGACCATTTGCTTGTCTGCAGGTCCTGCTTCAGAACTCAACAAGTTTGATCATTTTGGCTCGAAGAGACGCGTATCGTTTCAAGCTGTCTCTGTGGAAGTGTGACACACCACCTGGTTGGGAATGTTTCAAACAAGAAAATCACTGTTTTGTTCATTTCGCAAATACCTTTCATCGCAAATTTATCGCAAGCACATTGAAACATCACACCAAGGTGCATGAAGTTAACTTTTTCGGTTTATTGCGTGAACACCAGTGCAGAAAGGCGATGAGAGGTTGTGGTTTACAAAATAGTGGCCTGCAACAAGAATTGTTGAAAAACACACCAAAAACTGAACTGGATTAGTCAGTCAATTCTCGGATACTAAACTGTTTCAGGTTCTTACATGGGGAGGTTTGGTGCCTGCGCCAAAAATGTTCTCATGACCGGTGCCCAAATTGCCAGTCAGTTACACGAGAACCAAATTCGCTCTGAGAGCCAATGACCGACTCACGTTGGCGGAAGACCGCACGGGTCTGCTCAACCTCCCTAATGTGTGGACAGTAAAATACATTTGCTGTTTGTGCCATTTGCATCGGAGTCCCTCAAGCTTGTCTGAAACGGACGGCCCTCGGAAAAATTTATACACTTTCAGCACACGACAGACTTTACTCTCACCTGGGTTTGCACTGAAGTTTGTACCAATTGGCCCGAGACTTGGAACCATTATTGGTGTGATAATGAAAACAGCCATTTCGCGCGATCAAAACCTCATCAGCCTCGTTCATGACAATAAACGGAAGATTGCGCACACCTCCAACCACCATTCTTCCATTGAGCACCCTTCTGATCCTGTTGTAACTGTGTTTATTGCAAGAAATGCGACGGAAAGTATGGTAATTGCACTCAAACTGCTGCGGGTGGTCGCTGTGAGGGAAACGACCATTGTGTCTGGACCACTGGAACTCGACATAAAATTTGCCCAAACACAATGAGAATTCAAACAATTGCTTTGAATTGATCACTCCTGCAAACACAAGTATGAGTGCGATTTTTGTGGAAAGTATCCACACAAGGCCAGGCTGTGTATTCGTCATGCATACTCGTACGCGGACCCAATTGGCTTCGTTTGCCGACTTGAAACAGGAAAAATGTCAAAATACTTGATCTAGTTTTTTTGTTTCATTGCAGCATTCCGGCAAGAGCAAGAAGTGTGTGTTTCGAGAAACCATCACAGAAGACAAGTTCACCGAGTTTCAATCAGTGGCGAACCCTCTGTGGTACATCGGGTTTCGCAAAAATGGCAAACCCCTCAAGGGTTACCAAAGGACGCGGGAGAGAAAGCGACAGTGCTTTCAATTCATAAAAACAGACTTCCCTTACGCAGAAGTCACGGACGATACGGGCTCACAATGGGGTCCAGACGTAGACTTTAGAAAAATCGTGACTCACTTAGAGCTATGGACACAGTCTGAATTGGAGAAAACATGACCATGACATCAGAGATTGCGATTCCTCTCAACCGGTCAAAACAGAGTGAGGCACCGGACAGATTCATTCTCTGCCTGCATTCGGTACAAAACTGCTGATGAATGGTGCATGCATCTGTGCGCACTGGCGTGGCCGTCGCTTGATGCTTGACAAGTGATCCTACTCAAGCGGCATTGGGACTCGGATGCTTTGTCGTAGCTGAATGTTGTTGACTGGACTCAAATCACTGCCAGTGGGTTACACAAGAGGAAACCAAATCAAAACCGGTTCCGGGCGCAAAGTTGGTGAAACATGGTGCAGCGAATCTGGAAAAGGAAGCAGCAGTCCAACGAAAAAGGGCAAAACTTTTACCACGCTGAAGACAGCCAAAAGACATTGACTCGATACATTCCCATCAGACACCTGCTTGCTGAATGAAAAGCCGCAATTCTTCCACTCCAAGCGATACAGCAACCGATCTGGAGAGAGAAGACTGAGTTACATAGGGCAGCTGCAAAGATGCTGTCTGGCATGAATGGCCGCGACAACAATGACTCTTTTTCTTCCATTGTTCTGGGTTTTTATCACAAGTCAGAAGGCAAACGGAAACGTGCAAATTCGTCTTGTCCTCTTTGAGTCCTTTGGGTGTATTTTATCAAAATTGCACGAAAGACGTGCTACAAAATTTTCTACCTGAACGGCACAGGTCCTGACTTGATCTGCTCACCAAAGAGGCAGACTTTCTTCAGTGGCCATGCATGTTGCAAACTGCTACAGTGAAGCACAGGTTTTTCTAGTCATTACGTGAGAACCCCATTGAGTTGTGTTGTCCTGCGATGTGTTAAGACCTTTTGCAACATTCACACCACTCATCTGAGTTCCAAAGTGGGCACGTGAGGTTTATCTAATTCTTCCCCACCCTTTTGCGGTTTGAACACTTGTGTTCAGATGGGAAAATTAACCACACACAAACGCTGCAGCATGGAAACGTGAGGTTCTCGTATCTTGCGCAAGCAAACCGAGTGTCAGAGGAAAACAGTGTGCACACACACAAGGGATACTCGTGTATGGTCAACTTTGGATGTGTTGCTGAAAAACAGCATTTCTGAGAGTGAACACTTTCAGAAGCCACGTTGTTACATTTTTCAGTTTTGTTCAAGAGTGCGTGGACTGAATTTTGGAAAAGGTCTCTTGTTAATATGTAATGTTATTCTCTCCTGTACATTTTCCTGTGGACGCACTTTGCCTCAAACGGCAACAGTGAAAGTGCTACGAGTGTTTTTCGCTTCAGATGATCAATGCTGATGTGTACATAATTTATTTGAGTTCTCTGTGTTCCTCATCCGTGTTACTTGTCAACCCGCATTCTGTTCGAACCTGGCTGCGTGCATTTTTCGTTGAGTAGCACTGAAGATCCACACAAAATTGTTCATCCAGGTTTGAGGTGCACGAAGTTCGTCAATTTCAATGTCTGGTGTATCCCCCCCCCCCAAAAAAAAAAACGTCCAAAAAGCTGCAGTGAATTTTGCATGTGAACAACTTTCTTCTCCACGTTTGCTCTTTTGATCAGAACAAATACTTGGATAATTTGATGGTTCACACAAAACAATGAGGAACACGTCAGGATATGCACCGTGTAAAAAATACCTTTTCGGTGACTTTGTGATGTACACAATCGCATTTACCAAACCCTTCTACCTCTTTTTTGAGTAACGTCACCCAAAACTCGACTCTATCATTCAATGATACAGAAAAAAACACTGCTTCAAAGAATAATTTCTTGCCTGTACACAGGGGAAGTGCGAGTAGTTAACGAGTTGAGACTGCTGTTTCCAGCAGATTTGTTTTGAAGCTTTGTGCAAAAGATGTGCAAAAATCGAACTTTTGATCGAGCCTTTGTGAACATTCTCCTTGAGAAGTAAGCAAACAAAACTGGCTTCATTGTATATTGGCTAAAATTTGGACAAGACACAAATCAATTGCGTGTCAACGTTGTGCGAACAACTAGTTCCATCGCTTGTGTACCACCAGTCTTTCACCCAGGCATCCCCGTAGAGTCTAAATATGTATGACATAAAGAAGTACTGCAAACTATTGTGATACTTTTTTTTCAAAAGATCTGACACAACTCTCAGCTGACCAAAGGTCTTTGAGTGAACCCGTTGTTTTGGCGAAGAAGCTTAACTTTTGGGTCAGCCAAGAGAACATACATGTGCATGTGTGAAGGTTGTATCACCCCCATTTTACACTTGACAATGTCCCTCCGAACTCCCAAACTAAACCCACCACTTTAACTGTGTCATTTCCTTCAAGTAATCAACCTCACAAGGACAAGCACAGACCTACATGAATCTGTGTTGTTACTTCCCCATTGCACCTTTCCTTCGGGTTTCAGCTGCACTGTTTCTGTACGATTGTGACAATGGTTCGACTGCAGAACGTAAATACCACGTTATTTTCAAAGACTGCATGGGCAATTTGTTCAATTTTGAGGAAGCAAATTTTTGAGACAGCATCTTGTATGGGATTTTGCGCGATTTTGACAAGAGTTGATGTGCTTTGATCTTGTGAAGTGGTCAACATTCTCCTGCATCTCACGAATTATGGACGGTTTGTTTTGCGAAAACTCGGACTTCGTTTTCCACGTGCAAAGTGGTATTTCACCTGTGTGGAGGAGACAGCACAAGAAAAATGTCCGTTCCACACCCGAATAGTGAATCAAAGTGAAGAAGAAAATTGACATGATTCCGAGGTAGAATCCGCATTGTGATATGTACAAAACGGCAAACAAAAAAGATGTAACATATTTTTCTTCTTGCTAAAATAAATTATGGAATGTACTTGACGAGTCTTCACAGCAATGACAATATATGCGGGAGCAATGCTATGTTCTGGAACAAGTTCTGTGAAAACAGAGAAACGTTTGTTGAACGCTGTGATGATCTAACTTGTGTTTTTCTGAGTAGACATGTTGATGAGATGTCATATCACTTCAAGTCAAATCCAAGTCTATATTCAAAAATGGCATTCATGTTTTAACACTAGTTTTCTTCAGTTTCGTACTGAATATGGACTCAAACTTTCTGAACCACTGAGCAAGATCTCATTTCATTACGCGAAGTATTTCTGTGTGCATGTACAAAGTGTATTTTATGTATATGCCAAAGAAATATTTATTTAATAAAATGTAAAGCATAAACAATAAAACTAAAGTTCTTGAGAATCAGTGACTTTTGTTGTGTTTTGAATGCAATAAAATATTTCTCCACCTTATTTGCTGGTTGTCATGCACGTATCTTCCCGCAAAACAGCTGTCGTACGTACAAGCTGCGCGCAAAGAAACAGAGAGGGCAGTCTGCACAAAAAGACACATCTTTTCGATAAAATTGTCACTCTTCCATTTTCGTTTCAACGAAGAGTTCGCACATCCCCTTGAAAGCCCCCTCATCACAAGTCCAATTTACTCCTTGAATGCCTCCCACAAGAACAACAGGACTGGTTCGGGACAACGCTTTTCAGTGATCGTCGTCGAAGGGAATCCACGTTCCACAAGCGGTGTAGTACTCTGCACACCACGTGCTTTGTCTTGTAGTCTGTGGGATTCCCAGGGGAATCGTCCAGCGGCTTCAAAGATGTCTTTCCTGACACCTGGGAGAAATAATTTATCGGCTGAAATTGCGGACCTCAGTCAGGCTCTGGATTGGACTCCCGCAGCCAGATCCTGGATCCCTGAAAGCAACACCTGTCAGCCATCGTTGGGAACTGATCTGCATGTGGGAATGGGGTCTGGCAGCACCACTTGGTCCAAGGTGGGACCAAACTTGAGGGTGGCAAGTCCCAAGTGGGACCTTACCTGCATCTGTGTACATGTATGTGTGTGTGTGTGTGAGTGTATGTGGCACCACCAGGTCCTAGATGGGACCTTCGGGTAGTTGGCTGCTGTTGGACCCCACACCTGTTGCATGGACACAGTCACACATGTAGGTGGTGATTTGCACTGAGCCCGAGGAAAACGAACCCACTGGCTCAAGAATGCAAAATCTCTCATTGGAAAGCAAAGACAACAAGGTTCCATTCCCTTCTGCAGCTTTGCATCTCTCCAGGGACCCCTCGGGAACACTCGCAGCCATGCAAGCATATTCAAGGTGTTGGTGAAGACATCATGGCTTCCTGAGGGGATATTCCACGAAAGGAAGTTTGTGACGGTGGTGAAGCTTTGCTCAGAGATTTTCAACAAACACAAGACTTTTTTGTTGAGAATGAAGCACATCTTTCCAACTGTAGCAAACCTGTTGTGTGCAGGACACACCATGTACAGACCACTTGGGAGCAGCAAGTGTCCCTGGTGACACCAACGACACTACACCTCTCGTGGTCAGTCCCGTACGGTCACGTGAGACGACGCCTTCATCCTTGAGCCTTGCTTTCACTGAGGCACTCACTGGACTGGAAAGGCATTCTTCTTTTCAAGTTTGGACAGATGACGAGATTTACGAATGTGCCAGCTTGAAGTAATCTGTGATGGACTTGACCCCTTCACTGTGAGGGTCTCAGGACAGGAACTTTTTTGTCGCCTGACCTGAAGACACTGTGGATACTCGTAACTTCAGAATTAGAACGAAATGAGCCGAAGTGAGAGTATTTCAGAGTTAGCTTTGGCTTTTTGCCCCAAAGTGTAGGAGTACTCAAATAGGACTTCTGTCTCCAAAGAAAGGTTCCACACGTCAAATATGCTCTTCAACGGAGGCGTTCAGGGTTAAGCTTTGACAGTATTAACTTGCAGTTTTGAGCCTTGTCTGTCTAAATTATGGTTGCTATTCACGTTGATTGCAACGCCCTCGCAATATCGTATGCGCCTAATCCTTTCGAAAAACATGCAAAAAGTAGCGAACACGGAACGGTTTTGAAGGATATGATGGTTCCAAGCAACCCCACCTAGATCACATTTCAAAGGAAAATTCATCATGTTGTTATTCCTTGTACATTACTGGAGTGTTGCCTTTGAGAGTCATATACCTTGAACGAATGGGCTGTGACTGAACTACTGGCGGACGTCAATTTCTCGCACAAAGTGTGCAGTGTGAAAAATACAACTTTGAGTTTCAGACTGTTCAAGGAGCTCACACAAACCTGCTAAATCTGGGGTGGTACGAACGAATTTTGGAGAAGCGAAGGGGACTCTGAGCCCCTTCACCCACTCCCACAAAATCCTCCTCCAAATGCGTGCAATGGAGTTCCTTTGAGCTGCATATCGGCTTTCACTTTACTGAAGGCACGTTTCGCACTTCACACCTGTGGGTGTTCCTGACCTCCTGCATTGATCAAATGGGCTTCCTTCTTTTTCTAGATATCCTTTCCTAACAAGAATGCTACGCATAAAAAGCGTGTGGTCCATACAAACATTTGCAGTTCATAAACACCTTCAAGTTCAGGGGGGGGGGTTGGAC